>VTLG01005795.1_pt1 | contig 39630 bp, 46 predicted proteins | sample 4694571 | NCBI WGS metagenome assembly VTLG01 (sample SAMN12604809, study PRJNA352737) | marine metagenome | biome: ENVO:00000447; feature: ENVO:00000209|ENVO:00000569|ENVO:01000036; material: ENVO:00002151; isolation source: viral sequences binned using virsorter ... | reverse complement strand
CAGTAATATTAGTTGTACCTGCACCTGGTAAATTAGCACTACCAGTGATCATATCACCAGTATTAATACCAACTACAGAATCAAGTTTTATTGTAGAAACACCAACAGCAACTGTCATCATAACAGTGCGCTTACTGGTTACATCACCAATTTGGAATATAGGATCATTAACTGATACTACATTAGAATTAACCGTAGTAGTTGTACCATCTACTTGTAGGTCACCCTTAACAACAAGAGTACCTTCACTACTTAACCCATCGGGATATGGGTCAATATACATAACTGATCCAGCACCTGATTTGGTCTTAATAACGTTAGAACTAATTCCAACGCTGCCAATCATAGCATTGACAGAAGTAAATGTTCCACCAGTATGCCATATATCATTCTGGAAAGTGGATATACCAGTAACTTTTAAATTACGGATAGTTGCTTCATCCAAGAATATATCATCAGAAATATGAAGATCTCCACCAACGTAAAGATCTCCAGTAAATGTAGCTATTCCAGCAAAAGTTGATACACCAGCAACATTTATATTACCACCAACATTTAAACTTTTTTCAATACCAACGCCACCTTCAACTATAAGAGCACCAGTATCTTTTGTAGCAGAATCTGTTGCAATATTAATTCTTAAATCTGCACCAGTAAGTGTTAATTGATCTGTACCGTTTTCATCATATTCAAATGAAGCATCTTTTCCATCACCAAAAGATAATTTAGTGTCATCTGGAACGATAATTTCACCACTACCATTTGGATCTAGATAAAGATCTCCATCAGTATTAGTAGTTGAAACAGTATTAGCATCTAACCTTAAATTATCTACATTCCATTGATCTACTTTACGATCAGAATTAAGAACAGCAACAAACCCTCTTGCAGCATTTGTAGGGTTAGCTTGACCTGCAACTAAACCTGGTCCAATACTTAATAAATCTGTGTAATATCTACCACCGACTACCTGTACATTTCCACCGTTATCACCAACAAATAATCTATCGCCTTTATTTGATACGTCACCAGTTCCACTCAGAGTTGCACCAAGTTCACCAAATTGAAGAGTTCCTGGTGCGGCAGTTCCAGTCGATCTTTTTACTCTTATAATACTTGCCATTTCTAGAAGCTACCTCCGTTGATGTCCAAATTTTGTGCTGCTCCTGGAGTCAGATCTAATGTTGCGTCCCATTTCTGAGTCGTACTGTTATAAACTAACACCATCCCATTTGTTGGGTTGCTAATGTTTGTATCTTCCAATCCAGATAAAGTACCACTAATATTTCCCGCTAAAGAAGAAACTACTTTTATAGCGTTTTGTTGACCAACTTTTACTTTAATATCTGCCATTATCTTGTTACCCCTGCTCTTACCAGAACAGATCCTTCAACAACTCTAGTTACTTCTCCAGTTGGATCAGTAATAAGAACATCATATACATAACGACCCTCTTTAAGACCTGCAGTATCAGATGTACTGAGACCTACTCGAATTTTGCCTTGGGAGGCATTATCAATAGTAGATGTAAAATGAGCAGTAGGTTCTTTTGCTCCAGCATGTTTTCGCATTTGGGCGGCGATGCTATAGCCAGTTATATCTGTAGCAGCATTAGAAGAAGTACTTTCCAAGTTAAACACTTGAGAAAATGTAGTTCCAGCGTTAACAGTTAAGTTACTAACGTAAACTGCCATATAAAAACAATTTCAGGATCTAAAGTATATTTATACTAACACTAATTAGGATTCTTAACTAATTCCTTAAGTAAAGATTTGATCTCATCAATATCTTCTCTCATTCTATCCAGTTCTTCCTTTTGAGATCGTTTTTGATCTCTCATTTTGATATATTGAGAATATCCGTGATTATCATGATTTATAATGGCTCCAGAACTTTCATCTCTATAGAGATTCTTATGCCCATCAACTGGTATCATTATGCTAAAGCAACAACTCTAAAGTCTTGGAATCTGGGAGCATCTGCCTCATTAACACCACTAGCAACCAACTTAATTCTAAATCCAGTAAATTCTACAAGATCATCACTACTAAATTGATATTCTAAAAATTCATTTTCTTTACTTGCAGGAACAAAGAAATCTGAACGACCACTATTATTAGCAGGTTCAATAATTCTTTGACCTGTAGTACCAAAGTCATTCAAATTATCATAGCCAGGGAATAGTTCCCAAGATAATTCAGAATCTGGTGTATCTTCTTTTATTAATTGATAAAGTACCCTAAAGTCAGCAGATTGAGGTCTACAAGCAGCAACTAATACTTTTAGAGAAGTTGCAGGATTCTTTAAGTCAACTCTCTTAGTAATATAAACTGCTGCATGAGGATCCCCAGAAGGATTATCCGATCCACTATCTAATGCATAATCAGCAATTGGGGAATTGAGTCTATCTCTTTCATAAACAATAATTCCATTCATTGTATCTAATACTGGAGATAAATTAGTATCAGTAGTATTAAATTGAACCCCAAGAGTTGTTGATCTATTCTTAGGTAATGAAGTTAGATGAGTAGATTCATTAATTTCAGAACATACTAATCTAGGTGTATCTAATTTATTTGGTTGATTTAAAGTAATATTTTCATATCCTTTATCAACGAAAGAAACCTCAGCTCCATCAGTACTTGTTCCAGATGTTGATCTTAACTGAGCCTTGATTGTAGTACTATCACTAGGATTCAGTAAATTGAATTGTGGAATAATCTTATTATATTGGAAATTCTGAGAAGCCCAAACATTAGTTCCACCAACATTTATCTCACTATTGAAACTTAGTTGAGTATCACCAGTAGCCATATCACCCCTAGGAATCTGTAAGTGATACTTATCAATAGTTCTAAGATTACTCAAACCTGCATCTGAAGGAAGAGTATGATTTCTATTGATCCTTGTTAAACTAACACCATTTAATTCATATTTGTATGCAATGTCATTAGTACTATGAGATCTTTCTACTGTACCTTCAACACCTCTTGTTCCAATACCAAGTTGATTGTTTCCAGTTCCAACACTTGAATAGAAGATAATTTCATTATTAATCTTCACATATCCCTGTGTAGTAGAAATACCATTAAAATTAACAAATGGTGCAGTATTTGCAACAGAAATTACTTGGTCACCAATATCTAATGCATTAGTTAATAGAATAGGAGCAGCATCTGGTTCAATATCTGCCAATGTAACTACATTAGTATCTACTGTCATTCCGTGGTTATATTGCTCCACTTCAAGGACATTACCTTGATATAGATCACCCACAACAGTAGAGCTAGCAACAGCGGTAGTTAATGCAACTCTAGTTGAACCATTGAAGAATGCTAAATTCTGACCAGTAGTAAATTCTTCACCATGAACATCACTTAGATATAGTGTATCATTATTAGCAAGAGAAGTAATTGTTATTTCAGCACCTTGTCCTGATTTAGCATTTCCTAAACCACCAGTTGTAATACCAATAACATCACCAACCCTATATCCACCACCAGAGGCATTAACAGCAAATGATGCTAAAATACCACCAGATATAGTTGCATTGACGGTTGCACTGGATCCTTGACCGCTTACAGCATAAACTTGTACATTGTTATATGTTCCATTAACATATCCTGAACCTCCATTGGTAACCGATCCAGCATTAATTGCACCACCAACATCTTCAATAATTCCAGTAGGTCCGTCAGCAGCACCTTCAGCAAGCTTATTACCTATATTATTCCAAGTACTAGCAGCAGCAGTAGCAGCGTGAGTAACTCTTAATTTTCTAGGTAAAGTTCTTACAGGGTTTGAATCCAATCTTGGTATTTGATTAGTCTTTGTTCCAAGAGGTGAATTATAGAAGTAAACTGTACCTGGATTAGTTGTAAACTCAGCTTTATAAAGTTTAAACTTAAGATCCTCAAATTGGCTAGCTGTCCAAATAGATCCATTTTGAGATTTAAATAGACTTCCACCAACATACTGGCGAGTTACCATTACAGATTCTGCATCAGGTAAACTCTGAGTATTAACAGTTCTTTCACCCATTTGAGCAATCCAAGCTTCATAGTTATTTGTAGTTGGTGCTAAAATAACTATTGCATACTCAGTAGCAGGTTCTAGATAAACTGGAGATGGGAATGTAACTTTTGTTGCCACTTCTGCAGTTCTAGAAGTATTAACCTGTGATGGATCAAGAGTAACACGAGCATAATCTGCTACAACTTGAGTTGTAGGTGTACCTAACTCAACAGTTCTTACTTCAACTACAACCTTCTCATTAGGATCTTTATTTCCAAAATAAAGGTCAACAGCAGTTAAGAAAGCACCAGTTTCATCAGTTGTAAATGATTGTGCAAGAGGGTCATGATTTTGTGGAGGTGGGGGTGGTCTCCTTACAATAACTAAAGTATTTCTAAATGTGTTTACTATACCAGTAGCACGATATGTTGTTTCTCCACTACTAATCAATAAACTTCCTGGTAAAGGTTCAGCATTTGTTGAACTAGAGGTAAGTTTAAATGTTCTAGTACCAGTTCTCCATCTTAATGGTGGTGGAGGACTTGATAATGGATCTCTGAACCAGAATGCTCCATAAAGATCTCCAAAAGTATCAGCAACTAATCTAACATTAGAAACTGATGCTTGAGCACCACTACTTGTACCTAATATAACAACTCCTTGACCTGTTGGAATATATCCCCAGAATCTACCTTGTGCCTCATCAGTTAATGATTTAATATCAATATTTAAAACACTAGAAGATGCTGCATAAGCAGTTCCTAAACTAGTAGAGGTGTTATATGGATTAGCATTAAACTTTGTCTCAGGACTAGTAATACTTCCAGTTTTATGATCTGGTTGAGCGATTCTCATTGCTCCAACCTGTTGTCCACCAGGAGCATATACTTCTACAATTTCACCAGCAGTAAAAGTACCCTGTGTCATAGAAATTTCAGTAAGTTTTGGAACTACATCAATTCCACTAGTACTATCAAAGAATGGGTAATATCTAGCAACAGGTCTAAATGAACTGCCATCAAAAGCAACGTTCCTTGATCTTATATGTGTATCTGGTACACTACTTGTTCTAATAGTTTCAATATATTCACCATCAAAACTACCAGTAATTCTTCTTGTGCCTCCATCAACCTGAATACTTCTAACCCATTGATCACTAGTTGGAGTTAAAGCAATTCTTCCAACAAATTCAACCATATTGAATGGGTTAACATTCTCCACTCTAGATGCTAGTGGTTGATCAATCCAATCTTTCTCAGTATAGTTAAGTGTAATTAGATCACCAGTTTTTCTAACATTAGAATCTAATAATTCTAAATTATCAGAGAAATCAGCAGTTTGAGTATCAATTGATGGTAATAATGCTAATTCTGGTTTAAGTGAATAAAAATCTAAAGGAACATTTAATTCTTTAGTAGCACTATTAACATCACACTTACAATCTGGATCAGATAGATCTAATAGATGATTATTTTTGAAATCATCTACAAAGAATCCAGTCTTAAATCTAGATAATCCATCTGCATCTTGAACTTGTAAGGTTTTTGTATCAAGTTCTAAAAGACTTAATGAAGTAACTACTTCTAAATTTTCAATTCTATCTTCTAACTTACCGATATCCTTCATTGTATATCTTAAGTTATCTACAAGAGTGATCTTTGCATCTTGTGGATCATAAAGATATGCAGGTAGTTCCACCGTTGCAATAGTCATTGCATTCTCAATATTTGGTGGCTCTTGTGGTTCTGGGGAAGAAGTTCCTAAAACTACAGAAAGATTTCCAAGAGTATCTAACATTACTTTATCAGTTCTTGGAAGATAATACGTATATCCAACTAATGAACTCTCATTAGGACTAACAGCAAATGATTGGTTAGCATTTCCAGCTGCACCAAAAACTCTAGATGTCTTATAAAAAGGACTCTTATTTGTTGCAGTTATTGGTACTGCTCTTGGTCTAAAGTCTAAAGTGTCTGATGCTCTTAGATCGTTTGCTAAATGAGGTACATCATTTCCAAATCTATCAGAATCATAAGATTCTACAGTATAAGCATCACCACTATCATTAGCAGGAACAACGTAACTATTGAAAACTATAGTCAATCTCTTAGATGGAGATCCAAAATTTCCTTTTCTTACTATTCTAGAATAATCGTAGAATTGCTCTCTTTGTCCTTTATCTAAATTAAAACGATTAGTGATATTTAAATACTGTCCATGTGTTATATTTTGTAGATTACTCTTAATATTTGACTCTTGGAAAGTAATAAGTTCCCCTATAGTAAACTTAGTAGGAGTTAAATAAGCAATCTCAATACTAGTCGCAGAAGATCTTTCAGTGATCTGTGCTACTGCTCCACTAGTTGCACCAACAACCTGTTCACCAAGAATTGAATTTGTATTTAAATTTAATCCACTAATAAAGACTAATTTATCAAGTATTGGAAGTGCTGTATCAATTGACTCATACACACCAACAATATTAGTTGCATCAGGAAGATTTAATGAAATTTCTTTATCTTCGACTCTTAAACCATAGAACTGATTTTTTGTCATTCCACTTGAAACAGTGTTAATGCCAACAGCAGTAAATTCAATATTCTTTTTCTGACTTCTAACAAAATCTTTTTGCTTACTCTTAAGAGATTGTTTCTTAAGGGTTACATCTACATTCACATTACTCTGGCTAGCTGTCAAACCATTAATAGTAAATGATTGACCATCAGCAGATTTTACAAACTGATCACTAGTTAAAGGTGCAATAACACCATTAGAAAATGTTACTTGATATCTTTCAGCGTCAAAACCCTCAAAGAATGCACTAGTAATACCAGTATTTGAAACATCAACTGACATTACACCATTACCATCAGTAGCTTCACCAGTAACATGTGTTGATACTGTTAGATTTGCATCTCCTAAACTTACATTAGAGATATTAGACTCAGCTAAAGGTGCATAAAGACCATTAGATGATGGAACCTTTGTACCAGCTAAACTAAATGATGGTGCTTCATATCCAGTAGTTGGTGATAATGTACCATCACATACACCAGGTACATTAGCAACAGCAGCAAGAGTTACAGAATTAAGATCTGCAGCAATTCCACTAATTCTATTATAAGTTGGTATTGTTGCTGCTGGTTTTACATACTTAAGAATTTGACCCACTTTAACTCCAGACCAATTCTTTCCAGGTACAGTAGCAGCAGCACCAGTTATACTAATATTATCAACAACATTAAATTGCTCTGGTAACCAATTTTCAAGAACAGCATCTGCTGTAAAGTCTACAGTATATCCACTAAGTGTACTTGTATCCTGCCATACTCCTCTAACATCCTCTAAACCCCATTTAGTTGTATTTGTTATTGAAGCAGAAATATTTGGATCTTCATTAATAATAATTTTTTCACCTGCTATAAAATTACCAGAAACTTGAGTAATTTCTTGTACATTACTACCAGCACCAGGGGCTGCAGCATATCCAGTTGCACCACTACTAACACCACGAACAAAAGAAGATTCTGGCAATTCAGCAGTACTTAAGTTTCTATTTGTTGTAATTTGAGTCCACATTTGGACATCAAAGAGATAAAGATCAAACTTTGTAGTATCATCTTTATATGAACTATCGGTTACATTCCATGTATAAACTCTAGCAGAACCTATTTGATTACCTTGATTAACATTACTAGAATTGGCTCTTTGGTCACGGAAAACAAGAAGTTTAGTATCATCGTTAATATTCTGACGAGGAACACCAAATACATTATTAACTTGAAGTTTAGTACCTAATTCATAAGAAACTAAAGAACTATCTACAGTTTGCTTATCTCTTGGTTTAAGTGCATCTAATATTGTTGTTCCAATTTTTTCACTATCATATCCCTTTACATATGCCTTTCCAGCAGAAACCTTAACTGCCATTAAATCATCAGTTGGTTTAGCACCTTCTTCAGTTACTTCATTAGATCTCCAAACACCCTCATTAGCAATACCATCATTTAATGAGTTTGCAATCTGAACTTCAAATGGATCTACAGAATAACTACCAGATTCATCAAAAGTTCTTTGAGCAAAATAATCTTTAATTATTGAATATTGTGACTTATTCTGTAATTTCTTAAGTTCTCCACCATCTAATCTAATTAATTCTACAAAACTAGTATCATTTTTATCAGTTAGACTCTTTTTGATTAAAGTGGTTGAAATTTTAAATCTATCAGCACCTGGTGCAGCAAAGTTTGAGAACCCTCTAGCATTATCATATAGTTGAGGATCTTCTTTAGCAGTAATAATATCTTCTTGAATATTCAAACCTACCCTATATGAAGGTGTATTTGAATATGGATCTAAAATCAGAGTATCAGTTGTAACATCTACAAAGGTTCCTCTAATAAAAAATACACCTTCTGATATTCCAACAGCACAACCAATTGCAGTAGCACCAGTATCTATCAATGAGGCTACACTTTCACCTTCATTAATTGGAGTATTTCCGTATATAATAGATTCTTGAATAATTAAATTTTCACCATCTTTTAATACATCTATTGTATTATCATCTCCAGATTCAACATATTGAACAAATAATGTGAAATTTGTTATATCTGGTGTATCTCCTGGTAACTTATAATCATCAATAGATACAACAATTCCAGATTCTTCACCTTTTAATCGCTTTCCTTTTAGTTGATCAGCATATAATGAAACTGGAATCCCTAAATGATCTTGATTTATCTTAATAGAGTGATATTGATTATTGTAATTAATACTTCCAGGGACGACCATCGACCCTTCTTTAAAGATATGACTGCCAAATGACTCAATCTGATTCTGTAACTGAGACTGGAGAGTAGTTAATTCTCTAGCTTGTACAGGAAATCCTGGCTTAAATAATACCTTGTAAAAATTATCTTCCTTATTAAAATCGTCGTAATAAGGATTTATATTTAAATTCGTCTTTTGTGGCATTTTACTTTAGAATTCCAAGATGATTTTAACGTCTTCTTTTTGTCGAGAGTTTCTGGTAATAGTAGGTCTATTATCTAGATAGATTATTTCACCTGACCCTTTATTTATCTCAGGACTTGCAAGACCATTTGTAAAGTTAACTCCAAGAGAAATAAGTTTGTTACCAGTTGGGTTTGTACTTATTCCTGTAAAATTAGTATCGACTGATCCTTGGAATCCACTTCCAGGTGCAACTATATTGTTTGCAGAAGATTCAAAAGGTAGAACCTTAGCTTCTGTAGTGACCCCAACATAATCTGTTTGATCTAGAGATGTTTGATTGAAATACAATGATCTATCATTAAAGTACTTTAATACTTTAGTATCAGTACTATAAGATACGATATATCCTTCAGCAGTACCTCCAGCAACTGTTTGTTGGATCTTTTCACCAATAACAGGATTTCCACTTGATGTACTCAGTTTAACTGAATTTACCGATGAATATTGATTATCAGTAAATGTTACTGCTGATCCAACAGTGGTTGGATTTTTTATAATACCAATCTGTGCAAATTTAGTATCAACTGGAAAATCTCTAGTAGAATCATCAAATCTTGCATAAATTAGAATCTTATCAGTTCCTAATTCTTTATACAAATCATAACCATGACCTTTAGATGGTGGAATAATTGGGATTAATTTAGCATAATTACCAGCAGAAACACCTGAATTACCTACTGGACCCAAATCAACCATTCCAAAACTATAATTTTTACCACCAGCAGAAACTGTGGTTTTAGTTATATTACCAGAACTATTAGTATCTAAAACAACCTTAGCACCAGTACCATCACCTACAATATCAACTTCTTTACCAACAACATTCTGAGAATATCCAGAACCTGGTCCGTCAATATAAACTTTTTTAATTTGATTATTGTTTATATCAGAATCACCATTCTCCCTAACAGATTGTATTTGGGTATCAGTTGATGTTGACCAATTATTAGGAACAGAAATATATTCTGTAGAATCAAATTTTATAATATCACTAGGAGGAACTGTAAATAGGTACTTCCAAATATATCCATCACCACTTTCTCCAGCTCTAGATGGTTCTAAATCTGTAAATAATGGTTCATCCTGTGAAGCATTACCAGTTGTACTTATTCCAGTAGCACCATTATCGACACAAATATAGACATCATAATTCTTATTCATTACATAATAATTTGTATCATATAACCTAGCAGAGCGAGTTATAGGTGAAAGATTAGTAATGCTGTAATCATGACGATACATTTCATATCTTGATCCTTGAGTCCAATTGACCCTTCTAACCAACCTTCTTATATTAGCACTTGTTACTTTCTTACCAAACATCATAGTGTCGCCAGTATGATTCATATTATCAAAATTATCTACTGGACTAGGAGTATTAGTATTCCAAGTAGATGTCCTACCAAAACCAACAGAAGTTGGGTTATCAAGTCCTAAAAATACGTAATAAGAATTTGTAGAGTTTTCTACCGTCTCTACAAAATTATTAGCATTCAGAATTCTAAATTGATCTGTTACGATAGCAGCCATTTATTTCATTTTTTTTATGTATTTATACTACCCAAGATCCTTTCTTGCAGCACCAGTGCTTCTTAGACCATAATCTCTTCTTTGGATTGTTGGGTAAGTTGACAATCCAGACGCAATACGACCCGTTACGCCTATAGAAACTGGAGAAGTAGATCTAGTAAATCCTGATAACCTTCCCCAAGAGAATCCACCAACTGCACTTCCAATTCCAACGGAAGTACTAATACCAGTACTTGTTATTCCAGTATCAACATTACAAGTAATAATACCAACACCACTGTTGAATGCACTTACGATATAGACATTATCTAGACACGTAGTTCCAACTCCAACAACTGCTGCATTACTACTATTAACTGAAGTTACTCCATGACCTATCTGAGTATCAAAAATATAAATTGGATATCCAGCTTGTAAGTCAGTTATGGTTGCATTTGGATTATTAGTAGTATCCATCTGCAAAGTAAACTTAATTGCAAGATCATGAGATCCTATTCCATCAGTTACAGCAATACCAGTAATGCCACCATCAAATCCTTGAACAGTTGTTATAGTATCAATATCTTCCTTACTCCAAGATGGGAAAGGAGCAATTACTTGAGGAGGAGCAGTTACAGTATATCCAATACCACCATTTGTAATTGTAGTACCAGTTATTATTCCATTTGTAATAGTTGCTGTTGCAGTAGCAGTTGTTCCTACACCAACCCCAATAGTAGGAGGAGCAGAGATTGAAATAGGAGTTGTTGATCCTACATATCCACGACCACCGCCAGTTATTGTAAGTGCGGAAATTGTTCCTCCAGCACCTACTGTTGCTGTAAATCCAGCAGCAACTGCAGTCTCTTCATTAATAATTAAACCACCAACACTATTAATTACAAGAGAAGACCAATCTTCTTCATAATTAAAGAATCTTGCATTATCTACAAATAACTGAGTTTCTGTTGTAGATAAATCTCCGATTATTCTAGATGTTGGATATACCAAAGATTCTATAGAATCTCTTGACTTATAAACAATATCACCACCAACTCTCTTGTCAATCTTCTGCTTAGTCCAGTTTATTGGTTTATAGTTATTTTCATCAATACCAACTCCACTGTATAGGTTAGTTTCTACCTTATCAGATGCAGCAACAGAATAGATTGTTCTTGGATCTTGTGTAGTTGTTATACCAGCAGTTGATAACTTCAATACCTGAATAACATCACCTTCTTTAAGTGTTGGGAATAGTGATGATCCAGCACCAACTAATACACTATCTACATTATTTGTACCTTTGTAGAAGAATACTGAAATATTATCTTCAGGTTCTGGTGCAACTGTAAACACGAATGAAGTACCACCATCAAATGAATATGCTTCACCTGGTTCCTGCACTACACCATTAATAAAGACGAGTAATAAACTATTAAGATCAATCAATGAAGAATCTTGATCGTCAGGATTAATTTCAAAACTCAATAATGTTGAATTATACATTATTGGGAATCTCTTACGAGAACCATCCTGAAGATCCTTAATAGAATCAATATAATCAAATTCACCTACATTCCATGAAGAATACTTATCATTGTATGTCTTAAGAACAGTAAGTTCAAAATCATCCATAGAAGAGCTATTACGGAATCTATCAGTAACTAGCCCAACTGCTTTAAATACATCTCCTTCTCTAAAATTATATCCATAATTGTGAATATCAAATCCAGTAACAGTGAATGAAGTAGATCCAATACCAGATGTACTAGAACCACCAACATCAACTGATAAAGTAACACCAGTTCCAGTATCTGTAGTAGAACCAATACCTCTTCTAGAAACACCAGTTATTCCAAGATTTGAATAAGATGGGGAATCTACAAATATCTTTGGATTTACATAATCAGTACCAACACCAGTAATAGCAAATTTCAATGCACCACCAGTTCCTTTAGGTGCTGCACCAACATTAACAGAAATTTTATTTGCAGCAGGTGTTGTAATTGCTAAATTTATAAGTCCATCTATAGGATCACCAACTCTAGGATATGAATGATTACTATTATGATTATCCTGAGCACAAGTAAATGTGAGAGAAGATGTCTTAATACCAATCTTATCACTAGCACTTAAACCATGATTAGAAGTAGTTGTTACAACTAAAATACCAGTTTCTGGATTATAAGTAGCAGCATTAACATTAAGCGGTGTAGTACCCCAAGCATTTGGTATTATCGCACCTGTTGCTGTACCACCAACATAATTGTGAGTATTATCTACTACAGTTGCTGTTACTACAGCACCTGTTCCTGCACCTCCACCTGCTCCAACATTGACAGAGAGTGTATCTGTATCAATTACGGTAATTGGAAGGTTCTGAGCACCAGCAGCAGGGTCTCCTGTCCTAGACTTACCAACATTAACGGTTAACTTAGTTGAAGTAACACCAGAAACTGTTAGATTAGCACCAGATGCAGGGTCAGTTGTTCTTGGATAATCATGATCTGACTTGTAGTTATCCTTTGAACATCTAAATTTTAGACTATTATCAGCAATCGTTATAGTTTGTCCATTACTCTTTCCGTGAGCACTACCAAAGGTTAATTCTAAATCACCAGTTGCAGCATTGTAAGTAGCAGCAGTTGGTGTCTTATTACCATCAACAGCATTATTGACGGCACTTACAAATTGATGAACAAATGCTGGACGTGGATAAGTGTGTTCAGTTTGATAATTATCTCTAGAACAAGTAAATGTAAGTGAATTTTCTACAATCTGTACATTACCACTACTTCTACCGTGACTTGGAATGGTTAAAGTAAGTGTTCCAGTATGAGACTCATATACTGCATTTGTTGGTGTAAATGGACCACCTGTACCAGTAATAGCACCTGTTGCTGCACTAACAAACTTATGACCGTAAGCTATATCAGTAACACCCACAGAAACTGGATTTGCATATCCAGAACCCCATCCTAAATCGGCATGATACTCATAAACAGTACCTGCACCAACATAATTATGTGGAATTGTAGTTACACCAACATTTGCTGTAAATGTTCTAGTTGAAAGAATTCCAGTAATTCCAAATGACCTATCCTTATAAGCATCTGGGAAGAATGTAGTTGTTATACCAGCATGATCTCCACCATAATTGATAGCAGGATTAGTAGCACTTACAAACTTGTGAATAGCAGTTGTTCCAATACCAACATTAACTGTAAGAGTATTAGAAGTTGTTGCAGTAATATAAGAAGTTACTCCATTACCAACAGGATCTGTACCACCACGAGGATAATTGTGATTAGAACCATAATTATCTTGATTACACTGGAATGTTAATGAATTATTGTTGAAAGTAATTCCACTACCTATTGGTCTATTGTGAGGTCCAACAGTTAGAATTAAATCACCTGTAGTTTGATTATAAACTGCATTTGATACATTAAGAGATCCAACACAAGTAAACTCTAATCCAGATAATTTAACTGGTTCATTTATTTCCCTAAATTCATTATCTACAGTAGTTGTAATTTCAACTTCTCCTGTAGTATGATCATATGATGCAGTACTAATGCCATATGTCTTACCAGTGGTAGGAATACCACAAATACCAATAATACCTCTAGTAACATTAAGTGTTGGTTTTACTTTTGCTCCAGCAAGAGGTGCAATACCTAATCCACCCGTAGATCCTAAAGATACAATTACACCACCTCTTGGAAGTTGATTCTGATTTACATCAGTCTCACTAATAACAATCTCACCATTTGTAGAGGTGATACCAGTAAATGATATGTCAGTTGATGATGCTGATCCAACGTAACTATAATTGTTACCACTGTTATTATCTGTACTTGGAGTTTGGAATATTCCATTCATAAGAACGAAGGTACTTCCAGTAGTAATTCCAGTTGTATTAGCACCTCCAACTTTTGTTCTATAGGTTTGACCTATTCCAGTAAATGAATTGGAAATATCATCAAATACTGTGTTTGTACTATAATCTTTTCTAAGATATACTCTTCCATTAAATGTAGATCTTGGGAATGGAAGATTTGAAGAATTCTTCTGTGTAGAATTTCTTCCAGTAAGAGGTTCTGTAAAGTGAACTTTGCTATCAACCATATTATAGGATCCAGCATATATTCTTGTAACTGTATTAGCAGTATGTGATGTTGCAGCAGAACCAACTACTCCTCTTTCAACTTTTAATAGATTTTCAGTACCAGTATTGGTTATAGGTCCAACTGAAGTTGTACCAAGACCAACATTAGTAATCTTCATATACTCATTATCTACCTTCACAATACTATCTACTGTAATCGATGAAATACCAGCAACAGCAAATATAGTTGCAGAATTATTCAATGCATAAGATACAGTTGTTTTAACTGGTGTATATGCAAGTGGAGATTGTATTATTCCGTCTATTGAAATTAAACTCTTCTCAAGTTTCTTAAGCATCTCCAATTCATGAGCATTACCAGCACCAAGAGCAGTGAACGTTACACCAATTCCAGAATTTGCATTTCCTAATGTATGTGCTAGTTTAAACTGATCCTTATTAATTTTATAAACATATACTTTTGATGGTAGAGTTCCAGCACTGGAAGTCATAGCAGTTATAGCACCACCCAAATAAGTATCATTTGGAGTATAGATTAATTCCTCACCAGTCTCAAAGAAGTGATTATTAATTGTAAAGATACCTGTTACTGGATCTAATACTGTAGCGTCTGTTGGATTAAATTTCTTCTCAAATATTGGTGTGCCATTATGCTTAATTTCAAAATCAGTTTTGTTTACTCTAGTACCATTAATAGCATTATATTGAAGAAGTTTTAAAGAATCTGTAACAGTTCCATACTGAAGATCTGGTGGAACATTAACTACATCACTATCAGTATAGATTGCTTCGTTGAAACTCTGAATCTGTAAACTTCCTGAACTAAATGTAGAATCTGGGTGGAATACTAAGTTCCAATTTGTTCCACTATATTCTGAAGTAAATGTTCCAATTCCAGAAGTGCTACCAATAGACAAGAATGGATATGTAGTAACTTTACTATCAGTACCATTATGTGCCATCATTACTTGATGCATTGCACTGGTATTTCCAGTCGATACTCTTACAAAACTCTTGACAGTTGATATCTTATTCTTTTCTAACTGAATAACAGCAGTAGTACCTAATCCTACTGGATTTTCATAATTTGCCTCAAAAATAAGAGTTCTTTCAGTTCCAGCAGATTGTCCTGTTTGTTTAAATCTATAAGTTCCATCTCCAGCAGTAGTTTTTCCGATTCCAATAATTCTTGATCTTATATCAACTTGATTGGAAGTAGTATTTTCATATGTAAGAGATAAAATATTAGAGTCAAGACTAGAAGTAAATGTTCCTATGAAATTAGATATAGATCCATCTTCAGAATCAGTATAGTACTCTCCAGTATAAACATTCGTTCCATCAGTAGTTAAATACAACTCAACATAATTTGATTGTGTTGTTACTTTATCAACAACCTCTATAGAAGCAAAATAAGCATCAAGATTGATAACACTATCTGAAATGATCTCTTGAGATGATCCAGCACCTACTAATTTGTTTATACCAGATAAATCAACAAATCCAATTGATTGTGTTCCAATTCCTGAAAGATCTGTATTAAATCCACTCTTAAAGACCTTAAGATCATAATCATTAAGATATGGATCATCAGGGGTAAACTTGAGGGTTATATTGTCAGAAGAATCTATTTCTGCCTTTAATTCACCCAATTCTGATGGTGTACTATGTACTTTTGCTCTTTCTACAGTAAATACATCATCTTGATCTTTAAATAGAACAATATCAGATATTTGAATATTACCATTATTTGGATTTCTTACTTGTACTAAGAAATTAGCATATTTGTCATCAATTGATAATTCTACAGATTGATTTAAATTGGATCCAGCATTAGAGAATAATGGACTAATATCATCAATCTCCAGAACCCTATTAGTCTTACATTCAATATAAGGTGATAATTTTGTATTTCTAAACTTAAGGAATTTAGATTTGTTGTCAACAGCATCAATGTCTATTGTATGATCAAAATTATTAATAGTATCTACTCGTTTTTCTTCCAATAAGTCAACTGCTATTACAAAATCTTCTGTTGCAGCAGTTACACCAGCATTAACACTAGATGTTATACCTACATCTGCAAAGTTCTTAAGTCCACTAGTATGAAGAATGCTATTTACTGGATTTACTAATTCTTCGTATGTAATAGGACTCTTAACAGTATAAGATAGATTTTGATAGTAATCATTATCAGGTACTACTTGATAATCCTCATTTAACTTACCAATATTATCAGTCCATCCCTGATCCTGTCTTAATGAGTAATTAACTTCAAATTGTGCTTTATTTGTATCAATAGTATTAATAGTTGCAATAGTTCCACTATCAACTCCTCTTATCAATTGACCTACAATTAACTCAAATGCACCTGGTGTATTTTCATTAACTTTAATAGAATCACTATTAGACTCAACTACAGTAAGATCAACTGCAACATATTCAGTACCAATCAAAGATAATAGTTTTTCACCTAAATTAAACTTAGATATCTCTTGAGTTACCTTAAATATTGGATAATCATCCTTGCTTATAATATTGGCATATGAATTCTGAGATGTTTTAGCAACACCAGGATTAGTAGCGATTCCTGCTAAACTAAATTCCAATTCTGCTGGATTTGTGTTGCTAAATGATGTTACTTCATAGAATTTAAAGGAATTATCTGGAGAATTGAATCCATTACCACCAGTACCATACTTTTGAATCCCTTCCACAAATATCTTTTCACCAACAGAGAATGGTGATGTACTAAATCCTAAAACAGGAGTAGTTAATACACAAGTTACAATTCCAGTTGAAGGATTATATTCTACAGTGTTAACCGAAAGACCATTCGTATTATTAATAGCAAATACATTGTGCTCAACAGAAGTTAATCCTTTTGGTTCTAAAATAACATTAACTGAAGAAAGTGAAGATGATCCTGAATTAATAACACCTTCAACATATCCAGTTGTTATTTCTTTTCCAGTATCTGGATCAACAATTACTAATCCTGGAACACTAGTATAGTTTTTACCACCATCTACTACAGTTACTCCACTAAGTTTAGTGTTGTTAATTATTGAAATAACAGGTGGAACAAATGCCTCTGGAGTTAAAGTGGGATCTGATGAATATTCATAACCTGGATCAAGAATTCTAACATCATCAATTCTATTGATATTCTTGGATAGAGGTAAAATATTAGCATTTATACCTTCAGTTGAACCAATACTTGTAAATGATGGTAATTTCTTATATCCTGCTCCACCAAAATTAAGTTTAACTTCATCAATACCACCCCTTGCAGTTGATGATTTAGTTGTATATTTTAAACTAGATGTATTTGATTGTGAATATGCAAGAGATTCTGGTACTTTACCTAGAGAGATACTAAATGTTGTTGCACCAATACCAAAAACATTATACTTACCATTATAATCACTACCATCATAAATTATACTTGTGTAATTTGATACATCAGTATCAGCAGTACTAATAAATCCAGATTTCTGTACATTATAGAAAAGATTTCTTGGATTATCATCAGTATAATTTAAAGTTACTTTTGCAGTACTTGTAACACCAACTGTTCCTACTCCTGTTACAGTAAAGCTATCTGTTTTTCCAGTTGAAACAAACTCATTCTTATAATCATTATCATAAAATAATTTAAACTCATATCCAGAAAGAGAAGCATCAGAGACATCAAAAACAAGATTGTTATTCTCAAGAATAGCAATTCTTGGATTAATTAGAGAAAATTCATGATTAGCAGATCCACCACCATTACTTGTAATGTTTATAATTGTTGCTGGAACATTAACAACATCATACTCATTTTGACCTAATTTGAATGAATTATCATCTTGCTTATAAACAAAATATGTTCCTTTATCAACTAATCCACCAGCAACAGATGGGGATGTATAATGAACTTTATCACCTGTTTTAAACCCATGTGAAACAATATTAATTGTATCATCGTTAATATTAACACCAGAACTATTTGTGTTTATTGGATTAATTAAAACTGTTTCATTTAATGGGTCATAACTAACATCTATAGATACTGAATTACCAATACCAACTGATTGATTAGATTTAACTTCAAATACAACTTCATCACCTTTAAGCAATCCATGTGAAGTTAAAACACCTACATTTGCAGTAATTTGCTGAAGAGTTCCTGTTATCTGAGTAAAGTTTGATTCTAATGAATAATCAAACAAACTAGAACCAACTGTATTATCTCCAATAAATGCAACACCACTAGTTGCAATTCCTAGATTTACAGTAGCAATACCAATATAATCATCTGATTTATCAACAATATAAACAGTTTGACTATTACCCTGATCTGGAATATTCCACTTAGTTGCTCCACCATCAGTAGTTACTGTTAAGGCATATCCAGCAGCAGGTTTTCTAAGAACTACCTCTTGATTGTGAGTGAATGGATGATTGGGTAGATAGATGCTATGGGTAGGAATATTAACAACCTTTGAAGATTCTCCTTGAGTATAGATTGATGTTGTACCTAAACCAACAACAGTTCCAACACCAATTGATTGATGTGGGTTAAAATAAACTACATCATCTAATTTAGAATCGAAATATGGAGTTTGAACAGGAAGATCAATAAAACTTGGAATTAAATCAACAAATGTTGATACAGTATGAGCAGCTGCTGCAACACCCCTTTGTACTCTCAAAATACTTCTTTGATCAAATACATTAAGGACTCTAAGTTTCTCCGTTCCTATACCAATGCTACTCCCAACAGATATCCTATCTGGAACACTGGAAACATAGATGTCAGTAATAATTCCTGTGTTGCTAGGAACATCAAGTTCTTGGAAAAGGACAGTTCTTGCAGTTGTTACTCCAACTTTATGAGTACCAGCAAGATTCTTAATAGAATATGTTCCTGAAGTTGATCCAGTAGTTTTTATTCCACTAATAGCAATATTATCATCAGTTATTAATGCATGTGAGGTTGATATGTAAGCAGATACTTCATTTGGATTCTTCCATACAAAAATAGGATCATTATATTCATTTACGGTAGTTTCAACACTAGTAATTTCTTTACCCTGTAATCTACCTACTTCTGCACTTAAACCACCACCACTAGTTGCAGTATTATCAAATTTAATATTATCACCAATCTTATATCCACTACCAGCAGCAATAATTTGGAAAGAATCTACATTTCCTTTTGTTGTACCTTCAATAACTGATGTTTGATCAATAATCTCATTTGATTCAATAATAAAATCATTATCAGCATTTGAATCTGATACTTTGTATGGATAAGTATTTCTAATTAAATTATGTGCTTTAAAATCAAAATTATTTTGATTAATTGAATAATTAGCTTCAGTTGGATTTGACCTAAACTTATCACCAATGAAATATGGGAACCTTGCTAAACGAGTATCAGTAGTAATACCAGCAAAGTATGCATATATTCCATTAGGGAATTCTGGTGTTCTACCATATCTTCCATTATATTCATCTAAATCACCATTACCAGCAAACTCATAGTCTTCTACAAAGAATCCACTACCAAAAGTAGTAGTTGATGGTCTATTAACTATACCAGCAGTATTAGTAACATATCCTGGTTTTAATATTCTTATTCCAGAGTTTTCGTCTTGAGAATCACTATACCCATATGGTCCATAAATTGGATTTCCATCATATGCCCATCCTATAATTGGTGAATGATTAAGTCCAGTATCACCATAAACATCATTACCAATAGCAGTAGAATATCCAATAAATGAATACTCCAATTGATCATTAGTCTCTAATAGAGCCTCATTTCCATATCTAGAGAAATTATTAACGGTTAATCCTCTAATGGATGGTTCTAATTTTGCACCAGATCCACGAGGTACTACGTTAATAGAGGTTTTATCCTGTTGATATTGAATACCACTATCAAGTATAATAACATCAGTTATCTTACCTGCAGTAACTATTGCTCTTAATTTACCACCAAATCCAGTCCCAACACCAACTAAATTTAAATCTGGTGCTGAATTATAATCTTTACCACCATTCTGAATTTCAATATAAGTTATTTTACCAGCAGTAACAATTGGTTTTAATTCAGCATTTTTTCCATTTTTGATGGTTGCTGTTGCAGTTTTTTCAAGGTTTAATACATCAGAACCATATCCAGTTCCTTCTTCATACAAATATGCATCAACAATTGGACCCTTAATAATAGGAGTTGCTGTTATAACACCTACACTTGTATTAGCAAGTTCATATGAAAGATTTAATCTAATATCTGGATATTTAAAAACTTGATATCCAGTTCCTTTATCTGAGAATTTAATATAGTTCTTTCTAGTATAATTTGAAGTTATTGTGGCACCAAGTCCAACATCAACAATTCTGAAAGAATCATTATCAATTTTAATAACTTTATAACAATTAGTTGTAGTTGTTATACCAGTAGTTTTTACTAATCCCGTTATTGATTGTGGAATTGTTGACCCAATACCAACAGCAGTATCATATACAATTTTATCTCCTTCATTAAATCCATGATTAACAAAATTAATCGTAGATGTAATAGTATTAATACCAGCAGGTTTTACTCTTAATTGTCTATTTTGATAACCACTACCAGAATTAATAACTCTAATATCTTTTAATGTATTTTCTTCATTATAGACCCTAAATCTATGAGTACCACTGTTACTTTCAGTAGTAAAACCTACTGTATTGATTCCAGCATTATAATCAGATTCGGTTTCATATAATTTAATTCTAGTTCTATCAATAACTTCTGGGTAATATACTCCAGTATTAATTAAAGTCTTACCTACTCCAACATTAGATCCAAAATAAGATCCAATACCAAGTGCTGGATTATTATCTCTAAAGTAAGAAATTGCTTGACCAGAAGATAAATTGTGAGAATCTAAGAAAGTAAGAATATCTGTAGTAATATCAATACCACCAGAATTAGTACTTAATCTTGCATCAAAATAGATATCTCTATGTCTTTTACCAATAACTGGTTCTAAAACTGCACCACTACCATTTCCACCAGTAATAGTTACAGAAATAATTTTATCAATATCAAAATTCTGAGGATCAACTTGTACATCAGTAACACTACCACTCATTACTGGGTGTACTAAAGCAGTAGTTCCAGTTCCAGGAGATGATATTTGAAGATTTGGTGGGTTTATTACATCATAACCAGATCCACCATTAAATATCTTAAGATCTTTTATTGGACCATAGAATATTTTATTATCAGACTTATAGTTAGCAATTTCAACACCATTAACCAACATTCCAGTTGTTCCTGGGTTAGTTTGAACTGCTTTTCCGTTCTTAATATTTGGATTTAATGGGAACTGCTTAAGTAACTTCTGAGCACCTATTTTCTTATTACGAGAACTAACTAAAGTAAATGTATGAGTACCAGATCCAGCAGAAAGTACATTAAACCTTACACAATTACTTGTAGGTATGAATGATCTTGAAGTGTATATCTTTATTTGGTTTGGATTGGCTAAAACTTCCACATAGTAAGTTCCTGCTTCCAATCCAGGCATTATCGTTCCTTGTGGTTCATAATAAACTGCATCACCAGTAATAAATGGAACATTCGAGGGGAAGGATAAAATAGAATAATCTAATGTTGCATTACTATATCCTTGGAGATAATTTGATGGTGGAATAGAAGTTGCTTCAGGAAGAACACCTTTTGCAAGAGATTCTGTAATATCATAAGAAGGTAATGAGTTTGCAGCAACATAAAAATCCTTATCATTCTTATTATAAACGTTTGATATATCACTAGTTACTCTATTATTTCCAAATTCAAGATCTTCTACTGAACTAAAAGCAGTCCTTAATTTTCTTCTTAAATCATACTCTTCCCCTGCTGCTGGCAATGATGCCTGTCCAGGTGCAAGAATTAAATTGTTTACATCAATAGATTTAGTTGCTTTTGTTATATTTCCTACAGTAGCAGTGGCAGCAAGAATCTCACTACCTCTTTGTAATATCTCTACTTCATCATCCAGTTTAATACTGGACTTATCAATGTCAGATGTATATAAAACTACTGTTGAACCTGTTATATTTTCTATCTTAAATCTAGATGAAGTGTTATATACCCAACTATTAAAGAAAATTTCTTTTTTAGTTTTATTAGTATCAGGATTGTATATCTTTTCACCAACATTCTTAACAGTAATTTTTTCCCCTTCTGAAGATAATTTAATATCAGAAACAGGAACAAACTTTGATAGAACACCAGTTATTCTAAATTCTACTCTTTTAGATACATCACCTTTATCATACCCATAATATATTTCATCTGATCTTAAATCATCTGCTTTATTAATGGTATCTACAATATTAGTACATCCAAAGAACTGGTTAACAGATTTACTAGAGTAAGTAACTGCAGTATTAACACCACAAATAACAGTTCCAGTAGCACCAAATCCAATTGTAGAATCTACAGTAATAACAGAAGACCCAACAGATACTGGGTTTATAACTTTTGTTTTACCTGGAATATTAAATGTACCTTCAATAAGGTCTACATCATTAAATCCAACAAATAAACCTAACTTATAGTAAGTTTTTCCACCTCTGGTAATTGGTTCAATCTCAGATACAGATGCTCTTGTGGCACTATCAGTAGATTTAATGATGGTTTGACCCACTAAACCATTAATATCACCCGAAATGACCTCTGCAAGCACCAATTCACGTCTAATGAACTCTGCAGAGGATGGCTTAAGTAAATACTCTTCTAGGTCAACTACCTTAGGAGTGACGTTGTATAGTATATTGAATAGTATTCTAAAGGATTCTTCAGTACCTTTTGCTTGATATAATGAATGTGATTCTTTTATAAAATTACTAACATCTAAATTATTGACAAAATCAACATCTTCTAATCCAGGAGTAAGAGTAGATTTAGTCTTTTTATAGAATTCTTTTAAAAATAATGCACTTAAATTAATAACAGTGGATCCAGAGATATGACTTGTTGCAGATGTATCACTGAAAACAAGTTCTCCTGGATTGTCTGAAGCATGATAACTGGTAATTCCACTAAATCCACGAACACAACCAGTAAAACTATTAGTTGTTATACCAGTATATGTAAAAACTTCATTATTAATTTGGAATAAACCGTATGTATCTGGAAATCCTTTAGTACTTGTAACATCAATTGATGTTACAGATTCATTAATTCCACTAGAAAGTACAGTCTCTCCTACTACAACTTCAGGAGTTAAATTATCTAACTTTAAATATTGATCCAGATTATCGGTAATATCAATATTACCACCTTGGTATTCCTGAGAAATATAGTATTGCTTTAAGAAATCAACAGCTTTAGGACTCTCTGATAGTAAAAACTCAGGGAGCTGATTGTCTATTATCTGCTGTACTTGGACTCTTTTGTCAAATCCTGTAGTTATCATCCTCTTGTTAATGCTCCGTTTGTATAACTTGATGTGACTTTAAACCCAATACCTGATATTTGTTCACCAGAGGTAATCGTGTCTTTAACCATATTTATTGTGGTATTTGACATATCAAAATTAAGATATAGATCAGTAAGACCTATAACATCATTAGACTCTGGGAATGCCTGAACCTCAACAATATTGTTTTCTTTAACAGTTGATGTAATATTAATGGTTGTTAAAATGATTTCACCCTTGGCATAATCCACTGTTCCTGCAGATTTAACAACAACTATCTCAGTATCTGTTCCAACATCCTTTTTGACTACTGATAATACACCTTTTTTACTACCATCTAAATCCCCATTAATGTCTTTATTAGGAATATCAGTAAGATATACAATATCAGATTCACCAGTAATCTTAAATCCAGTACTCTTAATATTCTTTCCTGCAACATTAATATGGAATTCATTACCATAACATAACTCATACTGAGCAAATGTATTAGTAAGTGCCTTTAAATTCCTTCTAATTTTAACTCTAGTAATGTTAGATGTTATAGCAGTGTCAATATCATCAATTACATTCAATATTTTACTATACTTAAATCTTCCACCAAACTTATTAATATCTTTTGAAGATGCGTAAGTAGTTAATCCTTCACTAATTTTAGTTTTTAATGCAGTTGGTGTTGTTGTCTTAGTAGGATTATAATAAACATAAGTGTCTAACTCCACATATAGTAGTTTTAGATCTAAAATCCTTTGATTAATACCAGCAAGAGAGTACTGTTTTAAATCATCTAAAATCTTTTTCTTATCAAAGTCAGATACAAATTCACCATTTTTTGGTTTAATTGTCAATAGAACTGTACCAAATTCAGGTGGATCTAATTCCTCACCACCTACAACAGAAACAGATTCTGTATTAGGATATACTTGTTGTATTATGGACTCATAATCTCTGCCTGTAACCGCCCTGTATTGGGAGGAATACAGTCTAGGAGCATAATACTTAACAGAATCAATTGATTCAATATCGCCGCCATTAGACGCTGCTGAGACAGTTGTAATTACAGGAGTACTTGATGGTGCTACTTTTTGATTTACAGAGTTGGTAACACTACCACCCCATGCAAATTGAGTTGGTCCATTACCATTTTTTCCATCAGTTGTGATGTAAGATACAGTAATTACTGCATTATCTTCTATTTTTTTACCAAATATACCATCACCAAACAGTAATTCATACCTTTCGTCTTGAATTTCTTGAATTAAGTAGGTTTCAGACGTTGGTTTTACGTTTAAAATGTTATCAACTCGATTATATTCTCTACCTAAACCAGTATCTGATGCACCTTTAACATATACTCTTAATGTTGCAGTATCAATAAAGGAATTATTCAATATAAATCTCTGATCTAATGATCCATCAACTGTAAATGACTTCGATAAGTAGGTTCCTTGATAAACTACAATAGGATTTAACTGTGTTCCGAAGTTTGCAACACCAGAATTAACGGTTGTAGTGATACTTTCTGGTATAGAGAATACATATGAACTATTATTGGTCGCTCCAACGCATACTAAACCCGCTTCTAAGGTCAATGTAGGGGTAGCACTGCTAGTTTGTACGGTAAATCTGATAGATGCCTGTGCAGCAGTCCTAGATTTAGGTACATATCCTATATTTCTTGCCAATGAAACAACATTTTCACGTACTGTTGCAGAATCCAGGAAGGATTCATTAACAATCATGTTGGAATTAAACGCTGTAATATAGGTATTATACGCTAAAGTATCAATTAAGACTGAAAAATTAGACCCTTCATAGTCAAAATCCGTAAAATCGGAGTTTGCACGGATATAATCCTTAATTGAGGTCTTTATTTGATCAAAATCGAGGTTTGTAAACTTAGTAAATGGCATATTCTACCTTGTTGCTTCTAGCATGAACGTGAATTCTTGAGTTGGAATGTCTTCACCGACGATATCGAAGAATACAGTACACTCAAATTCGTTTCTATTGGGTCTTGGGATCACTTCAACCTTTACACCATCAATTCTTGGTTCAAAATTACGTAAAGTTAACTTAATTTCTTTCGCAATATTTGATGCAGTACCATGATCTACAAAATCAAAGAGAGAATCACGTACTCTAGACCCTAAAATAGAGTTAAAAAACCGTTCGGTTGGTATAGTTTGGACTAAATTCCGTACAGATTTCTTAATTGCATTTGCATTTCTAAGAACTGTTAGATCCTTTGTTACTGGATGTGCATCAAAGGATAAACTTATGTCTTTAAATGATCGTGATATCCTCGTTACAGTCATATCAATGAACTTTTCTTGCTTTATTTATGCTAAATCTTCTGAATTAAGATCATCATGCATCACTTCTTGGATAACACGCTTCTTTTTTGCACCATTTTTAGTCCATTCGAGCGTATAATTACCATCTTCCTCATTTGGAATGCTCTCATCCCACCTATCTTTAATATCGATGTCTGAATTCATTGCTTTTTAGTAATAATTAGTATTTATGCACAAAAAAAGAGGGTGTTAAACCCCCTTTGTTTCATTGATTGCCTCAACTATAACTTGTTTAAGTTCTCGTCGTTTCTTTTTACCTAATCCTGCTCTGGTATCTATCTGTACCTTAAGCCAATAAACAAAAGCAAGTACTAAAATAAATTGAATGCCTTCACCCCACGATAGGTTCCACGCTTCATTAAGGTCAAGCGACGCTGCCGCTAATAAATTCATCATCGTCCCTGTCCTCTATATCTTTTACGAGCCGAGTTACGCGAGGTTGCGCTATATTTGGAGTGTTTTCCTACTCCTTGTCGAGACTTTTTCGGACGTGACTCAACATAAGTGCCACCTAGTAGCCCTTGTTTCATTTTAGCCATAATTTGCTTTAGTAGTAAATGTAATACTGTCTGGATGTGGAGTACCTGTCTGATAAAACTCAAGTGACAGATCTTCCATAAGTTCCAGATACTCTAATTCAGTAATATTAGTAAACTTAACGTCCCCGTCAATACTAACAGTATATAAGTCAGACATTTAATTTCTCTAATTTTTCCTGAACAGAGTTAATGTCAGCAGTGATTTTAACGTTCACTGCTTTTCTACGGGATAATTCGGAGAGATTTTCAGAGATCTCATACCATAACTGATCATCAGTCTTTGATGAGAACTCCTGACGACTACCGAATACTCCCATTAGATTACACGGGTTTTTTCGTGACCAACACGTACTCGTGGATCGATCCAGATTTCAAATCCTGCTTCTTTTGCATCTAAACAGAATGATACATCTTCTCCACACATATCCTGTACTGCACCTGATTCAAAGATTTGCATCTTAGGAGCAAACCAAGGATACTTCATTTCTTCGTGTTCCCATACACCGTGTTTAATAAGTAACCAACCAAAACCTGCATAATCAACAGTAAATGGTTTACGTCTCTTACCAATACTTTCAATAGTTTCGTGATTCATTACTCCACCATTACCTTTGAAGTCATCCTCATCTAACCAGTGTGCAACAGATGTAGTCTTTCCATCTTCTGTACAATACCAACCACCAGCAATATCCTTATCCATTAATACAATCTGCCAGAATTTTTCAGCAGTGAATACGATATCACTATCAATCCATAATTGATAATCATACTTGAGCTTGCCATCCCAAGGTTTTTGATCAGGTCCACGTAGAACATTTGCTCCAAGACATTTACATCTTGCAAAATTCACCATTGATGAATAGTCTTGAGAGATTTGAATACTAGCACCACTCTGTACTAGATCAAAACATAGTTGTACGAAATTCTTTAAAAAGGTATATGATACACCTCTACCAGGTAGACAGAATACTACTGTCTTCCCCTTAATCATTTCTTTTGCCTTAGCATAATCCCATTCAGGTTCTTGTTGCTTCTTGGGTTTAGGAGTATTTGCTTTGACAGTAAATCCTTTAGCCATAGTGTTTTGTAATTACAAGTCAATTATATCAGTTTATATATGGTTTGTCAATAAGAACTTTCGATATATTTTTCGTTCGGTTCTTCCACCAATTCACTATATGTTATTCCGTCCCAATATGAATGATATAATCTATCCCATATAACCTTAAACTCCCTTTCGTCCAAATTCTTAAATAAACACTTATTTTCTAGGTATATGTGATATGTCTTCATTCTCTCTCCTCTAAAAATATATCGCCTTCATCAATACGAAAGTTTAATTCTGTTCCTTCATACCAACCATACTCATTAATGATCCATTCAGGTATTACTGTATAATATTCACCTGATACTGGATCGATTTCTACGGATGTAAAATTTTCTGCGGGATTTTTTTTCATAAGATAGATTCTATTCGACCTTTTCTGACTGTATATAGTAGCGGCGAAATTTTTATGAAATCAATATATAAAGGTCGATCTGGGTCGTTTATAGCTTAGGGGATCCATCGCGATTAATATAAGGGCATCAAAAAACGGGCATCACTGCCAGATCACGAACGAACAGTGCCCATAAAAAAGCACCCTTGGTTGGGGTGCTATGCTATAATATTCAGTTGTCGGGGTGCGATCAGTTCAACTCTTGATCTATAAAATCAAGCACCTCTTGGACCTCAGCAGCAGTGGTTGCTAATTCCAGAGCGTAGATTGCGCCTTCAATGGACATGATAAAAACGAATAGGGTTTACGGTTGGGTGTCTTTTAGGGCGCACCCCCTCCCATAAGGTCTAACGAATTCCCATCTTGAAATTTGAATGACTGAACACCTCACGCTCAACCAATTTCCATGATCCTGATTCAGTGTGCATCACATACCCTTCACAGTCCACAGGGGTTGATCCGATCCATGAGTCTATGCCGCCTGTGTTCAATCCGATCAGGTTCATGGCATCCTCCTTAATGGACTGAACCAATTTCCATAATCTAACCAACTGATAATTTGCGAAGAGTTCGGGTTCTACCTCTTCACCGTCACGGATGAAAGCGTTGAGGTCCTTCTTAAGTTGGGTTGCTCCTTTGGCATCTTCAAATTCTACCAACTGGGAAACCTGCTTTGCAAATGCCACCTTAGCAGACAGGGTGGAAAAATCAGCAATGGCATCAGCACCCACCCAATAAACGAATCCATGCTGCTCAGGAAATGGGTTGTATTTTCCAAGGGGATAAGCAACCGCATCACGCAGATCATTTTCTGCAATGTACTCTGTATGGGGTGCGACAATTATTTCAGTTTCATATTTGAAGATTTCCTGGTAGAGGGCATCGCCTGTGAAATCATATGTGATCGTGTTCGGGGTGTACTCATCCTCACCAGAAAACCCGATGAAGTCACCTTGATAAATTCGGTCCGTTATGGGCAGGTTTGCCAAGCACGAAAGCAAAATGATTTCAAGGTCTGTGCCGCCATACCATTCATGGATTTGCTCGGCACTCTCACAGATGCGGATCTTCTTTTTGTTGAATACTGATTTTGTCCCCACGAACTGCCGACCCGTGGCAGGATTACGACCCCACACTATGGCAGGTGCTCCATCCCATTTTACAGACAGAAAAAAGGCACTTAAAAAAGCATCCAATACGGCAAGGTCGCCTGTAAGGATGCTGTCTTCGGGGTGTTCAATGTGGGTGTTTTTCATTTCATTATTATAGAGGATGGATACCCCCGAAGGGGAGAACGGTGGACACTATGCCAACCGTCCTGCCTCATTGAGTTGGATGCCTGAGAAAAATGGGGTTGTTGTGCCGTCAAATAAGGTCACGAACCACTGCCAATTTTTCTGAAAAACGCCTGTCCTTGGGGTTGCTCCAAACTCATAACAGATTGCGTTTAGTCTGGATTTTGTTGTTACAGACTGCCAACCACCGTCATGAAGATCAACGAAGTGATCAGAGACCTTTGCAATGAAATTTCCGTGTAGAAAAACCAATGCGTCTCCGTTGTCTTGAATTTGAACTGATGTGTTGCTGTTGCTCCAATTACGCTTGTTGCGAATGGCAGCGTTCATCTGACGTTCAATTTTTCTCATAAGACCTTTGGTTGAATACTCTTTTATTATACATGAAAAACCCCCCATGTAAACGGGGGGTTGTGACACTTTATCAAGTGGTTTTTTGAATGACTGCTGCATCCAATGCACACTCATAAACCAAATTCTCTTCTGAAGGGGTGAGATCTTTAAACGATTCCATCATATGCTCAAAAATGGTTTCTGCCAAATCTTCAAGTCTTAGTTCGTTCATAGGTCATTGATTGATTGGACTTTTACAGTATGGCATAAAAAAACCCCCGTTAGGGGGTTTGGTGGACAGTTTAAAGATTGACTGTTTTAACCCATTTTACCATTTCGGTGTGATAGGGTTTCACTGCCTCGAATCCTTTCACAAAGTCTGAGATCAATTCCTGAATCTCATAATTGTGAATTGCCCAGCGGGTCTGGATGTCTGCAACGTACCTTTGAGGAGTGATGAGACGGGCAGTTGACGGACGCTTCAAAGTGGTTTTCTTAGAAACGACCTTGCCACTTTTGAAGGTTGTGACTGTGACCTTTGCAACGGGTGTTTTCTTCGCTGCGGTTGTTGAAGTCTTACGGGTTCTGCGCTTCTTTGGGGTGGTTGCCTTTGGAGTTGCAGGGGTGTTTGACTTAACGGTCATAAATTCGCTGTTGCGTGTTTACTCCCTCATGATAACAAAAAAGGGGTTGACAAAAACCCCTTTGTAACGATTCTGTTGTAAAAAAGTCCAGTTTGTTAACTGACCTTGACCTCTGCCTTAACCTCAATTTGCTTGAATAGTTCAATGCACTTGAGTGCCTTGGCATAGGTTGGGAAACTCATGTATCTGAATTTTAGGTCATCAGGAAATGAGTAACGGATGGTTGTGTTCATTTGAAGCGGGGATAAGAGTTTTCGATTGCTTGGTTGATCTGGTATGGTACACTTGACCTAGTGTGATCCTCCCAAGCGAAACACGCCATGACAATGACGAATAGAACCAGAGCGTCCTTGAACCTCAATAGTCCAAGTCTCCTTCAATGAATTTCTCAACATCAAATTTGTCGTCACGGGTCTCTGAAAATGCCTCTTCCATCAAAGCGGCGATTGCATCCTCTTCAAAGCGTGAGTCTACGAATTCGTTCATGGTTGAATTGCTTTGGACTTTCTTAGAATACATCAGATTTAAACGAATGGGGTAAAAAGTGGACAGTTTGCCAACTGGATTCCAGCCGGACCGATTCTCAATAAAAATGCCCTATTGAGAAATAGGGCATCTAATAATTACTGGCATAGATCTTGAAATTTCTTATATGCCAGATTCTCAATCCACTCAAGTGCATAAGGATTGATTTTGATCCAGTCCTCTAAATCCTCATTTGATAAACCGCTGATACGCATGTACTCTTCAAAGGATTCATCCATACAGGTTTCATAGAGTGACTCATGATGCAAAACGCTCATTTGAAAATTCCTTTGGTACTCTTCCAATATACAATAAAAAATCCCCTAATGGGGAAATAGTGGACACTTTACGAACTGGATTTTCCAGCCGCCCGATTCTCAATAATCGGGTATAATTGAGAATCAGATCACTCCGTCCTCGATTGCTTGACAGACGTTGCCGTAATCTAAATGCACGTTTCCCCACGCATCAAAAACACAGGCATAACCTAACTCATTTGCCAAGTCAAGGCAAAGTTCGGTTGCTTTCCACTCATCGGAAGTGGTCATTTGCTCCTCAGGAGCGTATGGACAAAAAACGGTGTAATTAATCATATTCTTACTATACACGATTTTGACCCGTTTGGGGAAAATAGTGGACACTTTACGAATTGGAAAACGGCTGACCCGATTCTCAATAAAAAAGGGTTATTGAGAATTAATGAAGTTCACTGCCTCTTCGTAAGTGTCAAATGTATCATGGGTGCGTTCATTCTCATAAGTTGTCTCATAAGATCCAACGCCGTTAGAACATTTGATGATAGTCCATTGAGATGTGTTCATGAATAATCAAAGGGTGAAGGATCAGTAATTTTGTCAAAAAGGGAATCGTAAGAATCCTGATCGAAGTCATCAGGAATTCCACAGTCATTGAAGAAACACGCCATTTGGACTAGCACGTTTTCTTCAGATTCGGTCAGTTGTAAATTTCTCATACCTGTATCTTACACGATCACTCAACGAATTCCATAAAAAATGGACAGTTTGGTGACTGTCCACAAACGGCTGGGATTCTCAATAAGGGATTATAGTTGAGAAGAGTAGTACAAAAATACTTTATATTTTATGTCAAATATTATTAGTTTAAAATGTTATCGAGGACAATAAGATCTCTGTCACATAATAAATTATGCGAAAATGTATATATGGTATAATGTCATATAGTGCGGGTATTGCACTTGTACATCAAGCAAAATGCTGATATGCTAGTGTTTGATAGTCTGTGCTATCTCGCCCGTACTCATCATCTAGTTCCCATGTATAATCGTGTACATGTGTGTATGACTCGTCGAGCTCATCATGTGATGATATCTCGAAGTCCCATACTTGTTCTGCATCGTAGTCGTGCATGATTCTAGTCGAGATCTGAGAGTGTTTGATGATTATATGATTATTGTATCATGATCTAGTCGAGATGTCAAGTGTGCATCTAGTCGAGATTCAGTCACATGATAGTATATATGTATTCTAGTCGAGATTATGTTACGAAACGTAAACATAAAACTCGAAGGGTTTGTAAATTTTCGTGTCTCCTATCTTGACAAAGAGCGATTCTCATAGTACGCTCGCTAAACTTGCATCAAATCTCAGTATTTAATTGAGAATAAAAGCAAGCAATAGATGTAGTATAATAACCCCTAAAATACAGTAAAAAATACACTAAAAACACTATAATTTTCAATACATTTATATCAGTTGAGAATCATTAAATATACCTTATTGATTATCATTAATTAAACCTTATTGAGAAATCAAATAAAAAAGTGTTTTATATTTATAATACTATTTAAAACCTATTTTTGACATATATTTGGTATAATTCGATACAGAATGTGTAAGAATCTATACTCACTCTGTATCCAGTGTCCATAGAGTATCAATGACATAATTTTCGTGTAAATGAAACTTAATTTGCCTATTAATACTATCCCATTTCTCTTCTATTGTTCTGAGGTCTATATGGACTAAATCTATACCTTTATTCCACCTGCTCGGTAGGGGTGCTAACATCTGTGTTTGTTACTCCAAAATATACTAAGGTTGCAGGGATAGCAAATAGTAATACTCTTATCCATCCTGATATAATGAGTATGAGTAATACCTTTCTTTTGTTATTCATTTAAGAAATACCATATCAAAACAATAATAATGAATAGTTCTATTATAACGTAGTTACTGTTCATTACCATTGACATCATCATATTCTGAATAATGTCGGACTTTCTTACTCTTGCGTCTTTTTACTAATCTCAGTTGATGCCACTGTGATTCATAACATAATAGCAAGGTATGAACTTTATCATGTAAGGATGCTGATCCACTATCTAATTGTTCTTTAGGTTTATCCCTTACACCAGTTTCAATAGTAATATACCTTGAATGTGTAGGAAACCCTTTTTTAGGTTCTTCGGGATCTGCCTTGAAATAGACCCATCCTTGATCTGTTGTTATCCCTACCCATGTTTTCCTTTCCCATATAACATAATCATCGACCTCTGGTTCATACTGGGATTCGGACATTTGTTATTCTGGAAGAGGAGTTTCGTTTAGGACTACTTTTAGTTTAGTCGGATTAATGCCTTCAAGGTTCACCAATGAATCTAAAGTTGCATCACATTGATCTCTGGTTAAATTAACTGCCCTATCTGGGTCTGCTAGTTCCCATCCAGTTGTTACAAGTTGCAGAATCTTATATCTGCGGTTGTCTTCGGTCATTTTAGAGTCCTCTGAAAAAAATCGCTGCACCCCTCGTTAGGTGTCATTCTTCATCACTAATTATATCTGATAATTGAATATTTGTCAACTGGCGAAGTAATTCATATTTGACAGTATATAAACTGCCACACATATACTCACCATACTCATTATCCTTGATAAGATGAATGGTCGTTTCTACATTTGCTAATGCTGCCTGTAATCTATCCATTGGGATTATACCATTTCATTAGAAGAACAGTTCCAATAACTGTTAAAATAATGATAATTCCGATTGCAGTGATGATAGTGTGAATCATAGTGAAAAATTAGATTTGATCAATTTGGTCTAGTATATCTGCCTGTCGTGCTAATTTCTTATACACGATGTCAGGATTAATTTTATTATATCTTGCTGCACGTTCTACTTTACCATCTCTGCAACTATCAATCAAGTCTAATAAGAAATCACATTCTGCTGCACTTAATTGAGCGTTCATAATGGACACCTAGGAAAATGAAGTTCACTATAGTTAGCACTACAGCGTAACTTCAATGAGATGCTCCTTGTCAGTGATGTTAAAACTTTTGGTTCTAACTGCCCTACCTGATTTGTAATTGCATCTAAGACAATCTCAGATAGTAAATCAACAAAACGTGGATCTTCACTGACATATTGTGCTACATCATTGATAATAGCATCAGACATCTTATCAATGGATTCCTGAGTGAGTGACATATCACACTTCTATACTCCATAATGATTTATCTATCATTGTATCACAGTTTGAACAATTTAATGCTGACCAACCAAAATGATAAACCTTATGGATTGAACTGCAATTAGGACATAGAATATGCTTACCACGTTTACCTGCCCTTGCAGTCTTTTTAATTGGTTTAAAAGAAACAGTCGTAGTAATCATTTTCCCTTCTCCATTGATTCAACTAATTTATCTACACATTCTCTGTACTCTCCATTGGTATCAACAATACATTGTTCCATTTCCTTGACTGCATAATAATCATTGACTGCTCCTTCTAATGTTTCAAAGATTGAATCAACATCCCTTGAAAAATTATCCTCTTCTGCATATTCATCATTACCTTGCATTGCACCCTCCATAACATATAATATGGTGGCAATTTGTCCTTCAGTCAATGTGACTGTGTATTCCCGATTGAGATCTTCCTCAACTGTTGGTTTGAATGGTTCTTTCATTGGATTAATAAGAAGATGGACGGACAAATGCTGACACATTATCTAATTGATCAGCAACGAAATGGCGTGAATCATTGGAATTCCAAATAACAACACCAAGTAAAACAATTAATACAACTTTCATTCTTTCACCTCCTCCTGAATATTCTCTACTAACTCATTATATAAATCAGGATCATAACAATCTATGGTTTCAATTAATTCATTATCTGATAACCTATCATGATAATCTGCCATCATTTCTTGTGCATAAAGTACCAAAGATTCCTCTGACATATTATCAACAACAATCTCTGTAAATCGTTCAATGAGTTCATCTCTTTGGAGATCAGTTAAACGTCTATGATTAATAATAATCTTAGCATCTAACTCTGAGTTAGTCGCATTTGGATTTGCTTTTTGGGAGTAAGTCATTACAGATAGGAAGTAAGTGGATGTAAAGTGTTAAGAGTATATTTGCATTTATAACCAACTTTCTCATACAAATGTTCAGGGTTCTTAGCATACCATAAACCAATATGCTCACCTGAAAGAACTAAGTACATTCTTTCTTTCATTAATATTCCTCCTGAGCAATGAATGGGGTAAATTTATCATATTTGAAATTATATCCTATAACCTTGGCATTTGCATACTCATCCGTGTTTTCTTCCAAATAGTCAGTGCTACTATTCAGATATGCTTGGATCTCTTCACATAGATGAACTGGGTTGATATCATCATCATCGGATAATACAATCCGACACTGGAAAATTGCTTCTCTTGCTGACATTAGTTTCCCTCCCAATAAAGTGCATTAAATTCAGCAATGTTCAAATAATCATCATCGTGTATTCGATCCATTTGCTCCTGATCTTCTGGTAAGAATACAAATTCTTCACAGAAATACTCAACACCAATATTACCTAGGTTCTCAGTTGCCCTTAACATTTCACCGATCTGTTCATCATCCATTTCACATTCATCAATGCAAAATGCAATGTCCTTTTCAATTTGTGTCTTGGATTTGGTCTTCATTAGATTAAACTCCTGATAGTGTGAACTTTGGATTTTCAAGAATAATATCTCTCACTCTCTCACGATCTAAACTGTCTCCACCACCCCATGAATAATGAACATATTCAAGATCACCCTTCTCAATCCTATTAATATACTCATGGATTGCTTTGCGAGTGATTTTCCTTGTTAATCCTTGAATAGGATAAAGTGGATCTTCATTACCATAGAATGACCAAACATAATCCACAAACTCATCTAAACTGTTCATAAAGTGTCTCCTTTGTTGATTACATTAGTATTATAACCGATCTGAACCTCTTTTCAGCGTTTAGGAGACAGAAAATCAAGTGGCACAAGTTCACCTAACTTTTGTTTCAATCTGTGAAATAATATCTTTTCCCATATTACTGCTTCTTCTTCTCTCCTATTATGATCCATTAGTCCAGTTAAAGTTTGCTTAACGTGAACTAATTCATGGATTAATGTGATCATGTAATCATCCCGACTTAAATCATTATGAATATGAATTAAAAACTCTCCATCCTCATCCACTTGACAGAATCCATAAGCATTATCATCTGTTAGGTCAACTTGATTCACTTCAACTTCATTACCCTTAATAATAGGAAATGTTTCACACATAAAATTAAATACTGAAATGGTAGTATCTCTATTCTCATCAACAATCCAATCGCCTGATGTGAATAGTGTCATTAGTCTATCCCAAATTGGTTTACTGCTATGTCCTCATATTCCTCAACCTCTTTCTCATTCAACTGATATACAAATTGATCTATTATGTCATCTAAAAGTCCACCTCTTCTTGCACCCATTTCAATTTCATTCTTAACACACCAATATAATTCATCACATAGTCTTTGGCGTTGTTCAATTTGTGCTGGTGTTCTTTTAAGACCATTCATTAGGATACCTCCATCCATTTGATAGGATTGCCAGTTGTTAGTTTCCATAGGTACGTTGCATTAACATGACCTTCTTTTAACCAAGTTCTAGCATAATCTTTGGCGTTCTCAAACTCATAGAAATTGATAGAAGTTTCCTTCTCAAAGTTCCAAGTGTCTGTTACTGCCCAGTTGAATTGTTCGTAGGATGTCATTAGTTGTTTGCTCCTTTTTTGCTCCAATCTATAACGATTGGTTGAGTTTTGTCTGCCATATTAGGATATGGAATAGGATTAAACTTTCCAAAACGAAAGTTATGATCCTTGAGTATCTCCTCATACAAATTTGGATACTCAGACTCAGGATAGGTGTTCATTAGAAAAAACGTAGTTCTAAAGTGGTGAATATTAAGGTAGTTAGTCTTACTCCCCAGTGCATCGCCCAAATGAATGATGCAATGAACAATAATTTCTCCCTACCTGACATTTCTTTGGACATTAATCTAATCCGTAATTTTCTTTGAGGTTTTGATCTAACATAACCACTTCATCATCTGTTAAATGAAGAATGTAATTGTGACAGATCTCTTGCATCAATTCTGCATCATTGCGACAGGCAAAATACAGGTCATCAGCAGTTAAAAACCGATCAACTGTTGTTTTTTGTTCATCCATTGGTAAGATCCTCTTTCGCATTGGTGATTACCTCAAATAGAGATAACCACCTGCCCAATCTGCTCTCATTAAGCACTCTTCACGCTCTCTGATGATCCTAAGATCATATCTAACGTGCTTTGCTGGTGCTTTCCAAGATGCTGGTTTATAAACCTCACCAGTTTTCTTGTCAATGAAAGCGTGGACTCCACCTGACCATCTCTTACCATCGCAACTAAGATCATACATATTGATCTTCCAGTACTTACGACCTCCAGTTGCTTCAAACTTCTTATCGTTAGAAGAATTGGGATACTGTTTCTTATAGTCTGCCATTAAAGCATCACATAAGTCCATTACCCACATTTCCACTCTTGCGTCAAGTGGTAGGATCTCATCCACAGTTACTTCTTTTGATGTTGTTAAAGTCATAAGACCCTTTGTTGTTTACTTTTATAGTATAGCAGTAAAAAACCCCCTTTCGGGGGTTGAGTGGACACTTATCTAACTGGATACTCTTCAGGAATTGGTACAGATTTTACGTTAGTATCTGTAATATTAAAATCATCATCCCTTTGACGATCTACCTCATAGCACTCCCACTCGTGATCTAATGTATAGATGTATGCGTATTCCTGACTGCAATCATAAGCAAAAAAATCATCTATGTTAAGATCCAAACGTGGTTCAGTTTTCTCTCCACGATCATTATAATATAGTGGTCGTGATTCATCCAACTTTTCCATATTCCAATCAGTATCAGAATCACATGAGGAAATATCCCCACCATCAATCAATTCTGCTACCTTCTCTCTTGTGTTAAACTTCTTTTTAAGAGTAACACCTAACCACTGTGGATAACCATCCCAATGGTGATACACTGAAACAAAAGAATCTTCTGTTAGTTGCAGTGCAATGCGTGAACGTGTTGACATTTAAAATGGAATAATTGGGTGAGAGAAACAAAAAACGGGGTCAGTGCATTACTCTTTCGGTCATGTGTCTGCTTCTAGGGTCTTACATTCATTGACTTCTTTCAAGATAGGACTTTCACCTAACCCAATGGATGCCCTTGTCAGACTAGAAAGAAACCGTTTTTGTTTCCCATATTGCTATTATAGTCCATCAAGGAAGGGTTGCAACGTTGCTTGTGACACTTCTTTACCTGACACATCCAACTCTTCCATTATTATTTGCTTTGGTAGCATATTATAACAGTAGTAACTACTGCTGAATGTGATCTTGTTATTGGGTCTACCATCAGGACTATTAAACTTCATTCTCTTATCAAACATAAGCAGTTGTAAGTCCTTATCCTTAAACAATCTCATAGGTGCAGAGTCATTCAACCAAGTGTTAGTCATTATGAGTGCAAATGGTTTATTAAATGATAATGCACGTTCAAAGTATTTTCTCTTATTAGTAAATGGTGGGTTTGATATTATCATATCCCACTCTATCATTGGTTGCCACTCAAAGAAATCTTCTTTATAACTGATATGAGAATAGATTACATTATGTTTCTGACTGATTTGCTTTACAAATTCACTCTTGTCAGTATCAAATGGACACCAAACAGTAGATCCTTCTGGGATATACTTAAGGATAGGTTTTACTGCATAAGCAGGTGTATAACATTCATCGTTATTACCTGCTGAATACATTAACTTTCCACTATCTAATTCTTTCACCATTCTTCTTAATCTGTTTTGTGGATATTGTAACACCAATCCTAGGATCTTTGGAGTTACCTTTCTTTTTGTTAGGATACTGTTTCTTAATC
>VTLG01004087.1_pt1 | contig 39630 bp, 46 predicted proteins | sample 4694571 | NCBI WGS metagenome assembly VTLG01 (sample SAMN12604809, study PRJNA352737) | marine metagenome | biome: ENVO:00000447; feature: ENVO:00000209|ENVO:00000569|ENVO:01000036; material: ENVO:00002151; isolation source: viral sequences binned using virsorter ... | reverse complement strand
TTATTTCTCCTAGTTTCTTGAACCCAGAGGTCCTGGGTTCTCGTCAGTATGTTTATGCATAGACTCGGAGGGAGTCTCCATAGCTTTCATGTTCTTATTCGGTGTTATTCTTTATTCAGAAGTGGCTATATATGAGAATCACAACCACCACAATTCCTCTATGGAATTTCGCTAGTCTTGCAAATAATCTTTCGATTAACCTAGTCGCCTAGTCTCTCTAGCACTCGCCACCTTTTAATGTTGTGGATTCAGTTGGAGTTCTTACTTAATGACCTGATCTATCCAACCTACTTCGAGGGCAACATTTTGACAAGAGTTTAGGATTGGCTCTGTCTCAACCAGTTAAATAAATAACCAGTAAAGAGATTATGGCATAGAAACATCATTTAAAGCAACATATTAGATAGCAGTTTGTCAGCATTATATTGTCTCGACAAATAGTCCATAATTGTTATCCATGAGCAAAGATAAAAAACCAGACCTAAAGATTGTAAAGAAAGACCTAGACTTGACCATAAAGCAAAGAGCATTTGTTAATGAGATTGTTAAGGGCAAGTTAGGTAGTTATAAGGAAGCGTATGCAAAGGTCTATGATGTGCAATTAACTAAGACTGGCAAGATACCTAAATGGGTAGAAGTCGAAGCCAGTCGCATTGTCGCTAACCCTAAGATAGCACTAAGCATACAAAGGGCTATAGAACGTAAAGAGACTAGTTTAACTGCGTCAGCTCTACGAACAAGGAACTACGTTATAGAGAGCCTATATAAAGAGTCTAAAGAGAGTGATAGCGATAGCACTAGGGTTAGGGCTTTAGAGCTTCTTGGAAAGAGCGTAGCCCTGTTTACCGATGTTACAGAAGAACGTAAGTCAAGAGATACAGAAGAAATAGAGAAGGATATAGAAGCTAAATTAGAACAATTGCTACAGCAAGACGAGAGCTAAGACCCAATCCTGATCCCGTTAAGGTTTACATATTGAAAAAATGACCCCTTATAAACAAAGTGTTTCAGAGTGTCGTATGTTAAACGTTTTGTATTTAGACCTATTTTATGTAAACCGACTGACGAGAATATAGCTAACCAGTTAATAATATTATTCCAGTCCACATACACACTACGCTCAGACCCACCCCTATAAAGAAAATACCCCCCAGTTCCCGTCACCCCCCCCCACCCCCGTATATGCGAATGGGTTACCTGACTATTATATATACATAGTGATTTGCACAGGATATGACTAACTTTCATATACCCCCCCCTATATATTGCAAAATGATAGCTATTGTAGTAGTGTTTATATATGTTTTTTTTAGAAAAGCCTCTGGGTCCCATATACCCCCCTATAATATATTTTCAAATTTTGGTTGATTTTTTTGTGAAGGGGGTGCAAAATGTTAAAATCCAGAGGTAGATATACCCAATATCTAATATATACTAAGTATATACCTAGTAAGTTTCTGTTTCTATGGTCTTACTTATACAAACTTACTAAGTTTTTAAAAAGAAAGTATATACTTACTAAGTATTTACTATGAATAGAAACTTACTAAAGAAAATACAGAGTTTGCCTTCTAGTCAAAAGCAAGAATTTATAGATTTGCTAGAGGAATACGAAAAGTCTGAAACTAGAGAAAAGTGTAATGCTAGCTTTATGACTTTTGTTACGGAGATGTGGGCGGCTTTTATACATGGAAAACACCATGAGATCATGGCTGATGCGTTTGAACGGGTCGCTAAAGGCGAATTAAAGCGTTTAATTATCAATATGCCCCCTAGACACACTAAATCAGAGTTTGCTTCTTATTTGTTGCCTGCGTGGTTTTTAGGTAAATATCCAGATAAAAAGATTATTCAGACAGCTCATACTGCAGAATTAGCTGTAGGTTTTGGTAGAAAGGTCAGAAACCTAGTTAATAGCAAAGATTTTAAAGAGATATTTCCTGATGTAAGATTGCAAGCAGATAGCAAAGCAGCAGGAAGATGGAATACCAATAAAGGCGGGGAGTACTTCGCTATAGGGGTGGGTGGTGCGGTTACTGGTAAAGGTGCTGATCTGTTAGTAATTGATGACCCGCATTCGGAGCAAGAGGGTGCGAGTGCGGATATAAACGTATTCAACAGAACTTATGAGTGGTACACATCTGGTCCACGACAGCGTTTACAGCCAAATGGCTCTATTGTTGTGGTAATGACACGATGGCACAATAAAGACCTAACAGGTCAAGTGGTAGATGCTAGCATAAAGCGTGGCGGTGCAGATGAGTGGGAAGTTATTGAATTACCCGCTATTTTGCCTTCAGGCAACCCATTATGGGCGCAATTCTGGAATATAGACGAATTAAATGCTTTAAGAGCAGAGCTTCCAAACAGTAAATGGATGGCTCAATACCAGCAAGACCCTACTTCTGAAGAAGGTGCGTTGGTTAAGCGTGAATGGTGGAAAACATGGGAAGGCATTAGCCCTCCGAAATGTGAATTTATTATACAATCTTGGGACACAGCCTTTATGAAAAATGAGCGAGCCGACTATTCAGCTTGCACAACATGGGGAGTGTTTTACCGAGAGAACGAAAATGAGGGCAAGTTTGCCCCTAATCTAATTTTATTAGATGCTTATAAGGAGCGTCTAGAGTTTCCAGAGCTTAAAGTTAAAGCAATGGAAAAATATAAGCAATACCAGCCAGAAGCCTTTATTGTAGAGGCAAAGGCAGCAGGAATGCCTCTAATCTTTGAATTAAGACAAATGGGTATTCCAGTTCAAGAATATACGCCCAGCAGAGGTAATGATAAAATATCAAGGGTCAATGCAGTATCTGACCTATTTGCTTCAGGTGTTATTTGGGTTCCAGAAACCCGATGGGCAGAAGAAGTTATAGAGGAGTTTGCTGGTTTTCCAAATATGGAACATGATGATTTGGTTGATAGCAGTACGCAAGCTCTGTTAAGATATAGGCAAGGCGGATTCATCTCTGTTCAATCAGATGAAGAAGATGAGCCTCTTGAACATAATAGGATTGCAAATTATTACTAATGAAAATATATATTACATCTTATACTGATCCTTATGATGGAGCTGAATATGCTGGACCAAATATTCATGCTGATTCGCTTGACGATGCAACTATTGTTGCAGATAAACATGGATTAAATGTTTGTGGTGAATTAACAGATATTTTACAAGATATTGTTAATGTAGAATTTGTTGATGATCTTAAAGATCGAGTATTACACTAGGAGTTAAATTGGCTATAGAAAGAAATCCTGCTACGCCCATAGATGGGACAATCGAGCAAGAACCAGAAGAATTAGAAATTCTAATAGAGGACCCAGAATCAGTAGCCATCGAAACAGACGATGGTGGAATGATTATTGATTTTCAACCTGGTTCTGAAAGCATTGGCGAAAGCGAATTTGATTCTAATCTAGCAGAATATTTAGATGAAGATGAATTGGATAAGCTTGGCAATGAGCTTATTGGTGAATATACAGGCGACAAAGATTCTAGAACTGAATGGGAAGAAACTTATATAAAAGGTTTGGATCAGCTTGGTTTAAAGATAGAAGAAAGAACAACTCCTTGGGCTGGTGCTTGCGGAGTATTTCACCCAATGCTTAGTGAAGCAGTAATCAGATTTCAATCCCAATCAATATCTGAGATGTTTCCAGCTCAAGGACCCGTTAGAACTAAAATAGTAGGCAAAGTTACCCTAGATAAAGAAAAACAAGCGCAAAGGGTAGAAGATTATTTAAACTATCTTTTGACATACGAGATGTCAGAATACAGAAGCGAAACGGAGAAAATGTTATTTTCTTTGCCTTTGGCAGGTTCTGCATTTAGAAAAGTTTATTATGACCCTAATCTAAATAGACCTGCTTCTATCTTTGTGCCTGCGGAAGATGTGGTTGTTAATTATGGTGCAAGTGATTTAGAAACTTGCGATAGAGCCACTCATGTTATGCGTAAATCAGCTAATGATATTCGTAAAATGCAGGTTAGTGGCTTTTATAGAGACATAGAATTACCAGATTCAGATAGCCCCTATTCAGATATTAAGAAAAAATATGACGATATGACTGGAGAGGTTAATACCTTTAACTATGATGATCGCCATACAATTTTAGAAATGCAGGTTAATTTAAACCTTGCTGGTTATGAAGATATAAACGAATCAGGGGATGTTACAGGCATTGCTTTGCCTTATGTTGTAACAATTGATTTTCCAAGCGGAATAATTTTAAGCATTCGTAGAAACTGGTATGATGGCGATTCTAACAAAATTAGAAGAATGCACTTTGTTCATTACCAATATCTTCCAGGAATTGGATTTTATGGCTTTGGATTGATTCACATGGTAGGCGGATTGGCTAAATCTGCTACTTCCATATTAAGACAGTTAGTTGACGCTGGTACATTATCTAACTTACCTGGTGGTTTGAAAGCAAGAGGCTTAAGAATCAAAGGCGATGACACCCCCATCATGCCTGGTGAGTTTAGAGATGTTGATGTTCCTGGTGGTGCTATACGAGATAATATCACCTTTTTACCTTATAAAGAGCCATCAGGAACTCTCTACCAGCTATTACAAAATATAGTCGAAGAAGGCAGGCGTTTTGCTAGCATGAACGATATGAAGGTTTCTGATATGAATAATCAGGCTCCTGTAGGAACAACACTAGCTCTCTTAGAAAGAAACATGAAAGTAATGTCTGCAGTACAGGCTAGGCTTCATGCTTCAATGAGAAAAGAGTTTAATATATTAGTAGATATCATTACTGACTTTACTGAACCATCTTATCCTTATGAAACGGATGAAGAAGAATTTATTAAGTCTGAAGATTTCGATCAAAGAGTTGATGTGCTTCCAGTATCTGATCCTAATGCAGCAACTATGGCGCAAAGAATTATGCAGTATCAAGCAGCAATGCAATTAGCAACAACAGCTCCTCAGATGTATAACTTGCCAGAATTACATAGGCAAATGCTTGAAGTGCTTGGTATTAGAGATGTTGAAGATATTGTTCCAACAGATGATGATATTAAACCTGTTGATCCAGCTAGTGCAGTACAAAATCTTATTAATGGAAAACCAGTTAAAGCGTTTTCGTTTCAAGATCACGAAGCGCATATACAAACAATTGTTGCTGCACAACAAAATCCAGAAATTATGCAATTGGTGCAAGCATCGCCAACAGCTCAATCAATTATGGCATCAGCATCAGCTTATATTAATGAGCATTTAACAATGCAATATAGAAAAGAAATTGAAAGAGAGATGGGTATTGAGCTTCCACCAGAAGGTGAGCCAATTCCTGCAGATGTAGAGAAGCGTTTATCGTCTATGGTAGCTGAAGCAGCAACTAGAGTTTCTGCAACATCACAAGCACAAGCAGAACAAGAAAGAATACAAGAACAACAACAAGACCCGTTGATACAAATGAAAGAAAGGGAAGTTGCTGTTAAAGAAGCTGAAGTTCAAAGAAAAGCTCAAGAAGGTCAAGCTAAGATACAATTAGATTTACAGAAAGCTATGGCACAAGCAGAGCTAGAAAAGTCAAGAATAGAATCACAAAATGAAATTGCTGGAGCAAATATAGGACAGCGAATTGCTAGCGACTTGCTAGATGCTCAACAACTTAAAGATAAACAAGCAAGAGAAGATTATCAAAAAGGTGTTGACATCGGAATAGAAATAGCGAAAGATAGCATTCAGAATGAAGAATAATATCATTGAGCAATCAAAGAATATGGAAGGGTTATCTCTTTCTGAATTTATGAAAAAACGGCTCAGAGATATTATGAATCAACACGCAGACCATATTTCGACAGGAGCTTGTAAAGATTATAGCGATTATCAAAAAATGGCTGGAATTATAGAGGGATTAGCCCTCGCAGAACGTGAATGTTTGGATTGGGTTGAAAAACACATCCAAGAAGAATAGGAACTCGACTCCTCAAGATCGTGCAATATGACAAAAGAAGCCTTAAAAAAAATACCTAAACCAGAAACTGTAAAAGAACCTATTGTAAAGGAAGAAGTTAAAAGTCAACTTCCTGAACCTCAAGGTTGGAAAATACTTGTTGCTATGCCAGTAGCAGAAGAAAAAACAGAAGGCGGTATTCTAAAGGCAGCATCTACTGTTAGAGATGAAGAATTATCCAATATATGCGGATATGTTCTTAAACTCGGAAGTGAATGCTATAAAGACTCAAAAAGATTCCCTTCTGGTGCTTGGTGCAAAAAGGGTGATTGGGTTGTATTTCGTGCTTATTCTGGCACTCGTATAAAAATGTATGGACAAGAGTTTCGTTTAATTAATGACGATACTGTGGAAGCAGTTGTCGATGATCCTACAGGAGTAGTAAGAGCATGAATGAAATAGTTAATGAAGAGCCTAATATAAAAGAAGAGACTCAATCTACAGAAGATAAGTTTTTTGGTGTTAAGACTGAAATAGATTTGAATGATGATGAATCAGTACAAATTGAAGTTGTTGACGATACACCAGAACAAGATCGCAGACCCAAAAAGTCTAAAGATGCTGTTTCTAAGGTTGACAACGATGAGGTTGACCAAGAAATTTCAGATTACAGTCAGAGAGCTGCTGATCGTATAAATGATATAAAATACGAGTATCACGAAGAACGCAGAGCAAAAGAAGCTGCGGATAGAATTGCAAAAGAAGCCACAAAAAATTTGCAAACAATAATGCAAGAAAATCAACGATTGCAGCAAATGGTTGACCAAGGTGGTAAAGTTTTAAATAAAACAGCTCATAATAACGCTTTATGGGCAAAACAAAGCGCAACAGAAGCTTATAAGAAGGCTTATGATGAAGGCGATGCAGAAGCTATGGCAAAAGCTCAAGAACAGCTTTCTAAGGCAACATTGGCAGAACAGCAAGCGGGTTCGGTTGCACAACAGGTTCAAAGCCAAATAATACAAAATATGCCGAAACAGGCTCAACCTGCACAACAACAGCAGTTAGACCCAGATATGGAACAATGGGCGCAAAAAAATCCTTGGTTTATGGGCAGCGAGCCTATACATAGAGAAATGACTTCATTTGCTATGTATGTAGATCAAAGATTACAAGCGCAAGGAATTGATCCTGCAAAACAATCTGAAAAATATTATTCAGAAGTTGATAATAAAATGCGTAACGAATTTCCAAGCTTTTTTGGTGTTCAAGCTAATAACGGCTCAGAAATGGTCGATATTGAAGAAACACCTAAACGACAACCTTCGCAGGTTGTTGCAACCGCCACGAGGGATAGCGGTAACAAAAAACCCACGCAAATACGACTGACGAAAACCCAAGTGAAACTAGCTCGTGAACTTGGAATTACGCCAGAAAAGTATGCAAACCAATTATTGAAGGAGAGTTAAAATGGCAGAACAAGATAACACAGTTGATAGCAATTTGGATCAAGTGGAGGAAAGTTCTGTTCAGAATAATCCTGAAAACCAAGAGCGTAGCCCTAGGGCTTTAGATAGCAGAGATGCTGACCAACGAATAGCAAGTTGGGAAAATCCTACTAATTTACCAGACCCTGAACCACAGGAAGGATGGGCGTTTAGATGGATCAGAACAGCCACATTAGGCGAAACTGATAATGCTAATGTATCAAGACGATTCAGAGAGGGATGGGAGGCTTCTAGATTAGAAGATCACCCTGAACTACAGAATCAAATGATGGACCATAATTCCGAATGGGCAAAAAAAGGGAATATTGAAATTGGTGGGCAATTATTATGCAAGATGCCATCAGAGCTTGCGGAAGCAAGAAACGAGCATTTCTCAGGAATTGCTAAAACTCAAATGGAATCTGTTGATAATGTCTTTTTAAAAGACAATGATTCTCGTATGCCTAAACAAGTATTTGAAAGGAAATCGAGAACCACTTTTGGTAAAGACTCTTAGAGTCTTAAATTTAACCTTTTAATTTCTGGATTTATTCAGAAAGGAGATAATTATGGCAGCAAGTGCAACTCCTCATGGAGCAGTACCTGTTGGATCATTAGTGTCTTGTGCATACAATGCGAAAGTTACTCATTACAAAATTAAAAGTGCTTATGGTACTTCCATATTTTTTGGGGATTTTGTAAAGTTTGGTGATGACAACCCTAATACCACTATCCAAAAAGATACTGGTACTAGCACCGCAACACCTGTAGGTATTTTTCTAGGATGTGCATACACCGATCCAACTACTAAACAATTTACGCCTAGTCAATATTTTCCAGCTTCTACGGCTGCGAGTGATATTGTTGCGTATGTTGCTTCCGATCCGTTTATAATTATGCAGATGCAATGCGATGGCGCAGCAGACCAAGATGATCTTGGTAAAAATGTTGGTATCGTTCAAACTGCAGGTTCAACGGACATTGGAAGAAGTAAAAACGCAGTCGATATATCTACTGTAAACACTACTGCAACACTACCTTTAAAGATCATTGATTTTGTCGATGGTCCTGATAGTGCTGTTGGTGATGCTTATACGGATGTATTGGTAACTTTTAATTCACAATCCGCATTCGGAACAGGCGGTCATCAGTTGTTAAGCGCAACTGGTATTGGTTAATCTTAGGAGATAAATTATGGCAGCTATATCAAGAGCGCAAGAGCTTAAACAGCTTCTCCCAGGACTTAACGCCCTGTTTGGAGAAGAGTACGCTAAGTACGAAAATGAGCATGAAGAAATCTATGCAACTGAAAATTCTGAAAGATCGTTTGAAGAAGAACTCAAGTTGTCAGGTTTTGGTGCAGCACCAGTAAAAGATGAAGGAGCAGCAATCAGTTATGATACTGCACAAGAATCTTTTGTGGCTCGCTACACCCATGAAACAATTGCAATGGGATTTTCTGTTACAGAAGAAGCTATGGAAGATAATCTATATGTTTCTCTGTCTGGCAGATACACCAAAGCGTTGTCTCGTGCAATGGCTTACACAAAACAAGTCAAGTCGGCTTTCCCACTTAACAATGGATTTACCAACAGCTACCAATCAGGAGATGGTGTAAACTTATTTACAGCGTCTGGTGATGGTGTAACTGGTGGTGATGGACACCCATTGGTTAGTGGTGGTAAGAACTCTAACAGACCCACAACTGCTGCAGACTTGAATGAAACATCTTTAGAAGATGCAGTCATTCAAATCAGCAAGTGGACTGATGAAAGAGGGCTTAAAATCGCAGCTAGACCTAAAAAGCTAATAGTTCCAACTGATCTTCAGTTTACAGCTACTAGACTTTTAAAGAGCGATTATAGAGTCGGAACGGCTGACAACGATGTTAATGCAATCAAAACTAATGGAGTGATTCCAGAAGGTTATTCAGTTAATCATTATTTAACTGATACTAATGCTTTCTTTATCATTACTGATGTGCCTGATGGTATGAAGCATTTTGTCAGAGCGCCCATGACTACAAGCATGGACGGAGACTTTGATACTGGCAATGTCAGATACAAAGCTAGAGAAAGATATTCCTTTGGGGTATCTGATCCGCTAGGTATCTGGGGTTCACCAGGTAGCTCATAAAGCTAATAAGGAGACCTCTTCGGGGGTCTCCTTTTTTTTATATCTAGGGATATTATTTTAATTTCTCTATCAACTGCCCTAGCAGACTAGCCAAGATGATAGAGTTTTTCTCTTTAGGAGGGAATTATGGCAAACACAACTTTTAATGGTCCAGTTAGATCAGAAGGCGGATTTGAACAAATCAGCAAGAACTCTAGCACAGGGGCTATAACAACTAATTTAGATGTTGACACTAGCGGTAACGTAGTTACTACTGGATATGTTTCTTCTTACGACAATGTTGTATCTATTACTGATGCTACTTATACAGTCGCTACTACCCAATCTGGTGCGGTTTTTGACTTAAATCGTGCTGCTGGAATTGTAGTAACACTACCTAGTGCAGCAGCAGGTCTAAACTATACTTTCACAGTTGGCACAACCTTTACAGGTGCAGGACAAATTAACACTGGAGCTACAGATGATCTATATTCTGGTTTTGCTCATATATTTGACCCAGCAACTGCAACAGACATGAATACATTTATTCCTGATGCTAGCAATGATGATACTATTGATTTAGGTACAGCAGGTCAAGGTTGGCTAGTAGGTGGAATTATCCGCTTGAAAGCAACATCAGCAGCAGTATGGCATTGTGAAGCATTCCTTCATGGTGACGGAACGCTAGCTACTCCATTCGAGTAAGGGGGTAACTAATGGCTGATGCAGTAACTTCACAAACCATTCAAGATGGTGAAAGAAACTGTATTATGAAGTTTACTAACGTCAGCGATGGTACTGGCGAATCCGCAGTAGCTAAAGTAGATGTTTCTGCTTTAGCATCTAACTCAGAAGGCAAATCGTGTTCTGAAGTTAAAGTTATGCGGGTTAGCCACGCCATTGTTGGTATGTCTGTTCAATTGTTTCTTGATGCTACAAGCAATGTTCTTTTAATGGAACTTGCAGAAAGCAGCAATGGACATATGGACTTTAAAGACTTTAGTGGTATTCCAAATAATGCAGGTAGCGGTAAAACTGGAGACATTCTTTTTACTACAAAAGGACACTCTTCAGGAGATACTTATTCTATTGTGCTAGAAATGCACAAAGTATATTCTTGATTTATTAGGAGATAGTAATGGCAAAGAAAAATAAAGATTATGTCATTTCTGAAACTGGTGAGTTTCCTGCTCAGTACATGGTTCTTAAATTAGATGATGATGGGATATTTAGACCTGTTTTTGGTCCAGACCCTGATTTAGAAGATGCAGAACGTAAATGTGCTGAGATGAATGGAGAAAGGGCTAAAAATGCTAAAGGGCATTATGTAGCCGATGATCCATCTACGCCTGATGTTAATGAAGCTTATGTTGGCGGTAAAACACCAACAAAGAAAAAAGCTAAAAAAGCACCAGCGAAAAAGAAAAAATCACCAGCGAAAAAGAAAACTGTTAAAAAGAAATAATTTTTAATGCAATATATTTATAATACCTTGATAACTCAGGGTATTATATTTATTTATTTAGGAGATAATTATGCCCACAAAAAATATGGGATTAAAAAAGAAAAATCTTACTGCACCAATGAGCAAAGACTATCGTAAAGGTGGTCGTTTATACATGGGTGGCGGTGGAACCGAACTAGGTAAAGAAGCTAAGTCTTATAAAACTTATGTTAAAAAAATGTTTGGCGGTGGAATGACTGCTGATTCAAAAACAAAAAAAATTAAATAGTTTATTTGGATTTATATGTCGAGAGCAAAAAAAGATTCTCGTTTAAAAAAAGCTGGTGTTAGTGGTTACAATAAACCAAAACGAACACCTAAACATCCAAAAAAATCACATATTGTAGTTGCCAAAGAAGGCGACAAAGTAAAAACTATACGTTTTGGTCAACAAGGTGTTAAGACAGCAGGTAAACCAAAAAAAGGCGAATCTAAAAAACAAAAAGCTAGGCGCAAATCTTTTAAAGCTAGACATGGTAAGAACATAGCCAAAGGTAAAATGTCAGCAGCTTATTGGGCGAATAAGGAGAAATGGTAATGGCTAAAGGACTATACGCAAACATACACGCTAAAAGAAGAAGAATAAAAAGCGGTTCAGGAGAACGTATGAGAAAACCTGGTTCAAAAGGAGCGCCTACAAACAAAGCTTTTAAACAAGCAGCAAAAACTGCAAAAAAAAGGTAAATTATGGCAACAAGCGGTACTACAACATTTAACTTAGACATAGGCGATATATTAGAAGAAGCTTATGATCTTTGTGGTATGGAAATGCGATCTGGATATGATTACAGAGGAGCTAAAAGAGCTTTAAATCTTGTTTTTCTTGAATGGCAAAATAAAGGAACTAATCTATGGTCAATAGAACAAAATACCCAAGCCTTAACAGCAGGCACAAATACTTATGCTCTACCTAGTTCAGCTTTAGATGTCGTTGATGCTTTTATTAGAACAGACTCTGGTGATACAGATAAACAATTTGACCAGCGTATAAATAGGATTTCAAGAACTGAATATAATCATCAAGCTATAAAGCTTACACAATCTAAACCAACTCAGTTTTATATAGATAAAGGAACTACTACTACTAATATTGTTTTGTGGTCAACACCTGATAGTGCAGAAACTTATACTTTAGTTTATGACTATATACAAAGAATAGAGGATGTGGGCGAGCCTGCTAGCAATAACGCAGATGTTCCAGCAAGATATTTGCCAGCTCTAACTTATGCTTTAGCATACAATATTGCTTGTAAAAATCCTGAAGCATTACAGAGGATTCCAATGATTAAACAAAAATATGATGAATTATGGAATGATGTTAGTAATGCTGATAGAGAAAAAGCAGCAGTTCGATTTGTTCCAGATTTGTCTTATAACAGTTATTAGTTATGGCTTACGCAAGAGCTTCAAAAGCTATAGGAGATTGCGATAGATGTGGTTTTACCTATAAATTAAATGAATTACGCTATCAAATTGAAGATAGCAAAAGAAATGGTTTAAGAGTTTGTAGTGAATGCTTCGATGAAGATCAACCACAACTTAAACTTGGTGAATTAAATATTTCTGATCCACAGTCATTGTATGATCCTAGAGTGGATAGAGGAAAATCAGAATCGACTACATATTTTTCATGGAATCCTATAGGTGGAGGCTTAGAGGTTTTTGGATCAAGTACAATGGGACTTAAAATGAAAGGTAAAGTAGGAAAATTAAAAGTGAGTACATAATAATATGGCTTGGACATTTACAACATTAAAATCAGCTATACAAGACTATACTGAAAATACGGAAACTTCTTTTGTTTCTAATTTAACTAATATAATCGTACAAGCTGAAAATAGAATAATAAAATCAGTTGAGCTTCCTAATTTTAGAAAAAACCAAACAGGTACTTTTACAAATGGAAACGCATATTTAGCAACACCTACGGATTATTTATATCCTTATTCATTGGCAGTTTTAGATAGTGATAGCAATTATAATTATTTGATTAATAAAGATGTTAATTTTATTAGAGAAGCATACCCTGCTTCAGCAACTACTGGTTTACCGAAATATTATGCACAATTTGATGATGATACTTTTCTTGTTGGACCAACGCCTAATTCTGGATATACAGTAGAAATACATTATTTTTATATACCACAATCAATTACAGTTACGTCAGATGGAACTTCTTGGCTTGGGACAAATGCTTCAGAAGCTCTTTTATATGCTAGTTTAGCGGAAGCTTATACGTTTATGAAAGGCGAACAAGATATTCTTGCTAATTATGACAATAGGTTTAAAGAAGCTTTACAGCGTCTAACCTTAGAATCTGATGGCTATAATAGAAAAGATGCTTATAGGAGTGGTCAAAGAAGAATAAATGTCTGATTTAAAACATCAAAACAATTCTGCAAAAGGCAAAGATGTTGCAATTGTTGGTATGGGTCAAAGCCAGATAGATTTTCATTTATCCCAAGTGCATAGTGAATTTTTTGACGAAGTTTGGGCGATCAATGCAATGATAGGTGTTTTGCCTTGTATAGATAGAGCTTTTATATTAGACCCGATGAGTCGATTTTTAGATACCAAAGATGCAGGAGCTATGACAAATATGATGCGGGAAGTATTGCCTACCGCTATTTATCCTATTTATTCTTGTGAATTAGATGATAGGGTTCCTGCTGTTGAAGAATATCCTTTAGAAGCTGTTGTAGAAAAATTAGGTTGTTCTTATTTTAATAATACAATTGCTTATTCTATTGCTTATGCTTTATGGTCTGAAGTTAAAAGTATTGCTGTTTTTGGTATAGATTTTACTTATAAAAGCAATATGCACTTTGCAGAAGCGGGAAGAGGTTGTGTTGAGTTTTGGCTAGCAAAATGTATGGAAGCAGGAATACAAGTAAAAATTTCTCCGAGATCATCTTTATTAGATACAGATGTAGGATTTGAAGAAAAACTTTATGGTTATCATAGGCTTAATGACCCAAAAGTAACTTATCAAAACGGAGCTGGAATTAAAGTTTGTAATCTTTCAGAAATTGAAATAGAAGAAAAAAATAAGCCAATTGGAATTATAAACAGAAATGATATAGATTTAGGTCCACCAGAACCAAATAAATACTAATGCAAACAGACAAATTTGAATTATCAATAGGTGATCTTGGAGTTACAACAACTCATAACAGAGGTCATACTGTTGAAGAAATAGCTGAAATGGCTACAAATAAATTAATTTCTATAAGTGAAGATGCTGATCCTATGGTAAAGGCACAAGCACACGCATTTAGAGATAGATGCAAATGGATCATTCAATTCTATGTAAATGAAGGAATAAAAAACCACGTTTGCACAGTATGTAATGAATTAGAAAAACAAGGTCATTCTGACCTAGCAAATATAATAAGGAGGCTGTAATGGCTATATCTCAAGCTATGTGTACCAGTTTTAAAAAAGAGCTGTTGGAAGGCGTACACAATTTTAAAAACTCAGGCGGTAATACATTTATGTTAGCACTTTATACAAGTTCAGCTACTATGTCTGCTGCTACAACAGCTTATTCTACAAGCCAAGAAGCTAGTGGCACTAACTATACTGCTAAAGGCGGGAGCTTAACTAGAGTTGACCCTACAACATCAGGAACAACTGCTTATACTGATTTTGCAGATTTAACATTTGGAACCTGCACAATTACCGCAAGAGGTTGTATGATATTTAATGATAGTGCTTCTGGTGATCCTGCTGTTGCTGTATTTGATTTTGGCGGAGATAAAACTTCTACTGCTGGATCATTCACAATTACTTTTCCAACTGCTGATGCTTCAAACGCTGTTATTAGAATAGCGTAAGGTTAGCCAATGGCTAATGTAACTGGCTGGGGTAGAGGAACATGGGGTTCTGATACTTGGGGTGAAGAAAACCCTATTGCCTTAACAGGTTTAGCTGGAACAAGTGCATTAGGCTCATTAACTGTAACAGCCAATGCGAATGTCGCAGAAACTGGAGTAGCAGCAACTGGAGCTATAGGCTCTGAAACTGTTACGGGTACTGCTAATGTAGCTGTAACAGGATTAGCTGGAACAACCGCACTAGGTACTGAAACTGTAAGTGGTGATGCGAATGTCGCAGAAACTGGATTAGCAGGAACAGGTGCTGTAGGCACTATAATAGCTGCTGGTTTTGCAATAACAGGAGTAAGTGGTACTGCTTCTACTATTGGGCTTGGTGAAGAAACTGTAACTGGTGATGCTAATGTTTATCCTACAAATGTAGTAGGAACAACAGCTTTAGGCACTTTAGGATTAGTAACTAATAATGTTATTTCAGTTACGCAAAACGCAAGCACAAGTTCTCTTGGTGAGTTAAGTATTACTGGAGTATCAAATCTTAATTTAACAGGCGTATATGGAACAGGAACATTAGAAAATTTATTAGTCTGGGGAGATGTAGTTCCTGGACAAACAACAACTTATAGCGAAGTTTCAACCTCGCAAACACCAAACTATAGTGAAGTTTCAACCTCTCAAGACCCAGATTGGGAAGATGTTGCAGCTTAATGATATAATTTTATAGAGGAAATAATATGGCAAGCACTTATGTAAATGACCTAAGATTAAACGAGATGGCTACTGGAGATGGTAGTGGAACTTGGGGTACAACAACCAATACAAATCTCGAACTTATTGCAGAAGCATTTAGTTATGGAACTGAAGGCATTACAACAAATGCAGATACCCACACTAGCACAATAGCTGATGGGGCTACTGATCCAGTTCGAAGTATGTATGTTAAATACACAGGAACATTAGATTCAGCGTGTACTATTACTATTGCTCCAAACACAATATGTAGGATGCAATTTATTGAAAATGCTACAAGTGGCTCTCAAAACATAATTATTTCTCAAGGTTCTGGGGCTAACGTAACTATACCAGCAGGAGATGTTAAAGCAGTTTATTTAGATGGTGCTGGTAGTGGAGCAGCAGTAGTTGATGCTTTTGCTAGTTTGAGTGTCGTAGATTTAAAAGTACAAGACGATTTAACAGTCACAGATGATCTTATAGTAAATGGTGATATAGACTTAGAAGGTTCTATAGACGTAAATGGAACAGCTAACCTAGACGTAGTAGATATAGATGGAGCTGTAGATATGGCTTCTACACTTCAAGTAGATGGAGCTATAACTTCTTCTGCTGGCGCAACAATTACACTTGCTGATAACACTGATAATTTAACACTTACATCTACGGATGCCGATGCAGCAGTCGGTCCAAATCTTAGAATGTATAGAAATTCTGGATCACCAGCAGATGACGATTACATAGGTGAAATACAGTTTGAAGGCAGAAACGATAACTCTCAAGATGTGATTTATGCTGGATTGGCTACGAGGATTGTCGATGCTTCCGATGGCACAGAAGATGGTCGTTTCGAGCTTTACACCATTACGGCTGGCGCACAAAATTCAAGAGTTCTTGCTAACAGCACAGAAACAGTTATAAACGAAGATTCAGTAGATTTAGATTTTAGAGTCGAGGGTAATGGCATCGCAGATTTGCTTTTTGTTGATGCAGGTAATGATAGGGTTGGAATAGGCGCGGGAAGCCCCTCAACACTTCTGACAATAACAGACAATGACGATGGCGCTATGAATGAAATGATTAGGTTAGTCAACGACCCCGGCAGTTCAACTTCTACAGGTACTGGTGCTTATATAGCTTTTGCAAATCATCATTCTGGAACAGAAGTTTCGTCAATAAGATCAATCGCAGAAACAACAGGTGCTGGCACAGGATTGCAATTTTATACTCATAGTGGAAGTGCATTAGCTGAGAAGGTCAGAATTGATAAGGATGGAAAAGTCGGAATCGGAGTCGCAAGTCCTAGCTATAATACTCACATACAAAGTACAGCTAGTGAAACAACTTTAGCAATTCAATCAAATCTAAGTCCGACAGGTTCTTCTGTAGGTGGAAGATTACGATTACAACTAGGCGCACAGAACAATTCAGGTTCAGGACAGGCTGATACATCAGCAGGCGATACTTGTGGTCAAATTTTATTTGAAGGACAAGGAACAGATTATGCTTATCAAGCAGGTCATGTTAAAAGTCTTGTTACAACTGGTGATGGTACTGCTACAAGGACAGAACAAGGTGCTGCTTTAACTTTTGGAACTATGGCTGTTGGAGCAACTTCTCAAGTAGAAGTAATGAGACTTACAGAGGCTGGAAGGCTTGGGATTGGTGTCACAAGTCCTGACCATAAACTCGAAGTTAGTGATGGCGCAGTCGCTTCAAAGTACGATGCAAATCACCACGTTGCAATTAGAGGTTTGTCGGGCGGTCAATATATACAGATGTCAAGTGAAAACCCATTATCATTCGTACAAGTTGATACTTATCCAAACTCAGGCGCAACTGAAATTGTAAGAATGCAAAGTAGTGGTTTTTCAATAGGAAGTGGTTCTATAGCATCTCATGGAGATCAAATGCTGAGAGTAGTCGGTGATAAAAATGGTTATGCTATGTATTTGAACAATAGCAGAAGCACTATAAATCAACCACAGGGATTACTTATAGATACTTCGGCTGTATCTTCCGATAATAATAGCCAAGTATTTATGAAATGTGATGATTCTTCTGCTGCAAGAATGCAAGTCTTTACCGATGGGGATGTTTGGACATCCGATGCTGGGACCCTATCTTCTGATGAAACTTTAAAAAAGAACATTGCAGATGCTACAGATAAGTTATCTGATGTTATGAATTTAAAAGTTAGAAACTTTAAATGGAAAACAAGTTATCACCCCGTTAAACAGCACAAACACATTGGTTTTATTGCCCAAGAATTTGAAACAGTATTTCCAGCTTTAATAGTAGAAAATAATATAGCTAGACATGATGAAGAACCTAATATGAAAAAAGGTATCAAACAGGGTGGTCTAATACCAATATTAGTTAAATGTGTGCAAGAATTAAGTGCTAAAAACGATGCGCTAGAAGCACGAATTAAAACATTGGAGGACGCATAATGGCAATAAATTATACTTGGGATGTTTCTACAGTAGATACATATCCAACTAAAGACAGTAAAAGTGATGTTATTTATACAGTGCATTGGAGACTTACAGCTACTGATGATACCAACAAAGACAGTGATGGTAATTTTTGGTCGTCATATAACTATGGTTCACAAATATTAGATACTTCAGACCTTTCAAGCTTTAAAGCTTTTGCAAGCGTTACAGCATCTGATGTGCAAGGATGGGTTGAAGCTGCTATGGGTGCTGATGAAGTGACAAAAATGAAAACATCTTTGGATGGACAAATAGCTAAAATGATTACACCTAATTCAGTAACAAAAAAATTAAGTTAGATTTAAGGAGTTAAAATGACTGACCTAGCAAAAGATAATATATCTAATATGAAACAAGTTAAAGATGAAGATTTAACGGATGAACAAAAATATTTTAAAAATCAAATTCTTGATCTAAGAAACAAAAAAGCACGACTTGATTTTGAATTAGATCAGATTGTTGCAAGTTTAAGTGTTTTTGAAAACAGCCTTATTCATTCTATGAAAAAAGCTGCTGATGAAATTTTAGATGAAAATAAACAAGAGAAAAAAAATGATAAAAAAGATTAAACAAAAAATAAAAAATACTTGGAATAAAATCAAAAGTTTTTTTTCAAAGAAAAAGAAAAAGAAATAGTTATGCAAAACCCTATAGAAAAAATAGCAGCACATGAAAGAGAGTGTGCAATACGTTATGAAAATATAGAAAAAAGACTTGAACAAGGCACACAGCGTTTTGATAAGTTAGAAAATATGTTGTGGGCTGTTTATCCATTTATTGTTGGAACTGTACTTTTAGCTAAATTTATAGGTTAATAATATGTATGAATATAATTGCGAAGTAACAAGAGTAGTTGATGGTGATACAGTAGATGTCATCATTGATCTTGGTTTTGATATTAGTTATTCAAGTCGTGTTAGGTTATATGGCATTGATACTCCAGAATCTCGTACTAGAGATAAAGACGAAAAAGCAAGAGGGTTTATAAGCAAAGACTTTCTTAAAGCATGGTTAGAAAAAGGTCAAGTAGTCATAAGGACAAAAAAAGACAAGAAAGGTAAGTTTGGTCGCATTCTTGGAGAAATGATTGTTGATAATACTAATATTAATGAGCTAATGATAGAAGAACATCATGCAGTTTTATATTATGGTCAAAGCAAAGATGATATTGAGGCAGAACATCTTGTTAATCGTCAAAAACTAATTGATAAAGGGTTATTTGATCCTTCTCCTTATGAATGATGTATTTGTTCTAATTGCAGAAATTGGCGCTCCTATAGCAGGAGCATTGGTAGCAGGAGCATTTATTTTTATTATTATGAAGCAAATTATGGGCGGGGTAGTAAACCAAATTAATACCCTTAAAGGTTTTACTGAGAGTCTAATTACTAGGGTTAAAACTATAAACAACGATATGATTAGATTAGATACTAGCGTTAGTTCTGCTTTAGAGCTTACTCCTGATCTTGACAGAATATCTAGAACTGAAAACTTTGTAGAAGATGGAACCATAGATGCCAGAAGAGATTAATGAATATATCTCAGTTAATCGCAGACTTTGGATTCCCAATTGTAGCGATGGTTGGGCTTGGTTACTTTGTTTACTTTGTATGGGTTACAATCACGCAGGTTATAAATCCGACAATTAAAGATATGCACATTACGCTTATTAAGCTTATAGACCAAATTAGAATGTTGGATAACGACATGATTAGACTACAACAAAAAGTTAATACTGTTTTACAAATGAAGGAAAATGAAAAGAAAAAAAATGAAAAAATCGAATAAAAGTTTATTATTTTTTTTTATAGTTTTTTCTTCTATCAATTTTGTAAAAGCAGATGAAATAGTACATCAATTTAAAAGTCCTAGTTTTAGCGGTATAGCAACATCATCTCATTATTTAACAATTGATGAGCAAGAGAAAACAAGAAGAGATGAAGAAGCTGAGAAAATAGAAAATGCTCTTAAAGAAGCTGAAAGGGAAGCAGAAAATACAACTCTTGCAAAATTTTTAAGAAACCTAGAAAGCAGAATTTATAGTCAATTATCTAGAGATATTGCCGAAAGTTTATTTAATTCCGATAAAGGAGGAACTGGAGGAAGTATTGAATTGGAAGGAAGTCTTATAACTTTTGTGAATGATGGGATAAATATTACTCTTACAGTTACAGATACAGATGGTAATGTAACAACAATTGTAATACCCATAGGGATATTTGGCGTATGTACCGAAGATTGTGGCATATAGGAGTATATCTTCTTATTCCTTTAATTTTGTCTAGCTGTGCAAGCTTGGCTCCTGTAGGACATACAGGTTGTGCTGGTTTTCTTGAGTGTGTTGAAGAACCAAAAAAAATAAGACCAATACAAGAAAAGCTATTAAATCTAGCTCCGCCAAAACAGCAAGCGGTTGTTGCTATATATAATTTTAAAGACCATACAGGACAAAGAAAAAGCTCACAAAAAATGGCTTTATTTAGTACTGCGGTAACTCAAGCAGCAGACCAATATTTAATAGATGCTTTAAGGTTAGCTGGAAATGGGTCATGGTTTGTTGTTGTTGAAAGAACTGGTTTAGATGCTTTGACTAGAGAAAGGCAATTAATTAAACAAACAAGACAAACTTATGATGGTGAAAACGGCAATCAATTAAAACCATTATTATTTGCTGGTTTATTATTTGATGGAGGTATTATCCAATATGATACTAATATTAGTACAGGTGGAAATGGTGCTAGATATTTAGGTATTGGATCAAGCAATCAATGGAGAAAGGACCAAATTACAGTTTCTATTAGAGTAGTTCTTGTTCAGACGGGTGAAGTTATTTTAAATACTATGGTAACAAAAACTGTTTTAAGTGCTGGAGTTAGTAGAGATGTATTTAGATTTATTGAGCTAGGAACTGAATTAGTAGAGGTTGAAACAGGATATACTGAAAATGAAGCTGTTGGTTACGCTACTAGATCGGCTATAGAAGAAGCTGTTTACCAAATAATAAAAATAGGTCTAGAAAAAGAATTTTGGGATTTTGATTATTCGCTAATAAGCGAGGAGGTAGAATGAAAAATCTTTTAAAAATATTATTAATTTTATTATCTCCTGCAATTTTAGCAGGAAATAATGATATTTATATAACTCAATCTGGAACTGGTTTGACTATGAATATAGACCAAATTGGTGATACCAATAAGGTAGGAACCTCACAAACTAGAGCTACTTTTACAGGAACATCAATGACTGTAGATATAGACCAAGTTGGTGACTCAAATACAATGTCTGCTACAGTGGCTCAAGGTAATAGCACTTCTTTTACGGCAACAGCTACTGGTGATAGTAATACAACAACTTTGACTTTTGGTGGATCAGGAGATGTAGCTAATACTGATTTTGATCTTGCAGCTACTGGTGATTCTAATACAGTAACTTTTACTCAAGGAGCTGCATCTACAGCAACTGCTGGTAATCAAGATATAGTTATAGCAGGCACTTCAAATGATTTGAATGCAACTTGTGAAGTAGTTGGTTGTATTAATAATTGGGACGTTGATGGTGACAGTAATGATATTGACACGACTCAGACTGGAAATGCAGACCATTCAATTACAGCAGATATTACAGGTAATACAAACAACATAGACATAGATCAAACCAATAGTACTGGCAGTACTTCAGGTGTGGTGGTTATAACAGCAACCACAAGCAATGGGACTATAGATATAGACCAATGCACAAGTGGCTGTTAATTTTATTTATTTTTATTTTTAATAATGCCTATTCGGAGGTAGGTAAAATATCGGAGTTAAGAGGCAATGGAGAGGTTTTTCGAGCAAATCAATCAGATAGATTATCAGCACAAACTGATTTGGGTATCTTTAGTTATGATGATGTGCGTACTGGCAATGGTCGTATTGGCATTGAATTTATTGACTCTTCTGTTATTAGGCTTACTGAACATTCTAAGATTATTATTGATGAATACATATTCGATGCTGATCCTTCTAAAAGCAAAATGGCGCTCAAGATGGCAAGCGGGACAGCCCGATTTATTACTGGTGCGCTTGGAAAAATAGATAAAGAAAACATATCCATAAAAACACCAAGCGCATCAATTTTTATTAGAGGAACTGATTTTACTACTACAGTAGATGAGTTAGGAAGATCGTTAGTTATACTTCTTCCAAATCCTGATGGCACTACATCTGGAGAAATAACTGTTGAAACAATGGCAGGTATAGAAGTTTTAAATCAGCCATATCAAGCAACAATGGTTAGTATGAGTGAAAGTCCTCCAACTAAGCCAGTTAAATTAGTAAATATGTCTTTAGGTTTTATAGATAATTTGCTTATTGTTACTCCTCCTGAAGAAGTAGAGCAAGCTATTGAAGAACAAAATCAAACTTCTACTAATGTTTTAGATATTGATCTTTTAGAAGAAAATGATTTAGACGATGATAGCGATTTATCTAAAGATGAGTTACAAGAAGAAATAACAAGACTTGATATAGATTTATTATCAGTAGATTTTTTGCAAGATTTATTAGAAACAATAGAACAATTATCTGCTACTGGCAAAGATGAACAATCAGAAGGGGAGCTAGACGGAGTAAAATTAGAAGGGATAATTCCTGGGTTTGACCAAGATGCACAAGTTTATACTTTTGTAGAAGGTGAAATTTTTACTTTTTTTAGACAAGTAGAAAATACAATTGATTTACAGCTAGATAAAGAGGCTGCATATAATTTGCAAATTCTATCAGCAGGAAAGTTAATTAATGTCACAGTAAATGGTGGAGGCGAAAATGAAATTATTATTAACCAGTCTGATTAGTTTTATCGCTTTTTCTGTTTATGCTGGAGACAATACAGTAGAAATAAGAACAAAAGGCAGCACATCGCTTATACATATTGACCAAATAGGCACAAGTAATACAGCTAGAGTTTGGTGTGGCTTATCTCAAGGCAATTATACTAATCATAATTGCAGTAATGCAGAAATAGATATAGATCAAGAGGGAACAGGAAATACTGCTAGAGCTTACAGCCAAGTTGCTAATCATACGGGCAATGAATATAAAATAGACCAAGACGGGAATGATAATTTTGGTTATATAGATGCTGATGATGATACAAATGACATGGATATAGTCCAGAATGGAAACAATAATGACGCTGAAATCTATATGCAAGGCGATAATAATGTTTACACTATAACTCAAACTGGAGATGACAAAGAAGGCGAGATTAGAGCTTTTGGAGATAATTCTGAATTTAGTATTACTCAATCAGGCTCTGGAGAACATTACGCTAAAATATATGCGAGTAATTCAGCAGACAATAATGATGCCACAATAACCCAAACAGGTAGTGGAGATCATTATATGAAGCTTAATTTTTATACAGATGATTATGATGTTACTGCCAGTCAGTCTGGAAACAGTAATAAAAGCATTACAGTTAATTATAATTGCACTACAAATTGTAATAAAACTTTAACAATAGACCAAAGTGACTAAATATATACAGCTTTTAGGATTGTTAATATTATTAGGCATTCCTTTGGTTCAACAATGGACACCTGTAGAAATATTAAAATTAAAAGTTTTTGATACTTTTGTTCCAGAAAAAGAACCTTCAGGATATTTTTCAATATTATCAATTAATGAAGAAGATGTTGAAAAAGAAGGTGGCTATCCTTTTCCTAGAAAAAGATTAGCTGATATTCAAAAAGCTTTAATAAATCAAGGTGCATTAGGAGTAGGTTGGGTTATTGCTTTTCCACAACCTGATCGTTTTGGCGGAGATAAAGAATTTGCTGAAAGTTTGCTTCTAGCGCCTAGCGTTTTAGCTGTATTTGAAAATGAGAACGGAAAATATCCTTTAACAACTGGCACAGTTATTTTAGGAGAAAATAAAGGTGGGTTTAAAGCAAAAGGAGTTATAGAAAATATAGATGTTCTTAAAGATAGTGCATATCAAGGAATTGCTGTTGCTCCTACAGATATAGACCAGCTTATAAGACGTATGCCATTATTGATGAAAACTCCTGATGGGTGGGTTTCAGCTTATGGTACAGAAGTTTTAAAAGTATTGGCTGGGGCAGACACTTACCTTATAAAAACAAACGACAATGGTATAGAACAGATAAGAGTCAAAGGGCTGCCTCCAGTCTCTACTGATTCATTAGGAAGAAAATGGATTAGTTGGGTAGATACTCCAGAATTTTCTTTGTCAGATGTTTTATCTTATCAAGCTGATATTAAAAATAAATTTGTTTTTGTTGGTATTACAGCAAAAGGAGTTATGCCTCAATTAGCAACTCCTTCTGGTTTGTTAGAGCCACATAAAATACAAGCAGCATTATCAGAATCTATTTTAATTGAAGATAGCCCTTATATACCAGATTATGCTTTAGCAGTAGAACTATTAACATTTGTTGCTTCTGTAACGCTTATATGGCTTTTTCTGCAATATTTTGGGATTACATGGGGGTTGGTATCAGGTTTAGGAATAATGTCTCTAACGGCTTATATGGGCTTTTATTATGTTAGTTCAGGAATATTAATAGATTTTACTTGGTCTTTTATATCTGAATTTATAACTGCAACAATTGCTTTTTATTTAAGATTTAGAGAACAATTTATTTTAAGACAGCAAATTAAAAAACAATTTGAACATTATTTAGACCCAAGACAAGTAAAACGATTACAAGATAATCCTGATCTTTTAAAACTTGGTGGTGAAAAGAAAGAAGCTACTTTTTTATTTACTGATGTTAGGGGTTTTACTTCTATGTCTGAATCTTTAGACCCAGAAGATGTTACATACATTATGAACAAAGCTTTGACTGCACAACAAAAAGCAGTACAAAAACATGGCGGTATGGTAGATAAATATATTGGCGATGCAATGATGGCTATATTTAATGCACCTCTTGATTTAATTAATCATGCAGAAATTGCGGTTGATTGTGCAATTGACATAATTAAAAATATGCAAAAATTAAATTTAGAATTGGAAAATAAAGGTTTACCACCTATTGCTATTGGTATAGGAATAAATACTGGTGAAGCAGTAATTGGAAATATGGGTAGTGAATCTAGATTTGATTATACAGCGATTGGAGATGCTGTTAATACAGGTGCTAGACTAGAAAGTGCTACTAAAGATAGGAATGTTGACCTTCTTGTAGGAAAAAATACAAAATTACTTTGCAGTTATGATTTAAAAAAATTAGAACCGATAAAAGTAAAGGGTAAAGAAAAGGCTTTAGAGATATATACTATAGGATTATAAATATGAAGAATTTATTAAAAAGCGTTGTTGGTGCTGTTGCTCCTAGTTTGGGAACTGCATTAGGTGGTCCATTAGGCGGAATGGCAAGTAAAGTAATATGTGATGTTTTAGGTTGTGAAGATAATCCAAAAGCTATTGATAATGCAATACAATCAGCTACTCCAGAACAACTGCTTGAATTAAAAAAGGCTGAAAAGCAATTTGAAGTCCAAATGAAAGAACTTGATGTTGACTTATTTGCATTAGAAACAGCAGATAAACAAGATGCTAGAACTAAATTTAGTAAAGATTGGACGGCAAGAATTATAGGTATTCTTACTGTGAGTGGTTTTATGGGTTATATATTTTTAGTAACATTACAGCCACCAGAACAAAACTCAGAAGCCTTGATTAATCTAGTTCTTGGTTATCTTGGAGGTTTAGCAAGTGCTATCATATCTTTTTACTTTGGTGCATCGCATTCTGACAAAGGAGAATAATATGAATATATCTGCAGAAGGATTATCTTTAATAAAAAAGTTTGAAGGCTGTGAGTTAGAAGCTTATAAAGATGCCGTAGGAGTTCCTACAATTGCTTATGGAAGAACAAAAAATGTAAATATGGGCGATACTTGTACTCAAGAACAAGCAGAAGAATGGTTACAAGAAGAAATGAATGAATACGAAGGTTATATTAATGACCAAGTAAATGTTGTTTTAGAACAAAATCAATTTGATGCTTTAGTCTCTTGGGTATATAACTTGGGACCTTCAAATCTTTCTAGCTCAACTATGTTAAAAGTTTTAAATGAAGGCAAATATAATGATGTTCCTGCACAAATAAAAAGATGGAATAAAGCAGGTGGTAAAGTTTTAGAAGGATTAACTCGCAGAAGAGAGGCAGAAGCTTTATTATTCCAGAATAAAGAATGGTACGAGGTTTAATATGCCCCTTGCAAAGTATGTATTTAAACCAGGAATTAACCGAGAAGGCACTAATTATAGCAATGAAGGAGGTTGGTATAATGCTGATAAGGTTAGGTTTAGAAAAGGCAGACCTGAAAAAATGGCTGGTTGGGAAAAAAATTCTTCTGAATCATTTTTAGGAACTTGCAGAAGCCTTTATTCATATAGGGATCAAGGACAAACAGATTATGTTGGTGTTGGTACACATTTAAAACTTTATATTAAGGAGGGAATCCTTTTTAATAATGTTACTCCTATAAGAAAAACATCTACAAATAGTATTACTTTTGCAGCAACTAATGGTTCTTCAACTGTTGTTGCTACTGATTCATCGCATGGAGCTGTTACAGGAGATACAGTAACTTTTGCGGAAGCTGTTTCTTTAGGTGGAAATATTACTGCTGCTGTATTAAATCAGGAATATACAATAGATAAAGTATTAACAACTAATACTTATGAAATTACAGCTAAAGACACAAGCGGTACAACAGTAACAGCAAATTCAAGTGATTCTGGAAACGGAGGCTCTGCTGTTGATGGTAGTTATGAAATTAATACTGGTCTTGATGTATATGTTAAAGGTACTGGTTGGGGAGCTGGAACATGGAGTTCAGGAACTTATGGTTCTGTTAGTTCAATATCTGCTTCTAATCAATTAAGATTGTGGTCTCAAGATAATTTTGGTGATGATCTTATTGCCTGTGTAAGAGCAGGCGGAATATTTTATTGGGACGAAAGTTCAGGAACATCAACAAGAGCTGTTGCTTTATCTTCTCTTTCTGGAGCTGCTAGCTCTCCTACACTTGCTTTACAAGTAATGGTTTCAGATGTTGATAGACATATTATTTGTTTTGGAGCTAATGCAATTGGTGAAAGTGCAGTTAATCCTTTATTGGTTAGATGGTCAGATACTGAAAGTTCTATTGCTTGGAAACCAACATCAACAAATCAAGCAGGCGGTGTGCAATTATCTCAAGGCACAACAATTATTGGTGCATTGCAAACAAGACAAGAAATACTTATTTGGACTGATGTTGGTATAACTTCTATGAGATTTGTAGGAGAACCTTTTGTTTATTCTTTTACAGAAGTAGCTACTGGACCTTCATTAATATCGCCTAATGCAGCAGTAACCGCTAATAATAGAGTTTATTTTATGGATAGAGGCGGGTTTTATTCTTATTCTGGTACTGCTCAAAGATTGCCTTGTACTGTTTTAGATTATGTTTTTTCAGATTTAAACTTAAATCAACAATTTAAGTGCTTTGGGGCTTCAATAGAAGGCACTAATGAAATAATTTGGTTTTATCCATCAAAGGATAGTAACGAAATAGATCGTTATGTTTTATTTAATTATCTTGAAAATACTTGGTCAATAGGAACAACAAATGATGGCTTTACTAGAACTGCTTGGATAGAAGCTCCGTCTTTAGATTATCCTATTGCAGCAGCTAAGACTTCTGGTAGTGATACAAATTATTTATATAATCAAGAATTAGGTCATTCTGCAGATGGTAGTGCTTTTACTGCTTATATAGAATCAAGTGATTTTGATCTTAATCCAGACGGAGAAAGATTTATGTTTATATCTAAACTTATTCCTGATGTTGAATTTAGAGACCAATATAGCACTAGCGATACTGTAACTTATACGATTAAAGGAAGAAATTATCCTCTTGAAAGTCTTTCAACATTGCAAACAATAAATATAACGCCTGAATCTACATTTACTAATACTAGAGCTAGAAGCAGACACGCAGCAATAAAAATATCTAGTGATGGAACATACTATGGTTGGAGAGTAGGAGATTTAAGACTAGAAATAAGACCTGATGGGAAAAGATAATGCCTGACATTAAAACATTAGTTTTGCCAATAGCTTCCCCTGAATATGATAATAATGATGAAGCTATAACAAGAAGAACTATAGAAATGGCAATAGAAGATTTAAACGCAAAAGTTACAAGAATACAAAAAGCACAAGATGTAATAACATCAAAGGCTTTAAAAAGACATCAGTTTTTATTAATGGGAATGAAACATGGCTGATACTTTAAAGGTTTTAGGACAAGTTGATCCATCAGCAACAACAACGACTACTCTTTATACTGTGCCTGATATGACGCAAACAACTGTTAGCTCTATTGTTGCAGCAAATAGGACAGGTTCAGCAATAACATTTCGGTTAAGTATTCATGTAGAAGGAGCAGGAGCTGATGATAAACAATATCTTTATTATGATAAATCAGTAGCAGCAAATGATTCTTTGGCAATAATTTTAGGAATAACATTAAATCAAACAGATGTAGTCAAAGTTTATACAAGCGCAGTAGATATGAGCTTTAATATGTTTGGTTGTGAAACAACAGAGGACAGATAATGGCAGAAAAAGAAAAAAGTTTACAAGATTTATATAATTACCTTGAAACTTTTGGGTTTAAAGGGGGGTTATCTAGTAAGTTGTTACAGGCTTATCATAGAAGGCAGAAAGAAAAAATGCCAATGTCTCCAATTGAAGAAATAACTGTTGACGCTAAAAAAAGAATGCCCTTAATAAAAGAAATAGACGTACAGGGAATAAAGAAAAGGTTGCCTGCACCAAAAATTAATCTTGCAGAACTGCCTATTTCTAAACCTACTCGAAAAGTAATGAGTAAATTAGGCAAAAACCAATTAAAAACTATACAAAAAAGAATAGCTAAAATGGAACAATATCCAGACGCTTTTAAAGCTGATTATGCTTTTGACTTTTTACCTAGTTGGCTAAAAAACGAATATAGAGATGAGCTTTTTTCTCTATCAAAAGATTATAGAAAAGAAGAATTTAATAAAGGAGGTCAAATGAACCTACAACAACAAGCAAATAATGTAGCAGCACAAGGTCGTTATGGCGATTCTATGCTGATGCACGTTAATCCTGCCGAAGTGCGAGGCTTATCACAAGTTATGCCATTAACAGTAAATCCACAAACAGGACAGCCAGAAGCTTTCTTGCCTTTCTTGGCTCCAGTATTAGGCTCTATGGTAGGGAGTTCTCTTTTGGGTGGAACTCTAGGAACTTTGGGTGCTTCCGCTTTAGGTTCGGGGCTTGCACAATGGGCAGCCACAGGAGATTTAAAGAAAGGATTGCTTGCTGGTATAACAGGTTATGGTATTGGTTCTGCATTGCAAGGCGCTGGTGCAGCAAATGCAGCTACAGCAGGTACAGAAAATGTAATTGGTTCTGCAGCTCAACAAGATTTGCTTAGTGGTGATATTACTAATATTTTAACACAAAACCCTGAGCTTATAGAAAGCGCTGCAAATCCTGCATTAAACACTATGGGTCAAATGAATCTTGATTCGATAATGGCTGGTAATCCTGTTCAAGCAAATATTGCAGCTCAAGGAGCAAGAGCAAGTGCTGATTATTTAGCTCAAGACCCTACATTGTTTCAAAGTGCTAAAGACGCTTTTTCAGCAGGTCCTACACAGGGTTTCCAAAACTTAGCAGCAGGAGCAACAGACCCGTTAGCTTTGACAACAATGGCTGGTGGAATGGCTCCAACTGCAATAATGGAATCAGAAGAAGAATTTGCTAGACAAATGGCTCAAAGACAAGCAGAAGAAGAAGAAAGAAAACGACAAAACTTTTTAATGAATCCAGAGCCTATTCTTTATTCAGCACAAGGCGGTACAACTAATTTTGAAGATGGTGGTTCTACTAGCACAAAAGACCTTTTTAAAATGCTTTCTCCTGCATATTCATTAGCAACAACAGGTGATTACTTAAATATGCTTAGCGGTGATGTTAGTAAAATGGGTTTATTTAATACTCTTTATGATAATTTTAATCAAAAAGAAGAAGAAATTGATAAAAGCCTAGAAATGGATAGCAATTTATTATCCCAACAAATGATGGCTAATGGTGGTCGAATTGGTTTTAATGGCAAGGATGGCTCTGATACTAATATGTTTTCAGGAGACCAACAAAGATTTACTCCTGCAAGACAAGCTTATGATATAAATCCAGCATTTATGGCTGGTTTTCAACCTGAAACTATGTATTTCAATCCTGCTACTATAAATCAACCTGCTACGGCAACAACAACAAGAGCAATGCCTCCTGTTATTGATACTTATGCTGGAAGTAAGGGTGGCTATAATATGATGGGTGTAACAGAAGCTCCCCTTCAAACTATAGACCCATACGCTGCTTTTACTGGTCAAGCTCCACAAGGCTTAGTAGAAACAGGGTTTACTCCATATCCTGAGCCAGTAGTGCCTCCCCCAATAGATGATATTCCTATACCCCCATATGATCCTTTCGATGGTCCTTTCGATGGTCCTTTTGATGGTCCTATAAACTTTAATCCCTTAAGTGGAGACTTTACTCCAAGAACAATGGAAAGAGGTAGAGTATCTCCAGAAGATATTTTTTATGACCAGCCTAGAACTGATGGTGATATTAGGTTTGATGAAAATTCTTTTGTAGATGATAAAACTAGAGATGTTCTTTTAGGAATGCCCTCAGAAAACTTGCCAACACTTCCCAATATGGAGCTTCCTTTAACTGCGCCTATAATTGATATGCCAGATTTATCTCCAATTGGAGAGCCTATAGCTCCTGTCCTATCTCCAGAATCTATAGTTCCTCCAGTAGTACCACAGGTTGATCCTATGGATTTAATTATGGAAGAACCTACAACTGATGCAGGAATAGAAAATGCAATTAACAATTTAGGTGTAATGCAACCATATACTTATATAGAAGAAACTCCATTAGCGCCTCCAGTAGTAGCGCCAGCAGGGACTCCTAACAACTTTAAAAAAGATGTTTTTAATCCTAGATTAAGGGTAGGCAGATATGCTGGTGGAGAAACTAAGAAAAAAGAATATCAAACGGGTGATATGACAAGAATTGATGCTATGGAAGCACAAGATAATTCAAACGAAATGATGCAAGACCCGCTTACTCAAGAAGTAATTTCATTTATTGCTGGAGAAAATGATAACCAACAAGCAGTAAATGACTTTGTTAATAGATATGGAAATGAAACATTTACCGAATTGAGAGATTATGTTCTTAGAATGATTGCTGGTGAAAATGTCCAAACAGAAGGGCAAATAGCAGGAATGGGTAATAGCGGTATGGCTGACGATATTCCAGGTGTTATTGGCAATAAAGAAAAAATAGCAGTATCTCAAGATGAGTTTATTGTTCCAGCAGATGTTGTTGCTGGTTTAGGAGATGGCAGTTCTGATGCTGGCTCTGAAAGACTTTATGAAATGATGGATAGAGTCAGAATGGCAAAAACTGGTGGTAGAACACAACCCCCTCCAATTAATGTTAAGAAGGTTATGCCAGCATGAATGAACCTGCATTAAAGCAAGAAGCTAGCGGGGAATATAATATTTCTCTAATTATGCCTGACCAGTTAATGATAATTTGGGAAGATGTAGAAAAATATTTAAGAAAGTCTTGTAAACGCTCTAAAGGAAGGACCACTACTCAAGATATATTTTATGAATGTATTAATAACCAATCTTCTTTGTGGATTATATTTGATACTGGAAATATGAAAATACTTGGTTGTGCTATAACACAAATTACTGATTATCCTACGGGCAAAAGAATGCTTAATTTAGATCATGTTACAGGTAAGAATATGGGTGATTGGATAGATCGTGGTCTTGAAGTAATGGAAAAATGGGCTAAAGATAATAAATGCAATGGCATAGAAGGTGTTGGTAGAGAGGGTTTTTGGAATTGGATTAAAAATAGAAACTGGAAAAAAACAGCAATATTTGTTGAATATAATTTTGAGGAACAAAAATGAGAAGATTTAAAGGCGGAGGAGGAAGTTCACAACCAGTAGATCAAACTGTATATAGTACAGACCTTCCAGAATATGTAGAGCCGTATTTTAAACGACTATTACAAAGGGGAGAGGCTGAGTCATTACAGGGTTATACGCCCTATGGAGGACAGCGTTTAGAATATTTTTCTCCAGACGAACTAACATCACAAGCAATGGGTCGTGGTTTTGCACAAGCAGGAACACCACAACAATTTACAGATGCTTCTACTAGATATGGTGGACAACAAGGTATTGCAGGACAATATACTCAAGGAGATGTTTCTTCTGGTTATACTGCACAAGGACCAATGGGTTATCAAGCAGGTTATACAGCAGGACAGTTTGACCCCGGTTATCAAGCGCAGACAAGAGGCTCTCAATATCAACCAGGAGCAGGAATTGATCCTTTAAATTACGAAGCAAATATTCAAAGGTTTATGTCTCCTTATCAACAAAATGTTATTGATGCACAAACAAGAGAAGCAATAAGGCAATCAGATATTGCAAGTAAAAAAATAGAAGATGCTGCTGCTGTTTCGGGTGGTTTAGGTGGTTATCGTGAAGCTATTATGCAATCTGAAAGAGCTAGAGGATTACAACAACAGCTTGGAGATATTCAAAAAAGAGGCTCTCAAGAGGCTTATTTGAACGCACAAGAACAATTAGCTAGAGAAAGACAATTTGGTTTAGGAAGATTTGGTGCAGAACAACAAGCCCTTCAGCAACAAGAAATGTTTTCACAGCAAGCATTTAATGCAGGTGAAGATGCAAGAATGAAAGCAGCACAATTAGGTCTTACTGCACAACAACAAGAAGATGCTGCTAGACAAGCACAAGAGAAATTTGCCCAATCTGGATATGGTGCAAATCTGCAAGCATATCAAGCTGGTGAACAAGCAAAACAAGAAGCAGCTAAACTAGGGTTATCTGCAGAACAAATTGAACAAGCAGGCAGGCAAGCTCAAGAAAAATACAGACAAAGTGCATACGATTTATCTAGTCGATATAATTTACAAGCAGCTCAAGGCTTAATGCAGACTGGTCAAGGAATACAACAAGACGCTATTTCAAGAATGCAAATGCTAGAAAATATAGGCAGACAGCAAAGAGCATTACGACAAGCAGGATTAGACATGGGATATGAAGATTTCATGCGTCAAAGAGACTGGACACAAAGACAGCTCGGTATGTTTGGCGGTTTATTAAGAGGTGTTCCAGTTACTCCAGAACGAACAATAAGCACTTATCAACAACAACCAGGATTATTCCAGACTGCATTAGGTGCAGGATTAAGTGGATTAGGTTTATATAGAGGAATGGGAGGATAAATGGCAAATTTAGTACAAGTAGCAGAAGAATTAGAATACGTCCCTAAAGAACAGTTAATTCAAATGAGTCAGAGTCCTGACTCACGATACCCACAATATTTAGTGTTAAGTGAAATACAACGCAGAACACAAATGGAAAAAATGTATAACGCACAAGAAGTTTCTATGAATCAGCCTCAAATGACAGTTGCTGATGAAGTTGTTTCTAATTATGCACAACCTCAAGGTTTGGCAGGCATGGGCGCTAATGGGTCAGCTAATACTGACGCTTTCTCTCCAGAGGTTGCTATGCCTGCACCTTCTTCTCCTATGCAAATGATGGCACAAGGCGGAAGGGTTGGTTATCAAAATTTAGGCTATACAGGACTAAGACAGGCAAGAGGTCTTGATTATGGAAACATTGATCCAACAATGATTGATCCAAGATGGTCAGGTTATTATGATCTTTATGGTGAATCTGGACCACTTAGAAGAAAGTCGTTATTAGAAAGTTTAGGTATTGACGCTTCTGAAATGTCAGAAGATGAAATTCAACAAGCTTTATTATTTGCAGCACAGCCTCGTGATAAAGAAGGCACTATAATTCGTTATCCTCAAAGTTCTGACATAAACCAAAGTGTTCAATTTGAATATTCTGGGGAACAGGATAGAATTTTGCCACCTGCTGATTTAAGCAGTATAAAAAATTATTATCAAACCCTAGAAGAGTCAGATGCATTAACTCTTGGAGATATTTACGATCAAAATAATATACAAAAAAGATTAAGCCTAGAAGAATCTGGTTTGAGTGAAGAAGATTACAATAGCTTAATTGAACAAGATAATATTGCTCGTGACAATGATTCTGCTTCGAGAGCAATGAATAAAAGTATGAATGCAACACAAGATGATAGTCTTTCTTCAAGAATGTTTCCATACGGACTTTCAGGGGCTGGCAGCGAATTTAATCCATATACGCCTTACTCACAAGGATCAAGTGAAAATATCCCGACACAAGACGAGATAAATACTGCTGTTGATTCTGCTGCAAGTGATATTTCTGATCGGCTAAGAAAGCGTTATACAGACCCCGATGGAACTGTAGATTGGACACAAGGACTTTCTGACGCTAGTTGGTTAATTCCAGGATATGCTGGGGCAAAAATTGGATGGCAAGGTTTGAAAATGGCAGCGCCACATCTTTCAAGATGGGGAAGTGGTGCATTAAGAGGACTTGGATTTAGGAATATTGATCCAATAAAATATGGGGGAAGATGGATCAACCCTCGAACTGGTCGTACTGTAGATAAAAGTTGGAAAGGTTCAACAGGATTAAGCTCAAGGCAAAAAAAATATGGTTTGTATGGTAGTGGTGGTTTAGGCTTTTTAGGCGCTCAATGGCTTCAAGGCGATAAAGAATTTCAAGAAGCACAAGAGGAAGGCAAGAATGGCGAGAATGGTGGCAATGATCTTGTAAACACCCAAAAAGAACTTATGGATTATATTAATACCTTAGACCAAGGTGATTTATATGGTTCAGAGGGTACAAAAAAGAAAGGTTTAGCTGGAGCTGGTGGAGATGATCGTTGGTTAGATATAGCACAGCTAGGCGGTATTGTTATGGGTGCTAGAAATATGAGCGAACTAGGTGCTGGTATAACTGCTCTTGCAGGAAATATAAAAGATCGTAGAGCCAAAGATAGGCTTGAAACAATACAAGGCGATTATTATGAATCTATGACAGAAAAATATAGAGCAGATGTCAAGATGATGCCAGTAGAGCAATTAAATTCTTTATTAACTCAATATCAGAAATATGCAGAAATGCTTGAAGATGGTTCTATAGATGTATCTGAAGAAGAAAGAGCTTCATTTGATATGCAGTATAGAGAGCTATTAAAAGAAGCAGCAGAAAGGCAAGGCTTTGATTTTAAAACACAATCAGAAATGGATGCAGAAGCAATGGCTGGAATGGTCAGTATAACAGGATAATAAAGGGAAGAAATGGCTCAATATGAAATTCCAGGTACAGGAAAAAAATTAAATATTCCTGATAATCTTGATCCTTTACAAAGAGAAAGATTAGCTGGAGCTATTAAACGTACCTATGGCATAGATATAAATGAAACCACTGGTTTAGGTAGAGCAAAAGAATTTGCTAAAGGCATTCCAAGAGAAGCTGTAGCTGCTGCTCAAAATATTCCTATAGGTATTAGTGCATTATTTGACATGGGCAACGATAGCCCAAAAACTCAGTTTTTAAGAGAACGACAAGAAGAATGGAGAACGGAGGGTCCTTTTGCTGGTGATCCTGCTTATCAAGATTTATATACTACTAAACTAGGTGCTGGATTAGGTTCGTTTATTCCTTATTTGGGTGCAGGTATTGCAGGTAGAGCATTAACCACAAGAGGGGTAGGTTCTAAATTACCCAGATTGTTACAACCAGATATAAGTGTTCCGTTATCTTTAGCTGTTCCAGGTGGAATTAGTGAACAAGTTGATTTTATGGATCAAGCCAGAGCCGAAGGCAAAGAAATAGGACCTATTACGGAAATTCTTTCTGAGCTTGGTGGTGGTGTAATAGGTGCTACTGAGCTTCTTCCAATAATGAGTCTATTAAAAAGAGTTCCTAAAAATGCTTTGAGATATTCAGATGTAAGAAGAATGCTTGCTTCTGCGTCAAGGCAAGCAGGAGAAGAAGCATTACAAGAAACCCTTGCAGGTGTTTCACAAAGACTTTTAGCTCGTGGATTATATAGCGATGATTTACCCATAACTGAAAGTGTTTGGGACGACATGACTGTAGGTGGAGGTGTTGGTTTTATTGCTGATTTGGCTGTTAATTCAGTATCAAGAAGAAGCAGAGGCAGAGACTACCTTAGAGATAATGAACAAAGAGCAAGAGACAATAGAGTTAATCTTCAATCAAAAGGAAAATGGGAAAGAGGTATTGAGCAAGGTGTCCTCGAAGAAGTCCAAGATGAACCATTGGGTGGTAAACCAGATGTTCCAATACCACCTCTTGTAGGTGTTGAACCTAATCTACAAGTAGTTGAGACTCCGAATGGAGAATTTATTGTTGTTGATTTAAACGCTACAGAAAGAGATAAGGCTGTTCTTAATACTTTTGAAAAAGAAACAGATGCAATTCTTGATAAAAACAAAAGACAAACAAACTTTCTTAGGAAAAAACTTAAAGTTGATATAGATAATGCTCTTTATGCTTTAGGTTTAATAAATAGCTCATCGGCTTTAGACGCTGGTAATATTATTACTGATCCAAATATTGCTAGAGTAAATCTTCAAAGCTTAATTGCTTTTGACTCAAAACTAACAGAAGAACAAAAAAAGGATTTAGCTAAAGAAAGAAAAGAAGCAGGCTTTTTTGGCAAAAATGTGCCAAGCGAAATGATTGAAAGAAAAAAAGCTTTGCTTGAAAAAACTGGTAAATATTTAAAAGCAAAAGGCGTTGATTTAAAAGCTAGTTTTTCTATGGCAGAAGCTAAAAAAGTTCTTTCAAAGAAAGATTATAATTTCTTATTAAACGATATGGCTGCTATCGTTAATCAAAATACCGAAAAAGATGGTCAACCATCTATTGTCAACGATAAAGACAAGCCTAATGTAAATCTAAAATATATTAGGGAAATAGCAGCCGCTAAAAACATTGAATTAGACTTTAAAGACCCTGCTGTGCAATATGCAGCAAAAATTTGGACTGGTGAATCCAATATGTCTAAAACAAGAAATCGTGCCGTAAAAGAGCTTTTTCTAGCTCGTCTATATTCACTACCATCTTTTAATACCAAAACAAAATTCCCCGACTTTAGACCCAGAACATATACGGCACTAGATGTTGCCAATTTTGTTGCGTCTGTAGGCAGTAGAAAAGGCGAGTTTACTGTTAAAAGCTTGTTAAAAGATGGTGTAACTGCAAAAGATAAAGCAGCAACAGAGCAGTTTATTTCAGATTTGGTTACAAGCGGTAGAGCAGAAAAAATTGAAGGAACAAATAAGTATCGTATTAGAAAGAATCACGAATACGAAATTGCGAGAAGATCAGAAGGATTTGGAGAAACGCCATCTCAGTATGAAGAAAGGCTTAGAAAAGAAGGTATGCCTGAAGAAACTATACAAATGCTTGTTGAAAAAGAAAGGATTAAACAAAGGAATGTTTTACCTCCTGAAGAAGTTGAACCTAAACTTATTAAATTTAATGAAGCTGTTGAAGAAGGCAGAACAAATGTATTCGCTAGAGAATTGCAATCAATATTAAATAGGCGTGGATTGTCAGAAACAGGCGTTATTGTAAGTAACGACATTCTTTCTACGTCTGCATTAGCAAAAACAAAAGACGGAAAAATAGTTTTTGATCCTAGACCATTAAGGGAAACAGAAGAAGAATTAGCTGTAGAAGGGGAATACGATAGAGATACAGATATGATCTTTATCTCTTTAAATTCTATTAATCCAGATGGCAATCTTTCTAAAGATGAAATAAAAGATAGGCTTGAAAAAGTTTTAGACCATGAAATGATCCATGCTTTTAGAGAAAAAGACCTAATAACAGAGAAGGAATATCAATATCTAAGAAAAGAAGTAAAGCGTAAAAAGGTTTCACCAGACTTTGATTCTAGGTTTAAGGGTCGTTCATTCTATCAACGTGCAAAAACCATGAATGAAACCAGACCTGATTTAGTAGGTCGAAATGAAGAATTAAAAGAAGAACTTTATATTGAAGAAGCCATAGCAGAAATGTTTAGAGCAAGAAACTTTAAACCTGCTGTTGCTCCAAAGGCTGACGGAATTATTGACAAGATAGCAGAGTTCTTTAGGTCTATGGGTCAAGCAATGCGAACTGCTGGGTTTAGAAGGTCATCAGAAGTCTTTTCTGCGATAGAAGAAGGCAGGGTTGGTGCTAGAGAAAGAGGTGAAATAAGAACCCTTAGAGAGCTTGATAAAATGCGTCCTGATACTATAGATGCAGTTTTAGCTCAAGAGTTTGAAGAAACAGAAGAAGATGGAACGACTTATGATCCAGAAGAAGTTGCTGCAGATTATGGGGAAAACACTATTGGCACTCCTGTCTCTACATTTGAAGATGTAGAAGCTGACACTGATCCTATAACTGGAGTTGTAGTAACTCCTAGTGGTTTGGGGCGTAGTGGTAAAGGTATTTATAATAAAAGAACATTAACACCAGAAGAACTTGCAGCAGATAGAAGGGCTTTATTATCAGAATTTGGTAATCAAAGGCAGGACACTATAGCTGTTCTTGAATATCTTTCAAAGCAAGCACCAAGTAATGACTATAAAGCTATAGCAGATAGGTTGCTTATCCAACTTAAAAAATTTAAACGTATAGGTAAATTGGATTTAGGATTTACAATTATTGGTAAAGGTACAGACAGATTAGATATTCATAGAGGCAAAAATTTACAAAGATGGCTTGGGGTTTCAATAGGTCCATTTAATTATAATGGACAAAAAACCATGCAGATTTATATAAATGACACACCATCTATTGGTCAATCTGGCGTTGAATATGAAACAGTTTTACATGAGCTAGTTCATCAAGCTACACAGGCTGCTGTTTTTTATTCAAGAGCAAATCCTAAACTTAAAGAAAACGTAGAAGAATTAGAAAAAATAAGAAGAAAGCTTAGAGAAGAGCTTAAAAAGATTCCTGCAACAGAAAGAGATTTTTACGTTAAATATGGGTTATCAAATACAGATGAACTTTTAGCGGTTGGTCTTACCGATAGAGAATTTCAAAAATTTATGGAAGGCATATCTTATACACCTAAAGGTAAGAAGTCTTTATGGGATAAGTTTACAGAAACAATTAGAAAACTTCTTAATATACCTGCAAAGCAAGGTACTGCTTTTTCAGAGTTTTTATCTCAAGCTGGAAAAATAACTAGCCTTAGTAAACAACAAATAAGTGATGTAATTGCTGATAGAGCAACATTTTCGGATATAACTCTAACTACACCTATAAAAGATGATGTTTCAAGATTTTCAAGAGGAAGAAGATTTACTGTTCCTCAAAATGTTCAAATAGTTAATGAAAGCATTATTAATGATAATGGAATAATTATTAGACCTGATACAAGTGTAGTTTTAGATGAAACAACAGATGATA
>VTLG01016303.1_pt1 | contig 39639 bp, 47 predicted proteins | sample 4694571 | NCBI WGS metagenome assembly VTLG01 (sample SAMN12604809, study PRJNA352737) | marine metagenome | biome: ENVO:00000447; feature: ENVO:00000209|ENVO:00000569|ENVO:01000036; material: ENVO:00002151; isolation source: viral sequences binned using virsorter ... | reverse complement strand
ACGCCCGCCCAAGCCTGTAGGCGGCACGGTTGTTGAGCTTGGCGTTGACGCTTTGTATGACGGCCAGTTGCGAAGGACGGGCAAACACAACAATCGGCTTCCGCTGTATGCCATCAAAGCCAACGTGACATGGACGTAGTGCAGATGGGACAGCGCCTTTTATTCTTTTCTTCGTGAGCGAAGCGCAATTTGCGGCGGAAGACCGTCCAGACATAAAAGAGCTTCTTCGTAGTTACGAGGAAACGCAGGCCGAGCTGGAGCACTGGAGAGATCAGTGCCAAGTCAGCTACGACGACCGGCGCAACTACTGGCCGGGCAAGACAAACGACCTCCGCAAAAGCGGTCCAACAGCAACGCCTTGGGAGGGCGCCTCTGATTCTGAGAGCCTCGTCATTGCAGAACGCATCCAAGCTTACGTTGCAATGTGCGCGTTCGCGCTGTCCCGCGCCAACATCCGAGCCTATCCAATTGAAGTCAGCGACGTAGCGCACGCCAGGATTGTCTCCAGCTTTTTGAAGTGGATGCGGGACTACTACATTCCGGATTTTGACCGGGAAATGGAGCTGGCCTCCAACTACCTTTTTGAGAAAGCGCACGCGATTACCTATGTGGGCTGGGAGCGCAAAGACGTTACCAGGCTGCAATTGCTGAACCTGCAGGAAATTGCCGCGACTGTCCCCGAGCTGGCTGAACTAATCGTCACCGAGCAATACGACGACGAGCTGGTTATGATGTTGCAGCAGCAATATCCCAACCTGCAAAAACGGGACGCCAAAAAGGCTCTCCGAAAACTTCGCAAGGAGGGCGCGGCAGAGCTGCCTGTCCAAGTCCGCTCGATTGATCGGCCTATCGTTCAAGCGCTGGCGACCGACATAGACATCTTTTTTCCTCATTACTGCACAGACCCGCAAAAATCGCCATTCGTGCATCGCCGCGTTTTGATGACTCCCCAAGAAGTGCTATCGCGAGTCAATACAGAGGGATGGGACGAAAAGTGGGCCGAGCACATTATTGAGCGCATGCGTGGAACCGACTCCAGCATGGTGGACGGCTCCGATCCCTACAGCGAGCAAGGCCGCTTTGACGAGGGATCGACTGATTTCATTGAGATCATTTACACATACCAGCGCCTGATGCGCGACGGCGCCGAGGGTATCTACTGCACAGTCTGGCACACAAAGGTGACCGACCACTTTGGCAAGTTTGAACTGCTCAACGGACTAGAAGACTATCCGTTTGTTGTAACCGAGCTACACCGCGACTCTAAGAGGATGTATGAAGCCAGGTCGATGGTCGATCTCCTCCGGGGAGTGCAATGGCAGGTCAAGGCCGAGCGAGATGCGAGAATTGATCGCAGTTCTCTCGCGACCTTGCCGGCATCCAAAGGGCCTGTAGGCCGACCAAAGCCGGAATTCCGGCCCGGAGGACACGTTACCGAGCGCCGCCCCGGAGAATACGGCTGGGTGGATCCGCCACCGGCAGACCCTGGCTCTATTGAGATTGAGGCGACAATGCTTTCTCAGGCTGACAGAATGGTCGGATTGTCTAACCCAAGCGAAGACCCGGACGCGCAGATCAAGCGCACGTTCTACTTGGACAAATTCCTTTCGCACGTTCGCAACGTATTGAGCGAAGCTTACAAGTGCTTCCTGCGCTACGGCCCGGACCAGCTGATGTTTCGCGTGTCGGGAGTTCCCGAGCCGCAACAATTCAACAAAGAGGCTGAATACAAAGAAATGGACATCTGCGTTCACTTTGACGCTCAGATGCATGACCCGGAAACGGTGGAGAAGAAAATCGGCCAGTTTGTGCAACTTTTATCTCTGGACCGTGTTGGCAAACTAAACGTGGAGGCGCTGCTGGAGGTTATTGCGGCCAGTATTGATCCGGTTCTGGCAGATGCCGTCCTGCAACCGCAAGAGCAGGGAACGGCTAAGGCCATGCGGGACGTGGCGACTGATCTGAGCATGATCTACTCCGGCATCGAGGTGCCTGCTAGGCCCCAAGGGGCTCAGATCGCGATGCAGCTCGGTGAACAATACGTTCAGCAGCCGGATGTGGCTGAGCGCCTGCAATCGGACGAAGCGTTTGCTGCCCGGCTTCAGAAATACATGGAGCAATACCAGTTTGCGATGCAGCAACAGGAGAACGCGCAGATTGGGCGCATTGGCACCGAGCCAGCTCAGTTCCAGGGGATGCAGCAGGGCTAGAGAATTATGGACAAGGAGCAGACCTTTGAGGAGGTCGTAGAATACCTGAGAGCCACGCACATGGCTAAAATCATCGTGCGTGAACTAGTGGAGCGCCGGGAGGCGGCTTTGGGAACACTTAGCGAGGCCAGCGAGGAGCGCGAAGTGTGGAAGGGAGTGGGGCGCTTGGACGCGCTTGATACCCTCGCAAACGTTTTTTCCGGATAGGTTTGGACAGGGCAAATTATTTTTAAGTCACGCAACCGTTCAGGCGCAGAGAGAACGCAAATGACAGACCAAGACGAAGCGGGGATCGTGTCTCCCGCTGAAAACGACACGCTACATACAGAAGGCGACAACCTCTCCCCAGAGGATGCCATCGCTCTTCTGGCCCAGACCGAAGGGGAAAGCTCCGAGGGACTGGAAGGCTATGAGGATGCCGACCAGACGCCCGAAGAAAACGCCCCGGAGGAGATTGCCGGACTTAACCTGGAAAACCTGACTGAAGACGGCTGGCAGCAGATTGCTGATCACCTTAACTCACGCGGAGCAGATCGCATCGCGGGACTGATCAAGGAGAGAAGCCAACTGCAGGCAAAGTTGGAAGACAGGTCAGAGCAGAAAGAAGACCCGTTTGAACGGCCTTCTGATCCGACAAAGAATCCCTACCACGCAGTCGAGACCATCGATGAACTGCAAGCGAAAGCAGCGGACGTTGACGAGATGATTGAGTGGGCTGAAGACCTCCTTGAAGATAACGAGGATGAGACCGGAGACGCGATCATTCACGAAGAAAACGAGAAGGCTTACAGCAAGTCAGAGATTCGGTCGCTGCTCCGCAATGCCAGGAAAGCACGCAAGACCCACCTCGTAAATCGATTCCAAGAACTTCAAGGAAAGGAACAGGTATCGATCCAACGCCAGCAAGCGCGACAGATTGCCGAGGAAGAGTTTGCGTGGATGAAGGAAGAAGACTCGCCGATCAGGCAGCGTTACGAAGGAGTGATGAGTCACCCCGGACTAGCAGCACTGAAAGACGATTTCCCGGAGATCCCGTTAGTGTTAGCGCACGCGGCAGACTCAATTCATCGCTCCGAACTGAAGAGAAACGGAAAGGCCGCCCAGGCGACTGCAACACCACAGCAGACCCGGATGCGCCCGCCCGCGAATCCCAGCTCAAGTGCAGCGGCTCCGGCCAAGCACAAAGCGGCACCGGCAAAAGCGCTTCAATCTTTGGAGGCGCAATACAACGAAACTGGCGACTACCACGTCTTGGAAGAAATCCTCGCTCTTCAATCCAACAATTAACCAGAAAGGAATCAAAAGATGGCATTTAGTGCATCCTATGACAACCCTGCAGCGCCTGGAACGGGGGCAGCGGTTAGCAACCGGGAGGATCTCACAAACATCCTCACGCAGCTCGACCCTGTATCGACTCCGCTTGTCAGTCTGCTCAGGAAAAGCAAAGCGAGGGCAACTTCGCACGAATGGACCGTAGACGGTTTGGCAAGTGTTGACACTTCCGGGCTCATCGAGGGAGCTGACACGACCAGCTTCTCCGACAAGTTTGAGAATCGAGCACGCCTCTCCAATGTTGTTCAGGGCTTCCGCCGTGACTACCAAGTCTCGCAAGTTCAGCAGGCAGTTGATGGCGTTGGCCCAGCCGGTGAGGCTGCAGCCCGCGTGAAGTGTCTGCGCGAACTGAAGCGTGACCTCGAGGCGGCTGTTTACTCTGCAAACGACAAAACGGTGGGCTCCGGCTCTGCCGCCGCTGTCATGCGCGGAATGAACGACTGGCTCGACTCTTCCGGCCCTTCCGACGTGCCAAGCGCATATCGGACTCCGGCAGACCAGGTGATCGCAATGTCCAATGCGGCAGTTACCGAGGCCAAGCTCTCGGGCGCACTGGCCAGCATGTTCAACGTGTCCGGCAACCTGTCAAATGTGACTCTTGTTGCTGACACGAAGGTTCGCGACTCCATCGCCAACTTCATGCGTACGGCCCATTCGTCTACTGCGACTCGCTACCCAGTTTCGGGAACCGGGAAGACGGTTACTCTGTCGGTCTCTCTTTATGAGAGTGACTTCGGCAGTATTAAGGTGGCAAACAGCAACCCCGACACGTCGCCAGACACGACGAACCACGACCGTGGTCTTATCGTGAACCTTGATCACGCCTCGCTGGCGACTCTTATTCCGGCCAAGCAGGTTGGACTACAAGATCAGGGCGGTGGCGCCAGGGGCTATTGCGAGACCTGGGCGACACTCGCTTGTCACGATCCTCGCGCTCACGCTTCAATCGACGAAGCCCGCAGCTAACCCTAATTGATAGAAAGGACAACAACTACAATGGCTAGACTTTCAAACAATGAGGCGCAGAGCGGCTGGACCGATTACATCACAATCGACCACTCGCATGCGGACTTTGTGGCATCGACGACTGACGACGCGGATGTGATTATTCAGTATCCGCTCAAGGCAGGTGAAGCGCTGGTGGCAGTTGGCTGGAGGCTGGACGAGGCCTTCAACGACAGCGGCGGCGGCGACGAGCTTACGCTGATGATCGGAGACGCCAGCTCTGACCCTGACGGCTACATCACCGACAAGGAAATCCACACGGATGGAACTGAGATCACCTACGCCTTCTCGGACGGCGCTCTTCTCGACAATGAGAATGGCGTCCTCAAGACGGCTGACGACAACATCGACCTCAAGTTCAGTCCCAACACGGCGACTGGACAGTCCTACGCTCTCTCTGAGCTGACGGCTGGAAAGATCACCGTGTTTTTCCACATCAAGCGGCTGACGAATCTTCAGTAATTTGGTCCCGCCCGACCAAAGCGCCCCAGCCAGGGACTCTACTCAACATTGGCTGGGGCGCTTTTTTTACCATGATTGAAGTCGTTGAAAATTTGACGCGAGCCCAGGAAGGCGAACTTCGCCGGGGAGGGCAACTGCTTGACCGGCGGGAGGCGTTTATGCGCCAGCAGGACGCCTTGAAAAACACTCGCGACGAAGAGCTCAACATTGAGGGCCTCTACCGCAACATGCACGCGGCAGTAAACGCGGGAGCGCAGCGCTTGGCTGCCAATGAGCGAAAATCCAATCAGGCTGCAGCCGCTACAGCGCGATCCATGCAGGAAGACGTGCGCTTTAAGAAGCAGAGAATGATGCAGCACAAGGCAGAGATTCCTGCTGACGAATACTTTGCCTTCGCCACTTCACGCCCAGGCTGCTGGGACGATGAAGAGTTCACCCGTGATTACCTGAAAAGGAATCCGCATCTGAAATCCAACAGCTAATGGCTCAGACCGAGACTTACGCTAACCTTCTTTCGTTGATTGAGAGCTATCACGGCGCCAATCTGATCGACATTGAGAAGACCCGCGTGCGTCACCTGGTTAATGCCAGAGCTAGGGCGGCCTACCGCGAATCCGATCTCTGGGATCAGTTTTTGGTGACGGGGGAGGAGCGCGTTGTCAATGATGCGGATGCAAACCGGCTTTACGTGCCATTTGTGAGCACAACCTCTGCTGCAGCCGGCGTCACCAGCATTACGGCGGGAGATATCGACACTGTGCTCCGAGCGCACGACGCCAATCCGTTCGCGACAAAGTCGGCCAAGGAATACGAGGTATTCATGGGCAAAGACGGCGTGGAGCTGCCGGGCTATAAGGTGACCTATGGCGCGCAGCAGGATGTGGTATCCTGGGAAAGCGGATTCGGGGTAGCCATTGTGACGACGGCGGCAAAAGCAGACGGGATTGTGGGCGGCACCGTCAAAGTTGAAGAGGTGGTAACCAATTCAGCGAGCGCGAATGCCATTGTGAACGACGCGTTTACCATCTCGGGCATTGCGAATGCTGACACGTCCTCAGAAGCATACCTTGCAGCGGTCAGTTATCCGTTTTCAATTACAACGACATCAAGCGACATTGCGGCAGCAAAGGTTTCGTTTCCCGTTGTTTTTCTTACATACAAGCGCCAGTTGACCGAGACCTACGGGGATCAAGGCGGCGACACGACTAGCATTCCTCTGGAGTGGAAAGACTACATAGCGCTCGGAGTTTATGCCGACATGCTGGCCAGCGACGGCTTTGTGGAAAAGTCGCTAGCCCTTGAGGCCCGAGCCTCTAAAGCTCTGCAGACAGAGCTTGAGCGAATTGACAGAAACCGAGCGCATCAATTTGTGAATCACCGCGTCCGGACGCACGGCAGCGATCAAAGCCGGCAAACCACAACTCTTTAGACAATGCCTTACGGTAAAAAAACGCAGGGATCTGCGCTTGCTGGTCTTTTTGGCAACAAGCCAAAGGCCACAAGAAAACGCAAAACGGCAAAGCGCAAAAAGGCGCCGACCCGGATGGGCTACTGAGTCGAGTTTAGACAGCGCGAGCCAAAATACATGCATGGCTCAAGGACAAGTAGCATACGCCCTGACCGGCGGAAACGGAGGCGTATTGATTAACGATACGGCCACTCACACAGGCCCTTACATGGCTATTCAGGCTGTTAATGGCGGGCAGGCAGTTCTCAATCCGACATCTATCACCAGCAACATTGAGGATTTTGATGTTAACCTGACGATTGATTCTGGGCAGACGATCTATGGTGACTTCGCAAACTGCACCCTGGTTTCTGGGGCTGTCATTGCCTATTACCGTTGATGGCCCTGGATAGCCCCATTCTAGGGGACGGGGATGCGGGCTTCCGCGCTCTGGTCTCGCGCCTGCGTCCTTCGCAACTGAAGGAAGGCGATGTGGCGATTTCGCGAAACATGCGCTTTGAGCACGGCGCCGCAAAAGTCCGCGAGGGCTACAAGAATGTTTCAGGCACTCTCCTGACGACGACAATCCTTCCAACATTAAAGGCCACTGGCGACGCAACCCAAGGAGCGCTCTTCCTGATTGGGGAAGTGGACATAACAGCCATGTCGCTAACGACTAACGTAGTGACAGTAACAACGGCGGCGGATTGGATCGGCTCCAACCCGGGCATGAAGGTGCTCGTCAACATTTCCGGCAACTTTGCGGGAAAAACAGCAGATCCGACTGGCAACCGCATCGCCACCTATGTGTCGGCCACGCAGTTTACGTTTCCGCTGACAGCATCCAACGAGACGTTCAACGTCAGCGATAACGAAGTGGTTGGGTCATTCAAGCTTACGGGCGGCGTTAACGCGATCTACGGCGCCTGCCGGTTTAGCAATCCCGCGAGCAACAATGACGATTACATCATTATTGCAAACAACGAGAGCGCGACCGCAATCAAACTGGACACTCTGGCGGCCACCTCAATTGCCTATCCGGCAGGCGTTACCATAAACGATGACGCACAACTTCAGCAGGAGTTTGACGTAGTCATGCTGCGCGTTGACGGGCAAACACCCTTGCAATTTGATCCTGACGACGGGAGCACCGGGCTTGGCGGAACGCCTGCTTTTACCAAGGTTTCTTCCGGAACCTACACTCAGCCGGTTGACTTGTCGGCTTCTGCGACGGTTACGACTGCAGGAAAAGTCGCAATGAACGTCAGCTCTCACGGGCTGGAATCTGGCGACCGAGTAGTGGTAGTCGATGCCGCCAGCTCCGGGCTGACAAACGGTACAGAGTATCGCGTGACTAAAACAGACGCCGACAACTTTTCGTTTTCTGCGGACGTTAAGACAGCGGGATCAAGCACGGTAGTAGTGCGAAAAAAAGTCAGCGTTGCCGGCGGCTTTGTTCATCCTCCTGCTGTAGCCTGGGGGACATATCACCAGCGCCGTGTCTGGTGCCCTTACACACACGACAGCGCAGCTTCTCCGCAACGCCGGTCACCTGCAGTGTATGACGAGCTGATCGCTTCTGACCTGCTTGACCACAACACGTTTGACCCTGTTCAGAACCAGCTAAAGATTACCGCTGGCACGGCAGATTTTATTGTAGGCGCCCAGCCCTTTGACGACGACCGCCTGATCGTATTTAACAGGAATTCTATCCATCAAGTGCGTGGATGCTCTGGCAGCTTGCTCGACATCTCAACGCACATGCTTACGGACGAGATTGGATGTACTGCCCGCAAAAGCATTGTCACCTATGCCAACCAAGTTTTGTTTCTGTCGGATGCCGGCGTTTACTCGATCAGCTTTCTTGACGCGCTAAACTTGCGCGGAACTGAGCAGCCTTTGAGCGAAGCAATTGAACCGGACATCAAGCGCATCAACAGCGCGTATGCAGACCGGGCCGTTGGCATTTACCACGACAATCGTTACTGGCTTGCTGTTCCGACAGGCAATAGCACGGTAAACAACGAAATCTTTGTTTATTCATTTCTCAATAAAGGTTGGGAGAGCATTGACACTACTGGCGCCGATACCTGGGGAGTCATTGACTTGGTTGCGGCTCGCTCTGGAAAAATCAACGAGCTTTACGCGGTAACGGACGAGGGTGGCGTTCACAAAATCACTCGCACGGGACTGGCAGAAGACCGCTTGTCTATTTCCTCCGGAGCGGCGACGGCTACAGTCTTCAGCATCACTTCGCAATTGCGAACCAGAGCCTACACTCACGGCACAATTGAGCGCAAACGCTTCAATCACGTTGAGGCCCACATTGCCAGCGACTCCGAGCATGCCTCTGAAGGCACCTTGAAGATCATCACCGAAGATCCGGACGAAACGGTTACTCTTGGAACGCTCTCGGAGCGACTAGGCGGCTATCTCTCGCAAGGCGAAGGCGCCTCAGTCCGCGCCAGGGCCGGCAATCCGCGAGGCTTTGCTGCTCAGATTGACTGGGTGCCTAGCGCCGGGCGCCCCGAGCTTCGCGCTGTTGCTCTCAGGGCAACCTCTACCTTCAACAAACCAACATCAACGACGTAGAAAAATGGCTGATCAATTTACTGCAGGTGAAACCTTTACTGAAGATGAACAGGTAACCGCATCCAAGCTTAACTTGGCGCAGACCAATCTCAAGTTCACAAGCAATGCGGTCGATGGATCGACGACAGAGATTTCGTCTGAAGCTATCATTGTCAAAAGCGGGGGGATTACAGCGACTCAGCTGGCAACAGACGCAGTCATTGAAGCCAAGATTAGCAATGGCGCTGTGACAACTGACAAGCTGGGAGCAGATGCTGTTAATGGCGACAAGATTGCCGACAACGCGATTAACAGCGAACACTACACTGACGCCAGTATCGACCCGGAGCACTTGGCAGCCAACTTGATTAGCGGACAGTCAGCAACCTTAGGGGCGGTCCCGCATCTTACGCAGGACGAGGTTCTGATTTCTGACAACGGAACGCTCAAAAAGTTTGCGCTAATGAAGTATCTGCCATTGCCCAGAGCTTATGGCATTCTGGCTCACAACGCATCGCCGTCTACAAGCAATGCTCTTGCCGCTGGGTCTTACGGGCTGACATGCACAGACTACACTGCTACCGGCCACTACACTTTTGACCTGACCAGCGCGATGGCCTCGACGACGTATGCCGTGATTACGCAAGTTGCACACACAGCGTATTGGAGCAGCGGTGGCAGCCATTGCGGCGTTGAAATTGTAGACGAAAACACGTTCAAAATACACTCTCCCGCCCCAACCAGTTATTCTTTTCATTTTGCAGTTTTTGGCACACTTGCCTAATGCAGTTAGAAGCTGGACACGTTGCAGCCTGGTTGGAAAAGGGAGAGCTGCCGCCTAGCACGCAATGGCTGTTTGATCAGCTTTACGAATTTACAACTGCAAGCGAAGAAAACGCATATGTTTTGGATCACTTTGAGCCCAAAGTTGTCCGACTGCTTATTGCCTGCCACTACCTCAAAAACACACTTATTTACCACACGGCAGGCGGCAAGATTGACGGCTTGGTGATGTGGTATCGCTGTAACGATCAATGGGACTGGGACGACATTGTCAACTGGACTCCAGACGACCCAGAAGGCAACTGCTACTTTTTGGCGTTTTTGTGGGCAAAGGGAAACGCCCTTCGCCGCATGACCTTGGAACTGATTGACCGACAGCCCGAAGTGATCCGGGGCCGGCTTTTTGGCTGCCGGGAACGACAGGATGGACCCCGCGTCGTAGAATATGACCAAAGATTACTAGTCAAAATACTGCAGAAAAATGGGAGGAAAAAGTAGGGCGCCGCGAGCACCAGACCCGATTGATCCAGGCGAAAGCGCCGGGAGGTTTCTTTTTGGCGATGACTTTGCCGGAGGAGCAGGAATTACTGACCCTGAATTCCAACGGCGCTTGCTTGAAGCCGAGCGCACCTACGGCCCGCAGTACGTTCAGAACGAGCTAGCGCGGCAAGAGAGGGCGCTTTTTGGCGCTGACGGGCAGGAAGGCTTGTTGGCGCTCTACGAAAGGGCTGCGCCGATTACGGAGCGCATGCGAGCCGAGACGGCAAGTGCTCAACGCGCTGCCGACATAGCAGATGTGGAGCGCTACGGAGCGCAGGCGGTAGAAGCTATCCGGCAGGCTGATCCTGAGAGAGCCCGGCTAATTGAGCAGCAGCAAGCGCTTACAGACGACCTTTACGCCCGCGCACAAGGCGTGACGCCCCAACAGCGGCGGATGGCGCAGCAAAGCGCCAGGGAGGCGTTTGGAGCCCGAGGGCGGGAAATGGACAATGCGGGCATGTTTGCCGAAGCCCTAGGCCGAGAGGAAATAATGCGGCAAAACAGGGCTGAAGCGATGGGCGCCGGGCAGAGCTTGTATGGCATGCTGTCTGCATCTGGGGCGGATCCCATGCAAGCCGTCCTCGGTCGGCCAGCGCAATCGATGCCCTACAACTTCCAGACCGCTCAGGCGGCCATGGGAGCGGCGCAGCAATCAACGCCAAGCACGTTTAGCCCGGATGCCGGCATCAACCTAGCGCTGCAACAGCGCGGGCAGCAGATGGAATACGACGCAAACGTCTACGGGGCGCAACAAGCAGGGCTAGGCTCTGCCTTGGGAGGATTCTTCAGCGGCATAGGCAGCATTATTGGCGGCCGTTAGTAATCACAGAGCACTAGAGCAATGGCGAGAATTGGAGACACAATCAGGCCCGAATTAGGCCGAGCAGACACAAGCGGAATCTTGCGCGGCTCTATGCGAGGCGCCTCTGCTCTAGGGCAAGGCATTGCCGCGCTTGGAGCAGGCGTAGGAGCCAACCTCCAGCAACGGAAGCAAAACGAAAAAGAGGTTACGGCAACCGTCTCTCGACTGGAATCTCTCAAAAAAGCGCAAGACCCAAAGAGTCCGCTAGCAGCTATGCTTCAGCAGGGAATTTCTGCGCTGTCCAACCCGGATTTGGGCTCCCGCCAAGCTGCAGCAATGGCAGCCGGCTTCAATCAATCGATTGACGACACGTTCCGAAGCATTGAGTCCAACATTAAACAAGAAGCGGCAGAGCAAAACCGCCAAGTGCATGAGGCAAACCTGCCGGTATTGCAGGCCAAAGCACGGGTAGAGTCCAATATGCCTGACGCAACCGCGCTGGCCTTCGGGGACGTTCAGCAATATGCCGGCAACCCAGAAGGGCTTAGAAGGGTCGCGCAGCAAAGAATGCAAGCGTGGAGGAACCCAGAAGCGTATCGGGAGGGGCAAGCTAAACGCCAGGCATTGCTCGAGGAATACGCTATGGCCGAGCAACAGGCAGCAACTGCTCGCGCCAACATGTTGCCGGTAAACGCGCCGATTACTGAGGCCGAAATGGCACAAGTTCAATCAGCGGCAGACGCGCAAAACTTCACAGGCCCTGCAGCGGCTGGCGCACGGCAAGCGTTTATTGCCCAGGAGATCGCAAGCCGCCGCCAAAAAACGCCAACTGTTGCCGACATCCTTGGACCTGAGAAGTTGCAGCTAGTAAACGAGCTGCTGAGTCAACAGCCGCCGCAAATGCCCATTGTTCCGGGAGAGCTACAAACCAATCTTGGCGATGGTGGCCCAGGCGTGCTGCCTTCGCGGCAAGACGGGACAGCCAAAGCAGCCGCTTATGTGCAGGCGCTGGAAGAATTAACAGGCACAGCAGGCGACGTAAAAATAGAATACAGGACAGTTGAGCGGACTGTTAATGGAAAAGAGGTCAAGCAAATGGTTCAGTTTATTAATGGCCGAGAGACAGCGGTTATTGGAGAAGTCGGCAAAGGGCGCATGTACGCCAGCCCGGCAGAGCAAGAGCAACAGCGTCGCACTTTATTTGACCAAGAGACGCAACAAGAAAGGATTACCACCATTGGAGAGAAAGAGCAGCTCGCAGCTAATTACGTGAGGGCGCTAGAGTTGCTCCAAGGCGTCAGCGATAAAGAAGGCAGAGATACCTCATACGATGACATTGTGGCAACCGGCACGGGTCTTGGTGCAGAGCTGAAACTTAAAATTGACCGTGTCGGATCGCTTCTTGGGTTTGAAAACGCAAGGATAAGGGCGGCAAACGCGCAAGAGCTATACGCGCTCTTTGGTGACGGGGTAATGGCTCAAATCCAGAAGACTAAGGGCGCCGTTTCTGAGAAAGAAATGACCTACTTTGCCTTGATCTCTCCTGGGCTGGACAAAGAAGAAGCCACAAACAAAAGAATACTTCAGAATCAATTAAGGTTCTTAAAGCGCGAAGTCGATATAGGCAGGCTTACCAGAAAAATGCGCTACGACGGCAAAACCGTTGTAGAGATCGAGAGAGCCGTTGGTGAGTATTACGAAAACAACCGCATCTTGTCTGACGAGAGGATTAATGCCGCCCTCAGAGAAGAGGGCTACGAGCCAGACGTTGAGTATGAGCGCTATCGCAGACCGGGACAAAGGCCGGGGCGCAGAGATACCAGCGTTCCGAGCGCCACTAGGCAGAGAGCGCAAGGGCTTGGCGACCGTTTGAGGGAATACAACGCGCGACCTCCCGCGCAACAGCCAGCTCCCGCGCAACAGCCAGCTCCTGCGCCGCGACCAGCTGCTCCACCGCAACAGATGCCAGATGGCAGAGTGGCGCCACCTTTGCCTGATTCAACAAGCAAACACAAGGTGGCACGACCAACAAACAGGCCGTTTGTCTTTACTAGCCCGCACACGGGACAGGAAATTGACATGACAGGCAGGCGAGACGACGCACAGCCTGGGATGCTGCTTGTGGACCCAACAGTGCCAGACCGAAGCAAGTATTTCCGCGTTCCTTAATAAGTTTGTTTGCATTTCGTAACTTCAACCAAAATGGCGTTAGAGAAAAGCGGCCAGTTACTTGAGCAAAACATTGCTCACTTAAATCCTAGAACACAGGAAAATGCTCGGCTGGACTTCCAAGCTGGGCTAATTGGCGCAGACCTTTCGCTTACGGAAAAAGGGCAATTTGAAGTCAACTTGGCCAGTTACCCGGTAGAGGAAGACAAGGAAGACTTGCGGGACTATTTCGGGCGAGGCTTTGTTGACCGCGACCTCCAGTTTACAAGGCGAGGCAAGTTATACACCAGCGACTTGGATACTGTTTTGGCACAGGGCGAACTCGCTTGGATGGAGTGGGTGGAAATGGGCGCCTGGGACGAACACAAAGAGCAATCCGGAGAAGATCCGTTTTTGAAGCAAGTCGGTGGGGCGGTTAAAAGCCTAGTTACAGAAGTGGTCCCGGAGGCTGCTGTCTATGGCTCAACAGGCGTCATGGCCTCAACTCCTTTAATTAAAGCGGCAGACTGGGTTGGCAGCTTGGGGATTCCAGAAGGCGTTCCATTTTTGGGCGCGTTTACCGAAATGCACGAAGCCCGAAAAGACGCCAAGTTAAGCGTCACTGAGCTTCAAAGAGAAACGCGCAAAGAGCTTGCCGCCGGATGGGGCGCCGCTGCCAGGGCCGGAATGGAAAACCAAGTTGTCTTGGATAAAGGCCGGCAGCTTTTACAAACCAAGGCACAGGCCGGGATTACCGGCGCAATCGCAGGATTATTTGACGGTGGGCTCGGAGACGCTGACAAGGCGGTTTTAATGGCGCTCTATGATTACGAAAATTCAAAGCGGTTGCTCAGAGAAGCCAGCGCAAACGAGGCTGCTGGGGCCTTGGCGTCTCTTGCCGCTCTTGGCGCAAGCGAGGCCGAGCGCATGGAGAGAGCCGAGTTTGCAGTTGAGACCAGCCGAGCCGCAAGAGCTGGTCGGACTAAAGGGGAACTAGCGGCAATCGACAAGGAAGCGGCGTCGTATGGAATGCTGGTACTAGACCCTTCATTCGTGCTCACGCCGGCTGCATCTCTTTCAGGAAAAGGGGCAAGGGCGCTGGGACTGCAAATGGGTAAGCCATTAAAAATGCCTGGGCTTGGCGTTTTGGGCAGAACAACCCTAAAAGCAACAGACGACGCAGCAAAACACCTTGCCGCTTTAACCGCTAGAAGAGCGGCTATCGCAAAATCTGCTGCAAGAGAAGGAGCCGCTCCAGTGGTTCCAGGGGCTGGCGCGGGAACAGCGGCGACTCCTCGACCGGGGCTCAAAACGACTGGCAAGAGAGCCGGTCGCAGAACAGCGCGGCACGAAGTTTATGCTAGAAATTTGCAGCGGCTTGACGACGAAATTTTAACGGCAAAGAAAACGCTTGAAAGGCACACTGCCCGGCTTGGAGGCGTTGGGGCTTTAGTTAAAGACGGGGTGCGCCAAGTTGGCAAAAATTTGCATGATCGCTATAAGAAGAGTCGGTTTGGCTCTTGGGCTACTGAAACAGGAGGATGGGTTGATGAAACCTTGGCAAATCTTGGGCGAGGAAAACAGGCTCAACTTAGCGGAGCTGTTGGCTCTGCTTTTACGGGGCTAGGGTATTTTGGTTTGGCTACAGGAAATCCTTTTGGACTGTTATTGCTGGCGCCGAGAACTTGGTCACAGCAATACCGCGTTCTCCGAGGAGCCACGCAAATGATTAACGCTGCCGGGGCTGAATTCTTTAGGCGGCGAGTGACCATGCCTTACTGGCAGAGAGTCTCCGAGAGAGTTGCGGAAAACCCTTGGGCAGCAAATAGCGCATCAATACTCGATGCTTTTGCAAAACCTTTAACCCCGGTGGCAAAGGCAACCGGCAACGTGGGCTCCGCAATCGCTCGATCAACCGCTGCCGAGATTCCCTTCTCTGCTATGGCCACCGGGGGCGAAGAGGGCTGGCTAGTTGAAGCCGCTGCAGAAGGAATTACGTTTGGAGTTCCTGGCCAGTTGCAAGGGCTCATTCACGGTCTCGGTGGAGCGCCAGCCAGGTTAAAGAAGCATGAGTTTGATCTTCTTGCTCAGAATGACGTTGCAGAACTCCGACGCAATCTAAGCCTCGGACAGCGCGAAGTTTTTGACCTCCTTGACCCCGTTGTGAAGCGGCAAGTGGGCGTGTATTCGGCTCTGTTCCCGGACGTTAATTTTCAATTTATTCCCGGCAGTGGTGGTGGAGCTTACCGCGAGAAGACGAAGACGCTCATAATTGATCCGGAGTCTAAGAACCCGCTCGACGTAATGCTGGCCCACGAAATCGGCCATTCTCTTGCGGCGCGGGGAATGAAAGAAAAAATTTACACTGAGCTGGTTGGGCCGGGCGGTCTTTTGCGAGACAAAGACGGCAATCTCACAAAGGAGGCAAAGGATTTTAAGAGGGAGTATGAAAACAGACTGAATCGTGGCCGGCCACCGAAGGAGCCTAGGCTGGAGCTGTCAGACCAAAGGCTAGCTGAAGAGTGGTTTGCCGAAGCTGTTGCTCCAGGGCTGCAAAAAAGCCAGAAGCTGCAGAAACTTGTTCGCCGCAACAAGCTTATCACCGGGCTTGCCGAAGCGGTCCTCCCTCGCGTTCCGTTTGGAAAAGCAATGCTTCTTCGTCGAGGCGTCCTGCTAGATGAAAACGGCCACTTGGCGAAAGGCCAAGGCGCAATGGTTTCCGCGAATTTGAGCCCGGCTCTGGCGCGGCTTGCTGATGCCTACCTTCGTAACAACGCCGGCAGCAGATTTGTCCCAAAAGGAAAGCAAGTGCCGGGCACCCAAAAGGTTGTTGGCGGTCGCACTATTGAAGACCTCCACCGGAAAGCAATCTACACCCGCGAAGACATGGACCGCATGGAGGAGCGGAACATGATCGACTACGAAAGAAACCCGGACGGCTCAGTTAAGCGCGACAGGTTTGGCCGGGCTAAAGGGTTGGAGCCTAGCGTCCTTGCAGCGCAAGAGACAACTATCGGAAACATCATTCGGAAAGTTGCAGAGAAATACGGCGTGGTCCCTTTAACTCAAAAGCGGGGAGGGGACAGATTTGACAATCTGACGCGAGAGCAGTGGGACGAAATCCTGGAGGAGATCCGCAAGACTCGGCTCTACAACGACCACCAGATCGCGGCAATGCGAAGCGCCTTTAGAGGCATGGCCGACAACGACGGCAAGGCTCATCGTTTCCAATATCAGAAGGCGTTAGACACAAACGAGAAGACAGGCAAAAAGCGTTACAAGCCAAAGCCCCAGGAGGACCGTGTTGGCTCGATCTATTCCATTGAGGTTACCAAGGCGAACAATGTCATTGTCAAGGTCATCGACATGGACGCCTTGGAGGAGAGAGCAATTAAGGCCTCACAGTCCAAGGACGCTCCGGCGATGTATCGAGACAATAGCGCGGACATCATGCGCGACCTGATGATTCTGGCCGAGAACCACAATAAGCCGGGCGTGAGCAACGTTGATGTGTTTGGCGAGGAACGTGCCAGGTTCTTGAATGGAGTGCTTGGCCAGCTTTCCAAGGAACACGCCTTCAACAATCCAACCGTCAAGGGAGGCCGGCCACCAATCCGTTCATTCCGCTTAGACCGAGCCAATTTCGTCTACAATACGAACGAGGACGGTTTGACATTTAACCACCATCAGTGGGTTCAAGGCTTGATGCCGGAGCCTGCAGATGCAACAAATCAACGGATGCCGGAACAGCTAGATGCTGACCACCGGGCGGCGGTTGAGGCCGGTGATATGGAAGCCGCGCAGGAGTTGGTGAGCCAGGCAGCAGTGGAAGCTGGATTTGACCCGACTGTGCTATATCACGGAGTGAGATCGGAGAAACCTTTTACCACTTTTGCTGGCACTCAAGACCCCGATGGATACGGCACTTACGTTACAACCGATGAAAGCTATGCTCACAGCTTTACAGGGCTCAAAGATGGCACACCGTTCTCAGACCCCGAGTTTAAAAAGATTTTTCCACATCAGGAAATGCTGCGCCTTTATGCAAAGCCCGGCAGAACAAAAATTACTGACGGGGAAAACCAAGATCAATTTATAGAATTTACAGACCAGCGCACAAAAAACCGTAGCCTTACTGACCAGGGCTACGACTCTGAAAAACTGCAATTTGCAGACGGACATTTTGACTTACGGCTCACAAACAATAATCAGATTGCAAGCGCCGACCCTGTCACCTACGACGACCAAGGAAACGTCATTCCTCTGTCCGAGCGGTTTAACCCAGAGAGCGACGACATCCGGCGGATGCCGGAGCAGCTAGATGCTGACCACCGGGCGGCGGTTGAGGCTGGGGACTTTGAAGCTGGGCAAGCGTTAGTTGATCAAGCTGCAGCTAAAGCGGGTTGGGCCGTCCAAGAAGACCCGCTGATGCACGGCACGACGCAAACCTTTAACGTCTTTTCTAGGGAGAAAGCCAGAAGCGGCAACTTGGGGCGAGGGTTTTATTTCACTAACAACCGTGGCGATGCGGATGCAAATTACGCTTCTGAGGAAGGAGCGGATTTAACCAACGAAGTGGAAAGGAGGTCAGAACTCTATTTTAATGAAACGATTGACGGCATGACCGAGAGCGAACTGATCTCTCACGCCAAAGCAAACGGAATAAGCAGAAAAACTGTTGCCGACATTATTGATAAAACCGGAATGATGAGAGCCCGGCATGCTGTCGCGGAAGCTATTGTGCGAAAGCTCTTAGTAGGCGGGGAAAACAGAATCATAAATGCTCGCGTAAGGCTTCAAAACCCGGCGGTGCTTAATGAAAAAAGTAATTGGGCGAGAGACGGTTGGTTGGAACCGATGCCAGTATACGACGAGGACGCTATTGCGGGGGAGTTGCCCCGACTTCGTAAGGAGTTAGCAAAGGAGCAAGAGATTGACCCAAGCGAGGTGGACGAAGGCGAGCTTAGAGAAAAGGCCGAGGAGTGGGCAGATAACAATTCATATTACAATGAAACTCCGCACCCTCTTCTCAGTGCCGTGCAGGAGGTTAGCAGAAGGTTTGATGACACCAACGACCCTTCTCCTTTAATCGACATGCTTTACGATGAGGTTTCGTTAGGCGAAGTGGAAAAGGTATTGCGGGAAGAAGTGTTCGTATACGCAACGGACCCTGAAACGGGAGACATGGAAACAGGGGAGGCTATCAGGCAAGTTTTTGAGGAAATGGGGTATGACGGAATTATCGACAACACTGTCAGCTCTAAGTTTCCTAACATGCCAAACATGCATGAGGGAACAACTCACACTGTTGCCTTTAGTCCAGAGCAGATTAAATCTGCCGACCCCTTTACCTACGACGACCAGGGCAACCTGATCCCGTTATCAGAGCGGTTCAACTTAGAAAGCGACGACATCCGGAGGATGCCGGAGCAGCTAGACGCAGATCACCGAGCTGCGGTTGAGGCTATTAAAAGATTATATGAGGCAGATAAGAAAGGAGAGGGAGACGCTTTGCCGGTTTTTGATCCTGCCCGTGACCTAGCGACGATTGAGGGATTGCCCGAGAAGCTAAAGTTGGCTGATGACTTGGTAAGAGAGGCAGCAACAGCAGCAGGATTTAACCTTGTGCCGAAATATCGCAGGACCGTGGTTGATTACCCTTCAAGAATTGACGTTAAGACAAACATAGGTGCCGAGCATATGTTTACAGAAGGGTATCACCTGCTTGAAGACCCAGACGATTTTGACGGCATAGCGGCAGAACCGTTTTACCTTAAAGAACAAAACCCTCTTTCCATCACTATGGATGACTTGCTGGCGGAGCAAGAGAGGCAATACCCGGACGGAGGAGAATTTGGAGACTACGACGACACTTTGCCCCGGGATTTTATTGATGAATTTATTCAGATAGCACTAGCAAGGGGTCACGATTCTTTAATCGTAAAGGATTTTGATTTTAGGGATAAAGAGTTTTCGGTGCATCTCCCGCTCACTTCTTCGCAGATTGCGTCTACTGAAATTGCCACCTACGACGAGCAGGGCAACTTGATCCCGCTGTCCGAGCGGTTTAACTTAGAAAGCGACGACATCCGGAGGATGCCGGACCCAGTTAGCAGAATTGAAGCTGAACGCAATGAGCTGAAGTCGCAAAAAGCAGAACTTGTTGCAAACCCCGTATTGCAAATCAGCAACGATGTCCCCAAGCAGGTTGTTGACGAAATCTCAGGCTGGAAGGTGGTCTCCAAAAGTCCTTACTCCACTTCCATGTATGACATCACCAACAAAAGCTGGGGCGAAGACCCTGACAACTTTTTGCGGGTCGCAGACCATTGGAATTACAAAACAAGCGCGGACGACCGAATACATGGCAGGACCGACATTGAGTTGCCGCCTGAAACGGACTGGGCGCTTGGCCGCTACGATGCTGACAAGGGAACCTACACCATCTTAAAGGCCTGGGAAGCCGCGCCACCCGCTACGTCAGTTTCAGATTACCGCCGCATGCAAGCCCTCAGAAAACTGGCGGCCCCCGACAGCCGAGGGTTTAGCTTGAGCCCGGCGCAAAAGAGGCTGCTTGGAAGAGCAATGCAAGAGCCGGTTCCGCTGGAAGGCGCCGTCAAGAGAATGCATTCCAACATGGAATATGCAGAGGCCTTGTTTGACGAAAAAGACGGCCTGATTACTGCATCAGAAGTTGGCAGAGCTGCCTTGCCAAAAGGGACAGCAGGTAATGTGTCTTCACTTAGAGCGCAAAAGGCCGCTAGGCGGATTAACGTAAACGCAAAACCGCAACAGGCTAAAGTGTTGCTCGACCGAGCCGACGACGACGACATCCGGCGCCTCCCGGAGCCCAAAGCCACCATCGAGCAGTTCAAGGGTCAAAACATCCAAGTGCTGACTTCTGACATGTCGATTGTGCAAGACATTGCGAGAGGCAACAAGGTAGTCACAATGCAAGGTGGGCCTGGCTACTTAGACAATCGAGGGTGGGCGTTTACTTCTAAAGAAGCGGCAGAGGCATTCCGTAAACGATGGCAAAATCAAGGCCAGCCGTTAATCGGCCTGACAACCTTAACGCCAAACAATCATCTTAACTCGTCAGACGCCAGACGAGCTTACGCATTACGGTGGCAGCAAGCGGTCAAAGACGGCACGTTTTCAAAAACAGCAGCCAATAAACACGTTCGCCAAGCAATGTTGCGAATTTTAGCAAGTGAGGCCACAAGCAGCCAAATGGCTGCGGCAAAACCGGTAGCTAAAAAGATCAAAACCGTTGACGATTTGGTAAAGCTATTTCCCACATTGCCTTGGGGCTCAAGTCCAATATTTTACAGCAAGCTAACAGCTAAAACTGTAGGAATCAAACATGACAAACTTCAAGATGCGGGGCTAGACCTTGAAGGCGCGGCGAACGAATTAAGACAACCTGAGTTTACTGGAGCTGGGCTGGGAGACTTGTTTGCTGTAGCCAGGTATGATGGATCAAGTCCCAAGTATCGGCCCAAGCTAAACAAGGCTTACCCTTGGTTTATTCCTCTTCCAGATCGAGCGTTGTTAAAAGACATGGTGCCAGTTGGAAAACTCACAACTGACAAGCGCGTGTTTGTAAAGAAAGACGTTAAGAGAGGAAAGCTTTCCGCTCAACCGTTGATGACTGTTGGCGTTATTTTAGACAAAGTAAAAGAAGGAACGCTTCCAAAAGTAATGGAGCGAAAACGAATTAAGTTGCGGCCAGAAACAAAGCGAACTCCCTCAGATACGGCTAAAAAAATAATCGGCCAAGCAGAGGCCGGTCGCATTGAGGCATTTGGAAAACGGAATCCAATGATCACCCCAACTAAAAAGGCAAAAAAGAAGCCCAAGAAGAACAAGAGATGAGCCTAGGCATGAGCCGCGCAACTAGCGCCGAGGTGGTCAGTCCTCGTCCTCGTCCTCCAGCACCCACCTGGCAACGTCTACATAGACGACCCCGCCGACCTGCATAACGTCAATCTCTCTTTTTTTAATCCAGCGCCACAATGTGGCCCGAGAAACGTCGCAGGTCTTTTCTGCCCTCTTTATTCGTTGCCACACCGGCTTGAGCTGAGATCCGTTCATCGCCGCCCCAAGTGTTTGGCGACTGGGTCACGCGGTCAATTTTTCTGTCAGAATTAAGCAACAACCTGCAGCGTCCGCTTAACGACGCTCGGAGTAAGGGCAAAAAACTCTTCAGCCTGGGACTGCTTCACAGCCTCCAAGTAGTGGCTTTTTACCGTTTGCGGAGAGTTGCCCATCTCCAAAGAGACCAGACCAAGATCCTTTGTAATTGCTGTGCGGTATGACCCAAAGCTGTGCCGGTTCGCATTGACCTTCCACTTTTCTACCCCTGCAGCTCGCGCTAGCTCGTCTGTGATCGAGGGCTCGTTGTGGTTCCGCCTAGAGGGACTCTTTAAAGGCGTGATCCGGCCTGTGCCTTTGTGAAGCAACTGCAGCCAAGCCAGCAGGGTAGGGCAAATAGGAATAAGCCGGCGGTCTTCAGTTTTGCTGGTCTCCGGTCGGATCTCGATGTGAGGGGCATCCCAGTCGAGCTTAACGTCCTCCCAGCGCAGGGGGTCTTTGCCCACACCTTTGCGTTGCTCTGGACACAACTCGTTTGTCCTGACGCCCGCAAAGCAGGAAATGACGAGCCAGGGCAGGTAGTCGGCCCGGCAGTTCTCCAGCATCGCCTTCAGCTCACTGGGAGTCCAGATGGTCTTCCTGCCGGCCTTCTTAACCTTGGGAGAATCGGTCCTGTCAGCAGCTGTGAGAAGCTGAGACTGCAGCATCTCCTTTTTGCGGCACCAAGCAAACATGGTTATAATCGAGGCACGCCGGTTGTGCTGTGTCTTGGGGGCGACCTGCCCGGCCCTAATCCATTTGTCGATCTGCTTGGGAGTGATTTGCCCTAGCAGGGCTTTTTTTCCGATTGCCTTTTCAAAGCTACGACAATGGCCTCTGAGCGTTCGCTGGTTCCTCTCAGTATCTGTCACGTTTGCCGCTACAACCTCCAGGAAGTCGTTGACGGCTTCGCCAAGGGTGACGGGACTTGGAAGGCCAGTAAGGCGGTCTAAGTCGCCCAGAGAGATCCCACGGCGCCGAATCTCGGCCACGATCAACTGTTCTTCTGGCGACAAACTTGCCACCTCCACAACCGCCCCGGACAGCCGCTGAGCTACCTTCCGGACCTTGGCCTTTAGGATGTCCAAGTCGCGCTTTTGCATGTTGCGCCTACGCTTGTCCTCTACCCATACCGCTCGATAAGTGTTTTTTGACGGGACAAAGTAAATAGGGATAGAAACATTGCCCGACTTCACAACTGCAGCTGCTTGATCCTTGCCCATGGTCATGCCAATAAAAAACCTGACAGAACAAGTCCAACAAAAATCCAACACTCAAACCGTTTCAGACTGTTTCACGAGTTTCTCAAACCCTATAAAAACAGCGCAAATCGTTTCAAACCGTTTCATAATGAACGGTTTCGAGTCCCGTCCGCTCCGCCATGAGTATCAACGACTTACGAATAAGTCCAACACAAGTCCAACAACTTTTTTTTGGAGGGACGCGAAACCAGGCCCATTTTGAGGCGCCTGAAACAGTGACAAAGGCGCAGCTCTTCCTTTGAGCTTGATCCTCCCGAGGCGGCGTTATGGTCGCCCGCTATGGGCTGGCTAGGCCTCCTCTTCCTTCTCCCTGTCGCGCTTCTCGTCGTGGCTCTCAGGCAGGTCATAACCTCGCGCCCTCAGAGCCTCTCTGACAAGCTGGCGAATGACCTTGCTGCGAGCGAGACCGGAGGCGGCCATCTCGGCCTCAACGGCGTCAGCAGTGCTGTCTTCAACGTCGAGCCTAATAGCGACTCGCAGTTGATCACTGGGATCAATTGGCGGGCGACCGCGTTTAGGGTTTTCGTCGTCAGTGGCCATGCAGCGGGGGGCGAAATAAAGCGCACAATGTGCACACTCTGCAAGCACTTGCCTTGGTTTTTTCCCCTAAAAGTAAACAGCACCTAAACGCTGTGAGAAAATTGTGCGCTTCTTCTGGTTGATTCGGTGCCCAAATCGCCAAAAATTATTTTTCTGTCAGAAAAAAAACGATGAACCAACACACAGTCAAAATAAGAGTTCGCCCTGGGGGCAGAAGGGGCCGTCGCCGCCCGAGAGTTGTAAACTTTGCCGCGCTAGACCGGGCCTGCGAAGCCTTCTGGAAAAAGCGCGGCATGAAGAGTCCGCATGCAAGCCATGTCGGCATTGATCAATCCACCACCGCTAATTGAAAATGAGTTCACTAAGCACAGATGTCACGCAAGCAGCGGAGGAGGCTTCAGCGCTCTCCGTTTTTTCTACAAACGACAGTTTTGAGCTGGCCCAGCGGGCGGGCAGAATGCTGGCGAGCTCAGACCTCGTCCCGCAGCAATTCCGAGGGAACGTAGCAAACTGCGTTATCGCTCTCAACATAGCGAGCCGGCTAGGGGCTGATCCGTTTAGCGTCTTGCAGTCGCTGTATATCGTCCACGGTCGGCCGGCGTGGAGCAGTCAGTTTCTGATCGCAATGGTGAACGCCTCCGGGCGCTACACTCCGCTGCAGTTCCGCATGACGGGAACCGGGGACGACACGACTTGCGTAGCTCACGCCAAGGACAAGGAGACAGGGGAGGTGGTTGAAGGGCCTCCGGTGTCTATTAAGATGGCCAAGGACGAGGGCTGGGCGACCAAGTCAGGAAGCAAGTGGGTCCATATGGCGCCTCTCATGCTCCGCTACAGGGCTGGCGCCTTCTTTGCGCGGATCTACGCCCCAGACCTCTGCCTTGGAATGCGGACAATGGAGGAAGAGGTGGACATCCGGGACGCAACGCCAGCGCCAAGCAAAAGGCTTTTTTCTGCTCCCAAGCCTGAACCCGAGCCTGAGCCTGAGCCCGAGCCCGAGCCCGAGCCTATTGAGGTCTCCGAGGCGGTTGAGGTTGTTGCCAAGGAGGAGCCCCAGGTTGATGAGCGGCAGGCAGCTTTGGCGGCTGTGTTGCAGCAGATCACCGAGAGCGCTGCAGATGCGAGCGACATCGAGGCCGTGTTGCGAAAGCGCAAGCTCTTGGGCGACAACAGTACGCTTCCGAGGCTGGGCACAGCAAAGCTGCGAGAGATTCTGACTTGTTGGATTGAGATTGAGGCAGAGGCGCTGAACAAGCGTCAGCCCATGCCCTTTGACGACTGATGGACGACGAACGAAGAGGGCTGCCGAGCGCAAGCTCAATGGATCGATACAGCCGCTGCGATGCCAGCCTGCCTCTGGAAAAGCTGTTGCGGAAGCGCAACGAGTTGCCGGAAGACCAAGACAGCGATGCAGCCTCTCACGGGCGCCTGATCCACACAATCTGTGAAGAGATGTGGGATGGCCAAGAGCACGTTACGGGAAAATACGACGAATCCGACATCCGGGAAGCGGCAGCATATGTTGCCGAGGCTCGCAACATCGCTGTGCGAGCATGGGGAACGGATGAAGAGGGCGAGGTGATTAAAGAACAGCGCTTGTTCTTGTCGGACGAGACCGGCGTTGCCTACGTCACCGGCCAGGCAGACGTTGTCTGGTTGCGAGGGAAAGAGGCGCTGATCATTGACTACAAGACCGGCTGGGGGCAATTGCCAGCAGCCAGCGACAGTTGGCAGTTGATGACCTACGCCGCGATGGTTGCGCAAGAGTATGAAGTCGTCAGCGTGCGCGTTGCGTTCATTCAAAAAGGCCGCATTGCGTCAGAGCACATCTTCAGCAAGCAGGATTTGGACACGCTTGTGGCGTTTGTATTTCCTGGGCTGCTGTTGTTACGCGAAGAGAACCCGTTTGAGTCTTCATTCCTTCCTGATCCAGACGGTTGCAAGTATTGCCCTTGCAGGCTCCGTTGTCCCGCGCTGAACGCACAGTTCATGCTCATGGAGCCAAAGAAAAGCGTAGACGATATCTTTCTTCCCAGCTTGGCGAACACGCAACTGGAAGAGATGAAAGTTGCGCTGACTCAGCTGGCTGCTTTTGAGCGGGCGCTCAATGACGAGATGCTTGCCAGAGCAGAAGAGAATCCAGAAGCGTTTGCCCAGTTTTACATGGCGCCCGGAAGGGGCCGGCGAACTGTTACCGACGCCTCCGCGTTGTGTGAGCAGTTGTTAGCTGACGGCGTTGAGCCGGATGACATCTACAAAGCAATCAAGTTAAGCGTGACTGAAGCTGAAGCGCTGCACAAAGCGGCCACCGGCTTGAAAGGCAAAGTTGCAAAAGCAGATTTTGAGACACGATATGAGAACTTCATTGAGAAAAAAGAGGGCAAGCTTGGGCTTCAGCGAAGGAATTGAGGGAATCGTGAACGCGGAGAAAATTACTTGGGACAACGGCTGGGAGAACATCACCGCTGACCATCGCAAGCAATGGAAGCGGGCCTACCCTGGCGTTAACATCCAGGCCGAGCTTGAGGCGATGAACCAATGGCTCTGGGCAAACCCGGCACGCCGGAAGAAGAACTACCCGCGCTTTATCATTTCTTGGCTGGGACGGCGACAAGAGGTCAGCTTGGTGAGGCCGAGTCGCGTTGAGCCCGCTGTTCATTGCAGCGGCAACAATGTTATCCCAGAGCCTAAAAGCGAAGAGGAGGTTGAGGAAGCGGTCCGAGCCAACAAAGAGAGCGGCAACAGCGATCTCGTTGCTGAAACGCTCAAGCAATTGCGCCGGAGACAACCGGAGTGACATAGCGCAGCGTGCTTTAGCCCTACAAAAACAGGGCTTTTAAATCTGTCAGAAAAAAAGAGCGGAACTAGCTAGTTTTTCCTTGTGAAAGGGGAGATAACTAGCTAGTTTCCTTTTGTCGGCAGGGAGAACCCAGAAGACCGGCGCCAACCAAGAAAGAACCAGAACAATGAAACCACTTCTCAAAAAACATGAGCAATTCACCAACCTGCTGTCCGACAACTCCGGATTCAAGAAGGGCATGACAGCATACAGAGTTTCCGTCTGGGGCGTAGACCGCGCAACCGGTCATACGAAAGTGGCGATCAGGAAGCTCGAGATTCAGAGCTTCGGCAAGAAGCAGGGCACCGCGATCTCTCTCGAGAATGGCGAGTTTATCAAGCGCCACCTTCGCCCAGACATCACCATCCTCGCCCACACCATGGAGGATGCCCGGCAGATGGCTGAAGAGCTTGGCCTCTACGAGTCCGGCATGAGGATCGCCAGCTCGCTTGACTGCAAGCGGGAGTGGCTGAGGGACTATAGCGGACGCTGGAATGCTGAGGCAGTCAAGATGGCCGAGGAGGAGATAGATGTCCTCGAGGGCGCGTCACCATCCTTTGAGATTGTCGAGGCTTAGTCATCCCAAAGCGCCCCGGTTATCCGGGGCGCAAACCTATAACCAACCACCACCACCACCATGCCAAACGAAACCTGGAACAAAGACGGCTTCCCTTTTGAGAAGATTGCCGACTACCCCAACCTGCAAGCGGCACTTGTCGCCGGTTGCAAAGAGGAGAACCTTTGGAGCCTCTGCGACGACGGCGATGACCCAGACGTGTGGATTTACGGCCCGCCCAAGCATTACGTGAACCTTCTGGCGGTAATTCATACCGCTGAGTCCCATGACGGCTCAACGTACTACGTGGAAGACTTTAACAGCTAAGGACCACCACCATGCCACAAGACATTCCCTTGTTTCTGCCAAGGCTCAGACCTAGCCAGCTTGTCACCTACCTGCGCTGGCTGGTCACCCGCGAGCCAGGTGAGTCAGTCTACGATATTCAATGGCCAACAGTCAGGCCCTCCCAGTTTGCGCTGGATTGTCTCGACGCAAACGAAATCTTGTTAAACAACACACAACAATGAGCGAAGAACCAGAACCCGTCTTGCCAGTCTTTTTTCTGATCGACGGCAAGAGATACGAAGTCTACCGCGCACCCGAAGACGGCGAAGACATGCAGTTAGAGGGCGAGGATGGATACCTGCTGCACGGGCCAAACGACCTTTTGGCAATGATTTTGAGCGGCGCCTACAGGGTTATTGTTCGCGAAGAAGAGCAAGTTAACTTCAACTAAGCCATGTTTTTACAGCGAGCAAAAGAAGACGGCCCAATTTTGGCCATCGACCTGCACGGGGAGGAAAAGGATTTGTACTCCGGCGCCGGGTATCACCTTGTAGCGGTAATTGATGGCGCGATTAAGGCGGTCAAGCGCGTGGGCGGCGACATGACCCACGAAGAGATTGAGAGCGGCGACTACAGCCGCTACGCCCGCGAAGTTATCCAGCCCTGGCTCAAGGCGCAGGATGGCGCCGATATCTATATAGGGATGATGAGCTGTTACCAGTTCTGCGACCCGCAACCCGTCGAGGGCGCCAGCGGCTTTGCCTTGATAAGCCGGCTCATCTGGGAAGAATACTCGTCAGAGTGAAAAGGGAGAGCTTAGAGCTAACCTCCGAAAGGAGGGAGGAGCTGGACAAGTTGGCGGCCCGCTTGAAGTGTCACGCACAGCGCGGGCCTGCAGCCGGGAAGCCGTCTTGGCGGGCGCTGATTTACGCAATCGCAGACGGCGCCCTGAAGGTGACGCCCAAGGCCAAGGCTAAGGCCCGGAAACGGTAGGTGACCAGAAGGGCTTGGCCAGCTCTGTCAGGATTTCGGCGTGGGTGTAGGCGCTTGCAGAAGCCAACACGCTTGGCGTCTCTCCCTCCCACTTCAAGACGGCCTGCGTCCCGTCAACGGACAGACGAAGGCTGTCTTTAGATGTCTGCAGGCAGGAGTCGATGTAAGCGTTAGATGTGCTCCCATCCTCGCCGACAACGTCCGCTGCTTGGATGTCTGCGAGCGGGACGACCGTGTAAGTCCTAGTGGTGTGCTTGCTAGCCATGATTAGGGCGCGTCGTAGTGGGCTCTGATGTTATCAACGATGGCAGAATGATCTGCGTCTGACAGCGGCGGCGTGATGATGAACTCCGCAAAGGAGCCCTCTAGCCGCCATGTGTTGTTGCTAGCGCCCAAACGAATGTCCCCTCCAATCGTGCTCAGATCGACATCCTCCAGGCTCAACACATTCAGGCCGGACATTGTGCCTGCCACCGTCATGGCATCCCAAAGCGCGTTCCTGGTTACGGTTGCCGATAAGACTGTATCGTTTACCCGGATTTCGCCAATTGTGATGCCGTTAGAAGCATTGCTACTTGAGCCGTTGTCCATCGCGAGGAAATCGCCTCCCGTTGAAGCGCGACCAAAAAGAATTTGTTGGTCGGTGCCCACGGGGTCAAAAACCATGAACACATCGTGATTTCCTTCAGCAAACGCGCTCCCCAACGTGCCTGTTGTCAGGACTGAGTTAGAGCTGCTGCTAAACACGGCTCGGGCAAGGTTGCCAGATCCAGACAGGGTGACCTCGTCACCGCTGCCGTAGTTTGTCAGGTTGCGACTGTTGCTAGATTGGTCGTAGATGGTTGTCACGTCTGAGCCGGACGTGGCATAGAAGTCGCCCGAGTAGTCGCTCATAAGTTTCCGCGTCATGGAAACCGCGAGATCCGGAGTGATGCCCAGGTCGGATAGAATGTAACTGTTGGGCGTGTATTGAACGATGTCGGAACTCGCCATGTTTGTCATCTTGGCGGCGGCGCCGTTGACCTTTTTGACGCTAACATTATCAAAGAATATTGTCCCGGTAGAGCCACCAGTGCGGACATAGATGTTCATCGATGTGGCTGAAGCGGTGAAATAGTTAAGAGCGGTGCCAGACGATGGGCTGCTTAAATCCGTTGATGGCTCACTTCCTGCGCGAATCTGTAATTGCGTTGCTGTTCCGAATTCGTAGTCCGCCGAAAATTTGTACGTTTGTCCCGCAACAAGTCCGCTAACGCTTTGCACTGCGCCATCGTAATTGGTAGCAGCCGTCACCTTTAGCCGCCCGCTATCGTAGCCAATGGTTGAGGATGCGTCACCGTCCTTGGCCCAACCGGAAACATCCGAAGAAAAGGCACCATTTGTAATCAGCTCACTCCCTAGCGTCTTGTCTTGTTGATCAAAGATCAGATCATCCGTTCCATCAGCAGCGGGTTCCGTTGCATCTCCCATGCGCCACCAGTGCTCCAATGCCGCATACTGGCCGATATTTGTTGGCACTCCACTGTTGTAAAGGTCGGCGACAAGCTTCGTTTGATCGCCGTCAAGCACGGCAAATTCATCGATATGTCCTGAGAAGTAATTTGTGCCTGCACGGCCAATTCTCAGCCCGGTAGTGTAACTTGTGCCGGCCCCGCTTCCAGTTGCGGTAGACTGGACTGTTTGCTCAACACCGTCACAGAACAGCCTGCAGTTGCTGATGTTTGTGTGCAGGAGCAACATCCAGTGATGGAAGCTGCCATCGTCCTGGCATGACGTGTCATTCCAGTATCGGAACCAGTCGGCAGCCAAATACAAAAGCGGCTTGTTGCTGGAGTAATTAAAGATGAACGCGCCAATGTTGTAGTCGCCGTGATCAAAGACGCCGTTGATGCCTGTGTCAGCGCTTTGCGACCACCAGGAATACGTCTTGGTGGCAAGCGTGCTATCTGCCGCCGTTGTCAGGTGGTCATCAGAACCATCAAATGCCAGCGACTTGCTGTTGCTGACCGGGAGAAGAACGCGGTTCTGAGCGTTGTCTGAGACAATGCCGTTGTAGATCCCTAGTGCCATGTGCCTATGTTAGCTCACCAAGTCGCATTGCGTCCGCGCAGGCCGGCGTCGATGTGGCAGAAGGTTGAGTAGGCGCCCAAGCCCCCGGTGAAGCAGCCGGCGTGACGCATCTTGTTCAGCCTGTTAAACGCCTGTTGCGGGCTCATGCCGTCGATCTGGAAGTCTACGGCGCAGTTGCGCATGTGAAAGCTCCTGGGGCTGCCCTTGACGCCCTTGTGGTTGTATTCCGGGCTCCGGTAGATAGAGGTCAGCCTGATAGGCAAATCGATTGACTGCCTCAACTGATCCAAGACCCAGAGCACAGGAGGAAGGTTCTCCCACAGTTCTCGGCTTGGCAGGCTGTTCTTCACGCCATTGCGGCTTGCGCTGGCGTAGTGCGTGATCTCCCGAGGCCGGAAATGGCGCAGCTGCAACGCCGCCAGCCAGGTTTCGTATTCTTCTCTCAAATCACTCATCGTCTTGTAGGATCTCCGCGATTTTGGCGTGCAGGCTTTCCCGGTCTCTTTCGCAGTCAGACAGGCGCCTCCTCACGTCCTCCAGCTGCGCGTTGTAGTTCTGCTCAACCTTCTGAGTCAGCGCGTCGTTGCGCTTATTCAGGAAGGCTACAGCGACAACCAGAGCGGCAATCAGCCCTCCATGCTCAAGCAGCGACAGAATTGACGGGTCCATCTTGTTTTCCCTACATTAACAAACCGTGTCGTTTTTTATTACATGACACAAAGCCTGCAGAATCTACGCATGTAGCGTGGGGCAAAGTTTTCTACAGGATTGAGTAATGCGATTGTGGGAAAACATGACCTTTTCCTTGGATTTTTTCTGTCAGATTTGTTTTTTCTTAGGTCGGTCTAATTGACGTTCCCAATGCCGTCATGACGCCGTCTTTACTCTGGCTGGCTGTGCAAAGCGCGGCGGCTTTTGTAATGGCGAACTGGCATTGACTGAGCAGATGATGACCGCTTGCAGAATCAATTTAGGAAACCTGCCAACAGCCGTCAGCATTCACAGTGCCATGCCTACCACAAACCAACCGTCAACCCCGCCTCCGGAGATATCGATAGAGATATCCTGGGCCGGGCGCCCGGCAGTAGTGCGGGCAAGCGGTTTTAAAACCCTGGAGGAGCTGGAAGACGCGCTGGCGCAGATAGTGGTCACCGGAGCGATCACCCGCGCTGCGAAGTCTACGAGCCCGACAGAGACAGAGGCCGTCCCGTCAGACCGCGCAGGACAATAATCAGGCCGCCGAGGCAGGCGCCGATCACGTTCCAGTTGTCGTCAATAAACGACGCGATGTCCGGGAACTTTGCCGCGACTACGGAAACGACTGAGGTAAGCAATCCCAGCCAGATCGTTTTGCTCTTGAGTGGTTTCTTTCCCATTACTGCAAGAAGTTGAGAAGGCTGTTTGTGTTCGCGTCCAGTTCAGTTTCCAGGCTGACCTTCAAACCAGCACAGCTAGTCATTGTGAGAACAACGCCAGCCGCTGCGACCAGTGAGGCCCATACGATTAGTTTCTTCATCAGCGCCATCTAAGCACGCGCTGTCCAACCCCGGCTGCAGACATCTAGGCAGACCTGTCCTTAAACTCCCCGGCAACCAAGCAGTACGCAGTGTAAGTACTCATCTGCCTTAGCTCATCAACCTTAACTCTCTACATGTACCTCTAAAAATACCACCAGCGAGTAGCGCGAAGCGATACGCTGCTAGAGAGCCCGCCAGGGCGAACGGTAAGCTACAAAGAGTAACGCGGCAGAGCCGCCTTCCTTTTCTCTTGCTCCGCAGGATTCTAACCAACCTGACAAGCCCTAACAACCACTCAGATTTTAGCTCTTTCACCAGTGAAACGTTCTGAACCGTTGTGAGACGGTTTGAACCGTTTTTGCATGGTAGACCTCACCTTATCGTGTTTACTACGTTCCCCGTAGTTCCGTTACCATTAGCGCATGGCTTACGACGTAATGGGCAAACTCAAAAGCATTGGCGGAATTCAAAGCTTCGCATCCGGATTCACTAAACGAGAAATCGTGCTCGAGACAGAAGGGAAGTTTCCGCAACTCGTCCGACTTGTCCTCATGAAGGAAAAGACGGAACTCACTCAAAACCTCAAGGAAGGCGATGGTGTAACCGTCAGCTTTGACCTCCGGGGCAATGAACATAAAGGCCGGGGCTACACCGACCTCGTCGCCTGGAGAATCAAGCCTCACGTCCACCAGGACCTGACCGCTGCCGCTTCCGAGGCAGGCCAGCCAGCGGCGCCTAAGAGCGTCACAGCCAAAGAGCTAGACGAGATCCCATTCTAGCCTGAGGTCGATTTGTCGCCGCTTGATCGACACATGCTCAAGACGTGTCGATTCAGTCGTCACAAAGCTCTACAGCTCCCTCACAAGCTCTCGCATCGCGCGGACACGCTCCCGCGTCTCAGGGGAGACAACCATCCGCCCAAGCTCTTCTTCCAGCTCGTTCAACTGCTCCGCTATCACAACCACCCGCGCTCGGCGCCGGATCGCTTTCATCCACCGGCCAACGTCAATCAAGCCGCCGCCACCACTCTCACATGCTTCCTCGTCTTCGCTCATAGTGTGTCTCTCGCTATTCCAGCCAGGATGTCAGCCGCGCTGTGAACTATCGCAATCTGCCCCTGCCAGTTGTCATGCAGCCCCACCTGAGCCGCTGTCAGCCGCCGCCGGCTCGGAACCTGGGCGCCGTTCTTCACCTCAAACAAGTAATTGCGCCCCCGGAAGCCTACCACCAAGTCCGGGAAGCCTCGCCCAGCACCGCTAGCGTCAAAGACAGACGCCTCCGGCAAGGCCGCTCGCAGCTCGTCCACAATGGCCTTGTGGTTCTCGTCAGTACGCTTGGCATACCGAGCCATGACCATATTGTCGCAGACACTGTCACAAAGCCGTCTAGAGTCGCCATACAAGGCTCAGAGCGCCCTCGGGCGGTTCCCAGTCTAGGCCGTGCTCAGGACGCCTTAGAAGGGGAGTGTGGGATCGGTCGGGCTTAGGTGCAGTATGTTGAGTAACTTGGTCAAGATTAGCCTCTAGACCACAATATATGGTATGGCAGCCCCCAGGCGCGTGATCACGCAGTATTTGGCTGTAATTCCCGAAACCAGAAGCGTTGACAGTCAACGAGTTACACAAGCGAAAGATCGCCCCAAAACCGCATAAGTTGTTAAGCGGAAGTCGGTTATGACTTGTAATCCGCATTACCAACGTTGTTTGAAGTTATAGGGGGGGAGGGGGGTCCGGATTTGCAGCGCCAGCCACCAAAAACCGGTCACCTACCCTCTGAAAAAATCCTGCAACCGGGCCGTGTTTGGACAGCCCTGGTTGGGGTGGGAGGGTGGAGAGGTTCTGGGCGAAGGTTGAGAAGGATTTGGCGGCTGACGGCTGCTGGGAGTTTGTGGGGGCATCTGGGAAGGTTTCATCTGTCTACCCTCGGTTTCGCTACAAAGGGAAAACTATCCAGGCCCATCGGTTTTCGTGGATGTTGGCGCACGGGGAGATTCCCGCTGGGATGTATGTTTGTCATCGCTGCGACAACCCGCGATGCGTTCACCCTGACCATTTATTTCTGGGAACGCCGGCTGACAACATGCGAGACATGGCGGAAAAGGGGCGAGCGACTAAGGCTAACCGAGGGGCTGGGAGTGGGATGGCGAAGCTGACGGAGGAGCAGGTTTATGAAATAAGATCCGCAACTCAACGCGGGGAGCTGTCTCGATTGGCTGAGAGGTTTGGCATTAACATCTCGACGGCGAGCAAGATTCGTTGTCGCCAGGCATGGGCATGGCTACCTGAGAAGTTTGGGCCTTCTCTGCTACCGTGATGGGCGTGAAAATATTTCTGACAGAAAAATGTTGGAACGGTGACCAACTCGCCAAACGATCTTAGTCGAGATGAGCACTGAGTTGTTTGCGCCGGGCACTCCGGAAGACGACGAAAAGCTGGCGGAAGCCATCTACGACTCGGTGTGTTTTATTGCGGAGGAGAAGCGGAAGCGGGGGAGCACATCTGTGCTGGAGATCCGGAGTCCTGAGCGTGCGTGTGCGATCCTGGGGATGGTATGCCGAGCGGTTCCGGAGCGGACGATCTGCAAGGAGATGCGGACGGGTTTTGATGTGATCCGGGCGTTAAAGAGGAGGCACGCGGAGATTGTGGAGGCGACTCGCAGTCATCGCAGCTTGAAGGCAACGAAGCTGCAGCTGAAGGCAGCGGACGCTTTGGAGAAGAAGCTCGACCGCGTCATGGACGACGAGGAGAGCTTGGATAAGGTTTCGGTGAAAGACCTGGCTTTGAGCTATGGCATCACGACAGACAAGCAGCGCTCCATCCATGGAGAAGGGACTGTTGTGAGTCACGAAGTGAAGGTCACACTGGAAGATGCGCGAGCAGCCATCGATGAAGCGAAGGCAAGTGTCGCAAAAGCGGCAAAGGAGAAAGTCATCGATGTGTAGCAAGTGGCATGGTGCAGGCGCCCTGGAGAGTATGGGTTTCTCTCCGGGGCGCCGATCAATTTTGACTCCGCTGTCTGGGCGACCGGGCTGAACGAGGGGGCCGGCACTAACGTCCGGTATTAGACATTAACCGGCGTTTCCCCTGATTGGCGCCGGAGCGGAGTCTTTAAAAATCATGGTTGGAGAGGAAAAAGAGGAGGAGGACTTTGCGGGGATCATGCAGAGTCTGGATGAGAGTCACGATGCGGTTTGGTCGGTTGCCAGGATGTTGAATGACCGGGGCCACATGGTGCGTGTGCCCGTGACGAGCAAGGCAAGCAGCTACAGCGAGGCGTTGCATCATGTGGACGATGGCGACTTGTTTTTGGAGCAGCGCATTGAGGTGAAGCAGCTGGGAGTGGACTTTACGAGCGCGAGGGACTGGCCGTTTGGCCGGAAGTTCATTGTGTGCGCAAAGAGCGCGTATGACCGGGCGACTCCAAAGCCTTACTGTTTCTTTATTCTGTCAAAGAGCGGGCAACACGCGGCGGTGGTGCTGGGCACGTCATCACCATTCTGGTCGATAGACGAGCGAACTGACAGCCGGCGCGAGAACGTGCGGCAGAGCTTTTATTTCTGCCCACTGGAGCAGGTAAAATTTTTCCGGATGCCGGATAGGGGGTCGGATGCGTGAGCTGGCTTTTTGTGCGGGCGCTGGGGAGCAAACACAGAGGAAGAAAACTACGTGAGCAATAATAACAGAATCAACACGCAGGAAATTAAGGACGCCTGCGAAAAGTTTCTTAGGGAGCGCGGCGAACAGCCGACCACTTTCAGGGAGATGGTGAACAAGAGCGCAAAGCGCGGAAAAAAGCGCAGCGCGTCACAAAACAAAAAGATCGAGGAGGCAGCGCAAGAGCTTGAGCATGAAGATTAGAGTTGTGTCGCCAGACCGGCACCAGGACCGAATCGTTCGCATTTACGGACGAGAGCCCGGCTTGGGCGAAGAAGTGCATGTGCATTGGCACAAAGAGGTGGACGGCAAATTGAACGTCCACTGCTTTGACGGGATTGTGGAGAGGGTAATTTGGACAATGGGCGAAGACCCCAGCAACGTGAGATGTTCACTTCATCTGAGGAAACGAGTAAGGAGCTGATTGCGGGCATTCCGGCTGAACATTTGTGCAACGACGCAATTGTTTTGACCGGTTTGGACGACGCGGTGATGGGCTACACGGACCCAGGCATCTTGGTTTACAGCTACGTAAAGATGGCGGATCACTTTGTAGAAGAGGGGATGTCACGGGACGAAGCCTACGAGTGGATCGACTTTAACGTGCTGGGCTTGCAGGGAAACGGATCTGGCTTCTCGGTCTTGTATCACACGCGATGTTGACCTGGCAGGAGCACCCGGTTTTAAAGCCGCCGACTCCTGAAGAGCTGGCGTTAATGGAGCCTGAGCAGGTATTGCGGCTCCACACGTCGTTTCACGCGGCGATACGAAACGCGGCGAATGACCCGCTACATTGCGGCTTTAAGATGCCGCACTGGGAGAAGGCGGATGAATTAGTGACCGGGGAGGACGCGACGAACGAGCTGATTGTTCTGGGCGGCAACCGGTCTGGCAAAACGATCTACGGCGCCCAGAGCGTGATCCGGGCCGCGATCTCAAATCCTGGGAGCACGATTTTTGTGTTTGCTCAGAATGCGGAGGTATCGGTGCGCCAGGTTCAGGCGGCGGTCTACGACTGGCTCCCTCCGGAGTTGCGAAAAACGAGTCGATCCAAGGGGCACTACGTCAGCTACAAGCGGCAGACCGGCTTTTCTGGCTCATCGATTATTTTTCCTAACGAGAGCCAGATTGTCTTCAAACATTATTCGCAGTTCGCCCAGGATCAGTCTATATTAGAGGGCTCGGAATTGGGCAGCTTTGAAGAAAATGATGCGCCAAACTGGGGCGTATGGCTCGACGAGTATCTCCTGGGGCCGGAGCTGGTGAACACGTTGCGGTTTCGTTTGGCGACTAGGAACGCGAAAATGCTCCTGACGTTCACGCCGATCTACGGCTACACGGCAACAGTGCGAGAATACTTGCATCAAGCCGACACGCTTGAGCAAGTGCCTGCCGAGCTGCTTGACGGCGAGCGCGTGCCGGTAACCCAGCGCAGCAGATTGCGAGATGCCTCGGTGATCTACTTTCACTCTCAAAACAACCCGTTTGGTGGCTACGAGCGAATCAAAAACGACCTGAAAGGCCGCACAAGGGAAGAGATCCTGACCCGTGCCTACGGCGTGCCAGTGCGCTCCTCTGCCACGGTATTTCCAATGTTCAGCCGGGAAAGCAACGTGGTCCCGCACGATCAAATCCCGGCCTCGGACGTAACGAGATTCCAGCTAATTGACCCCGGAGGCAGCAAGAATTGGTGCTGCTTATGGGTAGCGGTGGACGCCTCTGGCAGCTGGTGGGTTTACCGCGAATTCCCGGACGACATGGACTGGGCGGTCTGGAAAGACGGCTCTTGGAGTCCCGGTCCCGGCGCCAGGGGCAGAGGGCTGGGGATCCGCGACTACGTGAAGCTTTTTTACGAGCTGGAAGGAGGAACGGTAACCGAGCACGACGACGGCAGGATCACGACTGACACGACGTTTCAGGGTGAGGCAATCCATGAGCGGATTATTGACCCGAGGATGTGTAAAATCCAGACGCCTAGCAAAGACGGCGGAAGCGAGAGCATTTTGAGCAATTTGGACGATTACGACTTCATCTGTCAGCCATCCTTAATTCCCGGAGGCGACCGGACGCAGGAAATTGAGCAAGGACTGCAGGCGATGAACAACCTGATGGCCTACGACCGCACCAAGCCAATCGACAGCGTCAACCGGCCTCGTTTTTTTGTGTCCGAAAAATGTGCCAACCTGATAACCGCGATGGCAGAATACACCTTGGAAGGGGGGCTCAAGATGCCTTGGAAGGACTTTATTGACTGCGCCAGGTATGGAGCGATTAGCGGAATCTATCACGGCGACGAGATTGCAGAATCACCAATTCAAAGCACGGCGCCTCCGAGCTATGGGGCGCCGGCAAGAAGAAGCAACGAATGGCCATGAGCGTTCTCGACGAAATAGAAAGCAAAGACGACCTGCCGCAAAAAGACGTTTTGGCGTTGCTGCGGATTTCGGGCGCAAAAATTAAAAAGCTGCGCGAAAACCACATGACCACCGAGGACTGGTATCGTGTAGCAAGCAAGGGCAGGCCCAAAGTAATGTATCGACCGTCTGGGGTTGCAAAACTGCGTATTCACCTGGCGGCTGCAGACATTTTGCCGTTGGCGGTTCCCCGGTTTCAGGAGGCTGTATGCCTACCGCACCCTATCAATGAAAGAAGCAGGCACATCTGGGCAAGGATTAGACAGGTTGGAGGAGAATGGGAACGCCATCCAGTGCTGGTTACCCCTAGAATTCGTGCCCACCTCATCCCCGGAAAACCGTTTAAAGTTCAGCTCGTCGAGACGGAGACGGGGGAAAAAAGTTATCGGCACGAAAGCCTTTGTCCTTGAGCAAGGAGATCGGTTTTTGGCCTGGGACTACTGCTATCTCAAGATTAAAGGCGCTGTCTTGGGCTCCGCAGAAGAGTCGTCTTTGCAGGCGATTAGTGAGCGAACAGGCCACGATGAACGCTGGGCTTACAAGGTGATCAACAATCTGCAGCGCCGGCTTAGAGAGAAAGAATGACCCAGGACTTTGTTGAAGACGCGGTAGAAGCCTGCAACCGGGAGAAGGTCCCGTTTCTGTTTGCGATGCAGGGCGGTGACGGCGACTGGATTGTGAACTACAATCTGGAGGCTTTTGATGCGTTTACCACCAACAAGGAACAGGAAGTCTGCGACCTGATTGCCTTGTCTCTTGCAACGAAGCGAGAGATGTGACGATACCAAGATCGGTCACGGTAGCAGGGGTCAGGCTGAAGGTAATTGTTCGCCAATTGCCCGACGAGGACACTTTTGGCGAGTGGCATCTGGACAAGAAAACCATCTTTATCAAGAAGGGCCTGAGCGATGACGACGCCGAGCAAACGCTGTATCATGAAATGTGGCACGCTTGCATGGACCTGTCTGGGCTCTCGTTTCTGGACGGCTTTCCTGACGAAACATTAGCACGAGCCTGGGACTTGTTCCGGCCATTCTACGACACGGTGAAGGACAGCATGCGCGATGATTAAGTCGCTATGCCCGGAAACCTAAAGTTTACCATGATGCGCCGAGGAAAGGTGCCAATGATTGATTTCCTCGACCCAGTAGGCACCAAGAAAAAAGCCCGCATATTTATTATTTCAGACGCGCACTTTGACAATCCCAAGTGCGACAGAGACTTGCTGAAGCGCGACCTTAAAGAATGCGTAGATGGCGGCTGGCCTTGGGTTTCTGCCGGGGATTGGCATTGCGCGATGCAGGGCGCCTGGGACCCGAGAAAAAGCAAGTCGGACATTCGTCCGGAAAACAATGTCCCGGATTACTTGGATTCCCTTGTCACAACCTCGGCAGACTTCCTTGAGTTTGCGGCGCCAAACGCGGCAGTTTTTTTTGAGGGCAACCATGAAGGCTCAATCAAGAAGAGGCACGAAACCTGTCTGACCACCAGGCTGACTGAGCGGTTGAGGGCCAGCAAAAAAGGGAGCCCGGTAATCACTTGTGGAATGGGCGGCTGGGTGCTGGTCCGTTTGCGAGTGACAAAAACGCAGACAAAAATATTCAAGATTTGGGTGCATCACGGGACTGGATCAAGCGGCGGGCCGGTTACGAAGGGCACGATAGCGACTGCAAGACGCGCAGCGGCCTATGACGCCGACTGCTTCATAACGGGGCACATCCACGAAAGGTGGGCGTTAACAACAATGAGGGCGCGTTGTTGCGAAAAAACGGGGCGAACATGGACTTCGCCGGTTACCCACATTCAATGCCCCACCTACAAAGAGGAGTTTACGATGCACGGCACGACGTGGCACACGTCATGTGAACGCCCGCCCAAGCCTGTAGGCGGCACGGTTGTTGAGCTTGGCGTTGACGCTTTGTATGACGGGCAGTTGCGAAGGACAGGCAAACACAACAATCGGCTTCCGCTGTATGCCATCAAAGCCAACGTGACATGGACGTAGTGCAGATGGGACAGCGCCTTTTATTCTTTTCTTCGTGAGCGAAGCGCAATTTGCGGCGGAAGACCG
>VTLG01013893.1_pt1 | contig 39652 bp, 56 predicted proteins | sample 4694571 | NCBI WGS metagenome assembly VTLG01 (sample SAMN12604809, study PRJNA352737) | marine metagenome | biome: ENVO:00000447; feature: ENVO:00000209|ENVO:00000569|ENVO:01000036; material: ENVO:00002151; isolation source: viral sequences binned using virsorter ... | reverse complement strand
CCCCTTGCGCCCCCCCATCCCACATATGACCCCATATATCGGGGGGCCGCCCCCCCCTGAGCGCAAATGCTGGCCAATTGAAAGTGCCCGCTAAGAGGTCGGCTCAAAAAATCTTAAAAATCAAAATCCTGCCCACAATCTAGGCACTTTCTAGAGTCCTGCCCACTATCTAAGCCAAATCAACACACTGAAACACGTCAAAGACACGGCTGAATTTTGCCAAAATCGACACGCTGACACGCTGACACACTAAACACAGCTCTCAACTCGCACAAAGAAAAATCCTGGATATATGGCACCATATATGGCACTTATATGGCAATAGTTAAGCAAAGTGCAAAAGTGCTGTGTTTGCCGTGTCATGCCGTGTCAAACCACCAAAAAGCTCAATCAAATCAATGACTTAGGCATGACACACTACATGACACGGCTCCACCGTGAAAAGACTTACGCACTGTGCGTAATGCTTTGCACGTAAGCAGTGCACCGATTAGCGCTGTAACTGCGAACTAGCTTACGCACTCTGCAAGATGCATACCACGAAAGCACGCCATTAAAAACATATGGCACCATATATGGCACCAGGAAATAGGGGCGCAGTGCATCGAATAGACCAATTCATGCCTTGTTGGCACGCGATATGCATCCTTGTTGGGCCGTTGAAAACATAGCCGTCGGAGCAAGTGCCCAAGTAGCCTAGCACTTTGGGAATGACTGGGACGGACAGCAAAAGCAAACAGGATTCTGGCCCAGCCTACAGCCTAGTTAGGGGCGAAAGAGCACAAAGGCATTCCAAACAGAATCCGATATCTGCAAGTTAGCAATTCGTTAGCAATGGCCGACGCGTAACCAGTCTTTCAGCTAGTCCACAAGGGATGGACTTCTAAAATGATGCTGAAAGTGCTAGGACGAAAAATGAGAGCATGAAGCTCTGTCGGGGCCTATGGTCTAGCAAGCGATGTCCTACAAAGGGAAGCCGGTTGCAGATATAAAAGTCGTCCGAAAGGACGGCGTCCCCATGGCAGTGCTGCCACAATTCCGAAACGTAAACGGGCAGCACTTGAGCGCATGTGGGTTACCCTTAGCAATAAGGTTTAGACACATTTTAGACACGGTAAAGAAAAGAGGGAGGGCATTGTATGGCCTATTCAAAAAGACAAGCAGGATTAGCCTTTGATTCATGCCGAGCACGTCGCCAGCCTGTAAAGGCTAAGGTTGGTCGGTTGCGCAGTATGGCGCAGCCTAGCAGCGGTTCTAATAAGAAGCGACGCGTTCCTAGCAAGTTGGAGTTAACGTATAGATGATACTTACACCACAGAATATTGATGAGTTGGTTAGAACTCACCCGGACAAAGTCCTGGAAATTTTGAGCGATTCAAACGCTCATGATGAATTCTGGTCAAAGTTTGAGCAGTGGAGCGATGAGCAAAACTGGCACGAATGCAGCGGTTGCGGTTGCGGGACCTTGCATGGTGTCTGCAAAGATTGTGAGGAGGATGAATGATTGAGATGCTTTGGATTGTGGTCGTCATTATTGGCGGCGGCGTAACAGTGTAATTAGACAAACTTAGACAAAAGGAAGGACAAAATAATGAGTACATCACAATGCTATCTGACGATAGCGCTTTTTGTTGCCGTGACCTACGTGGTCGCCGGCATCGTTACCGCCGCTTATGTTGGTGGTTCGTTTGTAGCCTTTCTTGGGCTTGTCACAGCCGTTGATAAGGTCAAGTCACTTCGGCGCCGATTCGCTAGCCTGCATGAGTTTGAGGGAGGGAAGTAAGCGAATGATTAACAACGACATTATGTTTAGCTATCAAGGCCATGATTGGACGGTCGAGCACGTTATGGACAGCGTCCAAGATGGGATATGCAAGAAATGTGGCGAGGTGAGCTATGGCCACGAGCCAGACGCTACCGATAACCATTGCGAACTGTGCGGTGCGAAGGCCGTTCGGAGTATCGCGGTGCTAATGGGGATTATATAATGAAAATAAAATTCACATTCATAGAGGACCCGGGCCATGAGTGGCTGATGGTTCACAAGGATGTAGCCAAGCAAGTGGGCTATGAGCCGACTAGCTATGACTATGAGACAGAAGACCACTATTACTTTGAAGGGGATTGTAGCGCGGGCGCCTTTGTTGCAGCGTATAAGGCGCACCATACCGACCGTGAAGTTATCTTTGACAGTGAGTATCAGGAAGAGTTCCAAGACCAGTTCGACAGGGTGACGGTATGACCTACGACCAGTGGCGTGGCGTCGGTGGGCCGGAAGAGGGTGAGCACTACTCAGCGTGCCCACTGCATGATGACAATGATTACTTTGACGACCTGCCTGAGTGCCTGTGTCCAGGAATTTATGAAAGGTCGGAAGAGGAATGGCGAGAAAGGAAAGGGGAGGAGAGGAATGACAGATAGAGAGCTGCTTACGTCAATCTATGTAGATATGGCGTTGCTAAAGAAAGAGTGGACAGCATTTGAATTGTTGCGCGAACTGGTAGAGGTAGCGGATACCGGCACCGTATTGGACTTGGGCAAGGGGTCTTACCCAGTGTCGTCCATTGTGAAGCGGATGCGCGAGCTTGTGAGAGGGGAGGAGGAATGACAACTGCTATGAATGCCGTGAACTCAGGCCGACACAAGCCTTTTGTCTTGCTGGTTGGCAGTATCTTTGAGGGCTGGCGAGCCACGGGACCATTCGCAAGTCGAGAGCTTGCGGAGCAGTATGCAGAACATCAGGGCCACACCCAGTACGTGGCGATGGTGATGGATACGGCTAAGCGGTGGACAGGAACGGCTCCGGATTTCCATATTTCCGGATATCCATGGGTGCCCATGGAGTGCCAGCAAGTCGGAAGCTGCACGTGCAGCCTTTGTACAGTTCTACATGACGAGGGATGCGAGGGGTAAGCATGACAATAAAAGCATGGCAAGGCCCGTCAACTATTGACGGCCAGGACATCATGGCAGTGGTGTCTTGTGAGAAGAGAGCCAGCAACAACGACAAGACTGGTGACATGGTGCAAGTGGGATTCATGCGCACCGATATGAAGCCAAGTGCTGCTGTCAAAGAAGGCAAGGACCGCTCGATATGTGGTGACTGTCCACTCAGGGCACAGGTCAGGAAGGACACCGGCAACGGTGAGGCCCCCTGCTATGTGAACACGATGTGGAAAGCCAGCACATGGAAGGCTGCGACTGCGCTCAAGGAAGACATAGATGCAGCTGTCAAAGCTATGAAGCGAAAGCCTGTGCGCTTTGGCGAGTATGGCAACATGAGCAGCATACCAAGAGAGGTAGCTGAGGAGCTGCTCATGGCAGCATCGAAAGGGTGGACTCTCTATGACCATGAGTGGCGTAAGGCTGACAACCAGTGGCTCAGGTCATGGGCTATGGCAAGCGTACACTCTATGGCCGAAGCACTAGAGGCACAGGCTAGGGGATGGCGTACCTTCAGGGTGAGGGGGCCGGACGATCCACTCATGGACAATGAGATCCAGTGTCCGCACAGGACATGTGGCGTGCAGTGCAGGGACTGCCTGCTCTGTGATGGGAAGAGAATGACAACGATTCATGGCAACTTGGGTACAGTGCTCAGGCCTGACATGAGGAAAAACATTAGTGAGATTGCTCACTAAAAGGAGAAAAGGATGAGTTTAGATATAACAACAATGAACCGTGGTGCAGCCGATCACATTGGCGAGCGGGCATACAAGGCACTGCAAGCGGAGGCGCTTGGCATGGGGCTGACGCTGAACAGGGAGAGGGGGCTGTATGACCCTGGCGCCGGCACCTTTACATTCAAGGTGACCTTTGTATGTAAGACGGAGAGCGGTATCCCGTCAGACTTCGTCAGATATGCAGAGATGTATGGGTTTGGGGAGAAGGATTATAACCGTTTGTTCCGCACGTGCAATGGCAAGTACCGACTGATTGGGTTCAAGCCCAACGCAAGGAAGTACAAGGTGCTCGGTAAGTGCGAGTCGTCTGGCAAGACTTACAAGTTCACGCTAGACACGCTCAAGCGTGCGCTCGACCCGGTGGTGCCCAATGACTAAGGAATATAAGAAGTACACGGTGCGCATGAGTAAGGACGTGCGCTTTGTGGCCGAGGTCGTCGTCGTTGCTAGCTCAGAGGAGGGGGCGACGAGAGCAGCTCTCGATGAGCTGCCCTTGCGGGTGCGTTCTGGTGTTATACCGTCGATGAGTCGCTGGCTCCCAGATGTATCGGAGCGCAATGAGGTAATAGATATCGTTGACGTGGAGGAGGTGGGCTCATGATAGCAGGGCTAAAGAGGGCTATCGCAATACTGCACAGGGCGAAGGATGAGTATCCACTGAGTGAGGTTGAGCATGTGGATGACCTCATCCACAGCCTTATCGCCTTGCTTGTTGATGAAATCAAACGGTTATCGGCGCGGAGGGAGCTATGAAAGTGTTAGTAGCATGTGAGTTCTCAGGCATAGTTCGCGATGCGTTCAAGGCAAGAGGCCATGACGCATGGAGCTGTGACCTGCTGCCCACAGAGCAAGAGGGTCAGCACATCCAGGGTAACGTGCTTGATTACCTTGTCGGCTGGGACCTGATGATAGCCCACCCGCCTTGCACACATCTGGCAGTGAGTGGTGCGCGGTGGTTCAAGGATAAGCGGCAAGAGCAGGCCGATGCGTTGGACTTTGTGCGGGCCTTGCTTGATGCGCCGATACCTCGGATAGCTTTGGAGAATCCAGTCAGTGTTATCAGCACTAAGATAAGGAAGCCTGACCAGATTATCCAGCCTTGGCAGTTCGGTCATGGTGAGACAAAGGCTACCTGCCTATGGCTGAAGGGGCTGCCGCCACTGACACCAACCGATGTGGTTGCCGGCAGAGAGAACAGGGTGCATAGGCTGCCACCGGGTAAGGATAGGTGGAAGCTTAGAAGTATAACTTATCAAGGCATTGCCGATGCAATGGCGATGCAATGGGGAGGGGGAGAGTGATTAGCCTAAGCAACAAACCAGACAACTACCCAACGAATAAGGACCGTGCCGACTGGGCGCGTGACGCCGTTGAGGGGTTCATATCCATGGTCGGAGGTGATGACCTGAAGACGTCAATCAGTGACCTGATTGCCAACATCCTTCATCTCTGCGACGAGGAGAATATAAACCACGAGGATGTCTTTCGTAATGCCACTTGGCACTACGAAGAGGAGGTCCTCATTCAAAAGGAATGGGATGAGGAGGAAGGATAGATATGGACGGATTGTTGTTTGGCTTCATAGACAACTTTGTATTGCTACTGGGTGCCTACTTCGGCCTTGAAGTGGAGCGCTTCTTTGGTGGCAATGGGACACGCGGAGCTATCATCGGTGCCGGCATTGGTAACACGGTTAGTGACGGCTTGGGTGCTGCCATTGACCCGACTATGGTCGGCATGTTCTGGGGTATCGTTATCGGATGCCTCTTGCCAATGGCATTGATTCCAATCATGGAAAGATATCGGACAACGGGGCGATAGCATGCATAGCGATCACTGGGTAAATATCCTTTGGGCAACGATGATGCTATCATCGTGCATAAATTCGTGTTGACAAAAACCTAGATACAGAATAGGACTATATTATGTGGAATGCAAAGACCGCACGTCTAGTACGACGTGAACTAGAAAACTTATATGACCGGCGCGTTAGTCAAGAGGAACTAGCCGAGTGGCTGGCCTACTCACGCAGCGCTCTTCAGAACTGGGAGCGTGACCGTGCAGTGCCTGACCCTGCGGTACAGTTTCTATACTGGAAGCTGAGTCAAGACCCTGGATTCATTATGGAAATCCAACAATGGAGCAAGCTCAATGGCAAAAGCCAACACAAAGCTAGCGAAACTCAGGCGAGCTAACAAGCTTACCCGAGAAAAACTGTGCGCCTTGGCGCAAGACAACGGACAAGCGGTGTCGTTCACGGCCCTCGTTCAGTACGAGAGAGGTGAGCGCATGCCACGACTGAGCTTAGCCATTTGGCTGGCGAAGTATTTCAATATGACCGTAGAGGATTTATTTAATGGACAACAAAGACAAAAGGACAAAGACAATGGGAAGAGAACACGGGCAAGAGTGGACGCGGAAGGAAAAGATAGAGCAGCATGCTCATGACATAGTGGTGGCCGGCCTGGCCATAGTATACATCACCACAGACGCAGTAAATGGAACACCGGAACACCGCATGAGGATGGCGGCTCGGTCTATTCTGTTTCATGTTGATAGCATTCTAAAGGGGGGAGAGGATGAGTAAGTTAGTAATCACTGGCTCGAGCATGGGTTTGCTTCAGACCTGCGCCGAGAATTATAGGCTCAGATACATTGAGAAGTTGGAGGCCATTGACCGGCCCGCCTACTTTACCTTGGGCTCTGCGTTTCATTCAGCTGTCGAGGAGTTCAGGCGTGGTGGCACCTTAGGTGACATGATGACTGCCGGCATGGACCCTGACCTGACCAAGGATGACGTGTGCAAGCTCCAGGCTATGGTCGAGGCATACTACCGCAAGTACCAGCACGAGGCTGGCCTCTTTGATTCAGTAGAGGAAGAGTTTGAGGAGATGCTGGACCATGACGTGTCGCTGTGTGGTGTTATCGATGCCGCCAAGGCAGGCGTTATTATCAGGGATGGCGCTAAGGATTATAGTGTCATCTATGAGACCAAGACAGTGGGCCGCATTGATAGTACCTACCTTGAGCGCCTGTGGCAGGCAAGGCAGACCCTTATCTATTGCGCTGTGATGGAGGTGAACACGGTCATCTATGACTTGGTTGAGAAGCCCAGCATCCGGCGCTACAAGGCTACGCCCATGGAGAAGCGCAAGTATGTAATGGATCTAGATGGGTCGCAGCGGCTCAACGCCAGGCAGCGTGACCGTGATGAGACTGATGCTGAGTATGTCACTCGCTTGCGTGAGTGGTACGTCAATCATCCTAAAGCCTTGCACCGGGAGGAGATTGTTTACTCAGACCGGCAGATTCAGGCGATATGGGATGACGTAAGGGCAGAGGTCAAGCGACTGCAGTGGCACATCAAGGAGGATGTGTGGCCCAGGTCATTGAACTCCTGCTTTAGATACAGCCGGCCCTGTGAGTTTGCTCCGCTATGCGGCGGTGGTCACAGCAAGCTGGTCTTAGATACCCACTACCAGAAGAAAGAGAAGTCACACTCAGAACTACAAGGAGGGGAGTGATGACATCCTATTCTAAGCTGAAAATAAAGCCGGGTTGTTCGGAGGCCATTGACGGCCTTCGGGCAGAATTGAATTATGCGGCAGAGATGATCGAGGTGGCCAAGCACCTTGCAGACAGGGCGAAAGACTCCCCCGAAGCACTGGCTAAGGTGGTCAAGATCATGGAGTGTTGCATGGAGGCCCTGAATGCGATTTATCGCAGCAGCGTGTATACCGGCTCGCTGCGTGAGATGGTCGCACACAGCTGTGTCGACAGAGTGAGTGAGATGGTCGCCCATGAAATGGAAGAGAAAAACAAAACCAAACACTGAGATTTTCACCTAAAGGAAAAGGAGAGACAAATAATGATTGCAATACCTAAAGAGATGAAGGTGCTGGTGGATAAGCTTGAGAAGCTACCGTCAGCGCCAGCGACTACACCGGACAGCGCGTTGTTCGATGAAGTCCATGAGGCCATGAGCATGCTGAGCGGGGCAGAGGGGCGCATCGATGACCTAGTGGAGGCTATCGAGCGAGCGGAGCATGCTCAAGATGAGATGCTTAGGGCAACCGAGAACTTTACCTGCGTTCACCGTGGGCTGACCGACTACCTGTGGAAGGATGCAGGGATTGAGGTGCCTTGCACCAGTAAGGACCCAGTCACTGCAACATATCGGGATTATGATCGTCACATTGAGGTAAGCGTATACCTTGATGAGCTGAAGGAGTCTTTGCTTCATGCTTCGGATTGTCTCTATACCGTTAACGCGGCCCTGAGGTCCAGCGAAAGCCGCCTGCGTGGAGCTGAGCTTCTCAACCCAGACAAGTATCCACCAATAGAATTACAAGGAGAGACAAATGATGAGTAGCTTAGCGATACCAACTGAGAAGACCAAGGTCACAGCAATGCTGGGCGACCAAGTCATCATTATCTACGGGGCGCCAAAGATTGGTAAGTCCACCTTTGCATCCCAGTTTCCTAATGCTCTGTTTGTCGCCACTGAACCAGGCTTGAGTCATCTTGAGGTGTACCAAGTACCAGTGACTGGCTGGGTGCAGTTCAAGCACCTGTGCGGTATTGTAGCAAAGGACCCATTGCATATAGAGACCTTGGTGATAGACACCATCGACATCCTCTACCTGCAGTGCTTTGATGCGGTGTGCAAAGAGGCGGGCGTTGAGCACCCCTCAGATGAAAGCCATGGCAAGGTATGGTCCATGGTTAGCAGTGAGTTCCGTAGGGTGTTGGCTAGGCTAAGCTTACTCCGCACAAAGGACGGCAAGAAGATGGGGCTCGTCATGGTCAGTCACGTCCGTATCGTTGATGAAGAAAGCCGAACCGGCACCAAGCGGTCTTATGCTATGAACCTCTCTAACAGTCCGCGCATTATAGTCACGAGCATGAGTGACCTGTATCTGTTCGCTGATGTGGCGGATGATGGCTCTCGTGTGCTTAGGACTAAGGGGACAAAGGGCTGGGCTGCCGGTGATCGCACCGGGATGCTTCCCGAAACCATGCCATTGAGTTACGATGCGCTCTCTGCTGCCTTCAGTAATGTACTAACTAAGAAGAATGGAGAAAAGAAATGAGTGAGACATTTGATTGGAAGAACTTAGACACTAGCTGGGCCGACGCTGACACACAGGACACAGACAGTAAGCAGGAGTTCCAGCCTGTACCTGATGGGCCCTATACCTGCGTCATTGACAAGGTGGAGTTCAGGGATTCCAAGAATGGTAACCCCTACCTCAACTGGGTGTTGATTATTGATGGCGGGCCGCATGACGGGCGCTGGCTGTTCAAGCGGAACATGCTTGCTAACTCGCAGAACATGGTGTTCCTCAAGAAAGACATCGCCGCTTGTGGTGTTACCCTGCCTGATAAACTCAGTGACTTGGAGCTTGAGGCTCTGCTAGATAAAAAGATAAAGGTTACTAAGAAAACCAAAGGCGACTTTGAAAACATTTATATCGATCACCTATTGCTTGATCAAGAGCACCGGCTGGCCTCTGGACACTTTGGTGACACACCAACACAGGAGTATAAAGACGATGACCTCCTCTTCTAAAGATAGCTTACCCACACCTCAACAAAAACTTGATACGATTCTTATGAATCTGGCTGATGGCGTAATGGTGATGAAAAGGCTCCTCGATGAGCAACACTGCATCCCCACTGAAGCGCTTAGCGACTTCCATGGACAGGTCGGAGAACTAATCTGGACATCCGGTGCCGTCGAGGCAGTGCAGATTGTAGCTCAGGAGAATCAATCCAAGATTGAAGTAATCCACTGATGGTTAGTGGAGCATACAACAGGAAGAAGGGGGCTGACTTCGAGAGGGAGTTGGTCCATGTCTTCCGTAAGATCTTTGATGCCGACGATGTAAAGCGTGGGCTTCAGTATCGCAGTGGACAAGAGTGCCCTGATGTAGAGATGCCCATCTTCTGGCCTGAGTGCAAGAGGATGAAGCGTCCCAACATCAGGGCCGCTTATCAACAGGCCTGCGACGCATGCCCAGAGCATCGCGTTGCCCTGGCTATCACCAAAGCAAACAGGGAAGAGACCCTCGTGACCATGAGCCTCGATGACTTCATTGAGATTGTGTCTGAGTGGTGGACCTATAAGAACCAATAGGAGAGAGACAATGTACGAATGCCCGACGTGCGGCAGCATCTTGGAGCGATTCACTACCATCGGTACGCACGATGGAGGGTGGAGACACAAGAAGAAATGCAAGAGCGCAAGCCCAGAACAAAGACGGTACTATAAGAAGATGGGCCACTGGCCTGCCAAAGGAAGAAACCTTGAGAAGTACCGAGACCAAGTTCCAGTGTGACAACTGCCAACGTACATCCTACAATGATAAACCCCCGACAGGGTGGAACCAGCTAAAGATATGGAGTGAAGACAGTGAAGAGCCAGACCCAAAGGATATCTGCGACAGTTGTTCGCAGGCGATATATAGCACCATGGGAAAGCGACGAAGCATCGAGCGAGGAAGCTACAGGGAACGCCCGATGCAAGAGTTCCTCAAGAGCCCTGAAGCAGCGGACGCAGACTCTCACGCCTTTGCCGCCAGAGCATCCCAGCCCACCACCGACTAGCTAAGCATCATCCTCAGGTAGCTGAGCTGCCTTAGGCTCCAATAGAAACAGATTCTTTTCACCACCCATAGGTAGCCCTGCGAGCCCTCTCTTTCGCGAGGAGCCAAGGGCATGGGTAAGTTCCCTTGCCTCAGGGATTGCCTTGAGCAGAGTAGCCTTGAGCTGTGGCCACCTCACCGGGAAGTTGGTGCCGTGCTGGGAGCACCAGAACTTGTACACCTCATGGAGATGAGCGCTGCCCACGAAGCCTTTGCTCGCATCGGTGAATGGGCCGGCACGCTTTTCGCCAAGAGCTGCCTCCCAGTCCTTGATGACCGTGGATACGCCAAGCTCCATTATCAGCTCGGCGAACTGCTGGTCGCTGGGCTTGGAGGCATCCAGCAGGGCGGTCCTTGCGGTATTGATATGAGGTACTGCCAAGTCACGGGCCACTTCCTTGTCGAGCAGGAACTTGAGAAACGATTGAGCCCCAGGCCAGCCGGCATTGCGCTCATCAATCAGGGTGGTGATGACGCCTGGGTCAAGCTTACTGTCCTGATAGAAGATGCTGTACCTGCGGTCGCCCGGCTCCAGCCGGATAGGCATCGAGTCGTTACTCATCAGAACCATGTTGAACCAAATGGGATACTCCTCGCCGGCCCTGTGCATACGACGCACCATAACTGTGGGCTCAGTGATCCAAGCCTTTATCTTATTCAAGGTCTTGGCATCCCGGTAGCCTGAGCAGGCCACCTCGTTAGCCACTACCATCAGCGAGCGGGTCAGCGTGGACGGGGCAAACTTATCCTCCATCTGCTCCTGCATCAGCTCAGTCATCATCCTGCCGTAGATAGCTTTCATCATTCCGTCAGGACCCCAGAAGAAACCCTTGCCTGAGCCCTGTATGCCATGGAATATCAATGCCGTTTTGTTTCTATGCGCTCCCTTGCCACGATACAGGCACTGAAGCGGCTTGGCTAACCAGTCCAACACGTACTGAAAGGCATCGTCATCCTGCCCACAGAGCCAGTAAAGCAGCCAGACATATGCAGTGTGGTCGCCTCCCCCCGGACTGAGCGGCAGGCCCCTGAACTGATTGAGCCATGTGTTGTTTCTGGAAAGTGTTACTGATTGGGTGGAGTTGGGGTCAAAGATAATGTCCCTTGCCGGGGGCAGCGCACCGATGATTCCCTGAGCAGCCTTGGCGTCGAAGCCTGCTGTCCTCAGCCGTGCATTCAATGCGTTGCGACCGCTCCCCTCATACCAGGTATCCCCAGCAAGATAGGCAAAGCGCCCGCTATCCAACTGGTAGAACTGGTGATGACACCGGGCCGCCGCATTGAGGCAGGTGACCCCCTCTCTCGCCCCGAAGCGAGCCACACAGTCAGTCAGGTCAGAGAAGTCCGGTAGAATGGCTCTCTCTGCGTTTGGGAAGGCCTGAGCAGAGCGCTGCCAGTACCTGTCCCCGGCTGAGTCCGTATCCATGACCATCACGACAGACACGGGAGACTCCTTGAGTAGTTCGGCTGTCGCATCCCACCACTTGGGACCTACGCCTCCCTGAAAGCCAAGGATGCCGCCCTCTATGTAGCCAGCCTCACGCATGCACATTAGAAGCAGCGTGTCAATCTCACCCTCTGCTATGTAGAGCACCTTGTTCTTGCAGTAGTTGGCTGCTGCCGGCGGTGGATCGCCAAACCACACAGGCTCACCAGACGGAAGACCAACGGCTTCATTGGGGAGGCGCAGCGACTTGAGCTTGGTCTTGCCACGCCCAACAAATCGCCGCACCCCACTGACTATTGAACCATGAACATCGTGAAGTGGAACAAAGAGCAAATACTCCTTGTACTTCGTCCAATAGTCTTGCCTGAAGCCGCTGGTCCACCCAACATACTGAGTAGCCATGTCGGCCAACTCAGCACTACGCCACCTGCGCTTGAAGTATTCAAAGGCAAGCCTGCTCTGAGGAGTAGTCGCTTGCGCTTTGATCCACACATCGTGGATTGCAATAGGCTCGACAACCTGAGCCATCTTCTTGCGCTGGGCCGAACGGCCACGCGGTGGAACGTATCGTTCCCGCCCCTCTATCACCTCGCTCGTTACAGCCAGCTCCTCAGCCAACTTGACAGCACCCCAACTCTGGTCGCAGTTGCGACAGGTCAGGGTACCTGGGTCATCCGGTCCATCGCATCCCGGTGGATACAACATGGCCGGCCCCCGGCTATTGGTCTGGTTCTTATGAGGGACAACAGGGCACGGGAGATTACGAATAGGGTCGGTGCCGGCAACCCTGCTCAAGGCAGAATAACCCACCTCTTTTAGCACTCTAAGGATGTTCATGGGGGGCAGGTTTGCACGCCAGAATTAGCGTGTCAAGCAAAAGGTTTACACTAGGCTTTCATGCCCTTTCGGAGGCGCATTGCAGCCTGTTGACGAGCGTCCATCTTGTTGAGTTTCTTCCCGCCCCTACCTGCATGTTGAAGGGCCATGGCTACAGCTTTCTTGTGCTTGTGGCCCTCCTTCAGCAGCTTCTTGATGTTGCTGCTAACAACTTTATCGGACTTACCTTTTTGTAATCGCATCTACTTACCGCCTAACCCCTTGAGTAGATCACGCAAGCGCATGATTTCTTTCCGCAGGTACTCGGGGTCGCTCTCTAGTTTCTCTGACTTTTTGTACTTGGCTGCAATCCCTTCGCTGGACATAGGATCGGGGTAGTACTCTCCCATGGAATAAGGGCTACCCTCTAGCCCAGACCGACGCTGCATATGGGCAGCTGGCGCGTCAAGGTCGCGCCCCATGCGCTTCAAACCTCTATTAAAGATTGTCTCATCATCTCCAATAATGTCCTCATGCAATGGCGTTTCTGCACCGCCCTGTGAGAGATACGTGGTTTTTGCATATGTTGGCGGGTGCTTCTCACCCTCAGCCTCACGAGGCTCAATCTTCATTTCCTTGAGTAGCGTTCTCGCAGCCTGTTTCTTTGTCTCATCATCAAATAGATTGAGCATCTCCTGGAATGGATTAGGCATCGGAGTCCTCCCGTAGGTCGATTATCTCAGCGACCTGGGCTTCGAGTTTGACGGTGTCTATGTTCTCAAGCAGGGCCACCCACACATGATACATCCCCTTCTCAAGGACGTCACTCAGAGCCTCAAGCCATGAGTCCCGAACGTAAGAGGGCAGTGATCTCCGAGCCTCCGCTTGGGCAGCATCTATCAACAGACCAACGATGGTTTTGGCGAGGGCCTCGGTCACTTTTGCACCTCGTCAGTTACTACAATGGCCTTCTCTGCCCCATCACATTTCACGGTAATCGTCCCAGCGGGGCTGGGCTTAGATGGGTGTGCTGTGATCTCTATGGTTGCCTTCTGGCACAGGGAGGGACCACAGTGGATGAGGCCGATAGGAAGTAAAGCAATGATGAAAATAGGAAGGGCACGACGCAGGCCAATTGTAATAGAAACGCCAAGCACTGCACATAGACTTTCAAAGACTGAATCAGGGACTTCATATTTAGTAAACACCGGCAGTAGAACTTTGGCCAAGATAAGAGCAGCCACGCAAACGGCTGACTGCACTGTGAGGGATTGATGTAGCTTCTTCTTCATCTGTTCTCCAATTTCTCCAGCATCCTGGATTGGTTGCGAATGATTACCGTCTGATTGGTCTCCATCCTGATGATACCTTCTTGCATCTTCTGGGTTTTATTGCGTAATTTGCTGACCCGCTTATCCGTCTTATCGATGCGTTTGTAGATGCGGATATCTTCTTCACCCAGGTCCGAGCGCTCAGAGGCGGCAGCTTCCTGCTTGAATTTAGTTTCACTCTTCAGCTCACCTATCTCTATCGAGCTTGAGATAAGCCAGACAACTGCACCGACTACGCCGACAACCACTGGCCACCATTTTAGAATTCGCGTCATGCCAAATCCTCTGTGATTAGTTTTGTCTTGCGCTTGCCCGCCTTGGCCGCCTTGACCGTGGCGCTCCAAGCCTCTGTATGGTCCATACCACGAGTCCTCAGGTAGAGGTAGCATTCTGGGAAGAGACCGTCCGCATGGTGGAACCGGTGGTGAGCCATTGTACCGGGCATCTGATGGTTCTTAGTGCGGCCCCAATACATAGCATCATCCTTGATACCTGGAAAGGAAACATGCACGTCGCCATAGACAATCAGCCAGAGATACAGCCGATAGAGGCTTATCATCTGGGACTCCAAAGGCAGGATGTATCCCTTCTTGTGAGCCCATATGGCCGTTATGGTGTCGTCCTCGTCCTTGGCTCTGGAGGAGTAGTAGTTGTTTATAATCTCTATCCCGATGCTGCGGTGGTTGTGGCCCCCGCCAGCATGAGAGCAGGCTCTTGCGATGGGGACATGGCTTCTAACTGTCCCGTCCTCGTCCCGGTCAATGGAGTAATGGACACCCAGCTTACGGCGGTTGAGTACCTTGACGCATGAGGCTGTGGTAGGCGTGACTGACTCGTGGAGGATGACCTGATCCACAGGACCACGCCTCTTGTACGAGCGCAGGCTCGCCCCCTTCTGTACCCAGGTGGGGTTGGGGCCCCCGAAGAAACCGAGGAAGTAGCGCCACCAGTTCATTTCTTCTTGGTAGCCTTCTTCTTAGCGGCTTTCTTCTTGGGTGCAGCCAGGTACAGCCTTGCCACCGTATAGCGAGGCGCACTTGGATTGTCGTCGCAGAACTTGGCCAACTTAGCGTCGTCGCATTTGCCCGTCTGCCTATAGGTCAATACCTTGGTAGCTACTTCTAGCTCAGTCATGATTTCTCTCCTTAGTTTTTGCTAATCACGTACCAGTGTGTGCCATCGCTGGTCAATGTGACAGCACCTTTGGCTGCGCTTATCACATAGTCGCCGGTGCTGTTGTCGATCTTAGTCCCGGCATCATCACCAGCGTTCGGTGCGATTGTGATGTTGTTGTTATTCGCATTAGCGTTCTGGTCGAAAATCGTTAGAACCTGACCCGATGCCTCGTCCACTGCCGGCAGCGTAATAGTAATCGCCCGTGTAGTGGTCCCGCAGCCAACAAGATCGCGTGACTGGTCCACTGCCTGTGTTGCGGATGAGGTCTGAAGGAGGTCCTTGTATGTCCCTTTGGCCATAATCGCACTCGAGAGTTCAAGCATGCCTTCGTCATACAGGGTGGCGATGGTTGCCGATCCGTTGTTCTTGAAGAGGAACCCTTGATCGGTTTCATCGTTATCATTGTCAATCATGAAGGTCAGGTTGCCATCTGATTGGATGGTCAAATCGGAATCAGTTGGCCCCTCAACCTTACCCCCGGTGACCTGGAGTTGACCCGTTAGCACTATCGTGGAATCCGCCGCCGTTGCGTTGGCCGCGATGTCTATCATGTTGACTTGGCTGCCGCTGATGTCGTTCTTGATGTTGAGGTGGCCATCCGTTGTTGCGACAAGCTGCCACGAGTCACCGTTGTCATCACCTTCATCTGCGGTCAACCCCAAGACGCCAGTGCCAGACTCAAAACCCCTGACCTCAACCATGCCATCCACGTGCGGCATCTTAAAGGTAACCTGGCCGGTGCCCCTGGGTGATATGTTCAGGTCAACATTGTCATCGTCGCCGGCAGAACGAATCGTAGGTCCGTCGTCTGCATCTGCGTTTTCAATTTCAACGTAATTGACGGCATCCTCAGACGCTGCCTCTGCGATGTTAAGGCCTATTGTTTCTTTTGTTGAGAGTTTTAAATTTGAGTCAGAGTTTGCTGTTAACGCGCCATTATCCAGCCTTATCCAGTCACCCGCACCCGCAAACTCAACGGAATCGGCAACTCTCAGAATTCCATCGGCGTCTACCATCACCCGGTCAGTGTTGCCACCACAGTCAATACGCAGTTTATTGGTCGAATGATCGTAATAGACCTGCCCGCTCGCTACGGCAGCGTTATCACCGAATTGAATGAGCCCAATATTATTAGCACCACCCGCCAACTGAATTGAAGGCCTGCTGTCGTCCTCTGCAATGACGCTGGCCGTTGTGGAATACTGCACGCCGCTAGCTGTATCCCTCTTGGCATGCACCTCTGCCTCGGCTTGCTCAGTGCCCGCGCCGATCCGCTCAACGCTCACGTTCCCAGGCGTTACCGTCAGGTCGCCCGTGCTTTCGCCCGTTGCTGATGTGGTGCCCAGCACAAACTCATCGCGGCTCTCATCCCAGATAATTGCGGCGTTGGTTGAACTACCCCGCTCGATGATGATACCAGCATCGCCAGAGGGCGTTCCGCTCGTGCCGTTGGCAACCTCAAGGAGCTGTGACGTGACACCCACCCTGCCACTGCCTGAAGTGAGTATGAGGTCACGAGTACCCTCTGACTCAATGGTCAGTGTGTCGTCTGTTTCGGTGACTTCAACAGGAAAACCTGAAATTCTAATACCTGTGCGAGTTCCCATAATTTACTCCTAAGCGTCTTCCTGGGTGCCGGCAGCAAAGCTACCTTCAAAAGTGCATCGGCCCGAGCGATATGCCTTGACCTTGATAAGCGCGGAACCAGACGTAGAAACATCAAACTGCAAAGCCTTCCATGCCTGGTCCCAGATGATGCTTCTGGGTAAATCGGCGGAAGCAAACCCTGAGTCATACTCAGGGGTTGTATCCGGCACCTCGTACTTCTCGCTAGCGGCAGGGGCTCCGCTGCCATCGTAGTCATCGTCCAGCCCAAAGATCCGCACGGTGGGCGAGCCGGATGCAACTGTAAGCATGATCTCCCAAGTGTCACACGCATACGAAGGAATGACGCGTAGCACCTTGCCTGTCGCTATCGTTGCCTTCTCCATGTGAGGGTTTAATGATGCTGCCGTTCCATACCCGCCTGACTGCGTGATATCAAATGTCTGTGCTGCTGTGCTAATCTTTGCCATTGTCTAATCTCCTGTCTGGCGTTGCCGCCTTCTGCATAAAGAATCTAGCATTGTTTGGCATGATGCCATCCGTTATTCGTACTCACCTTCCTGCTGGGTGTTCATAATCCAGGTCCTAACATCGATGGTGTAGCCCCTCATGCTATGAATGATGATACCAATATCGCGTGAAAATGCTGCCCATTTTTCCTGCTCCTTAGGATTGGCTTTGAAGTACTCGATGGCAGCCTCGTAAGTGTGCTCTGACAGAGGTGGTGGATCGAACTCATTAGACCGGACCCACACGCCATCCTCCCTTTCTTCCAGCGGATGCACCGCATCAAGAGCATTTGAAGTGACAGCAAGGTGCGCATCGTTCTGGTGAGGCACGGCGCTGGTCACGTTGTTTTCTACATCTTCGCCCATGCGGTAACCGCCCTTGCCATCTGGAACGCGCTCCAGTCCCATCTCCTCAACATAGACACCCAGAGACAGCCGGCCAGTAAGACCCATCATTGCCCTGATAAGCAGCTCATCGTCGGGCTCCATTCTTTTCGGCAAGAGCACAGAGACCCGCTTCTCCTCCATAAACTTTTTCTGAGCATCTCTAAGGTTCTCGTGCAGGGAGTAAACCCACTTACTCATCGCAGCGCCAACAACCTCAAAGCTCCTCACGTTAGCACCCTTGAGGCCAAACGAACGCATCGCAGCTCTAAGCGGGCCAATCTTCTTACCGCGTAGGCGCAGACCTACCTCACCACGAAATGCCTTGCTAACAATCCCGTACTCCACACCGCCGGGAGCCTGGGGTGGCAGAAACTGCGAATGAAGAAAGGTCAGCACTTCCCCGCCCTGGCGTACCATGGCATCAGCCCAGTCTTCTCCCGGCATGCCGGGTGTTCGGATGGTCTGACCCATCCACGGCGTCAGATTGTTTATAAGAGCCATAGCGGTAGCCGCTGGGGATTGCCACCTGAGAACGGTCGATAGATAATCCCACCCCGTGTGCTGGCCCCACAGGGGGCTGTGCTCATGGAAATCATTCATGGGCCCTTGCCACCCAAGGTTGATTGTATCCACCATGAAACCACCGGGATAAAGATGGGCGAGTTCGCCCTTTGGTTTTTTGAAAGTCATCGGCACGCCTCTTTCCCTGGCGTATGCATGTTGCAATTGTAGCGTAGCCCTGACCGCCTCTGGCCTTAGTCCCATTTCCGCTATCTGCGCTATCTCCATGGACTCATACATACCGCCCCAAATGGCAGCCGTCCAAGGCGCCTCCTCCATCCACTTCTGGTAGCGCGGTAGGGCTTTATGAACATAAGTAATAAAGGGCTGACCAACGAGTGCCCACATGACACCGAGCCCCATGGACCCTGGCATAGGCGCCCTCAGGGCCTCAACGATGCCGGCAACACGGCTATAGTCCAACATCTGCCTTGCAGACATACTGGCAGCCTCTGCAGCTGACATGCCCTTTACTTCCATCAACCACTTGCCAACGATATACTTGCCAAGGTTATCCACACTACCGTAGAGCAGGCCGGGATAATCATAGACCATGGCCTTGAAGCTTCGGCTGAACCCAGCCAAATCTCCTGTGGCTAACTTATAGGGTGCTGTGATGACGTTCCACATTGCATCCTTGCCATGGCCAACGAGCCCGGTCAGGAACTCAACGGTGGGATTATGTGCAAGCTCAGCAGTCCATGGGTCGCCGCGAAACAGACCCTGTTCATGTAGCTCTCGGTATACCGATCCAACCGGTGCCCCAGGCGCTGCCTTTTCCTTGCCCGTTGTGAACCGCTCCTTAGAAACAAATTCTTTAGTTGCCCTGATGATAAAGGGCCATTGGGCTGGATTGAGAATAGAGACACCGGCCATTGGCATGTAATTGAAGAACACACTCCAGATGTTTCTGGCCAGGGTGGCCGGGTTCTGCGTTGTCTTTGCTGCTTTGAATACCCTATTGGCAACCATGAGCGGCTTACCAAGGGCTTCTTGCATTTTACGGCCATGCATTATTTCCATCAGGATGTCGTGCCTGAGGTACAGGGCGGGGCCTTTTACTTTCACCCGTATGTTGCCTGCCGTTTTGTAGTAACCCTCAACCTCTCTGGCTGTCATATTGAGCACACGCTTTGGGCCAAGGCGCTGTCCCGTTGCGCTGTCCACCAAGAAGCCCCTCTCACTGACATGAGCGACAACGCTCTGGGCTTTTTTACCAGAGCCTGTTGTAAACTTAATCGCATCCCCAGGCATCAGGGTTGGTTCACGCAGCCGACCCCACGCAGGCGTCCTCGATGCTTTGCTCTCGGGATGGAGCAACTCTTTCGGGACTTCCATATATCCCTTTGTTGGCTTTGTAACTACCCATGGATTGGGGCCAACATCTGCTCTGCGTGAGCGAGCAAGCTGGTCAAAAAGCTCAAAGTAACGAACCAGCGCACTGTGCTCAGCAACCGCAGCCCACTCCATGTTGTACTGAGTGCTCATGCCGAAGACCTTCTCTCGGATATGCACAGGTATCCCGGCCTCGCGAAGGGTATTGTCTCGCAATCGATCACGATTGAGCGGGGTATCGAGCGCTTTGCGCATCTCCTCTGAAAGCCTCTCGGCCTCTAAGACAGCCCTTTGAAGCTCTGGAGTCATCTTCTCTTTCTTGACTCTGGCTATGTGCTCATTCCAAACTCTCCTGAACATACCCATGTTGTCATAGACCTGTGGCCACCAAAGCTTCATCAGGGTCTCAGGGCTCTCGTAAATCCCAGCCTTAGCTCCACGTACCCTGAGATCATCGAGAATCTTCACAACAGGACGACCGTACTTATTGGCAGTAGCTACGTTCTCCCTGAGAACAGCAAGCTTAGCTGGGTCTGTCCTTGCGAGAACGATCTCAACATCCTTGTTGACCCTGAAGCCACCGGACTCCTCTTTCTGCGACCAGGGATTAAAGCTGCGTGGCTGCCACTTCTGACCATATGATAGCCACCACGCACCCTCTTTGGCATCAGACCATTCAATGATCTGCACCTCGCCAGTCTTACTTTCTTTGACGGCCTCAGTCAGCCTGTTGATAGCAGCCTGCTCCTTGGGCGTGTACTCAACGGCGGTAACCTTAGGCGTTTCAGCGAAACCGACCTCACCCTCCCTGAGAGGTTCGGCTCGCTTGGATATCCGCATGCGCTCAATATCAGCCGCAGTTAGGATGGCCGGCTCGACACCCTCTTGAAGTACTTGCCTGAGAATGGGACGGAACTGCTCAGGGATATTAAGTCTCGTCATCTTCTGGTTGAAGTCATCGACACCCTGAATGGCTCGGAACTCGTTGAAAAGATTCATCGTTTCCGCATCCCAGCGGTACTCTGGTGAGCGAAACCAGAACTTAAACTTGACTGCCCATGGGCTATAGTTACGCATGACCAGCCTGTCATACATTAGCCGGCCTATCTGAAAGGGCCACCAAAGCGGAGAAGCGTGCTGGCTGGTAAGCTCAATAATCTTCGGCAACTTGACGTATGACTCAGCAAACTTCTCACGCGTCCACGCATAGGTCTGTCGGGCAAAGTCTAGCATGCCGGCATCGCTAGAGTATTTTAGAGCATCCCGCTTGAGAACCTGGCCAACGAAGATAGCTGTACCAAGGTTCTGCATAGAGGTGTACGAGTTGTTTATATGAATGCCAATGTTGTTTTCGAGCCAGGCCAAGGCGCTCCTTGGTATTCTTGCACTCAGGGCTAACTTCGCTGCCGCTCCTGTAAGCTTTCCGGTCCAGCCCACCACAGGTGCCGCAATAAGGTGCTGCATCAATGGGCCCTTGGAGAACTCGCGCTGATAGCCCGGAAGAACCCCAACCCCTGGGTCATAGAGGCCGCCCCTGACAAGACTTGTGACGGGCTTACCCAGGCCGACACCGAGGTGCTTGAATGTCTCTGAGGCGAGGTTCATCTTGGCGTCAATCGCCCTGGTCTCCGTCAACCAGTCAACCGTTTTGTAGGCAGCTACAAAAGGAAATGCTGCGATGTGCAGTAGTTCGGAGGGGATTTTTTTCATCCCTGTCCTGATCCAAGCGGTTTTCCAAATGCGCTTACCCGCCTCATCAAACCAGTTCTCACCCTTTTCGTACTTGCCAGCCCCCCATACCCTTGAAAAGAAATCGGGCTCCTCGGCCTCCGTCTTCCCTGGATCGGTATAAAGAGCGTCACCCGTCAAGCTGAAGATAGGATTAGCAGCCCGGCGCTGGACATACTCCTCCTTACTCATATGACCCTTTCGGTACTGGTACTGATCGCTCTGCTGCTCGGCCCGCGCCTTAGTGGTGCCTTGCATAAACGGACTACCGAAGTGCTCCTCCAGCCAGGACGGTAACTCACCCAAGACATCCTGCCCCATCTTAGCAAGACCAGCTACCTCACCCTTACCAACATCGTATGCAAACTTTCTCGCTACCCAAGGAGGAAAAGACTCGCCACCCCCTACCTCATGCTCAACTGGCATGTTTGCAAGAACGCGAGTCCCCTCTCCTATCTCAAGAAAGCTCTTCCACGCAGGACCACCCCTGCGGTAAACCGGCTCAGGCGGCGGACCCATGACCCTCTGACCGCTGATGTTTTCCGTGGGCAATCCCACGCGTTCTGTATACAATTCCTCTGGGGTCTTTGGTGTCCCTTCCGGCCTGATGTCACTGAAAGACATGAGCGGCTCACCACGGAATCGATATCCCATCCCGCCCGCCCATCCAGGCACACCAGGCTTAACTTCTTTTTTCTCAGGATGGCGCTTTGCTATCATCTCAGCCATCTTCTTAGGGGAGATGCCCTCAGGGTCAACATCACCAAACTCCAGCCGCTGTTCCAACATCTCATCCGGGGAAGCGGGCCGAACGCCACTGAGGGACAACCCCGTTCGCTGCGCCCACCGAACAGGAGTCTCACCGCTAAAGCGACCGCCCGCATCAGGAGGGGCCAGGAACTTTTCGTATGCTTTTTGGTCCCTTGGGTTGAGCCGATTGAGCCACTCCATATACTCTTCTATTGGTATGTTAACTTTTTCTTCTGCGGATGGCGGGCCAAAGGGAGCCGTGGGGTCAACCGTGATTGATTCAGTCGGCGCAGTAACGGTAGGGGTTTCAGAGTAGACATCCAGGTAACTGGAAAGCTTGTGAGGGTCAAGCGGTACTGACTGGCCTACCTGCAGGGTAATGTCAGCATGCACCTTCGCCTTTTCGGCTTCTCTGATATTATGCATCTCAATATCGGAGGCAATGCTTGGGTCAAGAAGCTCCTCTGCCGTTGGCAGCGTTGAGGCTTTTTCCTTGGGGTCCCCCACTACTTCACCTTCAGGAGGTCAAAGGATCTAAGCTGACGATCTACATACCCCTCGTAGCCACCTGGGAATTGTGCCCAATACTCAGCGTATTTTTCCGGGGTCAGACTTCTTTTCAAGGCGCGATGTGCCCGATTCATAGCGCTCAAGTAAGATACCTTGGCACGTTTTTTAATCTTTTTCTCAACACTCAGCTTCTTGCCTGTGCCAAAGACTCGGGCCTGCGCAGCGGTTATCTTATCAAGGGTCCTTCGGATGACTTCTTCAGCCTTTCCCTCAGCCGTACCAAACAGGGAGACTGGATCTTTCCCAGCCGCAGTGGCCTGCTTCTGCCCCGCCCTGAATTCACCCGGAAGCTTCTGCTGAAGCTGATTCTTCATGTGTTCTTGCATGCGAATCCGCATAGTGCTTCCCTTCAGGATGCCTAGTGCCCCAGATTGGTTACCCGCATCAAAAAGATCCATGGCACGCTGAGCCTCAGAGACCTCCCTCTGGCTCTTAAATACTGAACCGGCCCCGCCAACGCCAAGACGTATGGCATCACGAACATTGGCATCGTAAAGGTTGACAAGGCCTGTTTTTCTTTCCCTGCCCTTCGCTGTCTCACTGATTACCTTTACATTGATTTTATACAGGAAGCCTTGCTGGGTCTTCTTCTGGGCCCTGGGTGTGACAGTCTTGCCAAACCTGGCAACGTCCCGCTCATCAAATCCAACAACCATCGGGAACATATACGTGTCACTGGATGGATCGGAATCAATGCTAAACTTGAGCTGGAGGTCAGACTGCACCCACTGATACTTGCCAACCCGCTGAAAACCAAGCTTCTTCTCGATGGAGGCTACCTGATCCCATGATCGAGTCAACGCCTCACGCCGGTTGATTCCCATCTTTCTCCAATTCAATGTCAGCTCGCTAAGCTCCCGAAGCTCCTTTGATTCTGCGACCTTACCCTGTCGCTCAAGGTGCACCGCCAACGCCTCCTGATACGCTGTCTTAGCATCCCGATTACGCTGAATACTCAGAGCAAGCCGCTGGCTCTCTCGCCTTTCTGGATCGGGATACATTCGCCGGAACGCCCGCTCAGGTATAAAGGTGCCGTCAGAATCAATAACACCAGCGCCCCTTGCGGTGACAGGCTTATCACGGTCGAAGTCTGGCTGCGGTGGCAACTCTGGAGATACTGGTGTGGCAGGGCCCAGCGTTTCAACCACCTGCGAGGGTGGCACTTGCGGTAGCGCGGCAGGCGTAGGAGGAGGCGCAGTGGGGGTGGGAGTAGGCGGTATAACCGCCTGCTGAGGTCCACCCAGTCGCAGTTTATCCATCTCTGGAAACTTGCCACGCTCGCTAGCTAAACCCCATTGACTGGGACCAAGCACTGTCTCTGGCTGCCGACGAGCCTGCCGCTGTGCATCAGTCGCTACCCGTGCCTTCGCAGCCGCATCAAGCGCAGGCTGGACAGGCGCAGGCGCAGGTTCAGGCGCAGTGACTGGTGCTGCGCCAGCCATCGCCTGCTCTCTGGACATAGCCGGCGCCAATCCACGACCCATCTGATCCAAGGCCTGCTCGCCTTTCATGTGCTGACCAAGGGCTGTCGCACCCAAACCAATGCCACTGCCCAGAAGCGTACCGCCCAGCTTGTACAAGCCCTGAGTATGGGCCAGCTCCTCCTGAGCAGCTATCTGCTTCTCAAGGCGCTCGGCTGCAGCCTGTTGAATCATGGCCTGGGTAAAGTACCCCGGCGCTACTTGTGGTACACCGCCTGAACTTTTAGGCATAAATCACCCCTTATACTGTTGCCCTGCGCCCTCAGCAAACTTCAGATACTGCATGTAATTCTCAAAATTTTGCGCCTTCGCCCAGGCATCTTGAGCTGCTGTTGGCATTGCATGGCCATCCCAGATCGCCTTATCTGTTGGTATGCCCTCACCAGAGGGTTTGGGATCGCCCGCGTAATACTTCTTTTCACCTTCATCATCACCTTGTTCAGACGGTTCTTTGAACTTTTTAACCACCTTGCCTTCTTTGACCTCCAGTTCGGCCATTATCTGATCGGCAGTTACCGGCGAACCGTCTTCATTCTTCCCTTCTGTAACCATCTTAAAGGCCCAGGTCCAGGCATCTGAATCCCATCCACCTTTTGCTTGCAGCATGGCCGGGATGTTAGAGACAACATTCCAATCGCTCTCGATGCGATCTTGCTCCTGCTGATACTCAAACTTGGTTTGCTCAAGACCGTTCATCTTGTCGAAGATTTCCATACGGTTCTCTTCGCTCATCATCTGCCCGTACATGGACATATACGCCTTCATCTTGTTGAGGCGCTCATCCAAGGCCAGCTTGGCATTCTCAAAGCGTAGATTGGCAATCGCCCCTACGGTCTGGCTGGCAATCTGACCCAAGCCCTGACCCACAAGACCCGATGCACCGACGCCACGGGCTGCCATCTGCTGGGCAAACTGGGCCATCTGATCGGTCGAAGCCATCTTAAGCTGGGCAATCTGACCCTGAAGCTCCTCTTCAGGAATGCCAGTGGCCTGATTGAGGTAATCATAGAGCTGCGATTCCATCTGGTTCTTGATGTTCTCACTCTTGTACTCACCTGCAGTCTGGGCATCGTAGCCAGCAGCCGGCTGCCCTTGCATGTTAAAGCCATTACCCTCGCCATCGAGCCATCCAATCTGGTTGCCATTGGCATCAACCATTTTCTGCATGCCCTGCTTGTTTGCATAGTCGGCAAACGACTCCTCGGCCGTCTGGCTCTCATACTCAGGCTTTGGCGGCTCCTCTTCAGGGTCAGGCTCAACGGGCTCAGTGGCCTCGACCGGGGCTTCCTCTTGCCACCCCGTGTCTACGTCCCCTGTTTGAGCCCCTTCCTCCGCGACCCCTTGGCCCTCGTCGTCCTCGCCACCAAGCACGTAGGATGAAGGCGTATATGTCCCCCCTCCAGGTCCTCCCGGCGGCAGCCCGCCCGTTGGCCCGCCAGGCAGTCCCACTGGCTTACCAGTAGCATCTATCCCGACCTGCTGCTGATCTAACCCCGCACCGGGGACTGCGCCAAACGGATCTGTTGGACCGGGTAAACCGGGACCAGCCCCCATGGCCTGCGCATCAGTGACCGGTGGCACCAGCGGCGGTGCTGCGCCCATCATCTGCTGAGCTGCAGCCGCTCTTTGTCTATCAAGCTCAGGCGCTTCGGCCAGAGTCGGTGGTGCCACAGGCGGCGCTGCCGCAGGCGGTGGTGCCATCCCAGGGGGCGCTGCTGACGGGGCCGGAGCCACACCCGGAGGCCGCCTTGTCGGTGTGATTGATGGACGAACAGCCTTGGTATCAGGAATGGGCGGTTGACCGCGACTAGGTTGACGGGCCCTCGCCTGAGCAGCCATCTGCATTAGCCCACCAGCCCGTGGAGGAGCTGCGGATGCCTGCTGTCCCGGTGCCATGACCTCCTGGCCACGAGGTAAGCGTGGGTTCTTATACGCTTTCTTATCGTACATTGGCATGGCTTAGGTGCTCCTGTTGTTCGCTGAACCGTAAAGGCTGATGGTCGCACCGGTTACAGCATTTCCGATCACCACATACTGAATGTAGAACGTGCTGTTTGCTGTGAACGTGGCGGTAGTGAATGATGTGGTTGATGCAAAATCGCCGTCTGAGTCTGCCGTCAGGGCGGTACCTACGAGCTTCGTTGCTGATGTGGGCGGGTAAGCAGCGCTAGTATGCAGGTTGACCACCAGGCTTCCGCCAGCGCCAATATCTGACGTAAAGGCTGACAGCTCGAGGAACGTTCCACCGCCAGTGAGCGTGGCCGGTATCTTGATTGCGATCTGCTCCGTGCCAACGGCAATCTCGTCCATATGCCATGTCCAGATAAGGTTATGCTTTGGATTGGCTATGTAGGTGTCGGCAACCTTGGCAATCAAGAAGGCGTTTACCTTATCGAAGTTAGTATTCAACCCAGCTGCCGTTACAACGTCACCCGCCTCTAATTGCGTGTGGTCAATAGGACTTCCCATTATGATCTCTCCTCGACTTTCTCGAGCCCTATCGCATTCAACAAGGACCCAGTGCTGATGTTCCTATCCTTAAAGTAACTTATCTTGCGGTCACCGGCATCAACGGAATTTCCAGTCACAACCGTACCGCTGACATTATCACCTAAATAAATATCGCCGCCATTAGTTTCGATAGTATTTCCAGTGACCATGCCGCCCTCGCAAGTGCCGCTGTATTCGATTGCATAGTTTCCAACAGCAATAAAATGGCAGTCACGCACCGCACACCAATTCGCGCCAGCGACCTCTATGCCGTTCGTTACATCCTCAAAGACGCAGTTCTTTGCAATGGACCTCTGGCCATTGAATTCAATAGCCGCGTGCCCACTTGTTGCGTTATCAATAAAACGGACACCCTCAACGATAACGCTCTCTCCGGTGAAACTAAGCATGTGGGCTGTGGACGCGCTGGTAGCAGGCCTCTTGAACACAGTGCGCCCCGGTGACGTGCTGTAGAGATGGAGATTCTTAGTGCTGATGCTCAGACTACCATCAAATATCCACGTGCCCTCAGTGAGGAAGACGCGACCACCCTCCGCTCCAAGCATCCCGATGATCTGACGCAGCGACGATAGGTCGGAGGCAACGGGGCCGATGCTGCCATCAACGCCAGCTTCTGACTCAAGTTGCCGGCCAATAGTTCTAAGGCGGTGATCGCCGCTCCAGACAACCTGCGGTCGGCGGCGCCCTCTTCGTACAACCAGGCTCATCGGGAATCACCAGCCTGTACCTCAACAAAGATGCTCTGCACTGTCAGCTCAGGAGACTTTACCGTGCTACCGTAGCCAGAGAAGAACGCCAACCTTAGGCTTCTGGACCGAATTGATGCGCTCTCAACCTTCGATGTAAACCAATCCTGGTCCTGGTAAGTGAAGTCCTTAGACGGCAATTCCCCGTTGCCGCCGCTATATGTCCCGACATTGTAAAAGAAGTTGCTGGTCTCTGCGGGGTGAAGCTCAACGGTTCCCTCGGTGTACTGCCTATCTGTACTCGCGGCATCCGTCACGGTGCCGGCAGTGTTGACAAACTGGGAGTCGGCGTGCGCCTCCTCACCGTATGCCATCCAGAAAGCAGAGTCGCTTATCGTGCCTGACGACCCGTGGCTCAGCATTTTGAGGCGCATGGGTCGATACAGGTTGACTGCGTTGTTCTCTTTGAAAAGCCGACCCGTGATGTAGATCATGTTCACGTTGACCGTACCTACCGATGACCCGGTGCCGTATTCATCATGACCGCCGGTATACTCAAAGATGCCGCCAGTGGGGCTACTGACGAATACACGCTCCTTGCCGCCAAACGAAGCGGTGACCCCGTCATACATGCAACTCTGCGGAGCAGCCGCAGTCGATGCTGCGCTCGTAAACAAGGACCACGCCTGATGCTGGTAGTCATAAACCAACGTCAAGTTCCACGCTTCTGCGTTAATCTTCTCAGTACAAACGCTCCACCAAATCTGATTCCTTGACTGGACGTGGACCGCCTGGGACCTTGAGAGCAGGCCTGACGATATGCTAAATGGAAAGCCAAGCGAATACAGGTGGGCCCTGGTCTTCTCTGGGATGTATGTATTTGTATGCCTGCCGGTAAAGATCGAGTTGATGGGTGCGCTGATCTTCTGAACAGCGCCCTGCTGGCCTGCTCCGGTGAATGCATAGATGCCATCCTTAGCCATGAACATCAGCACACCACCTACCTCTACGATGGAATGGGGCGCTACGCAGCCAACATCACTGACTACCTTGAATATCTGGAAGGTCTCATCCGTACCACCCGTCTTCACATAGATGGAGCGATCTGTGAAAATGACCAGCTGCTCTTGGAAGCTCCTGAGCCCCGTTATCTTCTCGTGCTCCTCAACGGCAGCAAAGTGATAGGCAACGATACCAAGAGGGTCAAACTCGTCCGACCATGCCATAAACTGCTGCCCCAGCGTAAAGACGCTCTTGTCCACCTGATCGATAAGCATGTCAGGAATGAGCGTTTGCAGCTCATCCAGCGGGCTCGTCAGGACAACGTCAAAGTCTTTGGAGATTCCAGCATAGTATACCCGGCTCTGGTGCTCGGTGGCTATAGGGGCTTGAGGAACCACATTCCAGTAGCCCCAGTTCAAGCTGTTTAGCTGGATGGCCTCTTGGGTCATGTCAATCTTTCGCAGCGAGGAACTATCCTCCACCGGATTAAACACGTAGGTCTGATGCTTGGTAGTGATAAGGGTGACATGGTTAGGCTTTGTCTTGGTTGGCGTCGCGACACTCGGGTCCTCAAACCCAACCAGGATGACGCTGACAAAGGAGCAATCGAACTCTTGATCTGCTGGCTCACCGAAGACCGCTGTGATATCCTGTGTAGTCCCGCTCGTGACAGAGCTACCGCCACTATCAAACTCATGCACTTGGAATTCAATGAACCCCCCGGCTGGTATCACCCCAATGGACAGTAGATACTTTGGCTCCCCGTCCTCCCTATGGACGTGCAGACGCGAGCGAGGAGGCGCCGTCTGAGCGACCCTCCTGAAGCCCTGCCGTGCCTCTATGTAGCCTCGGCTAAAGTCTACATTTAACGCCAATTGGCAATGAGCTTCCGTCTGGAAGTTCTCGCGTTCTTCCATACCAAGCCATGGGCCAGACAGGGCGGCTGTTTTACTCCCACGGGGCACGGGTCGCCCTCACACTCATCGGCTCATCTACATTTCTGAGTTGAGCATTGTTATTCATGCGGGCAAGGCCCTCTTGCCACAGCTGCTCTATCATGGGGTTCTGACCCTGCTGCTTGGAGTTCATGAGTTTAGCCAGGTAGACACCTACGAGATCACCAAACTCATCGGCTGCCCCATTGGTCAAGGTTGTTGATACGGTTGTGGATAAGAGTACGTTGCCATCTACCGCTATATCCGGTATGTGCGGAATCCAGTAGATGTGTACATTCAGCGCCCTCTCAGGAATAGGCGAGATGTACATTCTGTTTCTAACCACAACGTAGCGATAGCCACCACCGGCCCGGTTCAGGATGTGCCTCTCCGCAAACCGCATCGGCCTCCACTTCATCGGCAGGTTACTTCGGGACACTACCTCACTTGATTCCGTGTCCTCGACCCCGATAATCTTGTAAGGCAGGGTGTTAGCGCCAAGGAATCCGGCTGAGTCTAAGTCAATGTGCTCAGTGTCCTTGGCCCATGTGAACGGGCCTGTGTCATCATGGATGAAGTATTCTGGGTTAGTGGCAACCAGCTCACGGAAGACCGTGCGGTTGGCCTCATTGGCCAGGGCTGTCTGCTCAGCCTGCGTCCAGAATAGATCGCCAGTCTCATCAAGCAGAGCCTTAGCGAATGACCTGGCATGCTCCAGGGTAACTACCTGTCCTGTCCAAGCCATGACTAACTCCCAAAGAAAAAGCGCTGCGGAGCCTTGGGCCTGATGTCGTAGCCACAAAGACTATCTGCCTGCTGCTTGACCTTGGAATAGGCATCCCTTGCCATATACTCCAGCTCGTCCCCTTCGGAGCGCTCCTTCATATCTTCCAGCCAATTGGCATGGTCAAACTGTTTCATGTAGGTGCCGGCGCCTTCTCGCCAAAGGTCACAGCGCCGGATGTAAGGAATCAAACGGGGGTCCCTGACATGCAGGAACGCCCCATCATCATCCTCCCAGACCTTCCAGGTATAGGGAACTTTCTCCCGCGTTGGGATGACTTGCACCCCGAACTTCACCTCGACGGTCGCTTCAACGATACGAGCGATCATCCAACGTTTGGCTTTACCACACCAACCCACCATGAGCCGGTCGTCATGTGTTGCTTCTCGGAGGCGGCGGCTCTCTGAAGAACTCCACTTAACGCGCTTGATGTCACGCCACTGATTTTCGCTCAATACCATTATGCGTCCGTTGGGTCTGCTTGGTCACTTACTTGTGGCCCGTCTGTCAGCTTGGGCAGGTAGGCCCACTCAATGCCAAAAAGAACAGCTTCCATGCCGTCCGCAGACTCCGCTGTCAGCTCGACATCCAGCGTAATAAAATCCGCACTCAAAGAATCAGCATTGATAGTGCCCCATTTCGTCGCATTGATACCACTACCAGTCTCACAATGCGGATCTGCCACAATCTTCGTATCAAGAGCCGTTGACCCTGCCACTGGCGCCTGACCAAAAGTCTGCTCCTTGTATAAAATGCTAAAGGTGACCGAATTGGCACTCGTTCCGCTATCAGTCCAAATAGCTCGGCAGTGGATTTTATTGCCCGTGTCCCAGTGACTCGGCATCGGGAACAGGTGCCTAACAGAAGCGTCGGGAGCCGACATCCGCAGCCCCACTACGCCCGACAATCCCACCAACGGATTGCCATCCACGGCATCCACAGTGGCACCCGAGGCCCCAGTGAAACAACTAAATGTCCCCACCGGCCAGTATTCTGTCTTGTACTTATAGTTAATATTTCTATCGCGAATCATGATTTACCACTCCACAGTTTACCCCCCATTGCGGGGATACTAAGTAAAAGGCACCCAGGGGGCACATGCCCCCCAGGTGGTACTAGGGATCTGCACGACCCTAGAAGATCAAATTATCAACCGTAATCTCAGTCAATACCGTCTGAGCGAATCGACGCTCAAGACCCAAGTTGCCATACCAACACATGAACGCTTCCCAGCTATCCCGGTCTGCGATGCGTGAGAAGGTACTACCATCACGGTCGGCCCACTGCCAATCCTTCATGGTATAAAGACGGATGTCTTTAGTCTGAAGGAAGAACAGCTTGTTGTAGGGCGCCATGCGGTCGAACTCGATAGGCATCGGTTTCATACCACCAGCATACGTCAACTTCTGGAATCCACCTTTTAGCTGCTCAGGGGCGTATCGAACGTCACTGGTCAGCAAGTTGATGTATTCACGACGCATACTGTGATGACCCATAATCAGGTTAGGCTCTTCGCCGGCCACCTCATCAGCGGTGTCAATGCAAAGCTGCATCAACTCCAAGGACAGCGGTCGGTTGCCATTGCCATCATTACTCAGCACATTAGCTGTCCACTCGGGATTAGATGAGGGGTCAATCGCCTGAAGGCTGAACTCCGTAGAGTCAGTCGCCAGGAAACTCAGGCCCGTAACCTCATTCTGAAAGCTGCTGGCATTTGCATCACCAAGAACCACAACCTCATTATTCACATAGGCTGCACTGTTGGTCGAGATGGTGAACTGAGTAGTGCTATCGACACTACTGACAGTGACACCCGTGTTGGTCGCTGCCAGAGTATTGCCATCACCACCACCCAATAAGCCAATCGTAACCGTCATACCCTTCTTGATATAACGTGTACCGGGGTTATCAACCTTGATAGTCGTCAGCGCCCCTGCATCTTGTGCCTCAGAGATGACAGCCAAGATACCGTTCTCACCACCGGGCGAGCCCGCTGCATCAGCATCAGCAACCAAGTTACCCCAGATCTGACGGTTCATATCGACCCGCAAGTCACTGCGCATACCCTCAACCTCAGTGCGAAGCGCGGAGGCAAAAGACCCCTTGTTTCCCTGAGAGGCAGCAATGACAGGACCCGTGATACGGATACGGCCATAAAGAAATTTAGAAAGAATACGAGACTCGATGTATGACTGCTTGCCAGCGGTCGGAATTTGGTCTGTCTCTCCACGAGCACCCACACCGAAGTTGCGTCCGGTATGAACTGGGAAGACGACAGCGCGTCCATTCCACTTCCGCTTTGACTTCTCAACATACTTGAGAATCGGAATCGAATTATTAAGGTGTTCTCTGACAGGACCTTCATAATAGTCTTTGAGGACTACATCAAAGTCATTACCAACGGTAATCGTGCGGCTGCCAAAACCACCAGCTTGTTCAGCCATTTTTTAGCTCCATTGCTAGAAGTTAGTCGTCACCAAGATACGCAATAGCAGCAGCTTCGGCGGCTTCCATATCATCCCCATAGTCTTTCTTGATAGCGACTTTGCCGCCACCTTTCTGCAAAGACTTTGGTTTCTGCTTGTAGCCCTTTTGCCGTAGACGGCTTTCAAACCGGCTAACCTCAGCTTCATGAGACCTTTTAGCCAACGCGGCAATAGACGCTTGTGGATTCTGGATCACGGCATTGATGACATCCAGCTCTCGCATTTCAGGAAACTTGCCACGGACAGAGTTGATCTCTGACCTCAAGTCCCTCTCTGCTTGAGCAACCTGCATCTCCTGATGCCGGTAGTCAAAGAACTGCTTCTGTTGAGCCATCTGACTCTCGAGCACTTTGACTTTCTTCTCAAGTGGATCTGCATACACGTCATCCGCTTCCTGCTTTTGTTCAGGTTGGGACTGTGAATTCTGCATCTCCCGCCATGCCCATTGGTTCCACTGCGCTGTCTCTTGATACTGAGACTGCAACGTACCCAATTGTTGCTCCAGTTGATCGGCGCGACCTCGCGCACTGCTCAACTGGTCCCTGCTCTCCTTGAAACGCTCATAGGGAACAGGACCTTCTGCTTCGGACCCAGAACCTGTATCGCCGGTATCTTGCGAAGGGTCAGTTGCTTCAGAATTAGAGGCCTGCGATGCCCCCTCGGAGCCTGCGCTCGTATCGCCATAATCATCACTCATAATAACCTCACGTACCGATTGTCGAACCGGCGGTCGCTACCGTGGGGCAGCCTCAAAACCAGTTTCATAGTCAGCGACTCCGGGGCCTCTCGTGCTTATCGCTTGATTAAGCTCCGGTGTCCCGCCTCCTACAAGACCGGCTGGCCCTCCTCCAGCTGGAGGTTGACCGGGTGGTGCTTGCGCACCCTGTCCTGGTGCCATGGGGGCACCGCCCTGCGCCGGGGCTCCCGGCGGCATATCTGAATAACCTGCTTGGATATACGATGTCCACCAAGGTTGTCCCTGCTGCTGCTGAGACTCCTGGTGGTAGTGCCAAGCGAGATGCTTCTCCAGGTACCCTTGATACTCAATGGGAAGCAAGCGGTAATCGATGGTCTTCATGTAGCTCAGATGCTCGTCAATGTGGGTAACATGATCCTCCCACGGCTTGACATCCTGCAGCCGGCCCTCAGCCATCATATGATTCTCTTCACGCGCATAACGGCGATCCTTATCCTCGTCGCCATAAAGCGGGTCCATGTCCCCAAACTCCATCATGCGACGGGTCTTGATGCCTGTCTGTGGGTCCTTTGGATCGCCAAGGATACCCACCTGATACATCTGCATAATCTGCTCACGCCGATAAGAAGGATGCTTGGGAAGCATGGAGTTGGCCATCACGCGCACGCGAGTGTTCTTGATTTGCTCTGCGTGAAAGGCAATCACCTCAATGCCCTGATTGCGACCAACAACCTGAAGGGTCTTCTCAATCGGCATGTACTCACGCCACATCCAAAGCATTTGTCCACAGACCTGCTCAATGGCTGTCTCCATCTCACGAACTGTAGGACCAAGCTTGGTCGCATCAAGGTCACTCAACAATCCAATGGCCCGACCAGAGGTCTGCGCTGCAGCTGTGCCGCGAGTTACATCAGAGACACCGCTGATATTCTGAATGTGCTCAATCTGCTCCTTCTCAATCATCCGATGCTCGGGTGACAAAGGCGGTGGAGGCAGCGGCTCAGGTGGCCTGGCGGCTGTCCTGTTGTAGAAGATGATTTCCCCCGGCTCATCAGTAAAGGTCTGCTTGTCAACGGAACCCTTCTCCGCTCGCCACTTGGGCTGAGCGTGCAGGTTCTTATTCTCAATGCGCTGACTGACTGACTTGTTCAGCTCTTTCTGGGCTGGGATGCAGGGGTAGACAATACCCTCACCCGTAATGCGACCGGGGATAGTATTATGACGAGCCATGTAAAATGGAAGACGACCGTAGGGAAGCTCCTCCTGCTCCTCGAGCAAAACATCACCAGCGATAATGGCGTAGTATCCCTTGGGATGACGCGGGCTGGCCTTCTCGAAATACTCAAGGACCATAGCCCTGTCGAGGTTGGCCCTCTCAGACTCGGCATTACGAGCGAACTCGCGGATCACCTGCTGACTATACTCCTCGGTTTCATACTCGGCACCCGGCTCAACATACTTGCCCTTCTTCGGCCACCGAGAGCGTATCTCATCGATGTGCATAACGTTTGAATGAATCATCCACCGGCAGGTATCCATATCCTTGGCGCCTGGGTCCCAGCCAACCTCCAGTGGAGAAAGAACATCAACAACAGGCAACCCTGCCTTGACCTTCTCAGGTGGCGGGGGCAACTCTTCCACGGTCTCTAGGTATTGAAGGGCCGCCTGAACGGGGTCCTCATCGTAGTCCTCACCCAGAGAATCATCCCACCAACACTTCAAAAAGACAGTGCCGGTTACAGCCAACCACTTTGCCGCCTCGTGGATCTTGACCGGCATAGATGCCTCATGCCACAGATAATCAAGCAGGTGTTCGCATTGGCGAGCAGCTTCGATATCATCATCATCAATACTGGCAGGTGTACACATGAACCCAGGGCGGTTCTCAACCAGCTTGCCGGCCAGAGTCTCGACAGTGGGCAGGACGTAATTGAGCACCATCCTAACTCGCCATGGTGGCGGGTTATCATCTACAAGCAAACGGGTGACTCGGTTATACCTTGCCCACTGGCGACCCGTAAAAAACGCCAGACTTAGCCAGGTCTTCTCGATCAACTCCTGCTTGGCTGATTCAGAATGCTGCCACTGGTCGCGCACATAGGTAGAAGCTTCGCGCTCCTTTTCCGTGGGACTGTACGTAGCTGTCCCACCCTTCTTATGATAAGCATCAGTTATGGGTCCTGAATAACTCATACCTTACGCGGCACCGCCTGACCATAGGTTGGGGCCTGCTGCTGTTGATGCTGCTGTCGAAGCTTCTGTCTCATCATCATAGCTGCCCGAAGACGTGGATCGATAGGTGCCGCCTGCACATTGAGTCCCTGCGCCGGTTGCGGGGCTCGCTGCCCTGGCGTTGTCATGGGACCTGATAAGCCCTGCTTCTGCCTTCGCTGTGCCAACAGGCGGAGAAGATTGGGATCAATCTCAGCGCCGCCGGCTGAACTCTCAAATGGAGAGTACGAAGGCTTGGCCAGCTCCTGAGGTTGCCCTAGGTAAGGAACACCCATTACACACCCGCTCTAGCGGCTGCCGCTTCTTGCATCAATGCGCCTGGACCACCGGGCCCTGGAGGACCGGGAGGGCCACCACCGGGAGGGCCACCACCGGGAGGGCCGGGCGGGGGACCACTAGCTAATGGTCGTAGATCTTTGGATAGCTCAGAAACAATAAGCTGCTTGACCTCAGGCGGCAACATCTTCAAAGCAGATAACATTTCACCGACATTCGGCTGACCGCCACCAGGACCACCGGGTCCCATTGGGGGACCACCGCCTCCCATTGGAGGACCGCCGGGCGGGGGGCCACCAGGGCCCATCATTGGCATATCTTGACCAGGGGGAGGTCCGGGGGGAGGTAATGGCATCGTCAGTCTCCTTATCCAAAGAGTTTCTTTTTCAAATTACTAGCGGCTGCACCACGCGCTAGTTGAATGTTTGGTTCAATACCCGGAGGAGCTGAAGCCCCCGGATCTTGCAAGTTAGTTGCTATTGCCTGGTAGCGGTCCATCGTTCGGTACGGAGGAATGTAAGGTGGCGGCTTGGGTGGCTTGGGTGCGCTGCTCCCAGTGCCGCCAAAAAGAAAGTCAGTAACGGCACCAAGGGCTGTACCAATAGCTGCTACAACCGGGTTGCCACCACTCACCGCAAAACCAATGCTGCCGCCAACCGTGGCACCAAGGCTACCCTGATAACCAGGATCTCCCGGCTTACCCGGCTCACCCGGCTCCTGAGGCATCGGATAGGAAGGAACGCTAGCTGCCATAAGGCGACCCCTCCTGCTCGGACTGGGCAATGTCGCGAACGTTATTGCTCCAGTAATCGTCTTCAAAATGCTTCTTATGCTTGGCCTCAAACTCCTCCCACTGCTGATTGTAATCCGCGTGGAGTTCATGAAGCTGACGCCTATGCTCGCGATTATTCCTGCTGTAGAGGTAGATGGATGCAGACACGCATAGCATGGTAAATGGTATAACTGCAATAATTACCGCTACTTCCACCATGCCCCCAAGTGCGGGTCCCGCTCCCGCTCGTCTGTATCGATGAAGCGAGCTACCGCATCTGGTGCGAGTTCTTGTTTTCGCACTGGCTCTGATATTGCCGCATCTTCTAGCTCAGAGTCAACATATATGGCAATGGCACTTGCCATTACTGAATCATCATGCTCACCGGGCATGGCCTCACACTTACCTTTTGAGTTCTCAATGAAGACCTTGCACTCACTCAGCAGTCTCAACGAGTTGATGGTATGGGTCTCCAGCCGAATGGCTTTAGCCAGGGCCGCTATCATGGCATCACGTACATCCTTGGATTGCGTCCTAAGCCCAAAGCGCTGTGTCCAGTTCGTTGCGCCAATGTTGCGCACATAGAGATTCTGGACGCCGGCATCGAGAAGTTCCTTAACAACAGCCAGGCCCGGACCATCAATCTCTGGGACGACATAGGCATCGTAGTACATGTTCTGAGCCAGCTGTGCTTGCTTAGCCACAACATCCGGCGGGGTCCGTGCGTAATGTTGAGCGACCTGAACTCGCTCACTCCTATCCCACACCTCAATGCAAGAGAAGTCCCCATCTTCAACTCCATGGGCTGTATCCACAGCAATAATGTATTGGTGCCCATCAATAGGCTCTTGATAGATTTGCCAGTTATCCGCACCCGGAACCAGGGTCAAGTCTTCGCGAAACAGCTCACCGCTCCTGATAATTGGAGAATGGTCTGATAGATAGTCGATGCGTGCCTGAACAATGGCCTGGTCAAACGGCGACCGGGCGCTGGAAGTAAAGGCTATCTGTGGAGAAAGCGGGTATTCCGTGTCAAACCGGGTAAGGTCTCCGCTGAATTTAGTCGCTACCGTCTGAATCGCCCACTTGACCCGCTCTGGTGGCAGCTCAAAATCAATAGCCCGGTTAGCCCAGGTGTCATCGTAGCCAAGCTCAACGGCCAATCGGTAGAAGAGAGCGTCGTCCCCCTTGGTGAAAGCCAGACGCATGCGCTTATCCAACGCCGTATCCGTTATGTCCTCGGGAAGGATGTATCGGTCGTGATCCTGCCACCCAAAGAAGACATGTTGATAAATGTTACCGGGTTCATCCTTATAGGCCTGCCAGAATCGCGTATAGAAAGCCCCGCTCGCCCCATTGGCCGTTGACTCCATAAAGACATAGGTGCCCGCAACGTCTGCAACTGCCGCAAGCTGGGCCTGAAGAGCATCCTCATCAGTGGTGCTCCGTCTTCTCTTATGCCAGAGCGCCACCTCGGATAGATGTAGGAAATCCCAGGTGCTTCCTCGGGCGGCATCGGTGCTGCCCTGGGTTTGGATCTGATACCTCGCCCCGTGGCCCCACCTTATTGAATTACCTATCATCTTTGCCGGCGCAACCAACCGTATCGCCTCAGGTAAGTTCTCCTGATAGCGCTTGATGATGTGGAAAATCTCTTTGGTTGAGTCAGATAGGTGGGCGATGCACATGGCATTCGCCTGCTTCTTGAACTGACAGTGGTGATGGCCCAATGCTTTGAAGAATGTGGTGCCGCCAACCTGCCGGCTTTTCAAGTCGATGATCCTAATCGGCTTACGCTTAGACTCCATGTCCTCAATCAGACACATCAACTCCTCTTGCTCGGAATTGAGCAGCAGCGGCGCCAAGCGATAGGTGTCGCCAACCAATGTTCGGATCTTCAAACAGTTCTGGAAGTAAAACCGCCGGTCGTACTTACAACGCTCCCAGAACTCGTGGAACTGATAAGCCTCTTTAGAAAGTCCACCCATCAACTACAGGGAAAGCCAATGGGCGGAGGAGGAAAAAAGGAAGGCATCGTCACAGGTTTGGTTGCTAGGGGAAACCCTGCAGGAAAGCCTGACCAATAGTAACACATCATTTAATAACCGGAACTGATTTTTTGCGTATACGCTGAATACCCTGCCGCTTCACCAATCGCTGCACCTTTGCTTTCGATAAACCCGTGTTCTCAACAATCTCATTGTAACTCAAACCAGCCTGATACAACGCAATCGCCGTAGACTCATCGCCAACCACTGACATAAACTCAGCCTTGGCCTGAACCACCTGTAACCTGGTATCCAATGGGTCCTGAGAAGAAAAGGGGTCCCATGATACCTCGGGCGACTGAGTCTCAACAACCTTCTCCATGAACTTACCAATACCCTCCCTGGCCTTGATATACGCATTCACCGCCTTCAAATGCTCCGCCAATAAACGGAAGTCGTCGTCTGCATTAACTAACGCATTTTTGAGCAATGAGTGAGCACCATGCGCAGCATCTTGGTAGTAGGCTGCAATATCTTGTGGCTGGCTTTGGTCTGTGGTAAGTTGGGTATCATCTGATTCCATACATAAGGAGAATAGAGGAAATGGGAAAGAAGAACAAGAACAGGTCGAGCGTTAGCAACATCAGCGACATGAAAGCCATCGAACAGTACATGGAACAGGTTGTCGAAGAAGAAAGCAAGAAAGTGGCCACCAAACAAAGAGTCCCCATCGACAAAGCCGTCCTGCAACTACTCAAAAAAACCGCCACCAGGAACAAATTAGAATACGGCGCCCTATTGGATTTCGCAGTACAAGCAATGCTCGGCTCAATAGAAGACTATGGCTACAATCCCATGGGCACATCCACAGAACGCAAAGCAACTATCGGTACCAAAGAAGAATCGTCGCCGGCTGTAACCGTGTCGCCAGAATCAATGGAGATACTCTCAACCGTAGGCGTCTTCTTCGGAGCCAAAGTGTGCGACCTGCTGCAAGATGCAATCATGGCGCAACGATTCAACTGGCAGCGACTGCAACCAGTCAACGCACGGGCCATGAATAGCATCAGACTTGAGATGTTTCGCCTGGAACAACTCGGTCCAAGAGCGTAATTGCCAAAAATCAAGAATGAATGTGGGACCACGAAGTGGCGGGAACATGGGGGGGGGGGGGGGGGGGGGGGGGGGGGGGGGGGGGGGGGGGGGGGGGGGGGGGGGGGGGGGGGGGGGGGGGGGGGGGGGGGGGGGGGGGGGGGG
>VTLG01012133.1_pt1 | contig 39654 bp, 47 predicted proteins | sample 4694571 | NCBI WGS metagenome assembly VTLG01 (sample SAMN12604809, study PRJNA352737) | marine metagenome | biome: ENVO:00000447; feature: ENVO:00000209|ENVO:00000569|ENVO:01000036; material: ENVO:00002151; isolation source: viral sequences binned using virsorter ... | reverse complement strand
ATAGGACAAGGAATAAGTGATGCGCTGGGGTCGATAGGCGAAGGCTTGGTCACCCGCAAGGAACGTCGAGAAGAACGAGAAAAGCTCATCGGTCAACATGAGGCTATTGAGGAGGACCTATACGCTGAGTATCAGTCCCTGTTGAACAAGGGGTCCGGTGAGAATGTAGTAAAGGCGGCACAGACCGAGTACGAGAAGTGGTCCAAGCGTGGTGACGAGTTATCAGACGAGTCCACCAAGAAAATCGAGGGAATCATTTCGGAGTATGACAAGGGTGAGGTCAGGAAGAGTCGCCGCCTGCAAAACCGTGCTGCCGAGTTGCAGATTGAGTTATCCGAGGCAACCAATCCAATAATAGCAAAGACCAAGGCTGCCCAGTTGAAAGCTGTCCTTAATACAAACCAAGCGACAGAGGATAAGCGGAACCGAGTAAAGGCACTTGGAGAGTTTAGAAGTGTTTATGGAAAGGAGACATCCAAGGGCATCCCTGACACAGAGGATGTTTGGGTTGAAGGCGAGAGGGACAAAACCCCAACATTGGATCACTACAAATCCGATGCCTACTGGGAAGAGGCTGATCCCGATGCGTTTGAGAATTGGAGAACAAGGCATTTGCAGGATTTCGCCCCGGTCCCTCCATCGGACTTTGGGGACAACCCGTATGCACCGGGTATTGTTGGTCGGAATGCTTTCGACTTATACGGTCCATCCATAGATGAGCTTCCACCGGAAACAATACCAGCCCCTGACTTCAGGGAAGTGCCTTCATATTATAAGGAGCAAAGGGACATCATGCGTGACCCAACTCGACAGGAGCAGGGGCAAATGTCTCAGGACTTGTTGGCTAGGTATGCGAAAAGACTTGGACCTGAGTACGAGTCCGCACGAAAGTTTGCACAGGAAAGGCACCCTGTGGCAGCACAAGGGGCACGGATTGAAATTGACGGGGAAACATTACCCGGCAAGGTAAAGGTAGGTGACAATATAATCACGGTTCCAAGGGGACAGGGTATTCCAATGGCCCCGGCTGGATTCAGGGTGAAGGGTATTACTCACGGGACCGACAAAGACGGCAACCCAACACAATCAGTACAACTTGAGAGATATGTTAAGGCAGAACAACCTGAGTTTGTCGCAACGGCCAAGATGATTGCGGAGGGGGACGACGAGGTGAAATTCATAAAGGAACTTGCCTCCACACCGGGAATGGCAAAGGAGTTCAACGATGTGTATTCAGACGCAACACAATCTATTAATCTGGTTGAAGAAATCATTGACTTGGTTAAAAGCGGTCGTGAAGGAGGAGACAGGCCAAACTGGTTGACGTTGAAGGCACCTTGGCCTTTAGGCGACCGTGAGTTGCAGGCAGAGATCACGACTAGGGCTAACCTGATGAAAGGCAAGTTGCGATTGGCTGTTATTGGTCCGGGTGCTGTTTCTGTTTACGAACAAGAAATGCTTAAATCTGTTATTGCCGACCCGACCAAGTTTTTCTCATTAACAACCACCAACCTTGCAAAGCTGGAAACCTTAAAGAAGATAATGGATCGAAGCATTAAGGTGAAAGGTGCTGCACTTGGCTTGTTTGAGTATAACCCAAAAAGAGAGGCAGGATTGCGCCCCATGACGGGTGACGGTTCTGATTTGGCAAGCCGCACGTTTGGAAGTGTTGATGAGGCAACCGCAGCAAACCTGCCAGCGGGAACAGAGGTTTACATAGATGACCCTGAGAACCTTGGTCGTCGTCGCCATGTGATACCGGAGACTCGTCGCATGGGTATACCAGAGAACCCCATGTATCGTTAAAATGCCATTACCCGACTTCATTCCCTACTCCGATGAGGAGTTAAAGGAAAAACAACTTGGGCCTTATGCTCCCGGTGCCGACCCGTCGATAGCCGGGGCGACAACGGGGGCAGGCTTGGGTGGGCTTGAACTCGTTCCCTACACGGGCGAGGAGTTGATTGGTGCTGTAGAAGGCAACCTGAACAAGCAGTTAAGCTATGACGAGTTTGAGCGTTATCGCAGGGCGAAGTCGCTTGAGCCTGAGATGACATGGAACAACCGAATGACTTTGCTTGGAGAGGGGGCACAGATGGCAAGCGAGGAGTTCTTCGGCGGCATTTGGAGTGCTGTTAGCCAAGGGTTATACATTACCGACCCGCTCAAGGGATTGAAAACAGTTGCATCGGGCTTTGCGAGGGGCGGGACCGACATGCTCCACATCATTGAAGATGTCTTCTCCAAGGACTTTCATGCTGCCGACACCTACGAAAAGTTCTTGGAGGACATGGAGGTCGAGGACGACCCTTATTGGCAAAACATATACACCAAGGAACTGAGCAAGGACAAGATGCGCTTCAACCTGAAGCGAGCTTTCATGGCAGAACGTGAGAAGTGGAGGAAGGGGGAAACTAAAACTGTTCTGCCTCTCATTGGAGAAATTGAAGGGGAAGATGTAAAGGGCGCAGAAGGACTCGGTTATGTTGCGGACTTTACTGCGGCAGTCCCTGCCGCTGGTGCCTTCACCAGATTGCCAAGGCTTGCTGCAAAAGGAGCAGGCTTGGTTGGGTCGGCTGGGGGCAAGGTGGTTGGAGGCTTGGGGAGGCAGACACTACGGGTAACCGATGCAATCAAAGATAAGGTGGGCAAGGTTATACCGGATGCCTCAACCACTACAACCCGTGTTGCAACAATTGCTGGTGCCGGTGTCACCGGGCAACCTTTAGTCGGTGCTGCATTGCTTGCCCCTGAAGCCGGGAAAGTGTTGGACCGTGCTGGAAGGTTGACCCAGAAAGTTTCTGAAGAACTAGGCAAGCGACCATCACAATTTGGGGTTCTTGAGCGTGTCGCCATGAACTCAAGCGTTGATCCTGCGTTGAGAAAACTTGCACGGATACTTCATGCCGGTGGTGTGGGTGACAAACTTTTATCTGGTTCAGGTTCATTGGCTTTAGGTGTTGGAACCGGCATGGCAGTCGGTGGAACTTTGGGTGGATTGGCACAAGGCGAGGAAGGTTTCTGGCAGGGCATGGGTGCAGGCATGACGATTGGTGGACCTGCGGCACTTGCTGGCACAGGTTTGTCAAAACTTACGGGACACGCAAGGCGATCCGCAGAGGACGCTGATGTCATGCGGTTCTTGGAGGAGCAAGCCGAGTTTGGCCTTGACCCTAAAGAGGCAATGGAAAAGCTGGGAAGGGACACGTTGCTGAAGACAGCAACCCTTGCTCAATCTTTCCAAGGCGAAGTTAAAGTAAACTTATTGAGTGGGTCCGAATATAAAAAGGCACATGTGGCAGGCGTGGGGGCTTGGAACCCCAAAACAAGGTCTATCGACATCAACATCGATGCCCCCGATGCCAAGCACAACATCCTGCATGAATTTGGTCATGCAATATGGGATAGTTCTGTGGTCAATAAGAGGGAGGTTATTTCCGAGTTAACCGGCTTATATGGTCAACCGAAAATTGATGCATGGGCAACAGCATACGCCCAGAGGCTAATTGAGGACAGATTCAGGAGTCGGTACTTCGGCAAGCGAACCAGTTCCAAACTCGCAAACGAGGGGGTTGCTGCTTGGAAGGAAGGTCGAGCCTTTAAGGATTCAAAAAACAACAAGGTTAATTTGGGTGAAAAGAATTACGAAGCCCAAGTAGGGGCAGAAAAGCTGGACCTGACAATACGGGACCCTGATTGGGTTCACTCTGAAATTTTTGCCGAGGACTTTGTGGGTTCAACGGTGGACCGCAACATAAACAAACTTCGCAAGGGTCATTCAGGAGAAGGGTTGTTCCATATGAAAGGAGCCATCCTTCGGGCAAAGGCAAGGGTCCTCTCAAAGATGGGGGTCCCGATTGATGGTCACGGTATTGTTGATGGCAAATATACTTCCCGACTCTTTGGGGAAATGACCGGCGACAAAAAATTCAAAAAGACCATTCGCAATTACATCCGAGACAGGTCCCGGCACTTCGACGAGATGGGTCGTCGTGTTAAGAAGAAGGGCGCAGGGCCAAAGATGGACATCCGAAAGATGGGCGACCAGCCGGGATTTTGGAGGGACAACGGTGACGGTACTTTTGAGAACGATTTCGCCACGAAGAACAAGAATGGCGAGGTCACGGTAAAGCAGGATGAAGATGCGGTAAGGACATTAGTCGAGAGGTCCGAGGATGGAATCAAACTTCGTGAGGGGTTAATTGCAAAGGGGCTAATAGGAAGGAACGACAAGACTTCATTCGGGGCGAGGATGAACGAGAAGGGGGAAGTGGAGGTTGCCGGGAAAACAATACCCGATGATATCATTGATTCCGCTAATCTTCCGCAAGCCTCAAAGGATCAACTGAAATTGTTGAACGAGTTGATTACAAACGGAGGCACCTTCATGGCTTGGTACAACGGTATCTCCACAACCAAGGACGGGAGTATGCGTGACCCCATCAAGTACAACAAGGATGGCAGTCCAGACTTGCGTGGTTCCATAAGGATGTATCGCCGCAACCTTGAGAAGTACATGGGCAACATCATGCCAACAAGGAGACACATCCTTCCTTGGGGGTATCAGATCACCAAGAAGGGGCACATCAATGTGCAGTTGCTGGACCTTGATGCGGTGCATGACAAGCTGCACCGTTGGCAGAGGGACACGGATGCCAACGGCAGACCCAAGCTGGAACTTTGGGGGAAGGACATTGATAAGTTTTACGAGGACCTGAAGGTTTACATGGACAACCACCGCAAAGGATTGGGTGGTGCCGAGGGGATAGGCGAAGCCAAGCGCAATGCGATCAGGGCATTCCTTCTCAGGGACATGACCCAATCAGGCGGCATAAGTCCGATGCATGACATCCTGAACAACCGCCCCGTGGACAGGCAGGCTTCGCATGTGAAGTCATTCAGGCTTGAGAGGTTTGGTAGCGTTGAGCCGACACTCAGGGACGACTTCCACTTCGACTACTATAAAACGAAGGAGAACCTGATGCCCGATGGCACACCGAAGGTGAAGGAGCATGGTCAGACCGTTGAGTTCAACGAGGCAATGGTTGAGAGGTTCATGCCCGTTGCCCCCGAAGGGGCACGGTATATGGACCTTCGTGACATGCAGCAGGAAAAGATGGTTGCCTTGACCATTGATAGGTTGGGGCACGGTGTGAGAACTTTGCCAAGTGGTGCAAAGACAGAGTTGGCAGCGCAAGGTGGTCGGGCATTCATGTGGCTTCAAAAGAAATGGGCATCTTATACATCGGGTCCGTTCTCAACTTTAATCGGGCACATGAAAGAAGTTGGCACCGAATACATTGCACTAACCACACTCGGTGAACTAAACCACAACAACACACGGTCTGGTATGAGGTACTTTGGTGAAAGCATCAGGGATGCCGTGAAGCGTGGTGACATCTCAAGGAAACAAGGAGATGCATACGTTAAGCACGTTCTCGACGCTACATCCAATCTGGGTCCGATGAAGTCGAAAGGGGCACAAGCTGAACGTGCTGCACTTCGGGATATTGATACTGTACAAAAGTTTATTGATGCGGTTGACGAGGGGTTGATAACACACAAAGCAGGCGAGCAGTTGACAAAACAACGAGGGACGTTAGGCACTCAGCACGGGATTAAAACTGCCGAGGCCGAAGCGTTAGGGTTTGGGCCACGGGCGACCGCAGAAATGGCAGTTGATAGAGGTTTGTGGGATGGAGAAAAGTTCCCCATAGGAACCATAGTTGCGGTGATGAAGTTGAAGCATGATGCCAAGGTCATGCATGAACCAAGTTTACACTATCACTACCCGTACACAGTAGATGTCGAACCCGTTGCATACCTGAAGAAGTTTTATCCGTTAAGCAGTTTGTCCCGTGGTAAAAGCAGGGCACTTGATAAGCATGGCAAGCCAACAGGTGGAAATGTTTTCTATAAAGACAACCCGAAGTTTGATGACGGTAGCATTAGCCCTAGAGGGTTGCAGGCTATCGCCCCTGAACTGGACCTGCTTACGGAGGGCAAGATGGGTCCACCCATAGACCATCCTGTCAACTACATGCCATCGGTTAGCAATGAGATTGCATTTAGTGGAGCAATTAAAAATCACGGACTGACAAGAAACATAAACGAGGCTGGGTATATTTTGCCGGATGGAAAAATGTTGGACTTCTCTGGTCGGCATTGGACAGATGAGTATCGCTTAAAGGATGACCAATGGCAGTTAAAGAAATCAAATCAGATTGACCACATGGCAGGACAACGGCAAGTCGATCATCGTGATATTAATTACGATGGTGTTCCTGCTGATGAGCAATGGTCAGGCATGGTTGATTTTATGAGTCGAGGTGCTGTTAGGGTTGATGCACAGGCTGGAATGGTTTCGGTTCACGGCAGGAATCCTGTGACTGCACGACAAGAGGCAAAGATTAAAGAGATTGCTGATCTCAAAGATGGGCAAATTTATTTGGATGCCGAGGACGACTCAGGCAAAAGGTTGTCGGTCAATTATGATGTTTCAAACTCCAAGAAAATTATTGGTGACTTGAGGAGATGGGCACGGGGTGATGAACCAGAGTCAGGCGACCGGTTTATGCCTGAGACTCATTGGAGTAACCGTGATCCAGTTCTGGAGAAAGCTCGCAAGGCTGGTGTGTCCGGTGAGGCATGGGACAACTTGGTTGATTTAAGGCGACCGGTGATGATGGCACCCAAGCCAACCAAGGGAGACTTGCTTCCCGATGAGGGACCAACCTCACAAGAGGTGACTGCGGCATCGAAAAATTTCAAAAAAGGCGACGAGGAACTGAAGACCTCGTTGGCAATGCTAAACCCAAACCAACGCAAGTTGATTGGTGCAACAAGGCAGACTCCTGAAGGCACCAATGTTGGTGTCAGGCTGGACATCCCCTTCTTTCAGAACACGCTCAAGAGATTTAAGGAGGGCATACTGAACAAGGTCGGCTACGCTCTCACAATTCACGGGAAAGGCACCGAAGGTGGTGTCGGAGATGTGATGGGATACGATACCGTTGCCCGTGTCAAAAATGCCGTGTTCCATATAGCCAAGGGGATCGGCACCAAGAGGGATGACATCGAGGGAGTTGCTGCGGGAACACGCAGCAAATTCCCGAATGCCACAGTCGAGGGAGAGTGGGTTTCGGTGCATGACCGGAACGGTAAGGTGCGTGACGATGCGATTCCCCATGATATTTACAACACCGACAAATGGATTCAGGTCGGGATGGACCCCAGAAGGCACGAATACTTCTACCGGAAGGACAACCATAGGGTTCCCATAGAAAGTGCCTCAGAAGCGATTCTGGTGGGCAATACAGCATTTGTGAGGGCAGACGATGCCTTGGTGCAGGGGGATCGGTCCCAGCACCGGTATATGCCAGCACAGACTGCCCGTCTTGAGGCAGACTACATGGACGCTGTGGCAAAGGGAGATGTGGACACCATGCAGGCTGCGGTGGATCAGGCTGCAACACGGGCGGGGTTCAATGACGACACAGTTTATCATGGGACCCCCACGGGAGAATTTACAAAGTTTGATAAAGATTTGGGCGGCACCGGGCCTATAAGCGGCAACCCCATTGCGAAGCATGGTTTCTTTTTTGCACCTGATAGTGAGTATGCGAAAAGGTATGCTGGGCCTGAAGGCAAAGTTATCCCGACAAAGCTATCATACAGCAAGCCCTACAAGCAGAACATGTGGGCAATGCGGGAAATAGAGAACGCACAAGGCGTGGCAACGGAGGATGGTGTTGCTGCTTATATAGACAAAGTGAAAGCAGACGGGCACGATGCTATTGAGCTAACAAGCGGCGAAGGTGGTGCGGTTGTAGAAACAATGGTCTTTAACCCTAACCAGATCAAGTCTGCCGACCCTGCAACCTTCGACGACAACGGCAACGTGATCCCCTTGCATGACCGGTTCAACTTGGAGTCGGATGACATCAGGTACATACCAGCCTACCACGGCACACCCCACACCTTTGCCGCCGAGGAAGGGGCACCGTTGGGCAAGTTCAGCACCGACAAGATTGGGACCGGTGAAGGGGCGCAGGCATACGGACACGGAATGTACTTTGCCGAGAGGAAGAGTGTGGCTGAGTGGTATCGTGACAAGTTGTCAGGTGGCAGCGAATCTGACAGGTGGAGACAGGCTGTTTCTGGAACGAAGCTGAAGGTTTTACACAAGGGGAAAGACTTGATTCATTTAGCACTAAATTTAGACAAGGGCATTGACGGGGTGTATCTGGCGTTTGCCAATGTTACCTCCAACCTTGTTAACATGATCAAGCAAGCCACAATGCGAGATGGTCCCGCTGTGAGGAACGGCAAGCCAATCACAGATACTCCTTTAAGGCTTGGTCACGAAAGCTACAAAAAAAACCAAGCGGCAGCGTTTGTGCGGGTGAAACTTGGAGGCATGATAAAGGCGAGTGAGTTTGAATTGAAAGGTCTCAAGCAAGACGTTAAGTCGTGGGAACATGCACAGTCATTAACCAAGATGGACTCCGATCTGGCAGACCTGACGGCAGCACGAAAGAGGGTGGCAGAAAAGGAGGAGGACATAAAAAGGTACAAGCAGGTTGACCCTAATGACTTTACGCTTGAGGGAGATATTATTAAGTTCCAAGGAGGAGAACCACGCATCTACGAAGTGGACATCACCCCCAAGGAGGAACACTTCCTAGACTTGGACAAGCCCTTCAAGGAGCAATCGAAGTATGTGAAGGATGCCTTGGAAACGCTTGCAATTCACCTAACCACCGATGATGCGGCGCACGTTGTGTGGCAAAAGTATGTTGGGGCTTACAAGTATCCGTTCCCTGATAGCGCATTGGCAAAACCCCTGCACCCTACGTTGAGTTTTGTTAGGCAGCTAGAGGGGGCAGTAGGAGAGAAAAGAACAAGTGAGCTTTTGGCACAATCAGGCATAGCAGGCAACCGGTTCCAAGATGCACCGACTAGGGCTTCATCCAGCTTGGGCAAGGAGAAGAAGCCGACCTACAATTATGTGGTCTTTGAGGACTCAGCGGTGGAGATCAAGAACCGGTACATGCCCCGTGTCTCGGAGGACGGTAAGGTCGTCACGATGCCGACCAAAGGGAGGATCGTGCAGACCGGCACCAAGCGATTCAGGGCATACAATCTGAGCGGCAAACTGATGGGTGTGGCAGCTACTCAGGCGGCAGCAGATGCCCTCCTGAACAGGGGCAAGAAGTAGGCTGGAACTTACCCCCTTTTCACAACCCAAACCTGACCCTCGAATCTTTTCAATCAACATTCATTGGGTTTTTAGGTCTGTTTGTGGCTTGTCAGTTATCTTCATGAGACATGATGGCAGTTATTCTGGTTCCTAGAGAATTTCACAAAAAGCCCACTTCTTCCCTGTAAACATTGGCTAACATGCCCCTTTTGCCGGTGGGGGTAATGCCAAGCAATGCCAAGTAATGCCACAAACCGGTGCAGGTTTTACGCCCCTAAATTTACCCCCAAAACCCATGTAAAATAAATGAAAATAAATGTTGTATTGGTGTAGACACCTGCTACTTTTGGGGCAGCACAACAGGTGCTACTAGCTAACTACACCATGAAATATCCTAACCCATACATACCGACCGGCAAGACCGGATACTACGTCACCTTGCAGTTCAGCCATGAGAACAACGGCAAGCAATTCAAGCGGAGTCTGAAGACCTCCGACAAGCGTGAGGCAACCCGTCGAGTCAAGTCGATGGTTGATGAGTTCCGCACCGGAGGATTCGTTGCACCGAGTCGTCGTGATTCGATCCAGACGATTGGTGAGCTTCGGGCGATGTACAAGTCCGGTTGGTCAGCGGGTCACATCGACATCACCCCGCAGGCATTCAAGGATGCAAACAACACGTTCCTTCGTGTGCTTAACGCCACCCACACCAAGGAGGTCCTCCCGCCACTCACCCCCGTCTCGGAGGCCACCATTGCCAAGCTGGACAAGATGCGGATCGACGATGCATTCACGCCCAACCTGATCCCCAACTACAAAGCTCATCGGCTGGCAAGCGGGATGGTCGGCTTCAGCGAGGACGACGACTACAAGGCTTACCATTTAAACTTGAAGCGTGTGAAGCGTGGTATCAACTCCAACCTCTCACGGTGCCTGTCGATCATTGGCGAGAAGGCAACCCACTACTTCCGGTCCTTCCACAACTTCACACCATCGGAAGTTCCAGCGATCAAGGAGTGCGTGAAGAACAAGAAGCTGTTCAAGAAGGACAAGATTGCCAAGTCATCATTCAAGGCACCGTCACAGGCATTGTACGCTCGTCTCCTGAAGTTCATCAACGACCAGAAGGAGATCGATCCTGACTTCTGGACGACCGCAACATGTGCCCTGAGCTTGGGGCTGCGTGGCAAGGAAATTCTCCACGCTGAGAAGTCATGGTTCGTGCAGGACGCAGACAAGCCTGAGTTGTCGTGGTTCAAGTTGCCGATGAGCAAAAGCTCAAAGGCGAGGGATGTCCCGATGGCAACCTCATTGGTTCAGGAGTTGATGCGTGTCACCGAGTTGCCGAAGAAGGCAGGCAAGCGTGGTGCCAACCGCCACCGGGACGAGAAGTTCATCATCGGTGGTGAGCAGGTGTTGTTCCGCACACGGGACATTCTGGCTGCGAAGTTTGACGACCTCCAGAACGACGACGACGATGGCAGGTTGCACACGCTGCGGAAGATATTCGGTTCAAAGATTCTGAGCCGCACACGGGACATTGCCTACACCAGCAAGTTGCTGGGCCATGCAAACATTCAGACCACCATCGATGTGTATGTGGACCACGACAACACAGTCGAGCCGACCGTGGTGGTGGACATCCTGCAACCGAGTGTTGCGGTGGTGAAGGAGGAGAAAGTAGCATGAGAAAGGACCGCAAATATTTGGAACGATCCAAGTTCACACAAAAAACGGGAATCTGGTGTGCTTCGTTAATCAACGAATCATATAGGCTTGCAGAAAAGCGTGGCTTTAAGTTGCCACAAAAAATCAAAGCCGCAATTAAAGTGAATGGCGAAATATTTGAGGCGAAATATGGAGAGAAGCTACACCCTGAGATTGCGCTACGCATAGGGGTTGCTTGCGAGAACTATGAAATGGGGTTTACTTATTTGAAGGTTGCGTAATGCATCCTTCCCAACTGCCTCCCCCTTGGGGGAGTCAGATGGGAGCGATGATGCTCCGACTAGCTAACTACATAACATGAGTGATTATTGTAATATGTGCGAAACGCACCGACCAGATGGTGGCACCAACACTTTGGTGCTGAACAACGGGGAACTCTGGATAGAGTTCTGCAAGCAATGTGGGAAGTCAGAGTCCCTGACCAACCCGGAGACAAAGGAGACACTCACCGTTCAGGCTTTGTTTGATCGGACGCAAGAGGACAAGGAGGTGACGGCATGATAAAACTAGGAAACGAAATGAGTTTTGGTGAAAATGTCGAGGCTCAATGTCTTGTCTCCACTACACCTGATTATAGGCGTAAGTTTGAGATCAAGAAGTTACACGACCGCAGACTGTCGCCGTATGATGATGAAGCAAAGTTTGAGTTGCATTGTTTCATTTGCGAATCAGGCAACAACTGGTCACTTGTATGGACATGGGCTACTGAAATGAGGCGGGAGTGCATTGACACCAAGGACATGCTGATCGATGCAGGCAGGAAGATTGGCGAACATTGGGGATCACTACCCCGGCTGGAACTGGAGGTGGAAGAATGAAACTGAACATAGAAACAAACGAGGTCCAGACATTACATCTGGAAGTGAACATGCGGGAGTTGTACATACTCAAGCAGGCAATGTGGGTCTTCCTTGAGATGGGTACACATGGGCTTGGTGCCCACCCCATGACGGGCCGGGATACCATTCAGGCATTTGAAACGTCCGGTCAGACCTATGGCATCGATGCCGACGACTGCGACAACCTCAACGAGCAGATCAAGGAGATCGTGAAGGAACTGGAGGGCAAAGCATGAGCGACTCAATTGAAATGCCCCTGCACACGGCAACATGGAGGGGAGTGCTTCCCATCTATAAGTTGATTCAGGACAACAAGGGCAACACGATGGTTGACAACATTGCCCATCACGAACTCTACAGGATGGCAGACGCAGCCGACATGTTTGGCAAGTTCACCCGTGCGCTTCAGGAGGTGGAGGACGTTCTCAGCGTTGACAAGATCAAGGAGTCAACTGTCGGCAAAGCATTAAAGATTGTCGAAGCGGTTCTCGATGAAGCAAAGGAAGTTGCAAAGGAGGACCAACCTCTATGAGCAAGCCCCACAACCCAAGAGGCTGGGCTACTGCGGAGAACACTCCATCCATTAAGGGCAAGATTGGGTCGTCGATGCAGTCCCGCCGGTTCAAGGAAAAGAAGCCCTTGAGCGAGAAGGAAAAAATGAAAAGGGGTTTAGATCAGGCCAAGGGAAGCGGCCTGAAGTACATCCCACACGACGATGAGTAGCACGGCTTATTTAATTGATTGGCAAGGCAGCGTGAATGGCTCAAGCCGAGCTATTGCGCTGGTCAAGGGCACCGGTCGTGCCAGCATTTCTCGTTTGTACGATGTGCTGGATGACGTTGGTGATGTGTCAACCGTCAGGTTCCAGAAAATAGGAACTGATTCTTACGTTGAACTTCACGACCATGCATACACCCAAGTGGGTGTCGTCGAAAATAACTGGAAAAAGTTTAAGGGGTGGGACAGTCAATGTCCTGCCCCTTGTGTTAAAACATAAACGCCTTCGGGCACTAGCTAACTACAAGATGAGAAAAGACAGAATAACGTATCACATTCAAATCATCTGCTTGGACAAGGCAGATGCTGTAGAGGTTCGTGAATTGAACCGCAACCACCTTCGCAAGAAGGCAAAGCAGGGGCTGGGGGATGGCATCTCCATCCTGAGCCACCGTGAGTTACCCAACGGGGTCATGCCCCCCATCAAGGTGCCGTCACCCTCCAACCAGAAAGCGGAGGTGGCGTTATGAACCTGATGCTGCATTGCGGGGCACGGCATGTGTCATGGGATGAGTTGCGGAAGGTTAACACCCCTGCCCCGACAAGGACCCACCGTCCGGTCCCACACCACGACCTGAACAACATGGTCAAGCGTGTGATGGAGGAGAACGGGCTGAAGGTCACCGAGTCGCAGCACGGCATCACCAAGGAGGGCAACCGCTACTTCGGGCTGATGCAGTTGGAATCGGGCCTGCTTGATTGGGCACCGGTTGTTGGTTTGAGGAACAGCCATGACAAGTCCATGACTGCCGGTCTGGTCTTTGGCCTGAGTGTGTTTGTTTGCGACAATTTGAGCTTCTACGGCGATTTGTTGAGGTTCGACCGTAAGCACACCGCTCACATCCGTAAGGACCTTATAGACAAAATACGGGCGATCATTCGCAAGACAGACCAACAGAACAAGCGCATGGAGCATACGGTCGATTATTACAAGTCGGTCCGCATGTCCGACCGCAAGGCACACCACATGGTGGTGAAGGCACTTGACGGTGGTGCTACCCTGCCACGCCGACTGCCACAGGTGCTTGATGAGTGGCGTAAACCAAGGCACCAAGAGTTTGAACCTCGCACCGCATGGTCGTTGTTCAACGCCTTCACCGAGTCGATGAAGTCGGCTGGTGACATCGGGACCCATGTTGGTCGGACCAGCCGACTGCACAGGGTGTTCGATGAGGAGTTGAAGACCGATAAATACTTGGACGAGGTTGCCTTCTCTGTGTAATAATGAAAAAAATAAATGCCAAACCAACGCAAGGAAGGTAAACATCTAATGTCGCAATGGATTGCAAAGGGAAACAAGAAAGCCCTTTACGCCGAGGCCAAGAAACAAGGCATCTCGGTTGCAACCATGCTTGATGAAATCCTTAAAAAAGAAATCAAAAAACTAAAGCGGAAGGCAGTAGCTAAAAATGGGAAAGAAAAGTAAACAGAGTGAGTTGGATGCCCTGCTAGTACAGTTGCAACTTGTTGATAAACTAGCACCTGTTTTAAGGGCAATGATGGATCGAATCGAAGGACTTGAAGAAGAAGTGATGATACTAAAAAAGAATGGAGAGAAATAACATAACATCGTATATCGGCATCCGTATTCCAGCCGACCTAAAGGATCGGCTGGATACGGTGTGTCACGAGCAGGAGAGGTCCATGACCTCTGTGTGCAAGATATTTTTGGACAGAGGTGTAGACACCTATGACCCCAACAATTTTTTGCCCCAAGGTGTAGACACCAACAACAAAAGCAATGACTGAAAAACATATAGACAGGTTCTGTGCCTGCTACCTCGCAGCCTTTGTGCTGATCGTGGTTCTGCACATCATGCAATGAACTTCCCCACCATTGTCCTTTATGCTGATGCATTCACAACTCATGTCCGAGAATAAGACAATGCATAATAACGTTACCACAGATGACACTAACGACACTCCTGCTTCCCCAGCACCGTGTCAGGGTGATGGTGGGAATCTTTTTACCGTTCAACACCATGTGACACGCAAGGAGGTGACCAAGCTGCTTGGTTACTCCTTGCGGAGTGTTGACCGGCTGTTGGCCGAGGGAAAATTGACAAAGGTCAAACTTTCCGAGGGAAAGAATGGTGCCGTGCGAATCCCCTACCGTGCGGTTCTGAATTACTTGAAGGGGATAAAAAAAGAGGTGCCGCCCGTAACTACTCAGGCGACACCATAACTAGCTAACTACACCCAAAGGGGTGAAGAGAAGGAAAGACATATATGTCGATTACATTAAATGCAACAATAACAGGTCCCACTAGCAAGTGGGAAGAGGTGCCGGTTGGCACATATCAGGGAGTCTGCGTGGACATAGAGTCACTAGACCCCGTGGACGGCAAACCAAAGGGAGTCATCCGACTTACCTTTGAGTTGGATAAGAAGGGCGAGAATGGAAACCACATGACCATTCGCCGGTCCTTCCACAAGGTGCTGGACAATGAGAAGGCAGCACTACGCTTGTTCATCAAGCGATGGTTGAGGAAGAACCCGGAAGGCGACTTCGATCTGGAGAAGCAACTGATTGGCCAACCTATCACGGTTAACGTCGAGCAGTTCAAGACCGATGACGGGATGAAGTCCTACGTTGACACGGACCTATCCGGTCCTGCCGATGGTGAGGGCTTCAAGCCAACTGGTGATTACGTTCGCCAGCAAGATCGGAAGAAGGATGAAGACGACGATGTCCCATTCTGAGAAGTCATCGACCATTCGGCCTGACAACGACTACCCCATCAAGCGGACCCACTTTGTGTTCGACATCGAGACAGGTGCGGCACCGCATGATGAGGTTGAGTTGTTCTGCCCCAAGATTAAGCCCAGCAAGTCCATTAAGGACGAGGCCAAGCAGGATGCTTACATTGAGAAGAAGAAGAACGAATGGTTCGATAAGGCGGCACTCTCCCCGATTACGGGGAGGGTGCTTGTCATTGGGGTTCGTGTAGAGAAGGTCAACACCCTGTTCCATGTGAACGAACAGGGCAGCGAGAAGAATGTTCTAAAGGCATTCTTTGACATGGTCCGCAAACACGCCAACCAGAAATGGGTTGGTCACAATTGTCATGCGTTCGATTGGCCTTTCCTGAGAGGTCGAGCAATGGCGAATAACCTGTCAATGCCTTCAGGTATTGTCACATCGGTCATAGGCCACAGGTGGTTGAGCTTCGGCACCAACTGTCGTGACACCATGCTGGCTTGGAACCCTGACTCAATGGCCCGTATCTCGCTCGATAACTTGGGCAGGGTGTTGGGCTTGGGCACCAAGCTGATGGATGGAGGCAAGCACTTCGACAGGTTGTATGCGGACAACCCTGAACTCGCATTGAAGTATTGCGAACGTGACTTGGAACTGACCGACGAGATATGGGAACAGATCGGGGTATGATTGAGATGGCATGTGATGCCGGTGTCGGTGGTGGGTTCTGCTACAAGTCAGGCCCCAACACGGTCAAGGTGTTCAACATGCCAAAGGGTGACCGTGAGCAACGTGCCAAGTTGATTGTGGACTACCTCACCTTCCTCAAGCCGAAGACTCTTTGGATTGAGAAGGTGCAGGGATTCCACGGCAGGCCAAGCACCGGTCACACATCATTCATTCTCGGTGAGAACTATGGAACAATCGTTGGTGCCTGCCTTGCGGTGGGCACCAACGTGGTTCCCATCACCCCGCAGGCTTGGCAGAAGACGCTGGGCCTGAAGCGTGAGAAGGGAATGTCGCAGCCAGATTGGAAGCGGCATTTAAAGTTTGCAGCAATCGACATGTACCCAACCGGGGTTGCGGTCACGCTGAAGAATGCAGACGCATTATTAATTTTAGAAGCAGCACTCAGGCAACGTGAAGGACTTGGATGAACTGAGGTCGATCATGCCCCTGCCAAGGATGCTTGTGGCATTGGGTCTGGAAGAGTCGGCAAGGAAGTCTGCACGGTCACCGTTGCGGCACGACAAGAAGCCATCCTTCTCGGTTTACGAACTGAATGGGCGACACTTCTGGAAGGACCACGGCAATGCGGACAAGGGAGATGAGATTGATTTTTTAAAGCACCATTATGGCATGGATTTTAAGCAGGCATTGGCCAAGTGGAGCGAGATGTGTGGTGTTACGATGGATGAAGAAAAATTTGTGAAGCAAGAGGATTTCAGTTCCTGTTTTGGGCGGGAACTGGAAGGTCATGTTGGGTTAGTAAAAGACCTCGCTGGGTGGCGAGGTTACAATGAGTCCACATGTCGGTGGTTGGTTAGCCACCGGCATGTTGGGCTTCATCGTGGGAAGGTTTGTTTCCCCATTTTAAGTGCCCTGAATAAGTTGAAGGGTGTGCATGTTTGCAACCCCAGCAATCATCCCAAGTTTAGAATTTTAGGAGGCAGGCAACTGCCTTGGTTTATAGGCAAACCGGACACCTCGGTGGTGCATATATTTGAGTCACAGTTCGACGCATTTTCGCTGTTGGAATTGGCAGGCCAAGACACCTCTGTGCTGATCACAAGAGGTGCCAGCAATGTCACTATGGCCAAGGGCTATCTGGAGACTTGGCTTGGGAAGAAAAGCGACAAGGTTGCGATATATATATGGCCCCAAAATGATGTGACCGATGACGGTGGACAGACACCGGCACAGAAGTGGTGTGATGGTTTGGTGAACGAGTTTCAGGTGGTGCATATTGTTGACACCCCCAATGAGTTTGAGGACCTGAATGATTGGCTCAGGAAGGGTGCCAAGGCGAGTGAGGTTGCAGGGTGCATTTCTGCGGCGAAGAAAATAGGAGAAGACCTGAAGACACCGTTGCCTGCCATAATGAATGCTCAGGCATTCACATCGTTGGAGATGGCACCACCACCGCAGGTCATCAAGGGCATGTTGCACAAGGGATGCAAGATGGTGGTGGGTGGTGGCAGCAAGGGCAGGAAGACATGGTCCCTGATCCACTTGGCACTTGCTGTGGCCACAGGCCGCCCGTGGTGGGGATTCAGCACCACCAAGGGGAGGGTGTTGTACATCAACTTTGAGTTGATCAACTTCGTAGCCCATGACCGGATAAGCAGGATCATGGAGGCAATGGAGGTCAACGACACAGGTGGCTTGGATGTGTGGAACCTGAGAGGGTTTGCATGTGACATAGAGTTGCTTGGTCCGCAGATTACCGATGCGGTTGAGGACCGGCAATATGACCTGTTGATTGTCGATCCGGTTTACAAACTGTTGGGTGACAAGGATGAGAATGCTGCCGGTGAGATTGGCAGGGTGATGAATGAGCTTGAGCAGATATGCAAGCTCTCAGGAGCAGCACTTGCATTCGGGCATCACTATGCCAAGGGTGATGCAACGGCCAAGGCAAGCATCGACAGGATGAGTGGCTCAGGAGTGTTTGCACGGGACCCGGACTGCATCATCTCGCTGGATGTCCATGCAAGGCCAGAGCATTTCATCGTCGAGCCTACGCTGAGGGCTTTTGCTCCTGTTGAGCCTTTTGTGATCAAGTGGGAGTTTCCCATCATGCGGAAAGTTGAGGGCTTGGAGGTGGAGTTCAAGGGGCAGAAGAAGGAAGGGTACACCGAGAAGGACATGCTGCTTATGCTGCCCCGTGACGGGTACACCGACAAGGAGTGGAGGGATGCTGCAAATGATAACCACGGCACCACCAAGGCAACGTACTACAAGTTCCAGAAATCACTCCGTGAGCAGGACAAGGTATTCAAGAACTCAGATGGCAGGTGGATGAAGATGTGAGTTTCTGGACACACCCGACTGAACCTGAAGCCTGATGATGGCAAAACAATTTTTCCCAAGCCAACCGCACATGACTGCGGATATGATAAGACCTCCTGCAAGTCGATTCGCAGTCTGGTTGGTGCCTGCCACCGAGTGGTGGTGGGCACGGGAACTTTCCTCAAGAACCCCAAGGTTGTCTTGGGTGTCCCATAAATATCCCCCCGTAGGGGGGTATATTTATTGGGACAACCCCCTTGGAGGGGTCAAGCCTCTGCGACAACCTGTGGACCTGTTACAATGAAAGAAACAAATAATAAACTTGAGGAGGCTTTGAAAAAGCTGAGGGAGACTAAATGCACCAACGGGCATTGCTGGAAACCCGGTTGCAGGGGTGAATGTGACTGGAACTACCAATTCAGGGTTCTAAAGGTCATCAGGGAAGAGTTGGATGAGATGAAAGGAGTGGAGAAGCCGTTGCTGGGCCGTAAAGGGGTGCTGTAGGGCTTTTTATTATGGAGGAAGGTGTAGACACCCTTTGGAGGGAGAAAGAGCTTCAGGAGGCTATTCTGGCCAAGTTTGGAGGGAAGGTGGTTTTTGAGCTTAAACCGGAGGATGAGGTGCCGGGAGGACTGAGGGACATGATAGTCACTTCGCCGGGGTTTGCGGACACCGAAAGGGCCAACGACCCACAACTCAAGGCCCACATCGAGAGAGGTGTCTACCGAGGCTCAGGCAAGTGGGTTAGGAGGAACAAACAACGAGTATTTATTAAGGATTACCATGAGTATGAGTTCAATGAACAATTGCGGTGCTGGAGGTGGAAGAAGAATTGAGAAGGTTGATGAAGTGCCCGAATCAATTGGGTCACTAAACATTCGTGAACTCAATCGCAAGCTGGACGCTTGGCTCGCCAAACATGAGACAGGTGAAGTGAAGGAGTGGAGGAAGAAGGTCTATGGCAAGAAGAAATAACTACGATATATTGCCAACGGATGACTGTGGCGATGACTACACGGTCTGGTTCTGGTAAATTAGCCTTGACAGACCTGATCAAACCTGATGGCACCGGTTTGTGGGGAAGCCTTTGCCAAAGAAGAAGCCCAACCCTAGAAGCCTTCAGGTTAGGGACCCTGAACGCTACAAGGCAGTCGTGGAGTCGCTGAAGCAGGGTAACAGCCTCACAAAGACCTCCGTGGACTGTGGAGTGGCTCGACCAACGGTGGACAAGATCAAGTACGAGAACAAGGACCAGTTGACCGAGTGGAAGTGGAGGAATGTCAACAAGATTGCTGGGATTGTTGGGAAGGGGTTGGATCGGTTGGAGGCTGAGATCGATAACGTCCACATCAATTCGCTTGCCCTCCAACTATGCATCCTAATTGACAAGAAAGGCGTCCTAGAAGATTCAATTGTCGGCAAAACCCCTGAAAAAAAGGTAATTTTGCACGGAGATTTCAATAAATTGCTGGATCAGGTCAGAAACGGTAATCCTACAGTAAAACAACAGATTAATGCAGAAAACCCAATAAAAACAGGGGTAATCGATGTCGGGGGTAAGGTTAAGGACTCGGATTCTGTGGCAAAGGGGGGCGGGGGGGGTGCCTAGCCCATTTTTCCCCAGCGATGCCGAAGCATTAACTCGTTTGAGATTTTAATTTGAAAAGACGACCACCAACACCCTTCAGGCCAGACCACCTGCACCTCCTCCAGATCATTGAGGGTGGTGAGATGGTTACTGGTGCTGTGGCGATCCGTGTGGATGATGACCAGTTTCAGGTAGGCTTAAAAAGCCACTACAAGCCAGAGACGGCCCGTGAGCAGGTTAACGGGTGGGTGATGATGGTGGTGGAGGATGAACACGAATGGTTGAGCAGCAAAAGTTAGCCAAGGATTTAGGGGTTACCGCTAGGGACCTTCAGGCGAGGCGTAAAAAGCTACTGGAGGGGTTTCATTATGTTAAGGCTGGTAAGTCTTACAAGTGGACCGAGGAGGGTGGTGATCAGGTGATGTTTGACATGGGGTTGTTGCCTCATCCACCGAGTCACGTTGCTGAGGTTTCAGGCAAGATGCCGAGGAACCAGAGGTTGGTGAATGCGAGGGTGATGGGTGAGGAGTATTTGGTGAAGGTGAAGGACAACTCGATGTACTCAAAGAGGTTCCTGTTCCCGGTCAAGTGGGATGGGGTTGGTTTTTATGCCGTGAGGCATCCGAGGGTTAGGGGCAGGTTGTGACTGAGGACCAGAAACAGGAGAAGTTGCACCAAGCGATTGACAATGTTGTGAACCGGTTCAGGGATGAGTTTGACATGACCTTTGTGAGCATGTTGGGGGTGTTGCAGTTGGTTCAGGTTGGCTTGGCTTGTGAGGCTTTTGGTTATGATGATGAGGAGGACGACGACGATGATGGTGACGGGGAGGAGTGGAAGATTGTTTTTGACGATGATGGTGACGACTGATTTAAGATGAAGGCTAAAAAGGGCAGGTTATATCCGGTGAAGAACCGGAAGAGGAAGACGGGTGCCAATAGTGTTTACTTTCAGGCTTGGCTGGAGACTGCCGGGGAGTGGGAACCGTTTATGTTCACGGCCTACCAGTTACAAGAGGCACAGCTTCGGGCCAACATTAACCCCGAAGACTGCAAGCCCAAGAGGAGGTTTTTATTTTGGTAAGAATTTTAACGGTGGCAGTAGAACTAAAAACTAACTTGGTGGTTAGAAAGGCCACCATCTTGTGTTTAAGGGACTGAACTGGGTAACAACCACCGTTAACCCCCTGCCCGTGATTGCGGGACTTGGGGGAAATTTATGATGACTGAGAAAGAGATAGCAGAGTCCTTGGACTTGAGAACCGACATGGCTAGGTTGGCATTGTCGCAGTTTATAAAAAACATCAAGGTGTTTGACGAGAAGCAGGCCGACTATGGCAGCAAGAACATAGCTTCATGGGGGAGTAAGAATCAGGACATGTTTGGTGTCCTGACGAGGCTCAAGGATAAGGTGCATAGGATAGCGAATTTATTAGACAACAGGGATACGCCCAACAACGAGTCCATAGCGGATAACTGCATGGACATTTCCAATTACGGATTAATATTAAGCCTTCTGGCTGAAGACAAGTGGAGGTAATAAATGACAAAAAAAGCATTCGACCCGTCTCTATATCGGGCGAACGATGCCAAGGGGAAGGGTGCGGTGGTGGCACACCTGCAAAAGAAGGGGTCATGGATTAACGCAGCGGAAGACACCAAGCATGATGTCAGGGAGTTGCAATTACGGAGGCATGAGGTGGAAATTCGATCCGGTTGGACCGGAGCGAAATTTCCCTACGCAACCATTCACATTCCTTACCGGAAGAAGAGGTTGATGGACAAGCCGTTCACATACTGGGTTTTGAACTACGAGTGTACACATGCCTTGACCATATCTAGTGAGGGCATTGCTTGTTGCCCGATTGCGAGGGTGGCCAACAAGTATGTACCCGATGGTACCGAGGAGTTTTTTGATGTGCCCATTGAGGGTTTCGATTTAATCAAGCTGGAGAGTTGAACCACCCCGTCTTACAAGACCTAGACACCGACACCATTGCTTCGATCAAGGAGCAGTATGGTGAGGAGCAGGGTACGCACCTGATTGAGAACGTCCTGAAGCCTGCCCGTGAGGAGATCATCAGGCAGGAGGAGGAAGATGCTTATTATTCAGGCTACATACCGGACCATTGGAAGGATGCGGACGACTTATTAAGGACTTATGATCACCTGTTGATAAGTGGGGGTAACCGTAGCGGCAAGACGAGTTACAGTTGCCGCAAACTGGTTGACATTATGTTGACCAAGCCCAAGGCCAAGGTGGTGGCGTTTAGCATGACCAACCAGAGTAGTGTGCGTGACCTTCAGCCTGCGGTTTACAAGTATTTGCCCAACGAGTTCAAGGGCAGGAAGAAGATGGGCAAGGTTGGCAATGTCAGTTACACGCAAAAAAACGGGTTCACCAATTCCAGATTTGTACTGCCCAACGGGAGTCAATGTTTCTTCCATTATTACGAGCAGAGATCGGACATCCTAGAAGGGATGGAGGCAGATTTGATCTACTGTGATGAACTGGTCCCGGCATCGCTTGTGGAGACAGCAGTTTACCGCTTGGTCACACGGAAGGGGAAGCTAATCATTGCGGCCACCCCTATCACCGGCTGGACCCCTGTCGTGAACAAGTTCATGGCAGGGGCGAAGCCGTTGTCCACGGTAGAGTCTCCCCTGCTTCCCGACACCGTGAACGTGACCGGATGTCCTGTGGGAACGATGCCGTACCAGATGGAGTGCATGGACCCCGGTTGTGCCGTGATATTTTTTCACACCAGCATGAACCCCTACAATCCATACGATCAGATGGAGAGGGTCTTGACGGGTGAGAGTTCCACGCAGATCAAGATCAGGGCATATGGGTGGTGTGACCGGACGAGCAACACATGGTTTCCCAAGTTTGGTAAGGACCATGTTATATCCCCTGAAAAAATTCCGACTGAAGGAACCAATTACATGGTTGCGGACCCGCACGGGGCACGTTCGTGGTATTGCCTGTGGTTGCGGGTCAGCATCGTTGATGGTGAGGAACGATTTTTCATATACCGGGAGTACCCGGACATGCCCACCTATGGGGAATGGGCAGTAGGTGGTGACGACATGAGCGGGAAGATCGGGCCTGCACAAAAACCGGTGGGCACCGGACACACGATGTACAAGGAGTTGATCAGGGAGCTTGAGGGCGATGAGAAGATCGAGGAGAGGTATATCGATCCCCGTGCGGGTGGAAGCAAGGCAATGACCGACGATGGTGTGACCTTGATTGAGAGGATGGCATATGATGAGCCTGAGATGTATTTCACCCCGGCACCGGGAATACACATTGAGCAGGGCATAGGCGTTGTGAACGATGCGTTGGATTACAACATTGACGACAAGCTGAGTAGCGTGAACCAGCCGAAGTTGTTTATATCTAACGAGTGCAAAAACACGGTTGCCTGCATGACCGAGGCTAGTGCTGCGGGTGGGGAGAGAAATGCTTTTAAGGACCCCATTGATTGCCTGCGGTATATAATGACAGCAAGCCCGATGCACATTACCGACCAGACATGGGCAGCATCTGGCGGGGGAACATATTAAGGAAATGCAAGTAGCGAACTATCCACCATTGTTGAGTTTGGCTGAGGCAGCGGAACTAACCGGACTGTCAAAAGAATATTTAACCAAGTTGAGGCGTAATGGTGTCTTGAAGACCTATACGCTTCAGGGCGGGGACAAGGGTTCCCCCCGATATAAGATTTTTAGGGACCATCTTTTAAAACACACAGGGCTTTTATGAACAAAAATGAATCAGAGGACCAATTGGTCCAGCATAAGGACGGCAAGGTTGATGTGGAGACATTGACTTTTGAGTATAGGAGAAGTTTGACCGATGGTCATGCTCTGGAACGGATACAGTCTGCGGACGATGTGCGGTATGCACGTTGGAACAGCCAGACGAGTGACTTTAAGAAACACGCAAGTGCGTTGAGCGAGGGTACGCAGCCGTTCCCGTTTGAGGGTGCTGCGGACAACCGCATCAGGCTTGCCGATGAAACCATCAACCAACTTGTGGCGACCATGATGAATGGTTTCCAGAAGGCGCAATTAAAGGTGGGAGCAACTGAGTCGAGTGACACAGAGGCAGCGGCGAGCATGAACACGTTGATGCGCTGGCTGATCGGCACCAAGTTGTACCATGAGATGCGGCGTGAGGCTGAACTGATGGCACAATATTCGATGCAGTATGGCTGGAGTGCGATGTTTGTCGGATGGGAACAGCAAAACCAGTTGATGCCGATGAAGATCACGCTGGAGCAGATTGTTGAGATGTCTCAGGCAGACCCAGCCTTTGCAGATTTCCCGAAACTGATTCTTGATCCAGAGCAGGAGTCGGTGGTTGTAGACATGTTGATGACTCAGGTTGACGGTATCAAGCGGCGACCGGCCAAGAAGATTATCAAGGAGTTGAGGGAGACAGGGGAGAGTGCAATTCCTGTTGATTATATTGTGGCCAACAAACCCCTGCTTGTTGCCTGCCGCCCCTATGACGAGATTAGTTTCCCACCGGAGACAACCACCCTGCAAAAAGCACGGGTTATATTCAGGAAACAATATATGTCGGAGGTCGAGCTACGCAGCATGATCAACGACGATGATTGGAATGAGGATTGGGTGGAGGAAGCAATCAAGACCACCGGACGTTCAAGCGACTTCTCCGACATCACGACATCGGCTTCGGCCTTGAGTGCTGACGCAATTGATCGGCGTGATAACTTGGTGGAGGTTGTGTGGGCATACACCAAGCAACTGAATGACGATGGTGTGCCTGCGATATACACCACGGTGTTTGCGCCGATGATCCAGAGGGATGCGCTTGGCAAGGCGTTGTTCGCAAAGCATGAGATGCTTGACTACAACCATTGCCGGTATCCGTTTGTGGAGTTCAAGCGTGAGGTGATCAAGCGCAGGGTTGTTGAGAGTCGTCCCATCACCGAGGTGATCGGGAGTTACCAGACATTCCTGAAAAACCAGATCGACTCGATCATGGACAGGACATCGTTTGAGACGCTGCCTGCCATTGAGGTGAACAAGAGGCTTGGTTTGATCAACAAGGTGGGTCCTGCGGTGATGTTGCCGGTAACCAAGACTGGTGACTATAGCTTTATGAAGCCACCGGCAGGCGTGGCGACGACTGCGTTTGAAACGATCTCGTTTATTGAGCGAGCCGTTGCGAAGTATTTTGGACTTCCCCACCCTGATGTATCGCCGCAGGTGACGATGATGACGCAGCAATCGATGATGAACAACTGGTTGACGGTGTGGACCGAGATTTACCAGATGATGTTCCAGTTGACGTTGCAGTATCTCGACGACGAGGACCTGATGAAGATCACCGGGGCACAGGTGCCGATTAACCGGGACAAGGAGATGCCCGACTTCGTGTTGAAGTTCGATGTGTCCGACTTGGATCAGGATTATGTGCTGAAGAAGATGGAGATCATTGCACAGCAACTGGTGCCATTGGATGTGGGCGGGTCAATCGAGCGGAACGCTTTGATTGAAAAACTGGTGAGATCAATTTCACCGGACTTTGCCGACGAGATACTGACCGACCAGAAGAGTGCAAGCCAACGGATGTACAACGAGGTCAAGGGAGAGATGGGCGGGATGATGTTGGGCTTTGAGCCTAACTACACCGAGAACGATCCATCTGCGGGAACCAAGTTGCAGTATGCTCAGGAGATCAGCCAGAGGAACCCGAAGGTGCAGGAGGCTGCGGAGAAGGATGAGTTGTTCAGCCAGTTGATCCAGAACTACATGCAGAATTTGCAAATGAGTGTCACTCAGGAACAGAATGCACAGATAGGTAAAATTGGGGTCCAACCCGTAACATGAATCCAGACGACTTAATTACGTTTGGCTTCAAGGGCAAGAATGCCCTTTACGAAGCCACAATGAGGCACCTAGAGGCTTTTATAGAGTCGGAGGTGCTTGCGGTGCAGGATCGGGACAACATCGGTGAGGGGCGAATCCATTCGGCTGGAAGGTTGGCTGGGTTGACTGACTTCAGGGATCACCTCCGATGGCTGAAGGATCAGGCGACAAGGCAATAAAGAAGAAGCCGAAGAGAAAATCTCCCCCGCCCCCGAAGGGGCGAGGGAGAGGTTGTAGTTAGTTAGTGAACTTGATGGTCTTGCCAACCCTCGGCAGGACACACGGGTCGGTGCTTTTCCTAATCAGGGTCTTCACCCTCTCTTCAATGAAGTCCAAGGTGGCCTTGGACACACAGGTCCACTCGGTTTGTGATCTTGCGTCTTTGCTCTTTGCTGTTTCCAACACGAACTCCTTAACTGCTTTTCTGTTTATCAACATGTGTTTCCTTTGTTTTGTGGTTAGCTAGTAACACCCGCACCATGCAGGCGAACCCGTATTATAACATATCGAGGTTTTGAAATTTTGATATATGATCCCTTCTGGACCAAAAACGCTTCCGGTTGTTAGGAAATAAAAATTTAAAAAAAACGGTTGACACAGTTTTTAGTGTTTTTGGAAAACGCAAACTATATACCGGTTTGTTCATATATAGTCGGGTCCTTCGGACCTTGAACGTAAACACAGTATCGACACCACCGGCTTTGTCCCGTCACACCCTTGACGGGGTTTTCTTTGTCTCCCTTCAAAAGATGATGTTGCCGACTTGCAGGCTTTAATCGCATGGCTACAGAAACAAGCGAAGAGGTTAGCGGGTCCTCTTCTGAAAATACCGAAAACCGTGAGTTCAAGAATGACGATTTAAGTCAGGCATTGGACGAGAGTGGATTGGCATCGTTGCTGGAAAAGCAGATGGACGATAGCCAACCGGAACCACCGGAACCGGAGCAACCCACCGAAAGCGAAGCTAAACCGGACGAGGAAGATGAGTCGGCTGAAGACCCTGCGGGTGCAGATGAACCGGAGGCCGATAAGAGTTCTTTGACAGATGACGATGAAAGCGAAGAACCGGCTTGGTTCCAAAAGCGCATCGACAAGTTGACTCGCCAAAGGCGTGATGCCGAAGACGAGGTCAAGGATTTAAGGGGCGAGATCAAGGACTTGCGGAATCAGGTAACTGACAACGCAAATACACCGGTTTCACGGACCAACTCCGATAGCCCTTTTGAACACCTGACTTCTCAGGAGCAGATCGATGCCGAGAGGCAAAAGGCGAAAGACTTGCGACGATGGTGCAGGAAGAATCGGGACGGTGCAGTTATCAACGGCAAGAATGGAGAAGTGGAGTATGACTCGGATCAAATTGAGGACATACTTGAGAATGCTGAGGAGGCATTGGACACACATTTGCCTGAGCGTGAAAAGTTTTTGGAGGCTTCGGCCTACTGGGAACCTGAAGCGGTTAAGGCATATCCTTGGATCGATGATCGGGGGAGCAATGAATATAAATTGTTCAATCAGGCTTTAAAGGCGTTTCCGCAGGTCAAAGCGTTACCGGATTACAAAATCCTTTTGGGGGATATGTTAGTGGGAAGGGCGTTAAGGATGTCCAAGGAAACAACTGAGCCTGAATCCAAGATCAAGGCCAAGGCAAAGCCCAAGGCACCGAAGCAGCCGGCGGCACCTAGTGCTGACCGGACAACCACTCCACCAACTGCCGCAAAGGTTACTGCAAACAAGAATCGCTTTCTCAAGTCTGGAGAAGAATCCGATTTAGCAGAAGTAATGATGGACTATGTATAGTCCGTAAACAGGAGAATTAAAATATTATGGCAGGTGTATTAGAATATAACTTAACAGGGAATGCCCCCGGTGATGGTCCCGCTCAACACGAAGATTTAAGCGATTTGCTTGCAGTCGTGGACGCAAAAAGCACACCCGTGACATCCCAAATTCCAAAGGGACGAGCGGCAGGAGCAACCACATTCCATTGGCAAGCCGATGGGCATGTGGCAAACGTCACAACTGGTACGCAGGATGGTGTCGATGTAACAACGACGATTACTGATGGTGGTTTAACTGACACCACCGCAGGGCGTAAAGTCTTAAAGAACAATGTTCAGATTTTCCGCAGGGCGGGGCGTGTTTCATTGCTTACCGATGCTGTGGCAAATCCAGCCGGTGTCCGTAACGAGTTGGCGCACATGGTGAGCCGCTTGATCCTCACGCAAAAGCGTGACATTGAGAAAACCGTGTCGTCCAAAAACGATGCACAGGACGGTGCTTCAGGTGTGGCGTTTCAAACCAAGTCTTTGCTGAGTTGGCTAAACCCCGCAGGGCACAACAAGGTGGTCAACAATGCGTTGTCTGCAAGTGGGGCAGACTGCCCTGCTAAAGTTGACAGCAATTACGCAGTCAGGGCAGGGGCGGCCTCGACAACGACCAAGGCTGCGCTGACCTCTGGAGGTGTGCAGGATATCCTTGAGGCTATCTACGGTCAAACTGGCGTTGTTCGTGATTACGATTTGGTTTGCGATCCGCAGGTCAAACGTGCCTTCACGGGTTTTGCCGAAACCAATGTTGATGAGTCAGGAGACTCGGCAACCCATCCTGCGGTTCGTATTCGCACCTTGAACAAGGAGCAGGCAGACCGTGCGTTCGTATCGACTATCGATATTTTCACCGGAGATTTTGGCACGTTGCGTTTGCACGTTTCAAACTTCATTGAGAAGAGTGCGGTAGTTGGTAGTAGTGTTGCGTTAGACAACACCGGGGGTTGCGGAATGATTCTTCCGATGGACATGTTGGAGTTAAAATACAACATGACCACCAACGTCAAGCCGATGACAAACAACGGCGGCGGCGAAGGTCGAATCATTACCACCATTGCGGGTCTGGCTCATAAGAATCCGCTTTCGAGTGGCTTGATCAACTTCACCGATTAATGGTGTTTGAAAAGGACGTTGCTGAGTCCTTGTTTAACAGCGACCCCGATTTAGCATCGGACGTTGTCAAGGAGTTGAAAACTGGCTGGAGAATGCAGGCAGTTCAAGCGGAGATTAATACCCGCAAGAAACTCCAAGAAGCAAAGATTAAGCGAGAGTCCAAGCATATCGACGGGGTGGGTGTTCACCGGTTAAGGGTGGACCCCACCTCGTATCATTATTGGGGCCAGAGACTCGGTTACGAGTGCTGGTCGAATGAACAATTCATCAAGGAGTATGGAAGGGACAATCCTTCCGCATCCGTTATCTGTAAACCGGCAAAGCCGAAGTTTGGGTACGGTAAAAAATACTCCAAAACATATAACATATGATCCAACTCTCGTTTGCTGATGTTGTGAGCGGCGTGGCACAGCTTGCCGGTCTTGACCGGGATGCGTTGCCAAACCATTTCTTCAAGGCAGTACGGGACTTGGCAGATCACAGGTTGGGGATGGCATGGGACTCCGAGTATTGGCCAGAGTTGATCCGCATAAAGGACGCAACGGTCAGCAAGACAAACAATGTTGCCCCTTATTTTTACAATTTGCCCGACACCTACGGGGAGGTGTTGGATGTTTATGACAAGGACCCCGAAGTAACCACGCAAACAGCACCAGTAGCTTGGAAGTACGGACACGATGGAACCAACAGAAGGATTATCCTCCGCAGTAGCACTACTCCTGTGTACGTTGAGTATCGTTTATCTAAACCGGCGTTATCGGAGGCAACGACGACAGCGATTGACTCGGCGCATAATATCCCAAAGATATTTCAAGGATACCTCATCCGGTCGGTCTTTGCCGACTACCTTAAAGCAAATGGACAGGTTGAGCAGGCAATGATCGAGGACTCAAACGCAGAATCACTTTTACAACTTGAAGCCGACAAGGTTTATCGGCAAGCCGGTCAAATCAGGTCGGTGAACATGTTTACTTATTAAAAACTTATGAACGTACAACTAGCATCATTAGGGACTCCAACTGCGGTGGAAACCGCAACGCTCAACCCCGACGACCGGAGGAAGAAGTTAATCATCACCTCTCAGACAGGGGATGTTTATGTGAACTTCAGCACAACGGCAGCGTCAACGTCCGTTTTCGACATTAAGTTGACTGCGGGAACGTCTTATACAATCGACAACTATACCGGACCGTGCGAGGCAAATAATGCCAACGTCCGATATGTGTCGTTTAAATAATTTACTTGCGGGAGGCACCTTAAAAAAATGGACATAGAAAAAGCGAAGCAGGCGTTAGACACGCTATACGTTGCGGCAGGGCAAGCAGGTCTTTCCCGACCGCAACATGACGCAGTAACCAACGCAGCCAAGGATTTGCTTGAGCAGATCGAAAGTTGCGAGAAGTGTGATGGAACGACCCCTGTTGAGGTTGTCCCTCCGAAGAAGGACAAATGAAATGGGACTTGGAACTGATCAAGGTTATTGGGGCGACCGGACTTGGAACAGGCAACATGCTTTTGGACATAGACGTAGTCTTGAAACTTTTGATCAGTTTCCTCTCCCTTCTATATGTGGCGAAGAAAACGTATGACCTTTACAAGAAAGGAAGTTGATTATGCTTAAAGGAAAAAAAAGTTATTTAACAGCGGGTGCGGCGATACTGACTGCCCTCGGATTATATGCCGGTGGCGAGGCAGACCTCGTAGTTACCATACAGAGTTGTTTCACGGCCCTGATGGTTATCTTTCTGAGGAAGGGAGTGCAATCGGCAGAAGAGGCTGCGGGTTAAAATGGGGCTTGGCTGGTTGTTAGCTATACTGCGAGCCGTTCCCTCGTTGGAACGGCTTTTTTTGCATATAGCCGATGGGATAAAGCAGCACCGTGCTAATACAAAGTATGAAGACGAGTTGGATCATATTGACGCTGCCATTGCTAATGCTGGTGGCGGGATGCAAGACGGTCGAGTATCAGGAACTCAATGGAGTTTCGATGTTGACAGGTCACCCCCAGTTTCCGATAGCGGCGACCAACGCCCCAGCGTTCACTCGGTCAGCATTGCGGGAGGTAGCGAGGCTGAACCACATCATAAGGAGTAAGTAATGCCGATACCTGATCCACTATCTGACGGTGACGCTGCCTTCTTGGGGGTGAACATGAATGTGGAACCTTCCGTGGTGCCGCAGGGTCATGTTGCGCTTGCAGACAACATTCGGTTTGATAAGGGCAGGATCAGGACCCGTCCGGGCACCAAGTGTCTGGATTGGTCCAGCGTCGAGGTCTATGAAAACAAACCGTATGCCGCAGGCGAGAAGGTTTTGTTTTCGGGCAAGAAGGGAAGCAGCTTAAACGTGTCGGCTGGAACGGTTACGTTGGGCAACGTAGCCAACGCAATTAGTGATTCAAACTTTGTAAGCACAACTGCGTTTTCAACCAGTTCCACGCCTTGGAAGCTGGAGCATGTTCCAGCCAACACAGGAGGTGCTTGGACCCGTGTCGATGCTGACGATGTGGCGAAGGTTGCAGAGCCTCCGGGGTCTTTAATCAACCTGAATCAAGAAATAGGGTCTGGCGATGGCGTTCAATACGGGGTGGATATAAACATCAAGTCGATGATCCCTGCGATGCAGGTGAAGGGGGACACCACAGTCGGCGGCGTGACCCAAGGCTACGGAATGTCGGTCAAGGTTGTTAAGTATGGCAACTCCAGTCAGGGAGATTTTGTTTCTGGTGGAACAATTTTCAAAATTGAGGCACTCAGCACCGACCTTCCTTCGGGTGCAATTCTTTATTGGTTCGACGACACAGCGATCAAGGCCAAAATGGTTTTGTCTGCTAATGCGTTGGCTGGGGCTACGAGGTTGTACGGTACGTTGTCTGTTGGAGACTTGACCGCTGGGGAAACAGGGTATCAGGAGCAGACGATAGCGGTCGAAACCTTACACGCAACTTCAGGCGGCAATGCGATAATTGCTGGCAAGGCTATTTATTTTGACAACCGTGCCAGCATGATCACCACGGACAACTCCGCATCGGCGGCAGGCACGGTCAAAGGGACAGTTCACATTAACAAGCTGGATGTGGGCACCAAGGGGTATGGTGAGTTGAAGGTTTTTTTAGGGGATGGGCCAACTGGTGCTGGAAATCCCATACGAATTACTGATGGGCCTTTCCCAAAAACAATTAGCCAGATAATCAAAGCCGATGATCCCAACGCAGACGAGATCAAGATTCAGGCCAACGAGCATTGGGCAGGCGAGATTGATAGCGTCACCCTGACCGAGCCTGCATCGGTTGTCCTGACGGCGACAACCGGACCGGCATCTAACCCGGACATAGGGCCGGTGTTTCAGCGGAAGTCTAATGCTAACGACGACATCAAGCCTCCGTTGATTTCTGGATCAATTGACAGCACCAATTGGGAGGAAGTCACGGGGCACAAGGTTTACGGTCTGGGAACGATTTACGGGGTTGGGACGTTTAATGACCCCAACGGCAACGAAACTGTCCTTGTAGCCACCTCTACGGGCTTTTACGGGGCATCTGAGAACAGTTACTTCTCCCCCATCCCCATGCCAGACGGTGAAACCTTTGCCGAGCCGGTTGAGTTTGTTCAGGCATTCCATGAGGTGTTGGTGTTTCGGGGCTTTGACAAGCGACCGTTGATCCTTCGCAACATGGTGATTGGGCTGGAGTCGGTGGAGCAGAAGGAGACAGATACCGACCTTGAGGAAAACGAGTCTGGTGATGGCACCGAGAGCATTCCGAATGCGGAGACAGGTATCTTTTATCAGAACAGGATGTTCATCCCGATAAGCAAGGACGAGGTTATAGTTTCAGACTTCCTCAACCCGACGAGGTACCAAAGTATCCTTTCTGAATTTCGTATAAATACGGGAACGTCAGACTCCCTTGTTGGGTTAAAGGTGATGGATGAAACCACCGGCACACTTTTGGCATTCAAGGAACATTCGGTGTATCGGATCAGCAATGTGTACGGTGCGTTGGAGTCGGTGGTTCTGGACACCATCACGCTGGATTATGGGGCCATCAACGCAAAGGTGATCACATCGATTGGCAAGGATTGTTGGTTTCTGTCGAGCAAGCGTGGGTTGTGCAGCATCGGGTTGGCCGACAATGCCAAGTTGACCGGTGCGGAGGTTCCTGTTTCGGAGGCAATCGATCCGGTGATCAAGTCGATCAACTGGCAGGCTGCGAAGGACGTTGCCTGCTCTGCGTACATCAGCAATCACTTCTATCTTGCTGTTCCCACAGACGGTGCGACCGAGGTGAACAAAATCTTGGTGTACTCGTTTATCAATCAAGCGTGGGCAGGCTACGATACCAGCACGGCGATCACCGGTATGAAGGGCTTCACCGAGTTGACCTACGGTGGTGCTAGGAGACTTTTCTTCATCGACAAAAACGGGTTCTTCCACTTGTACGATGATTACGCTTATGGAAGCGACACGGATGACATCCCGAATGCATCCACGGGAGTAGTGACCAAGACAGCAATTGCAAGCGAGGTGCTTACAAGAGGCTACATTGCAGGCGACATTTCTTTTAAGAAATGGCGAACTGCAAGGGTGCAGATGAAGACGCAGAATCCCACCTTCACGGTGGACGCAGAATTTGAAGGAGTAAATGAATCAGTTAACCTTGTTGCTAACAAAACATATGATAGGACCAAGTATGATCGTCCTTATGATGCTACCGATTATACTGTTACCGATGCTACTGGTTTCTTCACTCCTTATCGGCAGGACTACACGGTCCAAGCTAATGATTTTGCAACCGCACTTACAAACGCCCCGGCATCGGGTGCGATATTTGACCCGGACCTAATGGCAGACCATGAGAATCGGTATGCCTTCAGGGGTGAGGGACGGTATATGCAGTTGCGAATCAAGAACACGACAGGAAAACATGAGGTGACCGCATTGAGTGTGGGTGCCATACCAAGTGAAACTTTAATCCAGAAAAAACAATGAGTCTTTCAGTAGTAGTAAAACCGAATGCCGACTTCAGTAGCGGCAACATCACACGGGCACTTTTGAATCAGGCGGCGAAGCCCACCGTGGCAGTTGCCGGTTCCATAGGTACCGAGGAAATAGAGGCATTGTCCATCACGGAGGGAAAGATAGCCGACAAGACTTTGACCGGATCGAAGTTGGCAGACACCACCGTAGGCATTGGCAAGTTGGCGAACCTTGGGAGAGGCAATGTTCTGGTTGGCCAAGCCAAAAGCGAGGATGACAACATTGACGGGGGAGACACGGTTCTATTGAAGCTGCCTGAGAACGGGTTCCTTGTCGGTGACGGCAACGATGTAAAGGCGATGGTATTCGACAACTCGTCTAGTGGTTCAATTAACATGAGTCAGTACACCGACTCGTCCACGGGCGACACATCGTTCAAGTTCGATTTAAGAAACCTTGGGGTGCGGTCGGCACACATTGCGTCACGTTCAATCAATCTTGATAAGCTGAGCCCAAATGGAGGGACCCCGGTAACTGAGGCAGCAACCTACAGCACCCTGCCAACCTATGACGGCACAGCGCAACCTGATGGAACGAATTACGGGTTGGCGACTCTTACAAGTAGCGAGCCAACGGCGGCGGGAGTGGCGACAACCGGACTGACATTAAAGAGCAACGGAACTGCGGGTCCTTTGAGTTTTGGGGCAACCGCATACAAGGTGTTGGACGCTACATCCTCGATAGGTTTTGGAGTGTCAACAGAGGTGTATTCAGTAGCGATAAACCACCTGCTTGTGGACAAAGACGATAATGGGGTTGTTCCATCGTATGTGCGGTGCGTCTTGAGGTGTACGGACACCAACGGGGACGGGGGTTATGCAGAGAACGATGAGGTGGACTTTAGTTCCATTATGAGGGGGTATGGTGGGCAGGATGAAAACTCCTCGTTTTGGGCAAACGCCACTCAGGTTGGTCTTTCTATGGCATCTAACGATGTGGTTCTTTATGTGGCAAACAAGACAGCAAGCAAGACGGTGGCCCAACTGGATGAGACAAAGTGGACGGTAAGGTTTTACGTTAGCCCGTGATCACCAAGAAGGACATAAGCAAGGGTTCGGTTTCCAACGCTCATATATCAAAGAGTGCCGAGATCGATCCATCCAAACTGAAGGGCGACAAAGCAGGCTCGATCCTGATTGCCGACCGTGAAGGCAAGTACGTTGCCAGAAAGGTTCGTGGTGACGCTTCCCTGCTCCCCAGCGGGGAGTTCAGGGTGGAGGGGAAGGTAACCCAAGAGGATGTTCGCAATGCGGGAGGCATAATCGGCAGGCTGGGCACGGGTGCAAGTGCAGTTCCCCAGCGTGACGGTAGTGGCAACTTAAAGGCAGAGCAGGTGACCTTGGTTAACGGATCGTCCCTGCCCGATGCGTCTGGTGGTGAGTTGGTGCAAGTGAACAACCGTTTCTATCTGCACAACGGAACGGAGTGGGATGAGGTAGTAACTAATGAAAGTTTTGGCAATTCGGCACATCAGATATTCGACAACAAGACTTTCGATGGAGGACAGTTTTCAACTTAAAATATTATGGCTAATTTAATTCAATTAAAGAGGGCGAGCGCATGGAACGTATCGGAAGACCCCGGTGCGACCACACTTGCGGAGGGCGAGTTGGCTTGGAACAACCAAGGCAAGAAACTGTGGATGGGTCGAAAGATAGCGACCACGGGAACGACTCACGAACTTCTGCGAATCAACAAGACCCTGACGGGAACGACTAATGAGGTTGATGTTTCGGAGGGAACAGATACTTGGACGGTTGGTTTGCCCAATAGTGTCACGCTTGCAAATGACTTGTCTGTTGGTGGAGACATTACTGTAACCGGCGACCTGACAGTTAATGGAACTCAAACGACCATTAACTCAACTACGGTTACGATTGACGATAAGACCTTTGTGGTTGCAGATGGTCAGTCAGCGGCTAACTGCGATGCTTCGGGATATTTCATTAGCGATGTGGCATCGTTGATCTACGAGCATACGGGAACAAAGCTGCAAGCCAGAGTTGGGGCAAGTCTAGGTGCGTTTGAAGCTGCCGCAATAACTGGAACTACGATTACGGCAACCAGTTTTGTTGGGGGCAATGTTTCGGAATGGGACACCGCATACAGTCAGACTCGCCAATGGGATGGCGGGTCAACGGGTCTGGTTGCTGCAACAGGCAGAACAAGTTTAGGGCTTGGAGGAGCAGCGGTATTGGGAACAGCGGCGGTTGCAGATGGGGCATCCACATTATCGACTGGTGATCAAATTTTTGACTTTGTAGCTTCAGTAGGAATAGACGGCGGCACATTCTAAATGGCCAACACCATCCAGATTAAGCGGCGAACAACGTCAGGCACTCCTAGTGGTCTGGCCGCTGGCGAACTGGCGGTCAATTTAAGCGACGATAAGCTCTATGTCGGCAACGCCGCTGGCAACGGAGTTATACACCTCAACCCATCTGCATCCACAAGCTACCTCCCGCTAACCGGGGGAACGCTGACGGGTGATTTAACTTCAAGCGGCGTAGTCACCCTCTCGTCTTCCAACCCACGGATCAACCTAACAGACACAGACACAAATTGTGATTCGTTTATATCTGCGAACTCTGGTGCTGGTGGATTGAGCATTAGTGCAGATGTTAATGACGAAGGCAGCGGAGCTTTTGTTGATCTTAAAACAGGTAACGCATCCCGCTTAATTCTCCGAGGTACTGGCTCGCATGATCTGACGGGTGCGTTGACGGTTAGTGGCAATGTTTCCAGCGAGTATGTCGCTATTATTGACAACGATCAGGCAAACGCTGGACACGGACTGAAAGTTACCTCGGACGGAAATGGGGCAGGCTCCAACATCCTAGAGGTTGAGAGTGGTAGTACAAGCCTGCTTCGTGTCACAGGTGACGGCAAAGCCACATTCAGCGGTCATGTCGGTATTGGAGTTGGGCCATCAAAACAGTTACACATTAAAGACTCTGGTAGTGCTGGATTAAGAATAGAGTCAACTAGCAATTCAGCCCGTGATTACGATTTTCATACTGATGGCCATGAAGTTTACATTGAAGGAGTAGGTGGAAGTTCTGGCAGCTTTCAAGTTGGAGAAAATGGAACCTTTCCGTTTAGGGTTGATTTAGGGACGGGTGCGCTTGAAGCTGCTTCTGGAAAATTCACCACAGCAGACAATCAGGTAACAATTTTTTCTGGTGGAACTCAGTATGGTTACTGGAACCAAAACATTGTCGGATTCAAAAATGCTGCTGGTGTAGTACGAACGGACAGCACAACAGACTTAAAGCTACAGACTAACTCCACAGACAGGCTATCCATTGACGGCTCAACGGGAACAGCCACATTCAGCGGTCTAGTAACTATAGACCAAAACGCAAACGCAACATCGTTAAAGATAGATTCCGAATCAACGACAGATCAAGTTATAGAGATAGATACTCCGCAAACAACGACTGCATCTATTTTAGACATAAACGATTGCAACTTCTTAACCACAGGTAAGATTGCTTACTTCCGCTCTAACTCTGCCGACACAAGTGCCAGAAGCCTTGTTGAAATTGTAAACGATCACGCCTCGGCAACTGGGACAACGGCATTAAAGATAGTTCAAGATTCAACTGGCTACGCTTTGGATGTTGGAGGAGCAGCCACATTCAGCGGTGCGGTGTCGGGTACTACTGCTACGCTTGCGGGAACAGGGTTAGCCAATGCACCTACCCTTGCGATAGATAATAGTTCCTCAAATACATACATCCATAGCCTAGAGGCTTTCACAGCAAACATTACAAGCGGTCAGACTAACATATTAGTAGTCGGCAAGGAGGGGAGTACGAAGAACGCTGGGTACATTGGCTATAAGTGGAGCGGTGCTGGGTCTGACGCTAACTTGCTAACGCTGGGTCATTGGGGGGCAAACCACTTACTGACGATAAGCGGAGCAGGAGCAGCCACGTTCAGCAACGATGTCACAGTTCAAGGCGACACCTATATCTACAATAACAAAGCGTTAAATGTATTGGATTCGGGTGGGCAGCGGTCGTTGATGATTACAAACCATTCGTCTGGCAGCAACTCCCCCTATTTTAGTGCTGATCCAGATAATCAAGCGGCTAATACGAAGATGTATTGGTACATTGATGGTGCTGAAAAGATGAGCCTTGATGCTGGGGGGTCATTACACGCTCAGGGTACTGTTACGGCAAGCGGGAATCTAACTGTTGAGGGCAACTCAACGCTGGGCAACGCCACAGGAGACACCACAACAATAAGCGGTGCGCTGACGGTTGGCGGTAATATTACAACCAATGGATCACAGTTTTATTTTTATCGAGCAGTCAACAGCGGCAATCCAGAATTTCATATAGGTTCAGCCGCAGCGGAACGACTCACAATACAGTCGGTTTATGCTAGTGGCGCACAAACATTGTCCTACGTTGCCTTCAGAACCTTTAGCTCATTAGGTGCGGCCAACGCTGGTCAGATGAATTTTTATGTTGATAACAGCAGCACCGAAATACTGAAAATACAGGATAGTGGAATTGCCACTCTTGCGCTGACGGCCACTACTGGGACGTTCAGCGGTGATGTAACAGTAGGGGCAACTTTAAATTTAGGAGCCGACTGTAGCCTTGGCCGAGTAGGAGCGAACATCCTTCGGACATACGACCGCCTTGATGTATCCCATTCGGACGGGGTACTAACAAACAGGCTGGGTCATTATACTACAGCGGTACTAAACATAGGCAGCGGCCATGATGTCAATATAAACGGCGATGTCGGCATCGGAGAGACCTCTCCTTCATTTCCGCTTCATGTGAAAGCTGCGGCCCATATGCAGTTTTGTATACAGGATAGCGTAGCAACCATGAGATTCGGTGCTGATGATGATGTTATGATCGGCATCGGAATGCACAACAACACGCTTGGCCAAACAGCGGGAGACGTTTTTTTTGGGAGGCATAAGCCCGGTTTCACAGGAATCATCAATGGGCTACAATTCAGTCACTATAACGGTTCTAGTTGGGTGCATGATGTCAGAATTGATGACGCTGGCAATGTCGGCATCGGGACAACTTCGCCAAAAGAAAAGTTTCATGTTGCTGGTCAAACAATTTTAGATAATGCAACTACTGCCGTTGCTTCCGCAGTGCCGACTACTGTTTATGTAAACGATCAAGCTGACTCTACAATAGGTTTTGGGATTCGCGCTGGTGGTTCAAGCGCTCAAGCTATAATTGGATTAGATGATGATGATAGTGATGAATTTAAAATATCCTATACAACAACTAATGTAGGTGCGGTTGACCATTTTGCATTGAATTCCAGCGGAGAGTTCGGCATCGGTACTGATCCTGTTTCAGGCTGTAGACTTAGGGTCTCTGGAGGTAGTTATCCATTAAGGGTTTTAGCGGGTAGTACAGAATACTTTTTCGCAGCAAATGTTTTATATGCCAATTCCTCTAGTGGAATGTACCTTATTAACCAAAGCTCCCATTTAGCCTTCGGTGCAAACAACGCGGAGGTAATGAGGCTTGTTAGTGGCAAAGTCGGCATCGGGACGGCTGCGAACTTAAATAGTGTTTTTAATGTTTATGGAGCAACTAGTGGTGGCCCCACTTCGATTATAACCTGCATGAGCGCAGACGCTGCTGTAGGTGGCGGATCTGGAATATTTTTTAAAACATCCAACAACCATTCCTTAAATAGATACGGCGCTCAAATAGCGGCAATAAGGAGAGCAAACGACAATGGATCTCCTGATTTACTTTTTAAATTAGAAAACACCATCGCTACCGGGTTAGCGGAAAAAATGAGAATTCAGGGCGACGGCAACGTCGGCATCGGGAGCACTACACCGATTCGGCAATTAGATGTACTAGGGGCAGGCGCTGGTCAATATTCTGCAGCTCTAATAAATACAAGTACGACCGGGCA
>VTLG01005794.1_pt1 | contig 39666 bp, 52 predicted proteins | sample 4694571 | NCBI WGS metagenome assembly VTLG01 (sample SAMN12604809, study PRJNA352737) | marine metagenome | biome: ENVO:00000447; feature: ENVO:00000209|ENVO:00000569|ENVO:01000036; material: ENVO:00002151; isolation source: viral sequences binned using virsorter ... | reverse complement strand
TTATTTAGATGAATACGTGCCACCCATTTTGTATCAGATAATGCAGAACCTAAATCATGTATTGCACTTCCAATAGTTGATGAATTGTTGTATAATGTGTAATCTAATTCCGAACCATCACTTGCAATATATGGTGAACCATCACTTGATGATCTTGTTGATGTCCAAGCATTTGTAGCCATACTTACAGTTGTTGGTGTTGTTGTATCTGCCGTAGAACTTCCTTGCCATCTTCCACCTGAAAGAGCTTCAACCATTGTGAGTTCCCTCACGCAATTTGGACTTCTTGTGTATCGCTTCCATTCTTACGCATGATACAGAAAAGTCCATCATTGTTTGTGTCAATCTGTTTAACGTAAAATCTGGCATGATCAGCAGCAGGATTACCTGGTTTAGTTTGCACTTCCATATCATAGTAAAAATCAGCAAAGTTATGAACTACTGTCCAAGGTGTATCAGCAGCACTTGCTGCGCTTGCCCATTCTGGAGCAGTTGCACCGCTGTTCATTGTAAGAATCTTGCCTGCTGTGCCTTTTGCTAATTTAGATAGTGTAGTGGCACCTGATGCGTATAAAATATCTCCAACAGCGTAGGATGTTGTATTAGTTCCTCCTTTGGCCACTGCTACAGTTCCTAATGTTGTTGCATTACCTGTGGAGGTTACATCTCCTGTCAAGTTTGCATTTGTTGTTACGGTGTCTGCATTACCTGTGACATTTCCTGTTAATGCTCCTGCAAAGCCTGTGGCTGTTAATATTCCAGTGTTTGAGTTAAATGTCAAGTTAGTGCCCGACTTTGGAGGAAGATCTCCTGTGGCTGCTGTTGTAAATAATACATTACATGATGTGTCTGTTGATTCATCTGCTACTGTTACATTAGTTGATGTAGTAGCCGATGTTGCACTTGTGGCTGTTGCAGCATTACCTGTTGTGCTTTGGTTTAATGTTGGGAACGTACAGTTGGTTAATGTTCCACTTGCTGGTGTTCCCAATGCAGGTGTTACTAATGTTGGACTTGTTGCAAATACTAATGCACCTGTTCCTGTTTCATCAGATATAGCTGTTCTTAATTCTGCTGACGTTCCTGTTAATGTGTTATCTGTTAGATCTATTGATTTGTTTGTGAATGTTGTAGTAGAATCTGCTGTGACAATTCCTGCTTCACTTGGACTTTGGTTAATCCATTTAGATGTTGAATTATCATAGGCCAGAAGGTCATTATCTGCTATGCTTGTAATGTTAACATCGCCAATATCATTTAATGAATTTACTACCCCTCCTCCATATTGTACGAACTCCTTGTTTGAGCCGATGGTCCTACACATTAAGATTAATGGACTTGTTGTGGATAGTGTTTCATTTGCTGCTGATAATAATCTAATTTTACCAGCACCACCGCCTGCATCATGTGTGATAGTGACAGATGTTGCAGTTGATTTTGCAATCAAATAGATAAGATCATATTCATTAACATCTGTTGGTGTAATTGTATTTAATGTTCCGTCATCTTGAATCTCGATTAATGTTCCTGTTGCTGCAATTGCGTTGCCTGATATTGTTGCGGATTGTTTTGTAAAGCCAAGCATTCCAGCTTCGGATTTATTGTGATTAGCATTCCAGGCATTTACTGAAACTTGTTTAGAATTATCATTGCTTCCTGTTGCTGTGACTGAGTGTGTTGTGACACCATAGCTTGTTCTAGCCATGTGTTATCACCCTAATGTTAACGTCCAGGTTACCTGGAGGGTATCTCCACTAACGAGAGCTACAGAAGTGAAAGTTGCTTCATGACCTAAAGTTCCAGTTGATGCTGCGTTTAACAATCCTGATAGCTGTACGGCTGAAAATGTTGCCGAAGCTGTAAATGTATTTTGTAATGTTGTTGTATTAGTTCCTGATGAATGTGTTCTTGTTGATGCTTGTGTTCTTGCAAGTCCACCTGTTGTAATTTCACCTGCAACTGCTGTATGACCTGCTGCTGCGCCTCCTCCGTTTTCTGATAAAGCAATATAGTTCACACCTATTCCGCCTGCCGATGTGTTGGTATAACACTGTGCATGGAAATAGTCACGACCTGCATTGGTCAATAAATTATGTTTATTTTTAATTAGGACCTTTTCATCTTCTTGGCCTGCATTTTTAATTATAGTTACAAAGCCATGAATTGGTTCACTGTCACTGATTGCTTGTTTTCTTTGTATTGCAAAATCTAATAGCTCGTCATTAGGGACGGATTCTGTGAACATCATTGTGCCTTGCACCCCTTGCACAAAACATTTGGTGTAACACGATTTTTTAATTTGCCTGACCAGTTTACTTCTACTGATTCACCGCATGTAACGCATGATGATGTTCCTGTATAGGTATGCTCTTTTTCACCGATATGTGCTTGCCATCCTTCTGGCTCGTTAGTTGCAAAATCATGGACAAAACATTTGAATGCTCCTTCTAAATGATGTGACATATCAGTTATCAATTCCTTTTGAATAAAGAGAACTATTCAAGTTCCATACGGTCCTTTTGGATTACTGTTTAATGGATCTGTAATGTATTCCTTAGATACTGCAACTCTTTTAGTCCTAGATGTAGGATCTGCTGTTAAGATATTCACTAGTGTATTGAATGTCTCTTTGTATCTATCCTCCCAATATCTAGCTGATTCAAAGTTTTGTTTTCTGGCCATGTATAATGATGCTACATACTGGTTTGTTGCCTGGCGTGCTGTCGTTAGATTAACGCCTGCTAATGGTAATTGCTCTGCATAGCTTGTCATTTGATTTGTAAAATACTGGTCAGCCTTTGTTCCTAGCTGTTCCAGGATAGAGTCTTCTGATTCAACATTAACTGGCACGTTGATTAAATCCTTGGTGTCGCCTAATACAAAATAGATAAAAGCCATTACTCAGGGTTCTCCACTTTCTCTACCTGCTCTGCTGTCTGATACCTTAGGGATTCTGTCTCTATTGCTGCCTGATTATCTGACTGCCATATTCCTTGCCATAATTTATCAAAAAGTTGTTTCCTGCTACCTGTTAGATTCTTTTCTTGAAATTCGCCCATGCAAAGCATTCGCTAAGTTAGAATAAAAAAAGAATTATGGGAATTAACCCAAGTTGTTTATCTATGCTGTAACTCCGGTGAGTTTACGGCCTGCATCATTTGTGGTCTTTTTTGGCTGTAACCATTGTCTGATTACCCAACCATCACTTCCGCGATGTGGATCACGATATTGCTCGGCCACTGTTGGTCCTTCTCCTAATAGCATTGTTCTTGAATCAAACAATGTTGCTACTGTTGAAGTAAATCCAACGTCTACGACTGATTTTACGCCAGGGAACTTTGGTAAGTCAAAGACTCCGCTTATCTGACGGTCATCAGGACGAGTTGCTGCGTGGATAAATGTGTTCGACAAATAATCTGAAATTGCTCTTGGATGAACACACAAAGTGTCAGGTCTGAAATGATTACCTACAATTGTGTCAACTGCTGTTACAATATCATCTAATGGATTTCTTGCTGAAAAGTTTCCATCAGAATTTAATGCACCCCAATCTCCACATGCTGTTGCTGTAAGTGATTCAATTTCTGTGACAATCTGTTCGTTTGCTGCTTGTGCTAATGCTCCTGCTGCTTGATCAATTTCGTAGGCCATTGGTTCAATGGTTCCTTTGAGTCTTGATTCATCAGATTCATAAATGCTAACTACATTTTTCCAGAGTCTTAATTGAGCCTGGGTAAAGGTGTTAGATTTTTGGTCTGCTTCTTGCAACTCTGGAACTTTCTTAGATGCTGCATATTTGTTTGCGATAGGGACGTTTAATTGCAATTTTGGCACTGGGATTTTTCTCACTGCTTGAACTGCGTTAAAGTCTCTCCATTCACGTCTTATCACTTCGGATAGAAGATCAATGACTGTGATGTTGCTTAAAGATGTTGCATCGATGTTTCCAGATTTGTATGCACGCTCTGCGCTTCTGAACATTTCATAGTTGATTGGCTCAATTCTGCCGTCACCTAGTTCTTTCTCAACGTTTAGTTTAGCGATGGCCGTCATACCATAATCTTTGGTAAAGTCTGTGCCGTCTCTATCCCATGCGCCTTCATAGAATTTCTTGGTGTATGGCGAGTATGTGATTTGAGAGTTATCTCTAGTCATCTACAATCCCAACCTCACTATAATGACATCGTTTGCTGCTGCGTTTGTTGCTACTGCTTCCTCGTTCTCATGTCCAATGTATCTTCCTAAAACTACCTCTGCTGCAAATATTGTTGCTGCTGCTGCACATTTAGATGCAGAATCTGCCTTTACGGCTTCTCCTGGTTTAATTGCGCCACCAGCAGTTGCATATACGTAGGTGTTTCCACCTGCAACTCTAATAGTTTTGTCGCCTGCTGAACCTGAAGAATTATCTACAGTTTCAATTGCGATGTAAAGACCTTTGGCTTGATCACCGACAGAGTTAGTTGCTAGAACTGCTCTACCGTTTGCATCTCCTGCAACAGTTTGACCTGTTGTAATTGATGTTGAGGCTGCCATAGCTAGAGTTCGAATTTCAATACCTGTGCTACGTGCTAGTGCACCTGCTGCTGCTGTCATATTAACTCATATCTCCTCTTATTCTTCTTAGGATTTCATCACCCTTAACAGAACTATCTGTTGAAGCATATTTTACAGAATAGCGTGGTGAAGCTTTTGCTTCCACAATACCCTTGTAAGAGTCTGCTAGTTCAGTTAGTGTTGCTGTATCGAGTTTTGAAAGTTTAGCATATTCAGCTTCGACATTAATACTGCCGATTTTTGATTTTGCTTCTAAGATGGAGTCGATAATTGGTTCGACCTCAGCTTTTCTGAATTTAGCTTTTAAGGTTTTGATTTCTGCTTTGAGAGTTTTAACCTGGGCTTTTAGTGAGCCTTCTTCCTTGTCCTTCAAGTATTTTTCTTGTTTATCGGTCAAGTCAAGTTTGTTCTCATCTTCGGCATCTTCTTCCTCTTTTTCTTCGCCTTCTATGATGTCTTTTTCTTTCTTTTCTTTGTACTGCTCTTCAAAAGAGTTTTCGTCTGAGGCGTCATGTTCTTTTTTCTCTTCCTCTTCGGATTCTTTTTTCTCTTTATCGTCGTCATTTGCGTTTCTACGTTTCATGTTATTGCTTTTTTTCTTGTGTTTACCCTTAACAGAAGTATTATCTTTATCAAAGGACTGCATCTGAACCTCATAATCCTCGTCCTCTTCCTTTTGGTCCTTGGCCTTTTTGGCATTATTCTTTACAGGACCTTTACGCTTTCTAGGAGATGTGACCTCCATGTGGTCTGCCTCTTCTTTTTTCTTCTTCTTTAGCATATCCACCTTTGTAATATTATCCAGGGAGTCTTGGTCTATGTTGCCCTCTTTGTTATCATAGCATTCTGAATAGCAGATTGCTAGTGCCTGGTCATCTATGGTTTCGCCTGCCTCTGATTTTGCCTCTATACAGGCCTTTACGCATTCCCTATTGGCAACGGTCATGGTTTTACCTGCGGATTTTACTGTAAGATATTTGCCACAAGATGAGCGTGATGCCTGGACTTTTTGCAGTTGTGAATGGCATGTATCAGCATCGCCTGCACACTTACCTTTGATTTCTGCTTTCATAATTCCGTATGCTGGATCAGCTACGGCTGCAACGTGGGCTCCTTCGAAATTTACTATAATGGAACTATCCTGATGTCTTATCTCATCTGTTGAGTTGAATACTATTGATGGCGATACAAAATTAACATCACCGTTTTTAATTACCTCGGCTGCTGTCTTGTCAAAAATTTCTGCAACACCAAAAGCTTTGCCTGTTGTTTCATCTATTCCCACCTGGATTATATCTCCCACACGATATTTCTCCTGCTGGACAAATAGGTCATCACCGTTGGCTGCATTAGGATGGTCATACCCTGGCGTTAATACAAAGGGTTTTTCCAGGAACGTGTTTAGGTTATTCTTTAGGGCAGTCTCTGTTACTCCCCATCTGTTTAGGTTTAAGCTTGCATCTAATAGGAAAAATTTAATGAAGAATTTATCTTGGTTTTGAAACTTGATCAGTGCCATGCATAAAATGGCATATAACCTATTAAGAGAACTATACCTGTGGCAATCCCTGCACCGCAGAATGTTGCCCACATATCCATCCACTCAGGCTTGCCTCTGCCTGTTTTAAAGTCGAGAAGCTCCTTGCCTACGCCAAAGAAAAATCCTAAGAAAATCAATGGCATGTGCAATATGCCTATTATTGATAGACCAAAGCCGACTATGAAGTGTGCTAGCTTGTCATTCAATTTTTAATTTCTCCCTTAGATCCAGCAGTTGCTTTAGTTTCCTGGAACGCTTTTTTTCTATATTTGCCAGGTCAGATACCAGCCTATCATACCGTTTTATCGCATTAGCCTTGGCACTCATAATAAGCTCCTGAGCCGTTTTAGTATTCGCTCAAAAAATGATTTTTTCTTTTGTGGTAGATTTAGTGGATTCACATCCTCTGTCTTTTCATACGTTCTAGGAGATGATATGTCAGTTACCACATCGCCTGTCTGCGCATCAACATAATAGCACCTGCAATTAGGATGTGTGCCTTCTGGAATTAATGGCCGTTTAGGATCATCTATTTCATACTCGTTGCCAGCTAATGGCATGCAGATTTTATCATCCACTTTCATGTCTTCCTGAGTGGTAAAAATCACTGTAGCCTTCTCGTCAAAGCTTAGAAGGTCATAGGAGTTAATTGCTGCCTGAATTATGCTCAGCGTTGTGCTTTTCATTTTGAATTAGCTCGTCCAGGTCATCTAGGACCTTGGCTTTTTTTACATTCAAGGCCTGCTGAATTATATCATTGTCAATCTTTCGTTCTGCTGCTATGGTATCGGTCTGATTCATTGTTTTGTTAAGCTGTTTGTTTACTATATCTTGGGGAGTATGTATTCCCAAGTTTGGATCTTGTCCTGGAACTACGGATAAATCTACGTCTTTCAAATCGTCTTTTATCTCCTCTAAGTTTAACAATTCCAAAACCTTCTCGTCTGGCAATCCAGGTAATATTCCTTTTAATCTTAATACTGCATCTACTAAATCAAACCATGACTCTACTACTATTGCCTCAAACTCAGCTTTAACTCTGACCTTTGTTAGCAGTTCGCCCATGCCCATATAGCGCATGTTTCTCTCATACCACTGCTGTGATATTTGGTCTGATAGCCATTCTCTTGTGGCCTTAACTGGACCACTAAGGAAAAATTGAATCTTGCCAATTAGTGTAGCCCTGTTCTGATCTTCTTCACGTCCTAGTAAAGCCGAAGGGACTGCAAAGTTTCCTATCAAAATTCTCTCATAAAATGAAGCTAAATCAACAAGCTCCTTAATTTTTGGATTCAAATCAATTGGCTTGAACTCTATTTCATCTAATGCGTCTGCTGTTACGCAATTAAATGCGCCAGGGTTCAATGAGTTTAGTAATGTATTAGCATCAATTTCTGCATCGGATTTGTCACGTCCCATTTTCTTTAGGATAAACATTCCATAGTTTGCCCACATTGCAGTTGCTATCTCTGGCATGTCATACTCTACGATCCTGCGCCATGCCCTTGCTGCTCCCACGACACGCTGTAAATCTGAATAGCCATACCACATGGTCCTGCGCTTTGGGCTGTCTGGCCTATTTACAAAGTAGACCATTTCATTTGGATAAATCTCATCTGACGGATATGTGGTAATTACTTTCTCCAGTCCCCAATTCTCTTGATCCAGGAATACACGTCCTGTATCCCTTGGATGTATAATTTTCAATGCCTCTGGTAAACCGTCTCCTTCCCATGTCATTACGCAACGGCCAAAGATTTTTGCCATTGTGGCTGCATCTATCATCTTTTTTTGAAAGCCTATCTTTTGATCAAAATGGATTAATTCATCTAATTCGCTTGAATATTTTTCAAGCTCTTTTTTCTTCTGCTCCTCGTCCAGACCAGTATCATCTATTAATTCGAATGTTGGTCTTACTCCTCCGCCTATTACATACTCCATTAGTTTGTCTATGGCTGTTCCTACTACCGATGATGACCAAGCATCCTCAAAGTATTCGAGTTCCTGGTCAGTATAAGATGGATTAGAATAAGTGTGTAAAATGTTTGCAGTGGTAAATTTCTTAGAAGCTGATGCCACCTTTACTGATGGTAATGGTGTAGTATCTTTTTTAGCTGAAACCTTCTTTTTAGTTGGCAATACATAAAAAATGGACTAACAGGGATTAAGAGAACTAATCTGAGTTCTCTATTTTGTGTCCCTGTGCTATGAGGTTTGACAGCCAGGTGTTTTCCATAAAGTCCTGTATCTCGAAATGGTTTGTCGAATACATTGGAACATAGTCGTTTTGCATCTCGTGATAGATTATGCGCTTTGGCGTAACCTGGAACATTATGTCTGGATCTTTCATAAGGTCACCGTTTGATTCTCCATAATGACACATGGAGACATACTGCCTTGTGCCGTCCTGCCATGTTTCGACAGTTAGGTCCATGAACCCTGTGGCTTTTAGCTTGTAGGTGTTATGACCTTTCTTTGTGATGTCTATGCCGACAGACTTTAGCCAATCTGTTGGTATCATTCTAGTTCTTCCTCCAGGTTCTTTTGTATTTCGTCACAGGCCTTTTCAGGATCTAGTAATAGGTCCTGTCGCTTAATTGGATCTGATGGTAAAAAATGTGGTGTGGAAGGCATTAAGCGTCTGCCTCCTCTTGTTTGTATTTTAACAGTGTTGGATCTACTGCGTGGTTATAGATCATTCCTGTTTCTGGTCCTTTTGGTATTCCGAGCTGTTCGCAGACCATTTCGACTGCCCTTTTCTCGATTGCTACTTCCAGGACTCGCTTGGCAAATTTCTGGCCTAGTTCAGTCTTTAGCCATTCTGCTACCTCTGCGTCATATTCCTTAGCAGTCTTTTTCAATTCCTGTTGTCTATCCTCCAGGTATTTTTTGAGATTTTTCTCGGAATTGTCATCAGATTTTGCAGGCATAGGTTTTGGTTTAAAGCAGGCTTTGTGGTGTGGTTCGAGATTAATTTTGTCATAAATAATTATCTCGCCCTTCTTTATCTCACCTTTGCAGGTCCTGCACCAGCCTTTCCATTCTGATGGCATTTCTTTTGTCGTTGTTTGTTGGGACATTTTCTTACATGTATATAGTAAATCCCTATATATAAAATGACTCATCAATAAGCCTGATCGCTAATATAGGAAATACCTATATAATAATAAATCACTTACACAACTATGGTAAAAACAAGAGGAATAGCAAAATGTTCCACCTGCCTGGTAGAAATTCCAGAAGAGGAATTACAAAATGGGGAATGGCTGGCCATACAATTTTGCTCCCAAGAATGTAAGGACAATCACAAAGGCGATTAAATGCAGGAAAAAGCCACGAAGGCAAGCCTGTTTCGACTGTTTAGACGGAAGATATTAGGTGCGCCTGCTAACGTAATCATTTGTCATTGTAATAGATGCTATCATGTGTGGACCACAAAAAAGGCTCCACAAAGATGCTCGGCCTGTAACTCACCATATTGGGATAAGGATTATAAAAAATAGTCAGACTTTACTGTCTTCTTTCATCTCTTCTGTTTTGGTCATAGCCATCACCGTTAGTTTTCTAAACGTGGCATCATCTTCTGCATTGGCCTTATTTTTTCCTGATGCGAATGTCAGTTCATACCAGGCTAAGATTCTTGAATAATCATCCAGTGTTAACTCTACGCTCATGCTCATGGATAGAACACCTCTCGTGCTATGGACGTGGCACCTGGAGGAACGTCAGAGCCAAATAGATCATCATCCTTATCGGCATAACTTCTATGTGATACCTGGATAGATGAACGCTGGTCTGGCTGTTTCTTGATATAATGTCTGGCCATAAAACATGCAAGCATTAATGCCATTACGGTGTCATCATGCTCTGTTCCTTCTGCCCTATATGATACGTTACCAGCTTCTGTGATAAATTCTGAAAATATGGATATCTGTCTTTTTAGCTCTTCTACATCCTTGTTTGATTTTGCAGGGAACTTGATTCTCTTCTGCTGAAACATTTGCGCCATCCATAGGACCATTTGATTTTTGGGCATTACCTTGCCTGTGGCTATTTTCATTTGATCCTTTACCTGGGCTGTTGTAAATACAGGAATTAGATTAGGAATCTTATGTCTATACCTTAACTCTTCATAGACGTGTTCTCCTGTGTTGTTAATTTCTATAACATAATAATTGAAATGCTTTGCATCATGGATGTTAGCTATTAGATTCTCCACTTCCAGATAATTGCGCTTTATCCAGGTCTTTACTCCTTTCACGTAGATATTATCATCTCTGACCTCAATGCCTACGAATGCAAAACTATCCCTCTGCTTGCCAGAGTCTATTCCTGCAATTCTCATTTTAAGCACCCACGCATGTGTTGAAAAACCAGTTGGTGAACCAAAACCAGCCTCCCTCGTTGCATATCAAAATTTAGCTCCACAGGCCTTGCAAGATGAATAGCCTTTGCTATGACCGTCATTTTGTCCCCACGTCCAATTCCAGCCCTGTGCCTTTTTGCATTTTGGACATTGCTGTATGCTCATTCCTTTTCAACCCAAACCCACTTGCCTTTCTTTTTGGGCTTTTCAGTTAGGGATAGTAAATTGTAAGCATTACATAATTTGTAGACAAGCTTTGTTTTTTCTGATCCTTTTAATTCTGAATAGTATAGTTCACGTTTTAAATCGTCAATAATTTCCTGCATGTGCTGTCTGTCAGGTGCTTCCCATTCTGGCTCGCTGAATGGATTAAAATTTTTAAGCCACTCCAGAACCATGTTTTTTACCCTCGATGTAATGATGGCAGATATCTGCTATAATGTCGCCATGAAGTTTTAGTAATGACATGTGTTTTGACTGCCTTTCTTCTAGCTTTTCTATGTGCTTGGCCTGCTGTTCTATTGTACGCTGCTGTGTATCCAAAGCTATTGCTATCTGGAATAATGTAGGTAAATCCTCTGGATCTATTTCAAAGCCGTTCAATATTCTTCTGCCTCGTATTGTTCTGTGGCATCGTCTGATATAACACCAAATATGCTGTTCCTGGCAGAAGTAAACTGGCATCTATATTCTTGGTCAACATCAATATCTGTGCGCTTTAGTTCCTCTTCCATCTCTTCTTTAGTGTAAATCCATCCTATTGCGTTGTTAAAATCATAATGCAGTTTCTTGTAATCGTTTTCTGTTATCGATATATCGTAAAAGAATCCACGCTGTCCCCTAGGTGTTGATACTAGGAATATGTCAGACTTGTTAGTCATTATGATAGGCTCTACTGCATCCATTACTACCGAGTCGTCTACCAGGTTAAAGTGCGCAGCCTCGTCTATCATTACGCATCTAATTTTTGTATCTCCCCTGATAGCTTCTGAGTTTGATGGCAGGCCTTCTATTTCCGAGCCGTTTTTTAATCGTATTAGTAAATCCGAAGATGTGCCGTCTAGCACGTCAGGTATATTTCTAAACAGCATTCTAAGACGAGCCATTACCTTTTTTGTGGTCTTTTCCCTAGTTCCTGCAATGATTAGAACACGCCCTCCTGCATACTTGTGAAAGACCTGGTATTGTATAATCCTCAAGACTATTTCTGTTAGACCTATCTGCCTTGATTTGTTTACGTGAAATTTTAGATGCTTATCAGATAATGACTGTTTAATTAAATCGTCCTGGTGAGGCATATACTTCATCTCCTGTAATGTGGCAGGATGCTGTGGCAAACCTACTAGATGGGAGAAACAGCAGTTAACAGATGGCTTTATCTTTCCACAGAAGAACGGTAATTTTTTGACAGACTCTGTAGAGTCGTCTATTGAATTACTTTGTTCCTTTCGGAAGCTCGGATATAAATCGGCTATCTTGTACGCCTTTTTGAGCGTCAGCTTCTATCACCTCTTGACTTACTGAATAATATGTTGAAAGTAATGGCTGTATGCCTGCTATTGAATCAAGTATTCTCTGCTTCTCCATTGCAGTAGTAGCCCTATGGTAGTTCTGCCATGAGAATCTCATTATGGTTTCTAGCTGGTCAATGCGTTCCAGGTGTTGTTCCCATAGGCCATTTTTTTGTAACTCGTACTTTCTTTTTTCCTTCATGGTCTTTAGACGAGCCTTTGTTCTGTAATATGTGGCAACACTCATGGGCTTTGTTTTTTTCTTTTGATGTGTTCTAATCCAGGCTAAAGCTTCTGTCTCATTGAACTTCATGACGATGGTTTGCATCACCAAGATTTCACTATCATTTAGAGCCAAATTTTACTCACAATTTGATAGTTTTACTATCATTTAGGAAGTAATTTTTTTTGCAGTCTTTCCAGTGTAGTTTTCCCATCGTTTTATTATTACGTCTATGTAAATTGGTTCAAGCTCTATTCCATAGCAGATACGTCCTGTTTGTTCGCAGGCCATTAAAGTAGAGCCTGAGCCTAAGAATGGATCAAACACTATCATGTCTTTTTCACTACCGTCCTGGATTAGCGTAGAGAGTAAATCTACAGGTTTCATAGTAGGATGTAAATCAGAAACGTGTGGCTTGTCAAACTTTAAGACAGTAGTATTAGTATGGCTTCCGTAAAACTTGTGATGGTTTTTCCAGCCATATAGGATTAGTTCATGTTGTGGGTTGTAATCTGATCTGCTTAGAACATGGTTGTTTTTTACCCATACCAGTATTGCTCCCTGATATAGATTGCACTGTTTAGCACCTTCTATTAGCGTGGCAAATTCCTTGTTGCCCATGAATATGTAATAGGCGTTATAATCAGAAAAATTGATCTGCTTTAGGAATCCTGTGAAAAATGCATTGTAATCCTTTATCGAGTCATTAGCTATATGATTTTGGTTTCTGTTTCCCTTGTCTATTGAGTTTAGAAATTTGTTCTTATTGCCATAATCTACACCGTAAGGAGGATCTGTAACTAGCAGGTCAACTGTCTTGTTACCCATTAATTTTGCATGACTCTTAGTAGAGTCTCCACACATTATTCTATGTCGTCCTAGCTGATAAATTTCACCTGGTTTAGACTGAGCCTTAGTAGGCTTTGCTGGTAGCATCAGGTCGTCATTATGAAATTCAATATCAAAATTCTTTTTTAAGGATTGCTGAAATGCCTGCTCGTCTTCTGCCATTAGTTCGGCAAACTGCTTTAGTTTACCTGCATCAAAGATTTCCTTAAACTCGTCAGCATCCTTTTTCTTGTCATGCTCTCCCCTAAGCTTATTCATTAACTGTCTGAGCATTTTCTTGTCTACCTCCTTGACATTAATCACATAGGCAGGGATGGCCTTTTTTCCTAGCTTATCATAAACCCTGACACGATGCTCTCCGTCTACTACCTTTAGGTCCTTGTTTAGTATTACAGGTGCCAGGTAGCCGAATTTTTTAATTACTTTTTTGAGCGCATCCATTTGGGCTGTGGATAATACATTAGGGTTAGTGTCGTCAAATTTTATGTCCTGGATCTTTACCTTCTTTAATTCAAACTCTTTTATCTCAGGCACACAGAATGCCCATAGTTATTTCATTAGAGAACTAATATACTGAACAACAGGAACAGTGACGGCATTTCCAAGCATCTTATACCTTTGAGAATCCGATTCGCCTTCGGTCCAGCCATCAGGGAATCCTTGTAATCTTTCACACTCTAATGGCGTTAATCTTCTGAGCCTGTGATTGTTTAAGACAAAACTTGCAGTTGATTGATTTCTGCATCCCTCACCTGTGTTAAGTGTGTTAGCTTCTCCAGATTTTATTCTGGATTCTACTCCCCAGTCTCTTGTTGATTTTGACCAACCGAGAAGATGTGGCTCTTCTTCTAATATTCCCCAGTCATTAGGATTACCTGTTAATGTCCATGTTTCATCCCTGTCCTGAATACGGTTCTTTATGTTACCGTCTGGATGTGATAAAAATGCCATCTTTTTCTTTTCTGCATATACTCCAGTCTTTGCTCCCATTCCACCTGCGCTTGCCCTTAACGTCCTGGCGACACCACTTGTGTCATAAATTCTATAACAGTCCTCAGAGGAATTTTTCAGCATTTTGATTGATGGTTTATTAGATTCTTGGCCGTAGTCTCCGACAGGTAGTATTTTTCGTCCACTTCCTTCTCTAGAATGTCCGACAATGAAGATGCGCTCCCTGTTTTGTGGAAGGAAATATTTGCTGTTGACAACTTGCCATTCTGCATCATACCGTATTTCATCAAGCGCACCGAGGATTGTTGCGAGTGTTTTGTTTTGGTCATTATACAGTAATCCCTTAACGTTTTCAAGGAGTAAATACTTAGGTCTTTTTTCTTTTGCAATCCGAATAATTTCATGATAGAGCGTGCCTCTAGTGTCTTCAAATCCGAGCCTTTTTCCAGCCAGTGAAAAAGCTTGGCAAGGGAATCCTGCACAGAGGATGTCAAAGTCTGGCAGCCATTCTGGCTTAATTTTTCTTGCGTCAGCTTCTTGTGGTTTGTTGCCGAAATTTTTCTCGTAGATGTTCCTGGCGTACTTGTCGATTTCACACGATCCGATGCACTCATGTCCATTCCTTTCTAGTGCCAGCCTAAAGCCACCTATTCCTGCAAACAAGTCAAAGAATTTCATTTCCTAATCCTCGAATAAATTAGCATCGACACATTAACCATTAGGGGAATTTCTACCAGGTCTATCCCATAAAGCAGAAAATCAAGAACTGGATGAACGTTGGATATGAGACCAGTCTGTAACCATAGATCTCCTGCCCAGACCATGTGGGGAATCTGTATGTAAATGATGAAAGCTGTGAGCGCAATAGATTTGGTAGTGTGCTTTTCATACCAAGCCCAAAATCTGTTCCATCTATTCAAAGCCGTGCAAGTTCCTACAACATGGGCATTCTGTGCATCTGTAGCTTGAGTCATGATTGCAAATACCACACTCGCAGGAATCCTCAGTCAAACCTATCCACCATATTTTTCATAGCTCCTTCGATGATCTCTATCGTAGTGTAATGCCTAACAGGCAGTCCTTCTATTCCGCCAAAGCCATCGTTGCCGTAAATTTGTCTTAATGTTTCTCTGTCATGTAGTGGTATAGTTTCCTCGGTATTTTGTGAAAATGGATTCATTTGAGGATACATTAAAGACTCTACATTGTTTTTTGTATCCCTATCCTCAACATAATGACCAATGCCAAGTGCGTGTGCATACTCGTGTCGGATTATTTTTTCTATTGCAGAGTTTGGCATCGGTTTAGGCGTTAGGTCAATTTCTACCTCCTCATTTTCAGTATCACATCCGATGCAGATTGCCACTTTATGACCTACCTCTATGCTCTCAAGATATGTCATTATGAAAGCCCACTGGTGTTTGGATTTAGAAAAATCGATTTGGGTATAGCCCAATGCGTTTTGATTGTCTATATGCTGGCCATGATTGTCTTTTGCAAATTCTAAAAAGATTGCGCATCCTGGGAAATCTACTACGTTTTTATCAAAATGATCCTCATACTCGACTAGCTTTATCGGAATATCCCAGCCTGTAGGATCATAATGCTTGGTGTTCATTGTGTAAAGGTCCATGCTATCAGACCAATCCTGGACAGTTAGAATGGTTAATGTTAAAATTTCATTGTAAAATCTTTCCTGTAGTATTGGCTCAGGCTCCATTATGCATGTTGTCGGATTGTCTTTATGCACCACTCCCATTGTTTCAATTTTATCGATACCTGATGCAGAGTCGACAAGGCTGAATATTGCCCAGGCGAACATAATCCACACTAGGGCATATAATGCCACATGTACATACATTAGAAAAATTGCAAATTATGGGAACAAGAGAACTAATCTGCCTGTTTACTCTCCACCGTACATATAGTGTCATAATGCTCACCACCATGACAAACTAATAATATTCTAATTATTTCAAAATCTCTTTTCTTACCTAAACCTGTTGAATTATAACCGAATGTTATAACCTTCCCACCTGGTTTTATCACTCTAGCCATCTCATCTTTGACCTTAGCTATCCAACCACTTGAAGTGTGCCAACCAGTGCACATACCACCATTTTTCTTATAATGTTCTGATACCTGTCTTTTTGTGTATGGCGGATCAAGTACGCCAAACTGTGCCGAACTATTCTCTAATGTCTTAAGATAGTCAAAACAATCTACTTTACCCTCGAATGGAAATGGATCAATGTAATCAGATCCTATCTCATCTTTTATTAAATTTGTAATTGGTTTAATCTGAAATGTTCTTTTGTTTGGCATAGCCCAAGCACGTTCTATTATCAATACTAATCCGCCTGTTTATTGATATGTTCCAATAGACAACTCTTGCACATATCGTCACCATTTTCATGACATGAACATGAACAGCTCATATCCTATTTTTCCTCCTGGCAAGCCATCTTTTAATTCGCAGGTAAATTCTAGGATTCCATTTTCTTTTACCATACTTGTCTGTGATTCTTTTTACATCATAATCATTCAGATGAAGCTGACCGTTATACTGCCACCACATTACAGATTTTTCATTATTTGCATCATGGGTTAATCCTAGGCAATGGCCAATCTCATGAATTAAAACATGAACCATGTTGAATGTTTTGATTGTGGTCCTAGTTCCAAAAGGATACTGGAGGGGAAATGCCTCGTGAGCATTAACTGGTTTCCCATCCGTACTCCAGTAATAATCCTCGTTGAATACTATCTTGCCTGCGTGAGATGTTGCAGGATAATATGCATACGCAAGAACACCTTTTTTCAGATGTTCATCATTTTCCGAGTTACGAAAATTGATGTAAACGTCAGGGTTTTGGTCTCCTCTAACGCTTTTTAATTTTAATGGAATTTCAAAGTTCCACGTACTCATTGCCAGGTTAACGGCACGAGTTTCAATTGCTCTACCTTCAATGTCTTCACTATCTCGCTGTAAAGCATAGGTCACAGTATGTTTGTTCCATTTGTGAGACCAGTGCGTCTGATTCTCCTCTGAGTATGCTAGTCCGTCTTTTGTATCACTAACAAAGCATACTGATTCCATACTAACAAAATTTTATAATAAAACAAGAGAACTGTTAAGGGGAGTTGTGTACAACGTTGCCCATATCTAGAACTGGGACGGTTTCAGTCTGTTATCTCCCAAAATAACTTAATCGTTTCTATGTTTGATCATATCTGCACTTGCGATTCCAATGACTGCAACAATTCCTGCTGCATATACTTCACTGGACAAGTTTCCGAGTACGGCTCCTAGAGCCAGTAATCCAGAACCTAATCCCAATGCGAGATATCTTAATTGTCCTATTTCCATAAAAGATTCACACTAAACCTATCACATAAGAACTGATTTGGATTTAGGATCTATTGGCTGTCGCATTTCTAAATTTAGGTCATGCCTGACAACTTGCTGATTAAACCAGTCTGCCATCTCTACAGGGATGTCTTCTTTACAGTTTGGACATTTCATAAATGCCGTTCTAAACCATTGTAAGACCTGCATATATTCAGGCGTGTGATTTATGATATTATTTTTCAGATGCTTAGGCGTTATAGATAGAGTCTTGGCCACCTTGGCAATATTCCAGGTAGTCTGCTCCAATATGATTCCCTTTAGCTTTTCAAACGGTCCTATTTTCTGCCTGTAATCCGCCTGCTTTTTGATAAAGATGATTTCAGCCTCGATTGACTTTTGGTCTTTGTTTAGCGTGTTGATTGTTCTAGTGAAATGTTTTTCCATGGCCATCGCAAACTCTTTGTTGCTGTAATATTTTTTAGTTAAATCTTCGCATACCTCTGCCAAGTCATGACAGTTGTATTTTACCCTGGTGAAAAATTCTGGCACAGGCTCGCTGTAAGGATCTATCTGTTCAGGCTCTTCTGTAGTTTCTGACTGATAGTTGGTTTTTACGTTTACGTCCTCTTTTTCTTCTGTCTCAAGTTCAGGTGCCTTTAGCTCGTATGTTCTGCCACAAAATTGTATGTTGCCACATTCACACTTTTTGGTGTAATCATCAAAATCTGCAAAAAAACACTCATGATTTCTATGTGACGTAGAAATTGAATTAGTTCCGTAATCTCTTTTTTCTTTATCAGAAAACAGGTTGTAAAATTCCTGATTCCTAGGATACGTTATCCTATACCTTTCAAGTGTTCCGTTGATATAAGAAGCAAGTTGATGAGGCTTTACTCCCTTGATCATGTTTAGATTGATCAGGGTTCTAGTCGCTTTCACTATTTTCTCTATCAGTTCTTTTTTTGTAGTCACGTCATCCCTATCTGCTTTGACAAGCTTTTGAAGAAGAGCATCATGCTGTTTCTTTAGCTCGTCATTACTTAGGTCCTGACTCACAATATGCCTATGTAGGTTCTTCTTATATAGGATATTATTAGTCGCTGCAATCCAGTTCTCCGCCACACTTGAAGCATTTCTCGTGACATGGCTGTATAGATGCCATTACTGCGTCACATCTTGGACATACTACATTCTCTGTGTGGTGCGTGAACACCTGTGAAGACATATTATATGTAGGAATTACCTATATATTGAAACTATTTTTTTATAAAATTAGGCCTTTTTCAGCCCATATTACGTGCCTGATTAGCTTGTGTTCCTGGTTTAGGTCTATATCATCATCCAAGATATCAGTCACGCATTTGTGTAATAGCTCATGGTGAATGGTATCAGGTATGTTTTCCACGCATTCTGCATGAGCCTTTAGAAATACCAGGATTCTATTTGTATTCTGAAAATATTCCCCATAGTCATTATCGTCTGATATTATCTCAAAATCTACGAGGGGAGGATTTATCATTACACACTAGCACCACCAGCGGGAATGCGCTTCATCTCTTTTACTAATACGTCAAAATTTTGCCAGACGTCAATTTCACAATGATCACAGATATACTTCATACTTGATTTCCATTTTGGATGTTTTGCATAATAGATATTTTTCCAGATGTCTAAATCAACACTGGTCTTATCGTCAGCGCCACCGACTATTTTTCCTGCATTTCTTAGACTATTGCCACCTGAATTATACAAATTATACTTGTTCTTGGTTACACGCCAAGTATCTATTATTCTAAAGTCATTGTAATTTGGGACAAGCTTATCCTGTTTTGTTAGATGGCATCTAGCTGTTACATAAGGCAAATCAAACTTTGAGATATAATGGCCAACTACAACATCAGCCTGACTTAATTCGTCTGCCAGTGTCTGTAAAATTCTAATATCAAAATCAAAGTTCTTTGTCTTATAGCCTTTTTTCATATCTTCGGGCTGGAGGCAGTCATAAATCATCTCTTTTTTATCAGTTAGAATATCCCATCGTAATGCATACCAGCAGATGACAAATCCCATGCGGGCATCAAAGTTTATGGATTCTATGTCAAAAATTGTAAAATACCTGTAGCCTTTCATCAGCCATCTATACTGTTCTTTGTTTAATTTTTTTGTAGCGAATAAATGATCAACTTCAAACTCGTGAAGCTTTTGGTGTTTTTGGAATCTTTCAAGGATTTGATCCTTTGCTAATTCTCGCATACTAATCAGATTCTCGTTGTAATTATTACAATAGAACTATAATTGCTCCATTTGCTGCTTTTTTGACTTTCGAGGTTTTTTTCTTACTGGTGAACCACAGCATCTGCATCTTTCTCTCTGGCCTAATTTCATGATAAACTGAACTCCATTAACTGTTAGAAAAATATGGCATGTGTTACATCTTCGAACACCGTTATCATACATGTGTTTATTTGGAATATTCGCTTTGTGCAGTTCGCATATTCCCTTACATCTATAACTCATTTAATCCTCCCGGCCAGTAAATTTGTGATAAAGTCAAACTCTTGGCAAAGATCTTTGTCCTTTTCGCAAAGCTTGTCGGCATTACTGAGCCATTTGATTGCATTATTACTTGCCTCCATTTTCCTTTTTGACCTCTTTTCTGGCTCGCAGGGTTTGTTCCAGGTTAACCCTGTTGCATTCCAGATATGTAGTGTGTGATATTCCTAAAGCCGAAAGCAGTTCTTCATTAATTACAATTGTAGGAATGCGAGCCTTGTGATAATCCATATCACGTTCAAGCGTTTTTCTAGTAATAGAAATATCATCTCCATATCCATGAATTGGTCCATCTAATTCTATGGCCACCATATATCCCTGGATCTCTGCTGTAGCATCTGGGCAGTGCGTCTGAGACTTGTTTGCGAAATTTCTGCTCTCAATTCTGCATAATTCATCTATGATAGTAGCCTTGGTGAAGCCTGCCTCTTGTAAATCTGCAAGCAGTCTTTCTTTTCTTGTCTGGTCACTAGCTACTGTTCTATTTTTATCTGCATAATGTTTCCATTGTTTCTTGTAACCCACAGCAAATAGAGTTGTAAATTTTTGTTTATGTGAACTATCTACTTGCTTAACTCGCACTCGACATGGACTCCATTATTCTTTTCTTTCCATTTTACAAGTTCTTCTCCACATACCTCGCATGAGTTTTTTGGTTTTTTCAACGGTTCTCCTTTTTAAATTCAGAAAGATAGTTACATATCCCGCATCTCTTTCTGTTATGGATAAGGCATACGACTTTGTAATAATCAAAGGTTAACTGTTTACTCAAGAATATATCGACACCCTTATTTCATTTGGTCTAAATTTTTTATTTTTTGTCTTCATCTGTGGTTTGATGTTACAGCAAGGGCATAGCAGAGTTTTAGATTTTTTTGTGATTAGGATGGTTCGTTTAATCCATCTGGCACAAGTCGAACACCATACATGATCATCATAAAATTTTTGAGCAGGAACCTTTGGCTTTTCAAATCTATCGCAGATGTTTTTGCATACCATTACAAATCATCCTCCTTACATCCATGCGTTTTTGCGCAGCCTGGACAAAAGAAGCCCTCACATTTATGGCAGGCTTCAAGTTCGCCAGGATTGTATCCTGCCATGCAGGCATCACACGTTGGTCTCAATGTTTTTCTCCAGCCCTGGAATACCATACCACCAAGGCAGTCTATCTCTGTATTTTTTGAAATTAGGAAAGTCCTTCTCTGTTTTTACGACAATTTCTTTAAAGACCTTTTCATTAAATTCCTTATTCCCAAAAAATTGCTTCATCTCCAAATCTCTAGATGTGTTTAGTGGAGGATTAGCCCTTTCAGAATACTCGTCTACATCACTTATCTAAATCCCCTCCAGAACAATTATCACAGCCACAGTTGCTTGGATTTACTTTGTATTCTACTCCACATGCTATTGCTGATAATTTAGCCACAACTGAAATGATTGGTTCAAATCTTGCCTTCAAATCTTCGACTTCTTCTTCTAGCTTTTCTATTTTTCTAATCATCTGATGCTCATCCAATTTTTTCTCCTCCTGCTTTGTGAAATTCGACAGGGAATTTCTTGTCCCTGTTAAGATGTTCCTGCCAGTGCTTCTGGCATAGTATCATATTTTTACCCTCTATCATTATTTTTTGATGGCCTAATTCTTTGCAGATAGAGCATTTAGTTGACTTGTCCTGTGTTGCGTGTTTTGTCTTATGGACCGTTTCTTTTTTCCTGCCATAGTCAGACCATTTAAGAAAGACCATTTTGATGACTCCAATAATCAATATGCGCAGCCTGGTGATTTTTCCAGTCTTCAATTTTAATCCACTTCCCTGCTTTATTGCAGAAAGGATTCTTACATTTGACAAACTTTTGTTCTTTTTTTGGTTTGGATAATACCTTACATTCATGCCACCTCTCCGTAATATTGTCAAACAGTTTCCATTTTCCAGAATTAATATCGAGTTGCCAGGAAAGATTTCCACTAAAATTGCACCTCTTGCACGTTTTCATTTTTTACCTGTGGTGTGTATATACATAGGAAGTTTTGTGGAGAGGGAGAGAGAGAGACATCCACTAAATGATATATTTTTTTTTTATCATCATACTCAATATCAGGATAAGATTCGACAAAAAGCCCTTTAACTTTATTGAAAACCCACATGGACAAGCCAGATTTATCAAGTAAGCTCGCTCTGGAAATGTGTCTCTCTCTCCCCACTATCTCGTGAAGATTCTGTATGTGGCTTTTCCAGCTAAGACGTTTAGCTATCTTATCCTGAGCTTCCTTTTCTCGCCTTTCACGCTCTGGTATTGTTATGCCGTGATAAATATCAGGAGTCATTGATGCTCTCTATTCCCCTCATAATAGACCAAGGCCTGCCCTGTTCTACTCTCTTGAATACGAGCTTGCGTTTTGCAGTAGACACCACCACTACCAGTCCACAGTATTTTTTGGAAGAATCCTCCAAAGCTTTGCGCTCTGCTGGTTTTACATATCCATTGTATTTGCATTGTATCAATAGCGGAACGTTTCTCCAAAGAGGATCTTTTTTGTCTTGGGGAGGAATGGCGATTAAATCGTAAATTCCCCATGACCTGTAGGACCGTATTACATACCATCCTAATCGCTCCAGGTATTTGCGTGTCCTGTTCTCGAACCTGTAGCCTTTCTGATAGTTTCTTGATGCCACTAATCAAGTTGAGGAAACAACTCCTTAACACGACTTCTATTCAGTTGGTAAAGTGGAGGGTTTGCATTTTTATCAATCATTACTAATTCACAGCCGACAGCTTCTGCAAGTCTGGCCTTATTGGTAAATCCTGGATAATGTTTAGTTATGGCTGCATCTAGTTCACGTCTTGTGAACCAGCCATCATATAATCCTGAATCATGTTTCCATGCATAGATTAATTTCGCACAATGTGTTTTAACCAACTCATCATTCCACTCACTAGCTTTGGCATAGCCGTGTTCTTGATGCATTATTAATTCTACACCACAATGTCCACAGTGACCATCTTTTACCAAGAATTTAGGCATCTGGAAGGATCTCCAGCAATTGCCAGGTCTTTTCTTGTATCTTGAATTTTTCTCGCTTGGCATTTATTGATTCAATAAAGCCTGGATCAACGTTTTCTAATTTAACTGCGAATCCTTCAGGGACAGTTACTTTGCTCATGGAAGATTTACCTCCCCATTATCATCATCCAGCATAGTGCTAGCTTGTTTGAAGGAATCACTGGAAAGTTTTCTTTTAATCTCTGCAATGTCTGTATTTAGGCATGTTAATGTTTCAGTCAACATGGCTCTTGTATTTTCTAAATATGGTAGACATGCAAGCATTTGTGGTTTAGTCATCTGTGGTTTTGGTGTTGGAACTTCACCACCAGCATTGTAATTTGGGCAATTATGTTTTCTATTAGTTTTTACATCGATTGGAACCCAGCCACCTGACGGAGTCTTGCCTTCTGGATTATTACCGTCAAAGTAAATGTCTGCACCGCATCCACGATTGCACTTGCTAATTTTTCTTTCTGCCATTTTTCTCCTCCTTTTTACCTGGACATTTTTTCTTATGATGCTCTGATTGTTCTAAAATTGTGAGCTGGCCTATTAGACCACATTTACCACATTCAAATTCTTGTTTAGGATAACGTTTCTTCAATTTGCATACCGCCCAATTTTCGTAAATGATAAATTGTGAGCCTTTTCTGTTAATCTAGTGTCATAACACTTTTGGCATACATTCAGTCGTAATGCAGGAACTTCACCAGGGTAATCTTCAATGGTAAAAAAGCCAATTGGAATTGAACCCTTGCAGCAAAAAATTTCCGAAGCTGATGGGACCGAATAACCACCAGCCTCAGAAGCTAAGAGAGTTCTTGATGTGTAATCAGAAGATGGTGCATTGTCATGAGCCAATTGCGATACGACATTGCAAGAGGTATCGCCTGGTAAAGGTGCAGAATGGTCAGATGACAGATGCCACCACTTTCCGATAGTTCACGACAGGTAATATACAATCTGTGTATTAAAAATTTATAGAGCAAAAAGTTAAGCTCGAGTTAAAAGTTTTGAGACGGTTCACGCCTTGTCATAGTGACCAAACAGCAAAAAATGGAGACATCATTTAATTATTCTTATTTCTAAATAATATTGCTGACAGACTCGTGTTCCGATAGTTCACACTTCTGCTCACGAGGATGTCGGCTTTACGCTAGAATATATTATATTATTTATTAATAAAACCGTCAACAGTCTACATTTGGCTGGAATGTGGACATTACCAGGGAAAATTTGATTTAAGTTTTTGAGTCTCAAAATCTACATCATCGACAAACTTCATGTATATTTTTACACCATCTTCTTCTGGAATTGGCTCTTTGTTAGGATCAGTTTCACCAAGTTCATTCAGAGTATTATCTATAATTTCATAATTATAAACTTCAAACTCTTGAGTTATTTCGCCTGTTTCCCTGAATAATTCCACTAGGAATTTTGACCAGTTTGAGCCTACTGTATGCAGAGATTGTATAATTGTTGATTTTGAATCCCTGATCTGTTTAATATAGACATGATTCATCTCGTGAAAATGCTCGATGACGTGGTAGACATCCTCGAATCTTAAAACGTGCGCCAGCTGTTCTCCTCCAAGTTTTCCTTTAGCAGCCTTGTTTTTCTTAATCAAGCGGCAAAAGTTAATGACCTGAGATGCGTTTTTTTTGTAGATTGGCACAAATTTTCCTTCACTATCAGGAATGTAACCACCTAGAAGAAAATTATATTCTCTGAATGGTATTGATAACCAATTAAATTTTGGTATTTCTATGGCCTTTCTATGTATAGCCTCAGTAGTTGACTTTTCCAGGAATTTTGTAGCTTCACCAAACCGCATATCTTGTATGTTCTTTTTTGTTTCAACAGATGAGCGAATTGAAATATGTGTCTCGCTGTTTTTTGATTTTTCCTTTATCTTTTTTAGAAACATCACTCTTTCTCCTGTGGTTTTAGTAATGAGTTAGCTTTATCCTGTTGCATCTCCATCATCATCTTTTCCATTTTCTCCAACCTTAGTATCATTGCTTGCTTTTCCAAAGAATCCGCTTTCTCCTTTTGTTTACGGTCCTCCTGCATTTCTAGATATTTTTCAGTGGAGAGTAGTAGATTACATTTTGAACAGAATGTGCTTTCTTTTCTATTTGGCGTGTTACAGCTAGGACAGATTTTTGTTACAGAAAATTTTTCTTCTTCTTCAATTCGAACTCCTGCTGCTTTGAGTAATGGGTTAATAATTTGCTTTGGACTTCGACTCACATAGGTTAGTATTCTCTGGGAGTTTTTGGTCCATCCAGCATATTGCTTTAGTTGTTGATCAGATAATGTATCTGTCTTATTTGTGATAGATGAATGCCTATTGACGAGATAAGGATTATGTGGTTTTTCCAGGACTCTTTGAAGGATGGGCATATCTTCTCTATCAATTTGATCAGGATGTTTCACCATCAATTCATTTAGCCTTTTATGGCATCTGTCGTAAATTCCCCATAATGTGCTTGGACTCAATTGTTTTGAGTATTTTTTTCTTGTTCCGATATCTGTCAGTAATGGTGATGATGCAGTCCAGTTTGGATGTTGTTTTGACCATTCAATCAGGTATGGATAAGACATTATCAAAGGATTTGTTCTTTCTCCAGTTTTCGACTGATAAGGGATTGTTGCGATAGCATAATTTTGATTTGGATCAATCTTAACATCACCTACTTTAAGATTGACAGCCTCGTGATTTCTACCTGCTAAATCATATCCAAGTGTAAAGGCCAATTTATCTCTCATGTGAGGAACATATTTCACAAAAACCAATAATTCTGCTTCTTCCCATATTTCATGTGGTTTGTAAGTAGCCTGGCGTTTTGTCTTCTTCTTCCTAATTTTAGCAAACATTTTTGGGGATTTCCAGTCTTCCTCATCCACATCCGAATCCTTGTTTAGCCACCATTTGTAGACAGTAGATAATCTGTCACGATAATGATTCCATGTGGTTATCCATTTCTGATCAGGATCATCATCTAATGGCTTAATTCTTTTATCTAAAAATCCCAAAATAGTTTCTCTTTCGGCATTAGCTAAATCTAAACCAGGGTTTTCTTCTGCAAAGTTTTTTAGAATTTTGAGATATGTGCCGACATTATTTTCTGTATATTGTCCAGAAATTTTATACTTGTAAAAATCTAAGATAAACTGCTTTTGTTTTTCTGGCAGTTTTTCAATTTGGATCAGTATTGGTCCTATCTTGTTTCCCATTGTGACATAGTTTAGGGAGAGCATTGTATTAAATGCTCCCCCGTCTTTAATGGGAGCGGCGAGATTTGAACGCCTCTAAGACGTGGGAGCAGTTAAGATTTTAGCAAAATATCTTTTAGCTCATCGATCTTGTCATATATTCTGGCATGATGGCGATCTGCTGATTGTGTTTCATTTACAATCTGTTGTTCTAGTTCTGCTATCTTGTTCATTGCCATATTGCTATTCCTTTCTGCACATGTTAGCTTTTTGCCAAGGAAAAATGCAGCACCGCTTATGCTACCGACAATGGCTATGATATAGCTAAGATTTTCGAGCATTTGGTTTCTTTACACCTTCCTGGGATTTGAGAAGTTCTTGCTTCAATAATTCGATCTGTTGCCTTAGATGCACTATTTCTGATAAATCTCTAATCCTCATTTGTATTTCAAAATTATCCATTCAACTCACCTCCCTAATTCCAATAGCCCAATTTTTTAAGATTGCCTGATGCATCTTTTACATGGAAATATCCATCTGGATCGCCTGTTGGACCGGATGAACCGCCTGCACCGAATTTTAAGTAAGCACCGCTAGTGAATATTATGTCGGCTTCTGTCTGAATAGGTTTCTCAACATACATCTGCGTTGATTGAAATTCTATAAAATCAACTCCACTTCGTTTGATATGCTCCGTTCCATCAAAGTCAATATCTCCACATTCCTCGATTGGCTTGTTATTCATGTCAAGTTTTGCGTTTGTTCCAGAGATCGATATATTGTTAAATTTGCCATTGAATATGTAGCCATTATCCCAATAGGTATTGGTGTCGCCTAAATCCTTGAATCCTGTAGATGGTATGATGTTCGTGTCAACTTTGCCTGTCATGGATATGGTATCATTTGAATCACTTCCCAGGTCTACGTTTCCGTTAAACGTTGCAGTGCCTGAGACGGTTAAGGCTAAGTCAACATTACAGTTTCCACTGAGATATAGATCCTGCCACTTTTTAGTGCCTGAGCCTAAATCATAGGTATCTGTATCTGAGGGCAATACGTTAGAGCCTATGGATGTAAAGTCTGTTGAACCTCCTCCAAAGGATGCCACTAATATCCACATGGCGTTAGATGAGCCTGTAATGTTTGACTCGTCATACTGCAATATGGCAATGGCACCTGGAACTAGGATAAAATCACTGCCTCCTGGAATCCAGATATTGCCTGTTGAGGCAGCATGTTTTAGTGTAATGTTTGCTATTGAACCCTGCACGAATAGCAGTTGGCCAGAAAAGTCAGCAGAGTTGTTGGCATCGCCTATCTTAATCAAGTCGTCTGCCGAACTGCCTTCTGGTGCTGCTATAACCCTTGATGAATATGCTGTTCCTCCAGATAGTATATCCAGACGACCACTAGCTATTGTCTTTGTTTTTACATAAAATGCAATAGGACCTATCATAGAACCTCCTGCTGTTGCCAGGGAAGCAGAATTTGATGTCCCTCCTGGACCGTTATTTACTTCGGTATTGTTTACCGTTCCTCCAGATACTACACCTTTTGAGGATTGCAGGATTTGCTTGTTATTTACTACGGTGTATAGATCCTTTGTTTCTAATTCCTGGTCACGTATCTTAGTGCCGAATGTCTTGCGCTTTCTAGCTGGTCCTGCCATTATGATAACCTCTTAACTCCTAAAATTTTTCTAGTAAATCCGCCTGCACCGCCAGTCGTTCCGTTTACAGAATAGGATATCTTCTTGGCCACAAGCTTGATTTTATTAGTGGTTTCTCCTGTTCCTGGTGATGCCAAATATACAACCTTGTCATCTTCTAGGAAAAACGAGTCACCAAAGGTTAGGTTAGGATCACACTTTCCTTCCGTTTCAATGTCATACGAATTATATCTAAATTCCTCGACAAGCTTTTGGCTTTCTACGTCTGCCTTTAACTGCGCATAGTTTGTGGAAAATGGTCTTTGTAAAAAGTCAGGCTCTATGTTTCGTGTGGTATCTTGGCCACTGATTGCAGTAACCTGTTTTGTGAAATGTAAGTTATCCAGGTATAGCTGAATGGATTCTGCTGCTGTGATTCTACCTACACCAAATCTGTTAAACTGTGGTCTGTATCTGCCCTCATCGTCATAACTGTCTTGGGTTTGAATACAAATCATTTTGATGTTTTTCCATTCAAAGATGTTTAGTATTTCCAGATCAGGCACTATCAGATTGGATGCAACATCTCCCCATCCCCAAGGAACTCTTGCCCTGTATAGCTTAAATGATGAAATTGGCAGGGTTATAGTTTCAAAATTATCATTATGTGAAATTGTAAAATCTTGGACTACTACATTATCTGAGGTATCGTATATGGCACATCGCATTTTAAAGTCGCCTTCAAGTGCTGGCGTTCCGTATGTTAGCCATCTTAATTTAATTGAAAATTCCAATGCCTCTAGTGTTCCTAATTCTTCACTGTCGGTCTGATTAAATCCTGTCTTTCCAGAAGGTGTCATGTGCATATTATTTACATCCAATGTTGCAGGCTCGTAGTTTGAATTAGAGTCTCCTCCGTAAAGTGAGCCAATTGTTTTGCTGTTATACGAGTTGCATGGTATAGGGAATTTTATGTTAAGCCATGCGCCTATTCCGTAGTAATTCTGTGTATCATATAGGACCAAGGCATCGCCTAAAGGACTCCAGGAATACTCAACTTCAAAGGCCATGTTAGAGCCATACGTTCCAGAAGAGCGTGCAACCTCTGCAATTCCCTCATCATAAGTTACGGTCTTGGAAAAATGGAAGCAGTCATTTTTTGCAATAGTTGTTGTTCCAGTTACAGGGACGGCTCCTGTGGCTGCTGCCCATCTACTGCCTAGAGATTGGCTTCCGTCATAGATGTAGCATCTGCCGTCTGCCATGTTTGCTACTGACATATTTGTGGAATGATCCTTGAAGATAAACCACTGTGTGCCGTCATACTGGATAACCATATCCTCAAAGTTAGAAAAGTTGCCAGTTCCTGTTCCGTTTACCAGGACTCTTAATCCCCTGTATGGATTGCCACTGTAAAGAAGATTAGCTGGAATGTTGCTACTGCTTCCAGTTACTATTGCATCAACCCATGTTCTGAAATAGGTCTCGTCTTGGACACACAAATTGCTGTCCCACATTGCAGGTTTAGTAAAATTATCATTTGATGAAGAAGTTGAATCTGGATATGCCATAGCATTTTGCACAATTTTATATCCGCTGGTAGTTCTATCGCCATTCCATTTTGCATAGTTTAATGAATCACCGATAATATCCCTGGCGTATTTCTGAGTCCAGTTTGATGGAGGCGTTGATGTATTGCTGTTTTGATTTGATTGATAGTATGTTTTAGTTCCATTGCTAGCTGTGACCTTAACGTATGCGTTCTGTGGATATCCTCCCTCTGTTGAGAGGCTTTTCCATTCAGGTATAGCTTGGAACTGCTCGTATAAGGACCACCACTTTGTGTTATCTTTTGGCAGAGAGCCATACCCCTGTGCGCCCTTCCCTACAATTACTGTCCCTGTTTTACTTTCGTTTAGGCCTTTAATGTTATAGACAGGATTAGTTACTGCATTTTGTATAGTAGGTTCAGAGGCTTGGTTTGCATTGTTGCCACTTTCAAAGGCATAAAATAAAATTTTTTGCAGGTCAGAGTTTTGCTCCCCTCCTGGAGTTTTGTAATCCTTAAACTTGAACTCGTAAAAATTCTGCGCTCCTCCTGCTGCAACGGTAGTCCCTAGCTTGTCGACAACCTGTCTTATTCCGTCATAGCAGTATTCCTCGCTTACACCAAAGTCATAGTTATTGCTGGTCCATTTTGGAAGATTGTTATAATTAGAGCCACCTGTAGCCCACTGATCATAGTTTAAAATCATCGGCTGTCTAGAGCCTCTGTTATCGCCATACTGATCTATTATTCCCTTGACTACATCCCAGGCATTATCAAAGTAAAACTGTTTAGCAAAATGGACGTTCATCAAGTGTCTTTCTTGGCCTATCAGTTCTATGACAAGCCTTACACCATCACTGACAGTCTTTATTCTTCTTAATGATGCGACCTCCATTACCCTTTGATATTTATCCCCTCCGCCGTCTGTTAAGATAATTTCAATTTTATCAAACTCGTCTATTGGCTGTGTTACCGTGGTATTTGTGATAAAGTTGCCATCCCTGGCGTTTAGTGTTAGTGTTGCAGTAGGAATTTCTCCAGAGCCTACATCTGTAAAATCATCTATTGCTATAACGTATGATGTAATATCAACATCGTAATTTGTTCCAGCACTATCGTCCCATCGATACTTGACCTGATAACTCCACGTTGCCATTATGCACCAAGTCCAGATATTGCTCCATTGTATCTTAGGCGAATAATAAAGGCAGTCTTTGCAGTATATTCCTCATCATCTTGTATCTCAAAGTGTTCCAAAATTAATCCGTATGTGGATGCAGGAGTTACGTTATACTGAGATTTACCGTCATTTCTTATTCCGAATCGTCCTAACGGTTTTGAAGCTGTTGTTTTAGGATTAGTCATCCAGTCTCGTATGTCTTCTATTGCAGCAGGTGTTCCTCCTGAGGCATCAAAATATCCAGATATTTCATACTCTACTATTGCAAGTCCAGTATCTTGTAATGAGTTAGGATTATCAGAATCAGGGTTTGGATTTTCCTGTGCCACTAAGCTTAATACAACTTTAAAGTTATCAATGTGAGAACGTGCATCTGGCTGCGTGGATGCTCCATTAGTAGGGCTTGTATCAAATTCCACCTTATCAGATACGCTTGTTTCACTGCCGTCACGAAAGATGCAGATGTTTCCGTTAATTGCCATGATTAATGACCTCCGTTGGCATAGTATTCTACACCAATCTCATTAGCTAGTGTTCGGCCATCATTGCGATTCTTTAAATTGTTATACACCTCTCCGCCTGCAATACCTGACCAGTTTTTCTGCTGTGAAAAAATTACTTGGTCCAGTCCTAATTCCCTGCGCCTTTTCTCATCTCTTGTTAGGAATTTATTTTGTTCCAGGGATAGTATTCTTTTGAATCGTTTATCAAATACTCCGCCTGGACGTGTCAACTCGTCTATGAAAAATCTTACAACCTCAGGTGCTAGCATTACTGCTGCTATGGCTGCGCCAATAATGGGAATCTTTGAGGCAATAGTAGTGGCAATAAATCCTCGTGGATTGCTAAGCAGTCCCATTGTTAATCCTGCATCTGCTACAGAACCTGATATCATTCCCTCTAACTGTCCAGATACTTCGGTAGTATCTAGCTGTTCATCTGGCTTTGCTTCTTTTTTTGCACGCTCTCCAGCTTCCTTCTGCACTCCTTCATCTTGGAGTTCCAGCTCTATCTCTACACGCTTCTTTATTGTTTCGACCATTTCATCCCTGTCTCAGCTAAGAAAGTTTTCAGTTCGTCTGTAAGTAATGTTGCAAATTTATCAAAAGCGTGGTCCACCATCTTTTCAATAATATGTGTGGCCTTTATTCCCCTAACATCATGGCCTAATGAATATCTGCGTTGTCCTGTATCTGGATCAATCCAGGATAGATATTTTTTTGTAACAGGTGCAATGTAATGATCTCTTGTTCCTGATTCAAACCATATTCCTAATGGCTCGCCATTATCTCGGCCTACATAATCTAATTCCATGATAAGCTTTGTTCCTTTGTTTGAAATTTTTAGAGACTGCATGTATCTTTTAGTCATGCCAGCGTTTTGTGCAAGCCTTAGAAACTCCTCACCAAAGGTTCGCTCTGCTATGTTTGACATGTGTTTAACAATATGTTCTCTAGCCCTCTGCGGAAGGGATTCTAATCTTAAAGTTGTAATGTGTTTAGGATTCAATTAAGATACGGTAATGGTGTCGTCTATAAGCTGTAGTCGCCCATTTATGATTACTCCTCCAACTCCAGCTAATCGTTGAATCTCAAATCTTGGTAATTTAGCGTAAAATTTTAGAGTCTTTGATGCGCCTGCAACGTCTGTGGCTCGGATATACCAGTATCGTTTTGGAAGGTCACCGTTAGCATCTCTTTTCTGATAAAATAATAGATTGCCTTCTGCTCCTAGTGTTCCCTGTGCGCCTAGTTCTGGCGTTGATAATAATAGGGTAAATTCCAGGGAATTGTCTCCAGCTCCGAAGAAATAGACAACTCCACCGCCAGATGTTGTTTCTCTGCTGATTGGTCTGTCTACTGTTAATCTGCAATCTTGCATTAAAATCCAGTTGTTATCAGCATTATCTGCTGCATTTCTAACACCTAGTTCTAGCTTTTCATTATTTACTAATTCAGTAACAGTTCCAAGATTAGCCATAGTAGGTTTCTCCTTTAATTATAATAATAGAAGTTTTAGGAAGTATGGGTAATCAACCTCAGTGTTAATGTTCTGCCTTGAATTGGCTTGCCGTGAGACTGCGTGTCAAAAGCCCTTAACTGTTCAGGAAAGGACCAGTCACATTTAGGATCATTATTTGCAGTAGGATCTTTTAATTGGAAATTGGCTTTTAATGTCTGGATTAAGACCTTGCCTAAATTGTCCAAATCTTTTTCTACCTGGCGACCATCTTGCGCTTGCTGGACCATTACTAGTATATAGCGAATAATATGTTCTGTAGCTTGAACTGCATCACTATCTACAGTTGCAGAAGGCGACATTTCTTCTATTAAATCATCATTAGTGATGAAGACGTATGGCGTAACGTGTACGGATATCTCGTCATTATATGGCCTGCCGACAAAGCATTCTGTAAATTTACCTGATGCACCTGTCTCGTCAAAGGCTAATGGTGCTGCTTTGATAATATCTCGGATACGCTCCTTAATCTTTTGATGGTCTATTTCTGTGACCATTCTATGTCGCTGGTAGTTCCTTGTGTGCCTTTATTGATAACAGCTTGGTTCTTTTTGTATTGCCACTTTTTGTGAGGACTACTTGTCCAGCATAAGTGCCGTCTAGATCTGTTGTTTCACTTGACTGCATCGTCCATGTAACGTTTGGAGATGATATCGAAAGTGTTGCTGTAAATTTGTTTGTTAGTAAATCCTTAGATGTAACTACGAGTTTTGCAGCCGTATATGTCGAGATATCTGCATTAGCTCCTGTGCTGTCCTTTATGGTAATTTGATAACTGTCTCCAAATTCCCCTTGCACTAATTCAATATCTGCCATGATTAAGTATCCTCTGTTCTTATTTCGGCTGTTCTTTTCAAAAGAGAACTATCACCTGAGCGGGCTGACATTCCTCCAGAGGCAGTTCTTTGTGTCAAATATGCGACCACACTTCTTGTTAATCCTGTTAATACTGATAGAACATCTGATAGGGTTACAGAATCTGTTATGGTGATATATTTTACAATAGAGCGTGCTACTGAATCTGCCATGGATACTGTTTCTGTTATGGTCCTAAATGATGCCTGGACTCTGGCTACTGCATCTGATACGGATATGGTATCAGCTAGTCCTCTTATTGCTCCCTTTGCTCTAGATAGTGAATCTGAGATGGATACTGCACCATCTGCAATTGCTCTTGATGCTGCCTTTAACCTGGCAACTGCATCTGATACTGATATGGATGCCTCTGTAATGGTTTTCGAATATCTGTCGCTTCTTGCCACTGAATCTGATATAACATGTGATTTTACTGTAGTATCAAACACGTTAGGATCGTAGTAAAAGATGTCAAAGACTGCTCCCAAATCATAGATGTAACGGTTTACAGTTGGCGTGATTCTGGCCAGCGTATCAGATACTGATAGGGAATCTGCCAAGTTTCTCACTCCTGCCTTTGTTCTAGCTAGTAAATCTGATATGGATATTGAGGATTCTGTTAAGGTCCTAAAGAAGCTGACCAACCTGGATGTGCTGTCACTAACTGATGTGCTTTCTGTTAATGTTCTCTTTATGCCCTGCGCTCTTGCAAGTAAATCACCAATAACAATCTCGCCTCCAGGTGTTGTATCAAATACTGCACTATCAAATATGGCCGAATCAAATCTAGTTAGATATTCATCTATTGTTACTGTATAGTTTTTTCTAGTGTCAAATACTGCACTATCGTAAATTGCCTCGTCAAAGAGTTGTGTATATGGCAAATCATGCTACCTCTGTCCAATTACCATCTGAACCAAACAAGAAATCTTTGCCTGTATCTGTTTCGCTGAAAATACTGTAAGTTTGTGCGTTATTTGCACCTGTGCCACCATTGTAATTGACTTTTATCATAGGAAAAACACTTGAATATTCTGTTAAACTATTGAAAGCATTTCCTGCACACCAAATTATATCGTCATTAGTTGGTGTAGAACTTTCCATAGCTTTGATATTATTATTTCCACTATCACACGCACCTGATACTGTTAGCATAACAAATCCTTTTTTACCACTTGGTAATGTTCTTGCAGTTGTGTTAAATGTTAATTCTGTTTCACTTGTTCCAATTGTATAACTTCCTGTTCCTATGACACCAATACTATTACCATCTTCATCTGCTAATGTGCAAGTCAATGTGCCTGTCCATGCTGAACTGCCATTATATGCGTAAAATGTCACACTTGATATTGTTTTACCATGAAATATTGACGAGTTAAGTTTTCCACCATAGTAAGTATTAGCACATATTGATTTTGTTCCATCATCTTGTAATTGTGAGTAATCAATATTACCTGTTCGTTCTGCACTCGTTCCATTGATAATTTTACTTGCTTTGTAATCTGTCATTCTAACCACTCACTAACCCCACTTTGAATTTTCATTTCATCAACTTCTGCTACCCAACTACCTATTTGATGATCATAAGATGTTCCCATTTGTATATACCTCAATGAATTAGGATTACCTGCACTTGTAGTTGATTCACTATCTGATACTGTTTTGTATGTATCATCTGAATAACGATTCATAGTAAAACTTGTAGCACCACTTCTGACAATCTCAAAGTAATAGTAAGTATCAGTTGATGGTGTAAATGATTGACCTGATGATTGATAATTACTTCCATCAACATTTGTCAATATTCTATATTCATCATTGTTTGCACCTGCCCATCTCCACATAATCTGATCAGTAGAATTAAAAATTCCTTGTGATGAAGTCACTGTTTTTTCTTTTCCTATTCCCACACTAAACGAAGTGTTTGCCTGTGAAACATCAGATTGATTTGTGTATTTTATTCTGAATCTAAATATAAAATTTGTATCACCATCAAAACCACTTCCTAAATCATAACTTGCTACTGCACCACCGTTTTGACCACTACCACTACTGCAAGTGTATGTTATTTTACCACTATCTTGAGTGAAAGATGAATGATTTGTATAACCACTTGAGTTCCATGTTCCTGTTGGAATAATTTGTGTAGTTCCATCTAGCAACCAAGCACTTCCTGAATACCACCAATAACTAGGCGTATCGTCAGTTTGTTGGAAGATACTCGATGTGCGAATCCCACTCAATGCTTCCAAATCAGAAGTTGTTGAAAAGTCGTTAGGACATGATTTTCCACCTGCGTATTCATATAATTTATCTGTTGTAGTATCATCTACTGCAAGAATAAATTTAGTTCCATCAGGTTTTAACACAAGTCCAAATGGGTTTGCAGGAACACCAAATTCTGTGGAATCTGCTGTTGAATTTCCAATATCCCAAGCTGGCATAGTATATTTTACAACTTCATCATTACCATAACCACATACAAACATCTTAGTTCCATCTGAACTTATCCAAACATCTGTTGGATCATTTTCGCCTGATACTGCTTTTGTTGAACCACCTGTTGCACCTGATATATCCCATGCTGAACCTAATGTAAATTGCTTGACACCTGTTGAACCAAGTGTGCTATAAAATTCAGTTCCATCAGGCTTGAAATGTAAACCCACTAAACTACCTAAACTTGTTTTAGTTTGATCTGCTGAACCAAGTGTGGCAATATCGTATGCAGAATCAGGTGAATATTTTTTAAGAGTTCCACCTGAATAAAGAATGAAAATTAAAGTTCCATCTGCATTAAATGCCATACCTCTAGGATTACTATCTATTGTGGCTTGAACAGGTGTGCCTGTTATTGAACTTAAATCCCAAGCAGTTCCTAGTGCATATCTAATTATTTTACCATTCTCATCACCAGCTACAAAAGCGTATAATCCATCATGTGACATACCAAGAGCTCTTACTTGATTTTCTTCTGATGAAATATTATGATTGTTTTCTTGTGTCCAACTTGTTCCATAAGCTGTTGTTCCTTCTGTGTCCATAGTATAGTTTGCTTTTAATTCTGACTTGTTAGTTAATGATGAAACTAATGCACCTGCACCTGCTGCACCACTACCACCATCTTCTGCTCCACCTCTATATGTTCCACCACCACCTGAACCACCATAATTACCGTTCATGTAAGGTGTAATATCATTATCAGCACCAAAGCCACCACCTAATGCTGTTACATTATCAAATACAGAATTAGTTCCATTTGTTGCTCTTGTTGATGTATCTGTGTTAGCACCTGTGCCACCAGCTCCTATTGTTACTGTGTAAGAACCACTTGACATAGATTTAGTGCCTGTGACAAAACCACCAGCTCCGCCACCACCACCAACTTGTGAACCTGAACCACCACCACCTGCAACAATAACATATTGAACGTTGCCACTACCTGCTGATATTTGGAATGTTCCATTTGATGTGAATTTTCTTACTGCATAACCTGATGGAATAGAAGAACCTGATTCTAATGTTCCACCACTTGCACTTGTAATTTCACTTGTTTGATAAGTAATAATGACTACACCTGTGCCACCTGTCATTCCAGTTGTTGAACCTGCTGTTGTATCACCGCCAGCTCCACCACCTGTATTTGCTGTTCCATTTTCAGGTTCATTTGAACCATCACCACCGTTACCACCACCACCAAGACCACCAAGTCCTCGTGAATTAGTTCCGCCAGAGTGAGCTCCGCCACCACCACCACCAGCTAAATAATAAACACCACTTGATAATTCACCAACTTCACTACCTGTAATTGGATTTGCTTTACCTGCACCACCATTACCTGATTTAGAAGATGTATCAGGTTCACCTACTGCACCAGCTCCACCACCACCACAAGCACCATAAGTTCCAGCTCCAACATGAGTACCACCTTTATTTCCCTGTGGCGTTGCTAAATCTGAAATTGATGATGCAGTAAGAACTCTATGCCATACTGCTAAATCATCTAACTCACCATTGAAATAATCACCACCTGCTGATGGTGATGTTGCGTCACTACCGTTCTTTCCCAAATAAACAGGTTCAGTTATTGAACCACCTCTCATATCATTACCGAAATCAGTTTTACTATTATCTGCTGTTCCATTAATATACATTTGAGCTTGCCAATCAGAACCGTTTGGTTGCCAAACTATTGCAAAATGTGTCCATGTTTTATCTGTTATTGCATTGTTTGATGTGAAAGATTCACCTTGACCACCATCTGTTCTTTGTCTATACAATAATTTTCCATTACTATCTATTCCTATATGGAAAACTCTATTATCAGGACTTGAGTTTTTACCCCATTGACTTATGAAATATTTATCTGTGCTACCATCACGTTTTAACCAACCAGCTATTGTCCATGCTGATGATCTTCCTTGAATTAAGTTTGCACTAGAATCATCTATACTCACATAATCATCACTTCCATCAAAAGAATAAGCACCTGTGCCAAGTTTAATTGCACTTGCTGTTCCATTGTTAGAACCTTGTGAATCATTTGCATTAGATGTTAAATTATATTGTGACACTAGACCTGATGTTGAAGGACTTGTTGATGTTCTTCCAAGATCATACAAAGTATTAACTTCGGTTTGTGTCAATACATCATCATAAATTAAAAATTGTTGGATATATCCTTTGTAATATTCAGGATAACTTGCATCATAGGATTGACCTAATCTGTATGTTGTTCCACTTGTTAATGTGACATTATTTGTGACAGGTGTTCCTGCTGTTTTATTAACATAAACTGTCCAAACACCTACTGATGTTTTAGTTATTACTACATGATTCCATGAATTTAATGTTAAAGCAAAATCAACATCATCACTTCCATTAAGATTGATACGCCATGTTCCACCTGAACTTGTTGTGTAAAATACTTGAAAAATACCTGAACCTGTGCCATTTGTATAGAATAAAGAACGATTAGAACTAACATCTGTTGGCTTTACCCAAAATGCTATTGAAAAATCCCCTGTTCCGTCAAATAATCCTGTTGCTGTAAAATCTACATTTCCACCATCTAGGTAAATTCCATCACTAGAAAAGTTTTGATTTACAATTCCTGTGTTTGTTCCATCTGCTGAACTGCCTAGACTATCTGACTTACGATCAGATTTAGTTCCACTGTATAATTTGACACCGAGATTTTCTATGGTCATGCTGTATTCCTCTCTTTCCAAGCATTACCAGTTGTTGTTGCTGTTCCATTGTAAATTTTAATATCGTCTATCCATGTGCCTGTTTTTGTTTTTGTGCCTGATTGTTCACTATCATTTATCATTTTCATATATCGTAAACTTGATAATCCTGATTTTGATATAGTGGCAGTTCCAAGTGCTGTGCCTGAATATGCACTAGATGAAAATACATTACAAGTCCAACTATCAGAATTACGAATTAGTTCCAGGTAGTAAGTTGTGTTTGTTGCCATACCGTCACTTTGACTATACACACTTGATGTTATTCTTGTTGGTGATGATGATGTTTCAAAGTTTCCTGTTGTTATTGATAGTGCTAAACCCTCTGTGTTTTCCGATGGACTCATGTTTAATACAACTGCCGCAGTTTGTTGTGTGCTTCCACTATCATCAAGATTATTAGAAAATGTCATAAGAAGTGGCACATTTCCTGCACTATTTTGAGCTCCTGAATAAACTGCCCATCTTGCTACCCACGCTGTATCACTTAGATTAGAACCATCTAGATAATCGGCATCTTGCATATCGATATACAATCTTTGTGCAGTATTATCACGCCTTATAGGATCTAAATCTAATCTGTCATTTGTTCCGTCATAAGCCCAATCACCTGTGTTTGAGTTCCAACCTTTGTCAGTTGCTAAATCATCTGATACAGTTATTTTTGATACAGCTCGGTATATTTTTCTTGTATCTGTTTCTTCATATCTAGAATTTAGAGGAACAAAATTTAGTGAATCTTTTTCATCTTCTGTTGCTGATGTCACATCATTCCAAATTTTAATTGATTTTACACTACCAATTACTGTGTAGCCTGTTCCACCTGTGCCATGATTTGAGTTTCCAATCTGTATGTATTGTAAGCCTGCAACAGTAGATGGTAAATTGTCGATTGTGTAAGATGTATTACTAGAATAATCTGAATTTGAACCAACTTTTATTATACCTGTTGTTGCACTTTGTCTTGTAAATTCTATATACATATCACCTGTGCTT
>VTLG01016302.1_pt1 | contig 39673 bp, 57 predicted proteins | sample 4694571 | NCBI WGS metagenome assembly VTLG01 (sample SAMN12604809, study PRJNA352737) | marine metagenome | biome: ENVO:00000447; feature: ENVO:00000209|ENVO:00000569|ENVO:01000036; material: ENVO:00002151; isolation source: viral sequences binned using virsorter ... | reverse complement strand
TATTGGTGCCCGAGTTTCTAATACTCAATATACATTTTCTAAGACCTCGCTTTGGGGTCTTAGACAATGTGTAAGCATTGTAGGTAAGGGTGATACCTTTAGAAGACGGTAGACTTAGTCTAGAAAAGTAAACACTTTATTGTGTTTAAACTAAGTGTGTCCTCATCGCCCACCAAAGACTAAGGTATGTGTAGCCCTATCCACATTACCAATAGGTAAGAGGGACATCACTTAATCCTTGTTGCAAGTGGAGTATGTGCAAGGTTCCTTAGTCATAGATAAGGAGAGCAAAATGACTTTAGTAAAAGGACCAAAAGTAAAAGACATCAATAAAGTGATACCGAAAGATTATCATATATCAGGTGTTGAAATTCAAAAAGGTTTGCGATCTGATGATAGTGAATATTTTTATGTGAGCATAAAAATAACTCATAATGAATATTTAACTAATTCAGAACTTTTTGAACCTATCGATTTACCTTATATTTCAATTGATGCTCCTAAAGAGGAAAGAGTTAAAAAAACTGAAAACTCTAAAAAGGAAGCTAGGAAAAGATTACAAGTTGATGTAAGGCATTTCGGTTTTGCATTAGAACCAAGTCAATTAAAAATAAAATAATTGTGATTTTTTTTGGAATTTTCTTCCAAAATCTTACACATATATACACATAACTATGTAGGGAATTTTAAATTCTTTGCACTATATAACTATGTGAGAAAATTATTTGGAAAATTATTTTGCAAAATCCGTATAATAAATCACATAGTACTACGAACACTATATCGAAAGGATAGAAATATGATTAGTGAAAAAGAAATACTTGTTGAATTTGACAAGTGGTTAAAGACTGACAGTGCTAAGCGTATCCAAGATATGCAGACTAAGGTCAAAATAATGAAAAGGCACGACCCTACCAATACTTCAATCAGGACAATGTCCTTGGTTAATGCTATTGGCAGAATACTTCTAATGGACTATGTCTTCGTTGATACAACAAAAGACGGAGATTATATTAAGGTTGAGGACTCAATAAGTAAGGTTAAGAGCTTTATAAGAGTGCTTAATTAAAAAAAACCTGATCGGTCCTGTTGAAAAAAAATCAATAGGACCGATAAAATAATTAGTTGAAAAAAAAATAAAATTCGACATATACAATATAGAGACTAAAAAAAAATTTGAATTTTTTGATGATGTCTCGATATTATAAGTAAGAAATAAAGAAAGACCTGACACTAAACAAATTGCAAGTTGTTTAGCGACCTTCTGACTGAATAATGTCTTTAAGTCAGAGGCATAAGGTGTAAGGCTCAAGAAGTATGGCTAAATGGCTGAGGGCTTGAGAGATAGGCACGAGTAGATGGAGAAACAGTTCATCTGACCTACCGAAAGTTGTGGGTGAAAAAACTAGCCCCACGAAGGTCCTCAGGTCTTTCTTCGTTTCAATAAAGGAGGTTCTATAATGATAATTATAGTACTTGACCCATGGTAGCCCTCAGGGGCTACTTTTTCATTAAAACAAAAAGGAGCAAATATAATGTTAGAAATTATTATATATACTGTTATAGTAATACTAATTAGTTGGTTGGCGTTCTTGCCAATCACATGGGACAAAGATGATAAAAAGAAAGAGAGGAAAAACGATGGCAACTAATACACAAGCTAAGAGGAGATCTGTCAAAGGTAAAAAGATAGGCTATAGAACTAATAATCCACAAATAAAGCTTGAGGTGATCAGAGAGGTTAATGGTTATTTAGCATTAGATTTTAGTCACACTAAGTATAGTGGTAAGGCAACTATTACAGTTAAAATAGATGGTCTTGACAGAAAGTTTTATCGTCATGACTTAGACGATAGAAAGGCAACACTCGGTAAAAAGAAAGGAGAGTCGGATGCAATGGACTATACACAGAGGCTATTTAGAAGATCCTAAGGGTCTTCCAATAGCTGATACTTTAATCTTTGTTAAACACAAGGAGAGAAGTTACGAAGCGATAGCAATCTTTTCAGGAGAGCATCGTAACGTTTACAAAAAAGACAAAGACAGTCTTTTCAATTATTTATCTGAGCCACTTGAGTGGGAGATAGATAAGATAAAAATGTTTATGTATAATAACACAGGCTTTATGCATAGAATACTTAACAAGAATAGTAGGACTCTAGAGGTTAAAAATTATTTAGAGTCTGAAATGAGAAAGGATGAGGAAGACAATGAGCGAGTACAGTTGGAAGGATGCCATGCATAATATAGTTGAGGCTATTAATGAAGGCATAGAAAATGAGACTGCTAGACTACAACCTGACGAAAAAATTAAAGTAGAGGTTATAGACAAAGAGGACCACGCAGTCGTTAATGTAACTAGAATAAAAAAGGAGAAAAACGATGACTAGAGCTACCGAAGAGGACTACAACTTTAGTAACACCATAAACTTGACTTATATCGAGGGACCATATGATATTCATGTTGTTCAGACTAATAAAGAAGAGGTCAATGTTTATGATCACGGTAAGTATTTATACTCTACTAAAATACCAAAAGTAGATGTAAAATACGTTGACAATGCTCGTGAGCTTAAAAAAGCTCGTGAGATAAAAATAATTCAAGATGCTAAGAAAAACATCACTTGGCATCATGAGGAGGATTAGACTATGAGCTGTGAAACTGAATATCAATGGATATCTATTCACTCCAAAAGAAAAACAAAAATACTTTCTCTTTTGGAAAAGTATATGAAAGTGAGAAACGTATCTAAAATTGATTTAGTTAATGAGAAGTTTGATTACGAGATCAATAAACTTCGAGACGAACTCACTAATATCAACAAGTTACTAGATGTAATCTAGGCTCCTGATGGAGGGGATTTTCCCCTCCATTTAATCTATTTTAAAATTAATTAATATATTATATAAATAAATAACTTATTTTATGAAAGGAAATGACAATGGTTGTAAAACAACAAACCAAGAAAGAGGATCAAAAATGGGTGTCACAGATAATATCAAAAGACACTCAACTGCTTTTAGAAAGAATATGTAGAGACACAATGAGAACAAAACCAACACAATTGCACATAATCGTAAAAGAATACTACGATAAATTAGAAAAAGTTTAGTATTATTTCAGAATATTTTATGCTAAATTCTAAGAATGTTGGAGATATTAAAAGATCATCCACACTTCTTTGAGAAGACTGTATATAGAGTTGAGTACGTTGACGTGCCTGACGAAGAGGAGAATATTGTTCAAAGAGTCTTAGTTGAATTTACCGATGGAACTGAAAAATTTTATGAGTTTGATGCTTGGAAAAGGATAGTAATGAAGGGAAAAGAGATATTGGAGAGAAGGAGAAATTAATCTCCCATGCTCGGTCCATGTGGAATTTTATCCCACCACTCATCTGTTTTACTGTCCTCTTCCTTATACTCTTTATAAGCAGTTATTTGAGCTATCTTGTCCTGTAAAAACGCTATGATGAGCTTGTTCTCTTGTTCTTCTGTCATGTAAATCTCCTTAATTTTTTCCGAAAGATAACTATATCAAAGTTGGTGTATAAAAAGCCACACATTTATTTTGCATTTTGATAAATAAATAATTTGACATTTATGATACTGTTGTTCCATGCTCAAATGGTTACTAGTTGGTTGGATGTGTTCAGGTGTGGGACAGGAACAAGTATGTTTAAGAATGGCATCAGAGGTAATACATGATAGTTTTGAAAGGTGTGATCAGTATTATGGTGTAATATATGATGAGTTATCGGAACCTAATATTAGTCTAAAATTCGATTGTGTTCAGGCTTATGTTATAGAGGATAATATTTAATTAAACCATTTAGCTAATTTTGATCTAGTGGGCATTATCTTAAACTTATCACGGTCCACGATCAGCAATACGACATCATATTTCTTCTGATCAGAGGTGGGCACTCGATATATCATCTCTCCACTTCTCCTGTAATATCCGACTGACTTTGTTCTATCACTTACCCTTCTAGATGCAGTTTTAATATCAATTCTAAACGTTTCATCATCAGGAGATATAGCTATTATATCAATGAAGCCATGACATGACACGTTTTTAAAAACTAAAAAACCTAATTCTAATAATTTATTTACTGCCCTGTATTCTGATACGGTTCCTGAAATATGTTTTTTATTTAGAAAAACTTTATTCAAAGTAATCAACTCTTTTAATCCAAGGCTTAGGAATGAGTTGAACTCTACCACAATCAGAGTCTCCCTTACGACCCTTATCAGCAGAAATTATTATGTAATTATCTGTTTCTTTTACTACATATCCGAGACTAAAAATTTTTGGTGGCGTTATTTTTAAGGCATCCTCTAAGTCATGCCACCCACTACCTAATTCATAGGCATCTATCCATTGTATTTCTACTTTATTTCCTAAGGCGTTTTTCACGCCTAAATTTTACAGTATTATGGTTTTTTTTTAAACCAAGGTATTCTGACCGGGAACTAGCCTCTCAAAGTGTTGATGTTCGCCATTTTTACTCATAAACCAAGTTCTCTCTGTGCTTCCATTGATTGAGTACCCCATATTTTTTAGGTTTCCTGACCCATCTTTAACTGCCTGAGCCACGGACTCTAAATAGAAATCATCTCCAAACATGACTCCATCCTTTTTTAATTTTGACCACCAATTTTCTATATCATCTAAAACTGCCTCATACTCATGAGCTCCATCCACCATAATGTAATCAAAAAAATTATTTTCAAATTTATCTAATATTTTTTTATCATCCGATCTGCCCTGACATACTCTTACCATGTCTCTTCCAATAAAAAATTTTAAATTTTCTTTAAATATATGACAAAAATCTTTAGGTATTTTTAAATTAGCGTGTTCAGATGAGCCCTCAAAAGTATCTAAAGCGTATATTTTTACGTTAAATTTTTCTGCATTACAAAGAGACGTTGCTAAATAATGCGTGGATCTACCCATAAAAGATCCTATCTCTAATATTGCTCCACCATCAGGAATTTTATCAACTATCATGTCATATGCCTCTGCATAATTAAACCATCCTGGTATTTTAAAATAAGTTTGTTTCATTGTTTTAATTTCTCCGTAATTGTTTCAGCTAACTGTATCGCAGTTTCATGAATAGTATTAGCCATGGACCACTTTTCATATTTATCTAAACTTTCTTGCATTTTAATTAATTCATTAAAACACTCACAAGCCTCTTTTAACTTTCTACGATCTATCTTTTCTCCATTAGGACTCAGGATCATATTAACCACTCCTTAAATTGTTCGCCCATTATCTCAGTAGCGATGTTAATTTTAGAACGCAGACTTTTAATTATATTATCATCCACAGTTCCCTCACAGATAAGATCAACATATGTCACTTTCTTTTCTGTACCAATTCTATGATTTCTTGCCTCTGCTTGTTCTCTTATTTCAAGATCATAATCATTAGAATAAAATATCATAGTATTAGCTATATTTAAAGTAAGACCATAACCACCCGTTCTTGGATGACCCACTAAAAACTTCATGTGATGATCAGGGTTTTTAAATTTTTCTAAAATTTTAGGTCTATCAGTCGAAGGTGTTTCTCCATAAAAACCCTCTGCTGAACCCTGTCCATATTTTTTATTTAAAGCTTCAATAACTGTTTTAATATTATGCCTATAGGAGCACCATATTATAACTTTACCATCAGTCTCTTCTATCGTGTCCAATAATTCTTTTACTCTATTTTCTGAAAAGTCAATTAATTTGCCATCATCTGTTGTCATGTAACCACAAGCTATTTGATGTAATCTTTTTAACTGAGCTATCAAGGTTGCAGTTGTTAATTGTTCTCCATCTATCTCAGCTAACGCTAATTTTTTCATCATGACATAAGCTTTCAGTTGGTTCTCGGTCATCGGAACACGTCTCTTTAAATAAATTTTATCAGGTAAGTCTAACGCTTCATCTTTAGTTACACGGTAAGAAAATTTTTGTATTTGTTTTGTCAACTCATCGAGTCTTTTATATCCTGTCACCTTGTTAAAACTTCTACCACCAAAGCTCATTTTAACTTGATCACAATATCTTGCTTTAAACGTATAGATAGAACTAAAGCCTAGCAGGTCTTCATTTAAAAAAGCACATTGAGAGTATAAGTCTTCAGGAGATTTAGTTATAGGAGATCCTGTTAATATAACTCTATAACGAGCATAGGACCCTATCTTAATACATCTCTTAGTTCTTTTAGCTGAACCATTTTTTATGATTGTAGACTCATCAACACACATTAAAGTTTTATCTGTGTAACAAAATTTTTCTGCAACCATACTCCCGTTCTTAGTTATTATTCCATCAATGTTCATTACTAAAATTTTTAATTTGTTATCATTAGAAAAAAGTTTTTCTTTTATTTCTTTTTGTTCTTTTTTTGTTTTAGCTCCCTCCCAAACATGAACATCATACTCAATGTGTTCTGCTAAATGTTTTGCTAACTCTTCTCGCCAATTATATTTTATTCCGTTAGGACAAATTACTAAAAGATTATTTACTTTTCCGTTATCAAATAAAATAGAAACTCCATCGATGAGAACTTTAGTTTTACCACAACCCATCTCCATAAACAGAGCATACTCAGGACTTTCTTTTTCAAAAGAATTCATCATACCCGCAAGACCAACTAACTGATGTTCCATTGGCTTTGTTTTGAACTTGTATTTGTTAACCAACATATGTAGAGTTTTTATTCTAGTATCAAAGAATATAACAATGAGTGAGAAAAGCAAAGTTTATGTTATTCAAAACGTAATGAGAAAACATCCTGACGGAACAATTAGAGCATTAGATTACAAACAAGCTGAAAGATTTGGTGAAATAATCTTTTTATTTGATGGTCAAAAACAAGTAGTCATGTCTCCTCAACCCACTATAAGAAAACTCAAATCTCTTCTAAAAGGGTTTAAAGACAACGATTATTTACTTTTAGTTGGCGACCCCGCTTTGATTGGGTTGACTTGCTCAGTCGTATCAAGTATTACTAGTGGTAGATATAATATGTTAAAATATGATAGATTAGAAAAAGATTACTTTCCTATCAGAGTTGACATTTATAACTAAGAATAAAAAAGGAGAATAATATGGCTATTAACTTAAGACGAGAAGAAAAAGACTTTCAGGTTACTGAGGTAGATCCTATATCAAAGGGTGCTCAGGATTATTTGAAAGCTGAAAAAGAAGTAGAGGACTTAGAGGCTTTACTTAAAGTAAAAAAAGAAGCTGTACGCAGAGCAAACGAAAACTTAGTTGAGTTGTTTGAAGAGCGTGGAGTTACTTCAATAAAAATGAAAGACGGTTCTAACGTAGAAATAAAACCGTTTTATACAGGAACAATATCCAAAGAAAAACAAGACGAGGCTTTTGCTTGGTTGCGTGATCATGGATATGAAGACTTGATTAAAAATCAAGTGATAGTAAAGTTTGGGAGAGCTGAAGACCATAAGGCAGTTAAGCTGTTCAAGGACTTAGCGACCCAAGGGCTTGACACCGATAGAGCTATCAAAGTCGAGCCATCTACTCTTAGAGGTTTCATTCGTGAAATGGTTGAGAGTGGTAAAGAGTTACCTATGGACACTTTTGGAGTATTCGTAGGTCACAAAGTCAATATCAAGAAAGGTAAATAAATGACAGAGACAGCAAAAAAGCAAGTAGCGAAAAACGAAAAGAAAGAAGTTGCACAAGTACAATTAAATGCAATTTTAAAATCAGAGCCTCTATCAGTTAGAGAAGCTGAAGACTATGCAATACCTTATTTAAATATGCTAAGTAAGGGTTCACCTCAAGTTGATGAGGAGAATACCGAAAAGTTTATTAAAGGTGCTAAAAAGGGACAAATATTTAATACAGTTACAGAGACATGTAGTGATGTATTAACAGTACTGCCTGTATATTTCAGAAGGAGATATGTAGAGTGGTGGAATGACAGGACAAAAAATAAAGCTCCTATTAGTGAATACCTTCCTGACGAGTTTCAGGCTTTTCAAAAAGAGGGAAAGATAGTTCGTGGAGACGATAAAAAAGATCGCTTCGTGGGTAAACCTGATACTTATGTTGAGAACACAGCAGAGCATTATGTCATAGTTATTGATGGACAAAGTTGGTACAAAGCCCTTATTAAAATGAAGGGATCTCAACTTAAAAAGTCTAAGCAATGGAACTCGGTAATGTCTAATCAAAGACGAGTTGACGGTAATGACATCTATCAACCAAAAGACTTTGCAATGTCATACAATTTGTCAGGTAAACCTGAAAAAAATGATCAGGGTAGTTGGCATGGTTGGTTAATAAGTCAAAACAAATGGGTAGACGAGTTAGGATTAGCTAAGCTTGAGGACATCTTAGCTGATGCGATGAAGTTTGAAAAAGATATTCATAGTGGGGAGCTTAAAGTTGCTCCTCAGGAAGATGAAACAAGTTCCCCGCAAGGGGAGTCCTCGCAGAGTGGTGATATACCATTCTAAATAGCCGCATGGGAATGTAAGTTTTTCTATAGTTTTCATTCTTATATTCTCACAGGGTCAGGGCATGACTTTTCCGGCCTCCTTTCGGTTCGTGCCCTGACTTAGCTATTAGAGGTAATATGGAGCTAGAGTTAGTACAAAAATTTAAAGATATCTTTACGGGTCTTGAGAGGGCTCACGGTGTCTTCGAAAAAAAGAATGAGCCACAGGAAGGCGTAAAGGTCGAGGCTCATATGAAAACGGTCCACGAGCCACCATCAATTGAAAAATTTCAACTGCACTTAAATGGAGACTATCCCGCAATGGGAATAGTTCCAATAAACGATGATGATCAATGTAAGTTTGGTGCAATAGATATTGATGTATATCCTCTCGATCACAAAGTTTTATTAAAAAAAATAAAACAAAAAAAGTTTCCTTTAATTATGTGTTTGTCTAAAAGTGGTGGTGCACATTTATATTTATTTACAAAGCAGTATGTTTCAGCAAAAGACATGCAAACTAAACTTAGTGAGATGGCTACAGCTATTGGTTATCCTAAGGCTGAAGTATTTCCAAAACAGATAGAACTGTATCAAAGAGAGGGAGAGGAGAAAAGAGATACAGGCAGTTGGATTAACTTACCTTATCATGGCAGAAGTCGTTATGGATTAAGTGATTTGGGTGATGCGTTAAGCTTAGAAGAGTTTCTTTCCTGCTACGATAATCTTGTTGTTGGTGCTCTTAAGTCGATTAAAACCGATTTCAAGAACGAGGTTATTAAAGACGGACCTCCATGCCTACAAATACTTACTGAACAGGGTGTTTCTGATGGCTCTCGGAATAATGCTCTGTTCAATGTAGGCGTATATTATCGTAAAGCAGATCCTGATAGTTTCAAAGAGTTAATAGAGGATTACAATAGAAGTTATATTAGTCCACCCTTGAAGTCAGATGAGGTATTGATAGTTATAAAACAAGTTAGTCAGAGCGATGGCAATGGTGCCCCTAAATATATGTATCGTTGCACTCAACCACCTATTGAGTCTCTTTGTAATAAAAGATTGTGTAAGAAAAGAAAGTTTGGTGTAGGGAGTGAGGGAGACCGAGATCACCCTGTTTACTCAGATTTAAAAGTTTATAAGTCAGACCCACCTAGGTATTTTTTAAATGTTGATGATAGGAGGATAGAGATAGGAAACACCGAGGATCTAATGACTCACAAAAAAATTATTCAAGCTTGTTTGGAACAATTAAATACAGGGATCATGAATATGAGTTCTGCTGAGTGGAACCAAACTTATAGTAATTTATTTGAAAGCATATCAATTGATTATCCACCTGAAGAGGTTACCAAAAAAGGTGAGTTCAAAGAGTTGTTGGAAGAGTTTTGTTTACATCAAGGAGAGGCTTTAACCATAGCAGATATATTTTTAGGTAAGTCATATACTGAAGATGGTTTTACATATTTTGCCTTAAAAGATTTGATGGATCATTTGAAAAGAAATGATTTTAAAGAAACAAGACCGTGGGTCACAATGAGACTTAAAGAAGAGTATGATGCAGAGGATTTAATAAGAAGTATTAAAAGTAGTAGGGTCAGGCTTTGGAAAATAAAACAGTTGAAAATTGATAATGTTAACCTTGAAGTTCCTGACATGAAACAACAAAAAGATTCAGATGAAGACATACCGTTTTGATAGCAGTATGAGTGAACCTACGGTTGTCATCGGACCGCCAGGCACGGGCAAAACAACTTTTATATTGAATAAAATAGAAGAGTATTTAGACAATGATGTGGGTATAGATGAAATAGCTTTTTTTTCATTTTCTAATAAAGCAGTAGACGAAGCAAAAGAAAGAGCGTCACAAAAATTTAAGGTCCCTATGAATCAGCTAGAGCATTTTAGCACCATGCACTCTTTTGCGTTAAGACAGATGGGATTAACAAGAGAACACATAATGAGTAATAATGATTGGAGGAATGTATCAAATGAACTTAGGATTAATATTAACGTTAATAATGACGATGACATATTTTTTAACAACTATGATGACAAATATATCGACCTTATAGAAAAAGCAAAAAGAAGAGACATCTCTTTGAGAGATTGTTGGTCTAGGTTTGCTAAAGATATTATTTGGCATAAGTTAGAATACATAGATAAAGGCTTAAAAGAGTATAAAAAATTCGGTTTTGAGCAGTTTACAGGGGGTTCAAAAGGTTTTCTCGTAAAATCACAAGGGCCTAAAATAGACTTTACTGACCTAATTAAAGATTATGTAGAGGGTGATTATAATAAACAATTTAAGGTTGTGTTCTTTGATGAGTCTCAGGACATGTCAACCATACAATGGAAAATGGCAGAAAAGATTTGGAACAATTCTGATGAGTCTTATTTAGCCATGGACCCTAATCAAGCTATATATACTTGGGCAGATGCTGATGTTGCAAAAGCCATTCAATTAAAAGAACAAGCAAAAAATTTAATTATTTTAAATCAATCAAAAAGAGTCCCTAGAAAAGTTTGGGAGATTGTAAATCGTGTTGAAGAACAAATCATAGGATATGATGATATTAAATGGTCACCTGCAAATAGAGATGGAGCGATAGAGTTTATAAGAGGTATTTATCATTTAAATATGGATCAGGGCACTTGGTTAATCATGGGTAGAACTAGGACTATTCGTGATGAGATGGAAGAGGTCATGAGAAAGAAAAATATTTTTTTCAGAGTCAAGCTAAAAGATAATAAATATAGATATTCAGTTAAAACTCAAGAAAGAAATGCTATACTAACTTGGAAAGATTTGATGAGAGATGAAAAAAACGAAGTGCCAATTAGATTAATAGAAAATTTATATAAGTGTCTTGGTAAAGAATTTGTTGCTAGAGGTAATAAGAAAAAAATATCTGAACAAAGAAAAGCTTTGCCTGACAAGAAGTTATCTTTTTTAGAACTTAAAGATAATTTTGGATTACAAGCTGAGTTTGGAACTCCTTGGACAAAAGTTATGACAACGATCAACACTGAGACTGTTGCATATCTAGAAAATTTAGAGTCAAGGGGAGAGAACTTAGCTTTAGAGCCACGAGTAACTTTATCTACAATTCATCAACAAAAGGGTGGTGAGGCAGACAATGTTATCGTGTCTTTAGACATAGGAAAAATGGCGTATGAGGAATATAGGATAAATCCTATTAGTGAACACAGACTTTTCTATGTGGCGTTTTCAAGAGCTAAAGAAAACCTTTACATAATAACACCACAATCAAGAGAGGCTTACAGAATATGACCAAACAAATAGGTATGTTTAAACCTAAATCCGAGTGGGTTCCACCCATGGATTTTCCTAATATAAAAGACGCAGATAAAATAGCCATAGATTTAGAAACAAAAGACCCAAATATAATTGACAAAGGTCCCGGTTGGGCAACGAATGATGGAGAGATAATCGGTGTGGCTATAGCTGTGGATGGTTGGAAAGGTTATTATCCTATTAGACATGAGACAGGATTTAATCACGATTCACGAGTCGTGTTTGATTGGCTAAATGAAATGCTCTCAGGAGAGGGAGAGAAAATTGCTCATAATGCTGCTTATGATTTTGGTTGGTTAGAAGCTGAGGGTGTTAAATGGAGTGGTCGTATTATCGATACTATGATTGTAGCTCCTTTAATCAATGAAAATAAATATAGTTATTCTCTTAACGCAGTTTCTAAAGAATATTTAGCTGAGAGTAAAAATGAATTTTTATTAAATGAAACTGCTGCACAATGGGGTGTGGATGCTAAGAGCGAGATGTTTAAAATACCTTCTCAGTATGTAGGAGAGTATGCAGAGCAAGACGCTGTGTTATCTCTTAAATTATGGGACAGGCTAAAGCCTGAGATTGCTCAACAAGATTTACAAACTGTTTTTGATTTAGAAACAGACCTGATACCAATCTTAATGAAAATGAGAAAAAAAGGGGTCAGGGTTGATTTAGAAAAATTAAAAAAAGCTGAGAAGTCTTTTATTAGAAAAGAGAATGAATTACTAAAATATGTATTTAGTAAAACTAATTTAAAATGTGATATATGGGCGGCTAGATCAATAGCCACTATATTTGATCAATGTAAAATAGAGTACCCTAAAACAGATAAAGGTAATCCGTCTTTTACAAAAAGTTTTTTAGAGTTTCACCCTCATCCAATTCCAAAAGCAATAGTTCAAGCTAGAAACTTTAATAAAGCACGGACCACGTTTCTGCATACGATAGAAAAGTATCAACATAAAGGTAGAATACACGCTAATATTAATCAGCTAAGAACTGAAAATGGTGGGACATTAACAGGTAGATTTAGTTATTCAAATCCTAACTTGCAACAAATTCCTGCTAAAGATGATGTTGAGTCAGATATAAAAATAGGTTCTCTGATTAGAGGTTTATTTTTACCTGAGGAAGAGGAGAAGTGGGGCTCATTTGACTATTCACAACAGGAACCAAGATTAGTTAGTCATTATGCAAATATTGTTAATTTGGAGGGAGCTGAAAAAATTGTAAAAGCTTATAACGAGAATAAAGAGACAGACTTTCATACCATCATGGCTGACATAGGAAATATACCTCGTAAGAGTGCTAAGACTATTAATTTAGGTTTATTTTATGGCATGGGTGTGGGCAAACTCTCTGATCAATTAGGTATAGCACCTGAGGAGGGTCGGGAGCTCATTAAACAGTATAATGAAAGAGTTCCGTTTGTTAGACAATTAGCTGATGCAGTGTCTGACCATGCTCAAAAAAAAGGTGCTGTAAAAACTTTTTTAGGTAGGAGATGTCGTTTTGAATTATGGGAGCCAAAAGCTTTTGGTTCCTATCGTGCTTATCCTTTGGATAAGGCTAAGGAAGAGTATGGTGAATATACTCCTCTGAAAAGATCAGGGACCTATAAAGCGTTAAATAGGTTAATACAGGGGTCTGCCGCTGATCAAACAAAGAAAGCAATGGTAGACTTATACAAAGAAGGAATTATACCAATGATTCAAATTCACGATGAGTTGGCTATAAGTTTTAACGGAGATAAAGAAATGAAAGAAAAAATAGTGAACGTAATGGAAAACTCGATTGAAATGAGTGTTCCATCTAAAGTAGATGTTGCAATAGGAAATAATTGGGGAGAAGCAAAATGAGAATAAGTTATAATAATGGAGAACTAAATCTTTCTATGACTAATGACGAAATAGAACATGTTTACAAAAATAAAGGTAAGTCTGTGCCAATGGATATTAGTTGGTTAAAAGTTCTACACGAAGACATATCTAAATGTGTTCTAGCTCATTGGTCAAGAGTTGAGGTATGGGATGCATTAGAGTCACATCAAAAAATTATAAAAAAAAAGACTAAGTATTAGCAACGATTTCAGCTAAAGACTCACATCTTTTGGTGGTCTGTTTATGCCACCTCGAGTCCTTCATTTCAGAAGCCGCTGTCTTCCAATCTTTGATTCTTAGTGCTTTCCAAAATTTTTTGAAGTTGCGAACACCTTGAGTTCCTAGCTGATACACCATCTCAAGAATTACCTCCTCTATATGTGGAGGCAAATCGTGACCAATACATTCTTTTATAAGAGACTCAGCTCCTGCTGCCGCTCTATTTAAATCCATTTCAAATAGCTCCTCTACTTCATCCATGCTTATTTCTACGCCTTCAGCATATCGCTCTCTTTCATGTGGTTTTATAAGATGGCCGATGCCGATGGTGGCTTTTCCCAAACTATCGAGATACATCTGAGTGCGTACACCTTCGTGCAAACGCACTCTAGCTTTCAAGTCATCTGTTAATTCTATCATTACCTAAGTTTATATCCTAAGCCACCGTGTTTGTCTACAGGACCACCCTTTTTAAAAGTCATCGATGCTCCTAATCCTAATCCTTGTTGACCTATAGTTGCACTCAAGTCTACAGGGACACCGTTAATCAAAACAGTGTTACCATACCCAAGTGTAGGATCTCCTTTAAAAAGATTATCAATTCTAAAATTTCCAAAATCAGTTTTAAGTTCAGGGTTTTGAGCACGATTATATATATCTAATAAGGTTGGTAAGCCAAATGTTTCTGCTCTAAATCCTGACATGTCCATGTTATTAAACGCAGATGAAGAAGGTGTTTGTATTGGTGGTAAATCCTCTCTTAAAATTTTTTGATCATTAAAAGTTGGTGGTACAAATATAGGACTTGTGGCTATGCCACTGTTCATTGAGCCAAAAAAATCTTTTACGTTTGATTTTGGTCTAGGAAATACAGTTCCAACTTGTGGTGCCTGATTAGATTTTGTTGTTAAAAAATTATAAAGGTCTTGTAAGCCACCCACTATTTTTTGTCCTGTCCCAACAATGGGCACTCCTATCTCTCGTGTTATATTTCCCAATCCTCTCATAAAATCACCACCTATTTCACCAAGTGTTGGTCCATAAAGATTGGCTAATCTTTCTCTTTCAGCTGCTAATGTTCTAGGAGCATCAGGTGTCATTTGTAGTAAAACACCTGTCTTTTTTCCTGTTTTAGGATCAATCACCCCTGTTTTTTCAACCTCGGTGGTAAATCTATCTTTAAAATTTTTCTCTGCTAAATCTTGAGTTAATCTTCTAAAGGCACGTTCATCAGACACTTGACTAGAGTCAGCACCTTTAAAGAATGTATCTCTGACTTTTTGTAGCTGTCTTTTCTCTCTTTGTTCTCGTTCTCTAGGTGAAAATGGTGCCATTATGCTACTACCTGTGGTCTTTTAAATTTTTTGTAAACATCGACTATACCACCATCTTTAGCACTAAAAAACGGTAGCCCAACAGACTCTAAACCAGCAAGTGTTCGCTGATTAGTTGGTCCACTAATTGATGCTAGATTTAACTGTGGCACGGACAATGGCTCTATGATATTTGTTCCTGTATCTCCTCTTTGAACTTGTGGCTCAGTAAAAGTTACCGTGCCACCACTTGGTGGAGTAGTGCTTGGTAGAGCATCCTCTGTGCTTTCTTCTAAATTGTTAAGTTCATCTAAGAATATATTTGAGTCTCCTTGAAAGGTATCAGATTGCTTAATTATCTCATCAATCTGATCAATTTTAGTAGGGTCTTTTTCAAACAATTGAATATTGTCTAATAAACTGTCTATTTTTTCTTGTGCCTCTTCTATTACATCAGGATTAAAACTAGGATCTAGAGCTTGTAATTCTGTGTTAATAGCAGCATCTTTTGCTCTCTGCTCCATTTCACCAGATAATGCTCTAAAAAATTGAACCCATGCAGTCTTTCTTTGTATGGCAGGTAAAGTTGAATCAAATCCTTGAACAGCGAATCTTAATGTATCAGGACTTGTTAAGAAGTTAGATAAACTTCTAACACCTATAATAGAACCAACGACACCTAGAGGACCTCCAAGAACTATTTTTGCAAGTCTAGCAAATGGGTTGTTAGTGATCGCTCTAGCTCCACCCATACCACCGATAGCAATGCTTCTTCTCAAGAAAGTTCCTGTTGCTGGTATGTTAATATTTTGTTGTCTTGTTAGCATACTAATGAGATCAGCAACATAGTCATTAGATAGTCTTTGAGACTCAGGTAATGATTCATTTACTAAATCAACTAATTGATTAAATGCTTTGCCTTTTACTTTTTTTCCTCCGCCATCCAACCCTAATTTTTTCAGTAATGTCCCTGTGTCTAAAACATCCATTCCTGATTCTTTGATATTTTTTGTTGACGCAGCAAAAGCATCATCAAACCAAGTCCTTACTAATTCACCTGCCAATTTTCTATCACCACCAGTTATTCGAATTAAGTCATCAACTGCTGAGGGAGACATTCTTCGAAGTAAAGGAGCAACCAATTCGTCAATATATTTTCTTGACTCTCCTTTAAATTTACCACTCAAAGCAGTAAAAATATCATCTACTTTTTCAATCTCTCCAGCTACTACTCTTTCAAAAGGTTCTCTAGCTGTTGTGTATATTTGTCTAAAATCTACAATTTGTTGTATATAATTTTTTATTATAGCTTGATCCTCTTTTGGAAACTTGGCTAAAAACTCATCAGCGTTAGCGTTATCTAAAAGTTTTCTCATTTCATCAAATGACTGACCTAATTTTTGTTTTGAAGTTCCTGCTTTTCCTCTAGAGTTTTTAACTGCATTTTCTAACTGTTCCATTACAGCTTTCCAACTTGAGTAATTTATTCTAGCGTTTTCAGGATATAATTTTAAAAATCTTTTAGCAAAATTATAAAATTCACTATAACCTGGGTCAGTTGTCTTAGCTATATCTTTACCGTAAACTTTTTCAAAATCATCAACGTACTCTGTTAAAAAATTTCTCATATTATTAACAGGAATTACTTTTCCATTGTTAGGGACTAATTTTTCTGTTTTAACTATTTCATCACTAATTCTCCCCATGGTTTTTTTGAAAGTGTTATAAGCTTTGTTTGATTGTTCAAAAATTTTTCTTGCAAGAGTATCATCATCCAATCCTTTACCCATTTTATTAGAAAAGTCTCCTAACAAATCAAAGAGTTTGGTTGCTCTTTCTGCTGTGACACCTTTTAATTTAGTTCCTAAAAATGGAATTTGAGCAAAACCCATTCTAGCTACATTTATAAATTTACCTGTTAATGTTTTATTGTCCAAATCTCCTATGCTAAAAGCTAGTTTATCTCCTAAATACTGTCTTGATTTTTCAAATGCTTCTTTAAGATTTTTATCTTTTAACACTCCACTTGATAAAGAAATTCTAAAAGCTTGAATAGCTGATTCAGCCATAGGACCTATACTTGCCCAAGTTAAACTTCTTTTAATATCTTCAGGCAATAATTCTAATTGTTCCCAAAGACTCATCTCTTCTCCTGTAGCTTGACTTTGTATAAAATCAAAAGCTTGAGCACCAGCTGTGGCTCCCAAGGCATCATATAAAATTAAAGATAATAGTTTACCTGGAACGCTAGGAACATAAGGCAAAGTTCTTAATGTTAAAGCTCTGGTCCCTGCAGCTAAACCTGAAATACCTCCTAAGGCTTCAAATGTTTCTCTGTTTAATCCAAACTTTTCTAAACCTTCTCTTTGTGAAAAAATTTTTTCTAAGCTTTCAGGGTCTAATAATCCTTCTTCATAAGACTTTGGATCAAAAGCTATGTTAGGAGTTGTAAATGACCTTAATAGTTCTGAAAAAATATTAGGAGTCTTTGTTGTTTCAAACTCTTTTAACTCTTCTATTTTCTCATCTTTTTTCTTTTGAAGATCGTCTAGCTCTTCTAAAAAAACATTTTTTTCAGCCATGTTATTGTCCTGACTGCTGTTTAAGTTTTTCTAATAAAGAGTCTAATATTTGCTGTTCAGCCTGAGGTCTTTGTTCTATTGCATCAAGAGCTTGTTTTACCAACTCGTCATCTCTTGTTAAATTATATCGTTGTAGAATCATGTCTAATTTGGATCCATAAGGAACTGGATCTCTTCCAATAGCTTCTCTCATCATATTAGATGAGGCTCTTACATCTGCTAAAATACCTTTTAAGGTATTAATTGCTCTGGTAGCATCACTAAATCCTGAAATATTTAATTTACCTCTTTGATCAGAAATCCTGTTCATCGCTGGAATACGATTTGAAGATATATCTTTTTGAAAGTTTATAAGTTTTTCAGGTATCAATTGTTCTAAAGTAGATAATCTTTGAATAGCTGGATCAGATAAAAATTCAGTTACACGTTCAGGAATAGGACTTTCTTTACCAAATACATCAAACAGTTGATTTATAGGTAAGACTCCTTTTTGTGCTATCTGTATCGCATCACCCACCAAACCTGCTAATTTGGGATTGTTTTCTATTAAGGAAATTGATTCCAATAATAAATCCTCTAGTTCTTGAGACAAAATAATTCTGTTTTGATATTTTGTAATTGTGGCTTTATCCTTAATAAGTTCCATGCCACCCTGACCAAATTGTTGTTCAAAAGGAACACCCATCTCTCCACTTTGAATACCTTCCATAGCTTCCTCATAAGTCAAGCTTCCACCACTTCGTTCTCCATCTTGATTACTTCCCGTTGATCTTTTTACTATTTCACCACCGTCTTTGTTTTCTTGCACAGTTGTAAAAGTTTGTTCTAAAATAGGTTGTTGTGCTGTAGCTGAAACAGGAACAAATCCACCGTCTAATAAGTCTGCTATTTTTTTAGCATCTCTTACTTGATCTAAAACAATAACTCTACCTGAGTTTGGATCTCTAAGATATGTTGGTTTTTCCATACCCTTTGACTGTTCAAAAAGCATTTTTAATTGATTCTCTAGCCCCAATTTAGCTAGACTAAACTCTCTTTCACTCATTGTATTCTTTCTAGATAACAACGATTTATAAGCTTGAAGAGCTATTGCTTTATCTGCATCTTTAACAGCTTTTGTAATTTTAAATAAGTTTGCAGAGGCTTCACGCAAAAGAGTATTAACATCTTCACCTGCCGCTAATCGTAAACCTAAATCAACTCCTGTCGCTGCTAAGGCTTGTTTGCCCTCTGCTTTAGAATCACCCATGATACCTTTTAATAAATCAATTTCACTTTGAAGAGTCGCTGAATCCATTTTTACTGGAGTCACATACGTTTTCATAAAATCAGAAATTAAAGTATTTGAAGTATCCATAAAATTAGGTGTAGCTGTTGGAACCACTGGTTTTGGAAGAAAATAAGGATCACCTTGAATGCTAGTAGAAGGCATATTTCTAAAATCAAAAGGTGCATCAACAATTAGTCCTGTATTGGCTCTAACAATGCCCATGTTTCTTGGGTCAGCTAATTGAGTAGAGGCCATTGGTGGACCCATTTGTTGAGCTTGTTGGGTTTGTGCAATGCCCTGTTGTTCCTTCATTTCAAAGACAGGTTGAACTAAAGCTAAAACAGATAATGGAGTATCTTTAGCATCTTTCTCTCCAACAACTGTTGCTAATTCTTGAACTCTGCCTTCCATAGAAACTTCATCACCACGAACTTCGTTCATTAATTCTACATATTGTTTAGGAGAAACTTTAGCGATACCCTCTTTTGACGGATCACGGTCCACGGTCTTCTCTTCTTGGTCCAAACCATCAGCGATGCCAACAGCTTTCATTTCTCCACCCTTAGCTTTACCAAAAATTAATTTTCCTCTAATAGTATTAAGGTAATCCTCTTGCTGTGATGCTCCTAAGTTCATAAAAAGATCCATATCAAAACCTGTTGAGGATATGATCATGTCAAAAACATCATTTAATAACTTAGGATTAGTCATTGCGTCATCAATATTGATCTGAAAATCTTGATCAGGAGCCTCTCTACCAAGAGATTTATTACTAATTACACCTAACTTATCTAATAAGTTAAACTTAAAAGGGTCGATACGACCTTGCATGGTGCGAGTGCTAGACACTGTTTCTCCACCCTCTGGTGTTCCAGTCTGTCTTCTAACAGGCATTGCAAACATTGGTCGTTGTAAAACTGCATTCATCATGAGAATAACCCTCCTCCACCACCACCAAAGGCGTTTAGAGCACTAAGACCTGCTATGCCATAACCTGCAATTTGTTGCAGTGGAGACGCTGAGGTTGTAGGTGCAGTAGATGTTTGAATAGTTTGTTGTGATGTTGGTGCTCCTTGATAAATGTCAGATAAGAAACCTAATCTTTGGAAAGGCTCAAATAAATTTGCAACTTGATTTGCTCTCGCAGCATTTAATTGAGCTTGACCCGGTGTAAATGTTCCAAGTGCATCTGTTGATCCAAACTGTTGTGTTAAACCACCCAATCCTAACAATGTGTTAATATCTTGTCCTGTTGCTGCTTGACCTATTTGACCTAATCCTGCTTGTTGTCCCGCTATTCTTCCGTACTCAGGAGCGATTGAGGCTAATCCTGCCGCTGATGTTTGTTGTCTAGCCCCTTGTTGTTGTTGGGCATTTAAAAAAGCCTGAGCTTGAGCCTGAGCTAAAGCTGAGGCACGATTTCTCTCCAACTCTGCTCTTTGAACTCCCTCTCTTCCACCACCAAAAGCACCTGCTCCGATGGCTTGTGCGGCAACTCCTTGTTGTGCAATGTCAAATGCACGATTAATTTCGTCTTGAACAGCTTGTTGATAGGGATTCATAAAAGGTTGAATTTGTTCCATGGTTGGAGCAGCACCTATGTCTGTAAATGCAGTTGCTGCCTGTCCTAAAGTTCCTAAACCTGCGGCTTGTGATTGAAGAGCACTAGATAAAAATGGAGCAAAAGAACCTACACCTGCCTCACCAACTTGTATTGCTCTTTGTTGTTGTGGAGATAGTCCTGCTATCTGTTGTTGAGGTAGTCCTGCTCTAACAGGTCTTTGAATGACGTTTCCGTCTTCATCTCTAATTGGTAATCCTGTAATAGGATCAATGACATTTTCTAAAATAGGGTTTCCACTTGCATCATATTGAAAACCACCAACAGGCATACTGGCTAAGGCTTTCGCACTATCTAAAAGTCCTAGTTTTCTAGCTTCTACTTCAGGTGCTTCTCTTACAATTTGTTCTGTTGTTGTTACCATTATGCCATACCTATTCTCTGTAAACTACCACCGTTTTCTAAACTTTTCATCATTTTATACATATTTTTTGCTCCCTGTTTTCTTGAGCCACCACCAGCGTTTCTAACAGCCTTAGCAGTCATTACGAATTCACCATCGCTAAGCATTGCAGGAATATCATCTGAAGTCCCTGTTCCACGACCCACGATCTCTCCAATTCGTTTAGGATGTTCTTTTGTGTCTCCATCAGGGTGTCTTATTTTTTGACCACCACCCTCTGCAAATCCTGTAACTTCTCCACCCTCAGCACCAACTGTCATCGGTATATTAAATTGATTTGCTATTTGTTGAGCTTGATCTCTGGGCACTAATGAACTAGGACCTTGAAAAAACCCTTGAGGATTATATCCTGTGATAGATCCTATCTGATAAGCGGCAGGATCCATTGCATATAAATTTTGTGAAATATCAGGGTCTACCTCTTCTTGTTGAGGACCTAAATATTGTTCAATTATAGGTAATGAACTTAAACCTGTGTACAAGGCAGGACCATATTGATAAGTAAAACTAGATTCTTTAGGAATACCTAATCCAATGATTGCTTCATCTGAAATAGGATTACCTGTTAAGTCTCCTAAAGCTTTAAGTTTTGCAAATTCAGGATTAGTGCCTCTTCTCCTAGGATCAAAAGTTTGCATAAATTTTTCTCCTGCCTGACTAAAAAATCCTTTATCAGGATCAGGCGGTGGAACATCAGGTATATTTGTTACTTGTGGTATTTCTTCTCCTGTCACACCACTCATAAATTTTTGACCCATGGTTCCCTCTCCACCACTTAAAGCTCCTCGAATACCTGTGGTCGCAACTTGCAAGGCTAAATTTTTTGCTATGTCGGCAGGTTTTTGACCAGCTAGTGCACTGATACCTGCACCTAACGCTGCTTGACCTACTTTACTTGTAAGAAATTTACCGACACCACCACCCAATAAACTTCCTATTCCTGTACCTGCTAATGCGGGAGCAGCGAAAGGTATTATAAAAGGAGCAATTGGAGCAACAGCTTTGGCCACACCTTTAACGGTGTCTTTAACGTTTTCAAAAAAATCACCGATTAACGATCCGAGACCAAACTCACTTATCTGTGCGTACTCCTTTTCTTGCATTTTATTCCTCTATAGTTGTTGCACCTGCGAATACTTGAGGAGCTATGACATGAACGTCTCTTCTTATGTCCTCCTCTTTTGTATCTGTGTTAGGGTCATCAATATCAGCCTGACACTCCTCATGAGAGCTATATTCTTTTCCTGTTTTGGTGTTTGTTACGGTTGTTTCTACTTTGGCACTGTAAACAGGAATTTTCTTCCCATCTAGCATATCGTACCGTAGAAGTTTTGGTTCATCTACTATTTTTGCCATACTATAGTTTTATAGGCGAAAAACTAGGAAATCAACCGATTTAATGATGAAAAGAAGCGTTAAAAGCTATCACTGTTTTAATTGAATTATCATCGATAGGAGGAGACATATGAGGTAAGAACGCAGGGAAACTTAATATATCCCCCTCCTCACATTCTTCTGTAAAGTGCTTAAATTTTGTACTAGATCCTTTAGGACATTCTAAAAAATATACACTTGCTAAATTAGTATTGACATGAGTATGCCAAGGATGAGTTCCTTGTGATCCATATCTTTGAAACCAAAAATAACCTATTTCATATCTTTTCACCATTAAAGCTTCAGTTATAGATAACATATGAGGTTTAATTGTTTCTAAGAATAAAGGAGCATATTCTCTGTGCATTTCACGAGGCAGGTTCCAGTCTGTATGAAGAATATTTTCTCCAGAATCTTCTTTAACGTAAGGATTGGTTGGAATCAAATTAATTTGATATAAGAGTTTTTCTTTTATTTGTTGATGATTAGGTACTTTACTTTTAAATATGAAATTCACTATTGTTGCTGTTTTATCTCCAATACAGAGACTTCTATCATAGCCCTTGATGCAGCATTAGCCTGTACTTTGAAGGAGTCACCTGATTGATATACCATGCTACTATTTATTGTGTTGGTATTCGATGCAGAAACATCGATTTGAAAAACTTGTAAATCAGCACTACCATTATTGTGGTCAACATTCACGGTGACTGCGTTAGAACCATCATAATTATGTGTGTTAATTGTTTTAACAATAAAGGTAGACACAGGAACGGGTGGCGTGGCAGCAACGTTTGCAGTGGGCACTGTAAACACAGTCGTCAAATCAGTTGTTGTTAGATTTGCGATAAATCTTTTAAAAACATCAGCCATTCAAAAATATAGCCCTTCTTGTAGCCTCTTCTTGAGTGTCTTGAGTATATTGAGTATTTAATTGTAATATGAGCTCTTCAAGTAATCTTATTAACTCAGCAGATTGTTGAGCATCATATTCAGGTCTAGGATCAGGAAATCTAGTTAATGTTAATTTTGCCATAATTTAATATAAAACAATATCATTTAAATGTATAGACTATAACTATTCTATAGTCCTGTTTTGGATATGTCATAAAATGAGGCACACCATCAAAACAAACCCCTCTGTATTTTTTTGGTGTAATTATCTCAGTTTTATCGCCTAATACAGTCGTTACTGCATCTATGTCACAATCATTACAATATATAATTAATTGTTTGTGAGGAAAAGAGTGATCATTATGAATGTCACAAGACTCTTGAGTGTTCTTAAAAGAAAGATAGACGGAGCACCTAAAAATCTCATTGTATTCTATATTATGTTTTTTGGTAAAGTTATTTAATATATCAATAAAATGTGGATGATGCTCTGAGTTCCAAATAGTTGGAGCACCTTTAGACCATAACTCTTCAGGTAATCTCTCTTCCTTCCTTTTTAAAACACAATGACTTAAAACAGTGTGCTCTTTTTTGTACTTTCCGGGAAATGCTAATTGTAAATAAAAAGGAAAATTATCACCTAAAATAACCTGATCTATATAATCTTGGTTTTCTTTGGTTAAAAAATTGTCGTCAATAATCATTCATCTATTGTAATTTTCATGTTACCTGAAACGGTTAACGCATTGCTTGTCTTTCTAACATAGTGTTCTAAAAAGCTTGGAAAGACAACAATTTGATTTTCTCTACACTCTGGTCGATAATCTAGGTTACCGACTAGTTTTGTTAGTGTATCACTACTATAATAATAACTACCAATTACAGAGCTGTTAGGATTTTGAAATATTGTTGAGGACTCTTTAATTTTTTTGTAAATAATAAAAGATACATCTGAGCCAGGATGAGTATGTATTTCTTGATAATCATCAGATTCATAATAATTATTCCATATGTGACCTAACTTAATATTATATGGTCGGGTTATTGATCTGTTTAATAATTTTATAATAACATCATAAAGATAATCTAAAGAATCTTGTGGTATATTATTTTGTTCAGAAAATGATGTCTTAATTTCTGATCTAAAAGTTTGTGACAAATCAGTGTCATCAACAATAATTCTGGAAGCGTCTATATTACCTATCCATATAGGAATAGAAAATAAGTCTAGTTTCATTGGTGTTGTTGTATTCCGTTCTTTACATACAATTTAAACTCATTATCTTCGTCTGATATTAACGATTCAATAAGAGTGTAATATATTACATCATGTGTTTCATTACAGAGCGTAACATCACCCTCTATCTTTATATTTTCTTTTGCCCAATGTCCCGGCTTTTTTAGTATTAAATGTAAAAAACCAGGTGATAAACTAATTTGTGTTTTAGGCTTCATTCTTACATATTTTTGATCATCGTAGAAAATATGTATGTTGTCATAATTAGACTTCATATAGGGTTTTTGTTTCCAAATTTTAAGCTCCTCTAAGGGTTCCATTATCTCCTACCATCAGGCTGTATATCAAATCTTTGAGTTCCTAATCTCCAGGCTGTGCCTGTAGTATTCGATACAACATTTACTGTAAATTCTCTACCTCTGCCACGAAGGCTTACAAAATCTGTATTATCTTGAAAAGAAACTGTTTTTGTAACGCTTGTGCTATTATTAGGATAATTTTTAAATTCTAATTTAGCGTTTAATGTGCCTTCTTGATCTTCAATATCAGGTATTAATTTAGATACAAAAGAAAAATCGTTACCTTCTGCTATTTGTACCACCCCTGATTTAACAAAAGCTGTAATTGCTTCTCCATCACCATTGTTTCCTGTTTCATGTAAAAACAACTGAGTAGCTCCATCAGTTAGTCCAGATATGACTTCATTGTTCGCTGTGGTAGTGGGTAAGTAATCTGTGGCCACAGGATTATCATATACCTCTCTGTCTAACCAGGTAGTTCTATCTAATGTTCCTGTCCACCATGTTCCCTCTAAATAGTTATAAGCAACAATTGCATTTATAGTGTCTGATCCTGTGCGAGGGTAAAACCACATAATTTCATTAAACTCACCATTATGACCTGCAAAAGCATTTTCTGCACCTGTTACATTTAAATTATTAAAAATAAATTGTTCTACAGTACAAGGTAATTTTTTCACAGAACCATCAAAAAGAAAGAATGAGTCTTGCGACATCCAATAGCTTACACCATTAATATCTACACCTGCATGAATACCAACTATTCCACAGTTTTGACCTAGCTGTCTAAGTCCAAATGTAAAAGGTGGACCAATAAATTGTAAGGAGTGTAATGATGTGTCTGTCCATACAAGTATTTGACCTCTTGAACGCTCTGCTGCCACGATCCGTGAGCCGTCAGCTATACGCAAAGAACCTGCTGTGTTTTCTGCGGTTGGTTGATATGTGTTTATATCTTCCTGATCGGAGAATCTTAATAATAAATCATCTTGTGTATTTGTTGTGCCAATGGTTTTTTCTGTGCCAAAAAATAACAAGTGTCTATCTGGTGTCGACACTAAACTTAATCTAGAGGCTGTTGGTGCGTTTGTGATTGCTGCAGCTCTTGTTGCGACTCCACTAGATGTGTCCCATCTAAAGGCACCTCCATTTAAAACTGTTGCTATTAAATCTTCTCCAAAATTATCTAAAGACCATTGTCTAGCCTCTAATGTTACAGTAGTTGATGTAGAAGGGCTACCCCAACCACCTGCACCCCATGTATCAGTGCCCCAACCAAATGCTGATGTAGATACTTCTGGTCCAATTTGTATTTGATATTTTGCGTTACCTGAACCACCACCACCTGATGTTGAGCCAGACGCTGCAGATGTGGCAGTAACAACATAATTATTATTATCTGTAATGGATGTAATTTCAAACTCTTTATTCATATCTAATCCATCTATAGCTGAAAAAGAATCAAATGTTACAAAGTCACCCTTAGCTGCTCCATGTGCAGTATCAGTGACTGTTACAAATGTAGTTGCATTAGTGGTAAATGGGTTAGTCAAGGCTTGTGTTTCTCTTATTGGAGTGATGTCATACGCTAAACCCTCAACAACTATGTACAGTTTTCTATCTGTGCCTACAGCAAGTAATCTTGTACCATCTAATCCAACCCATGCATGAGCATCTCTAGCTACACCAATTAAGGTTGTGCTTATAAACTTCTCCCAACCTTTTATCTTTTGAGCCGAACCTTGAAAAAAACGCACCATATCACCATCGGTCCATTTACCTTGACCTGTGTAATCGGTAACTTCCTTATTAATACCAGGAGCGGGTCTAAAATTTACTAGGGGCATAATACCAATATACTATTGATTTTTTCTAAAATCCATAGCTATTGTAATTCTATCACTACTGACAGGGTCAACACTATGTTTTAGAGATGATTCAAAAAGTAAACAAAGTCCTTGTCTTTCCTCAATTTTATAAGATGAAAATTCTGTGTGAAAGTTAAGACAATATTTTTCCAATGCTGGTTTTACTATTACAATCATTGAGTATTCCTCAGGATTGTGATGATGTGGATTAGTATAGTGACCTTTTTCATACAAATTAACCCACCAACAGCTTTTATGCCAATGAGGATAATTTGTTTCTTTTGGTAAAACATTTTTACAACAAAAATCTCCTATATCGTGCATAAAGTCATAATCTGGATAAAATCCAGAGCTCAGGGCTTTAACATTATTAAGATCTTTTTTCCAATTTTTTTTCTCTTGATAAACAAAATTTGTGATTTCTTCACAATCTTTTTGTGAAATTGATAATTCGATAAGTTTCATTGTGTATTTATATTATAGTCAAGATTTAGAGTTTGTCTTAATCCTTTATCTTGAGGATATGTTCCGTGTAAAACATGTGAGGGAAAAATATAGATGTCCCCTATTTTTGGCTCAAATGTAAAGGGGTGAATATCATTGTTTTTATCTCTTAACAGTAAAAAGGTTTCTCCTGTAAAATGCATGTGTTTTGTGGGCACATCTAAGTACGTTACAGTGCAAATATCAGCGTGTGGTTTTTTATACTTATGATTGTGTAAAGTGTGATAACCATATTGATATCCATAAATAGTCCAAGCCTCCCAAATACTAAAGTTTTCTTTTATATGCATTTTTAAAATATCTTGTACTTCTTTATTAATTCTTACAAATCTTGTGTCAAAAAAATCAATAAAAGCATATTGTTTAGAATACTGACCTTTAGTGCTTAATCCTTCATTATTTGATGCAGTCATGTTTTCTGTAATTGAGTCAACATTTTTTTTTATTTCTGCTACATCCTCTATGCGATCATGTATAACCCAATCTTTAAAATCATTTATTTGAATCATTGAGATAATTTAAAGTTAAAAACAATAGAATATCTTGGATTATCCTTTGCTATATTCTTAGGCATATTTGCTACAGAGTGTAATATCATACCATCAAAAGCTATCATTGAATTTTGTGTTGATTCTAATATTACATCGCCCTCTAATTTTGTGCCATACTCTGGTAGATTGCTCTTAAGATAGTATACACATGTCATTTTGTTTTCATGTTGATGAAACTGATAATTGTTATCCTCATTTGATAAATTAGCCCATGATTTGTAATACATATAATTGTCGTCAATCATGGCTCTAGCCATTGAATATAGTCTATTCCAATACGTTTTATCTTGATATCTTTGTAAAAGATTTGCATGTGTCTGATAAGGATCTGCATCATTACAAAGGTTATGTTTTATTTCATACTTAACGTCTTTTAAAACTAATTCTCTATCCTCTTCAGACAAAACATTATGCTTTCTTAATATTTCGTTATTATTTAATTTAAGTTTTATCATTCTCCAACTTTGCTACCAAGGCACCAACATGACCTTTATATCCTCTGTTACCAAAATGTGTTAAGGGCATACCTAAGTCTGCCCATATCTCTCCACCACACTCTTGCCACAACCTAGAAAAATAATAATCCTCTGATAAATATCTTTTTTGCCCTACAGTCTCATAGGGACCAACAGCAAATAAATCATAACAGTTATCTGACTTGTATGACCCTCCGTTTACAATTTGATCAGAGTCATATTTTCTTTCTGGAAATTTTTTAAACATAGTTCTAAACACACTTCTCTTCACTAACATCATACCTGTTGCAGCTTCATTAACTTTAAAAAAACCATTTTCTCCCATGAGATGCTTAGGGTTGTCAAAATTTACATTATAACCAAGTATCTTAGCCTCAATCTCATCAGGTGTAGCATTTGGAAAGTTTGCAAGAACATTTGCAACTTTTTCAAAGTGTAAATGTTTCCTAGGATAAATTCCACAAGCTATATCTTTTTCTGCACAGATTAATCTTTCTATGTTTTTCCAACTAAAACCTATGTCAGCATCTATGAACAGAAGATGTGTGGCTACAAAGTCAGTTTGATCCATCATCATTGAAACTATAGTGTTTCTTGCTCTTGTGATTAAACTTTCATTACCCATTGTTTGTATTCTTAATTGAATATTAAAAGCCATAGACCATTGTTGTAATTCCAATAAACCATGTAATGTTGCCTCTGACAACATGCCACCATACATAGGCATACCTAAAAAAATTTTATATTCTTTCTTTTTTAGTTCTTCTTGTGTTAACATTTTATATTCTCCTTCATAAATATTTTTACATCGACAGGTTCACCTGCTTGGTTAATAAAATCTGCGTTAGTCGGAATATCACCTACCTCTTCATCAAGAGTAATAAACACCGGTATAAGTGTATCAGGATCTATTCTTCTAACATATTCTACTCGATGCCTTCCTTCATGATAGTTAATTTCTATCTGTCCTTTTTTATTTTTATTAGCTCCTAAAAAGGGAACGCTTAGTCCTGTAGTATTTTTTTTAAATAATTCAAAAGCTTTTTTTGCTCTTGCACTATTAAAATCTATTCTCTCAGCCAACTTTAAAAAATCTTCTGGTTTCATATAGGTTAAAACTCTTTTTCTTGTTAAACTTTCAGGCACTAAAACTGATGAGTCATCAGGAAAAGTCTTAGTAGAAGATGTAATCCAATTTATCTTAGGCATTTATTTTCCATATATATTGAACCCTAAAATTATCAGTGTTTTGAAAATTACTGCCTACATGATTAAGTTGAGCATGAAAAATTAAAAGTCTGTTAGGTGCAAAAGGAATGTAGTTAGGAGTATCAGTATAAACAATAGTTCCGCCTAACCAATCCTCTTCATATTCTTCTGCAACAAACAAAATAGCAGTATGCGTTGCATTGTTGTCTTGATGTATATAATGTTTATGAAACTTGTGTCCATGTGCATAGCCCCTGTATAAACCTATGTTTTGGTTAAATTTATTACTCATATGTAATACACAATCTTTTGTAAAAAAATCATCTTCTAAATTTTTGTAAATATAATCGCCTCTTAATTCCCAATTACTTTTAGAATTTTCAATTATGTGATTATACATGCTATGTGAAAAAAAATTATCGAAACAAACTATTGGATTATCTAGCACGATTTACATATTCCTCTACTTCAAATGTAGGTTTAAATCCTAAAGATTTTAATTTAGAAATATCAACTTTTTCTTTTTTTATTTCTAAGAAAGACGACTTTCTAGTGGGTAACTTGTAATTTATTAAATCAACTACAGGTATAGATTTACCTGTGCCAACATTAATAATCCCTTCCATTTTATTTTTTATTATAAGTTCAAAAAACTGTATTACATCATAGATGTGTATAAAATCCCTTACGCAATCGACATTAACATATTGTAAATTATTATCAATTAATTTGGATATGAACATATTTTTTCTAGACCACGGGCCATAGACAGTGGTTAATCGTACAGCTAGTGAGTTTTTTGGTGCTATTTTCTCTACAATATATTTACTAAAAACATAAGGATTTCTCCACGGCTCTACTACTGCACTTGTACTAGCAAATATGACTCTGTTGTATTTTCTAAATATTTTCCAAGATAACAATATATTGTCTTTAAAGTATTTTAATGGCTTCTTCCAACTCTCTCGTGCTCCAGAGCTCCCTGCTAAATGAATAACAAGATCATAATTTTTGTTTGGTAACTTATCTCCTCTACCTAAAGTGTCTATGTGATAGTCACTTTTAAAATGATCATATATGTGCCTACCTATAAAACCCTTATGTCCACTTAATAATATTTTAAACATTATAATTTTTCTTAAACCAATTTATGTACCTAGGTATACCCTCTTCTATATCTACTTTAGGATCCCATCTTGTCATATTTTTTATTTTACAGCTATTTAAGGTATCTCTATTAGAGGTTAATAAATCTTGTTCTTCTTCAATAATCTCACCACCTAAAATATTTTGTATTATTTTTGCAGCTTTCATTATTGTTACTCCTTTACCTCTAGTGCAATTAAAAACTTCATTATAAATAGGTTGAGTAGTGACTCTAGCAAAAGCATCGGCAACATCTTCAACCCAAGAAAAATCCAATTTATTATTAGGTCCCCTAACAAAAATCTTTTTTTTAGTAATTGCAGAATAGGTCATTTGAGAAATAACTCTTGTTATCAAGTCCCTTGTTCCATAAAGAGCAGAAGGCCTCATTATTATGTATTTTAAATTATGTTCTTTATTCCAGGTTATACACATTCTCTCACCACATAATTTATAGGTGCCATATAAAGAACGAGGTTCTGTTGGATGATCTTCCATTGGAGCTTCAGTTTTAAAATGTCCGTAAGCCATAGATGAACTTGAAAAAACAAATTTATCTACATTATGTTTTACACATAAGTCTAAGATAATAATTGTAGCATTTATCATATTATTAGTAGCGTCAAAAGAATTACGTTTTACCATGTGTACATTTGGGTAAGTGGCAAAATGTATAACTGCATCTGGTTTGAACCTATTAAAGGTATTACTCATAAACTCTGCATCCTCAATTTTTCCTTTATAAAATTTATCTGCTATACAATGATCTTGTCTTTGTTTTAAAATAGTTTGATATTCTTTATCTGGGAAAGTAAAGTATTGATGATGACAATCTACAACACCTATTGTATGTCCTTGTTTTTTTAAAATATTACAAGTATGACTGCCAATAAATCCATGACCTCCTAATACAAGTATTTTCATCTAAAGTGTCTACCCTCTCTTTTTAAAACTTCTTTATAAAGATCCATATTTTCTAATACTAGGTTATTAAAGTTTTTATTTATATTCTCTCCATTTTTTGACCAAGAGTCAGGATGAATGTTTATTTGAATTTTGTCATTTTTGTACGAGGGATAACCATATTTCCATTGGTGCATACTATCTGCAAAATACTTTACATGCTTAGGTTTAGGATAATTAAAATATGATTTACCATAAGCATTTAACATGCCACAAATATAATCATCATTTTGTTCTAACATCCAAAGCTTTGGTCTGTGTAAACAAAACCTGTCAACTTTAACAACACTATTAATTAAGTTTTTTTGTTTAAGAATTTCACTTTCTAAATCATTTAACTTGTAATCAGAAACAAAAGAGCAATAGACATGTAACCCTATTTTATGTCCCATACTTAATATCTCATAAACAATTTCTCTGTTATCAACAGAAAATAAATTATAACAGGTGCTTAAAACTTGAAAAAAGAAACTACTTTTTATGTTATGCTCTGCATCTATCTTTGCAATTTCTAAAGCTCTTTTGGGACTATATTCTACATCATGTCTTAGAACTGCTTTACCCTCTGTCAATTCTGTGAAATCTACAAAATCAAACATAGAAAGTATTTTTTTATACTCTTTATAGCTAAACATTTATATAACGTGCTTTATAAAAGAGTGCCTTTCTAACTCTTCTATCGAATGATTTAAGTTAAGATATTTCTCATCAACACACAGAGGAAAAGTTAGTTGATCTCTCATAATATGAGAAAAATATTTATCTGTATTTTTAAACCATTGATGTCCTATATCGTGATTTTTATCTGTGTTCTTTCTTATTAACCAACAAGTATCAACGCTAAAGAATTTAAATTTTAATTCTTTGTCTAATATTTCTAATTCTTTCTGTGGAACATCACGATTAGCCGCAAAATCTAATTCTTGTTTCAAAGTTCTTTTTTCTCTGTGATAACAAACCATCCACTCCGGTCGCTCATTGTTAATAATATTTAAGCAATGTTTGTAAAAATCTTTGTGTTGATAAAACTTACAATCTACCCATACAGTATAATCAAAATTATCAAATAAAAGTCTTGGAATCATTTTTAATAATCGATGTTTTTTATAATTACTGAGGTTAGGGTACCTGTGTTTTATATTTATATAATTCCAACCTTTATTTTCTGTTGCCTCAAAATGATTATCATGAGCAAACCAATAATCAAATTCACATATGCTTTGTTCTTTAATTGAAGAAATAAATCCTCTATTACCTGTTTGTGCTGAATAAAATATTATTTTCATAGGTCTGATGAATAAAATTTCTCTCTCATATGAATGGCATATTTGTAAAGATGATGATGATTAAAATTTAAATTTAAGTAATTCTTATCCTCTATTGCAGACGAAAAAGTAAACTGATCTCTAACATGACCTAAATTGTCTGGATAACATTTGTCAGTAAGCTCATACCACTTTTGACCTATCTCTTTGTTTTTTTTATTATTTTTTCTAATATGCCAAGAACCATCTATAGAAAACCACAAATTAGGATTAAGGTGTTTTACAGCATCATTTATTTGAGAGTCTGTAAAATCTCTTTTATTTTTCATGTGCTCTATTTCTTGTTGCATTGTTGTTCTATAGGAGTGTTTACTTAATAACCAATTGGGTTCCTCTTCTTTTATAAGTTTAAGACAAAATTGTAAAAAATCTTTAGGGACATAGAATTTACAATCTAGCCAAATAAGATAATCAAAATCTAAAAAAAACTCATACGTCATCATCTTCATAAATCTATTTCTTTTTGGATGTGATTTGTTTGTCAAAAAATTACTTGTATCTATATAATTCCAACCTTTATTATCCGTAGCTTCAATATGATTATCGTGTAAAAACCAATATTCAAACTCTGGTATTTGTTGCTCTTTAATACTTTGCACAAATCCCCAATTACCTGTCTGACCAGAGCAGAATATTATCTTAGCCATAAGACCAATTGATAACGAGTACCTTTAGTAATTTTTTTAACACCATGAGGATATTGAAAAGAGGAGGGAAACATTAATACATCACCCTTTTTTAAAGTATAAATCAATGACTCTTGAAAAAAAGTAAATTCACCTCCCTCATAATTTTCATTTAAACAAATCGAAACTGTTATTTTATGTTCACCGGTAGCACTGCCTACTCCATCATCATCATGTTCTTCGTAATAATCTCCTTGGTGCATTTGTCTTAATGAAAATGGACTGCACTCAACTATAGGTAGATCATAAGGTAAAATGTATTTCTTGTATTCTTCTATTAAGACTTCTACTTGATCTTTTGTTTCAACAAATAACTTTTGTCTTACATAACTATTTTTGTTATTTATCAATGATCGATCGCTGATGTCTAGCTCACCTAAATGTCTTGATATTTTATTATGATGAGAATCTCTATCAAAAAGATTTTCTTTATATTCATTTAATATTCCATCTATTATATCTCTTGGAAAGATATTTTTATAAAATATAAAATCTTCTAAATCTTTAGATAAAGCCATACCATCCTGTAACAATATATTTTTCTTTTTTGTTACTTACTTGCCCTCTATGAACGTGTGTCCACCAAGATGGCCATATTAAGGTCAACCCCTTTTCAGCAGGTGTAATAATATCTTGATGTTTGAATTCTGTTCCACCATCCTCTACATCATTTAAATAAGTCATAAAAACTAAGTGTCTATTTATTGTGCTTTTTTCTCCATTATTTTCCGTGTGCCATTCTTTAAATCCACCACCAATTGGGTATTTTTGCATATTATAATTTTCAAGAATACTAAAAGGAGCTACTTGATTACTAGCCGGAAATTTATCTAAATATTTATCCAAGACTTTTTGTAATTCTTTTCTATACGCACCTATAATATTATCATTATTATCTTTACCTATGGATAAATCTAAGGAGTCTTTATAATTTTTATTTATAATTGCATCAGTTTTACCACCACAAGATCCTTTTTTCGTATAGTCTTTATTATACTCAAAATAATTTATCAAAGAATCACACAAGTTTTGAGGAATGTACCAAGCTCCCATAAAAGTTTTTAAGTCTAAGTAATACTCCTTCATGTTTTGCTAGAGGACCAATCAGGTAAGCCAAGTAAAGGTCTACCATCAAATAAGTTTTGTTCACCATTAGGTCCATTAGCATCATTGTAATGTAAAAAAACTTGGCAACATTCGTAACCTTGAAAAGGCTCTCTCCAATGCTCTAATAAGGATCCTTTATAAACTAACATATCGCCAGGATTTAAAACTACAGATACACCTTCTTTACCAACTTCACCTGTTGGATCTAAAAATATTGGCCAAGTGTCACCACCTAAATTCATGGTGCAGGATATTTCACATGAGGGTCTATCTTTATGTCGATGTAGAGTATCTCCATATTTATATATTCTAGCGTATGAGTAACAAGGTATTAAATTTAAACCTGTAACATTCTGCATTGTAGGCTGAACCCACTCCAATAGCGAATCCATAGCCAAATCCGAATAATGAGAATAAGTGCCGGGCATTTGTGTGTCCTTAAATGTTCCCCATGAGTTATCATGATGAGATATGTTTTTTGTTTCTTGCAAATAGGTTAAACATTTTCTTTTATTATGAAAATACTTATTTAAGAAAAAAGCCATTTCAGAGGTGATGGCTTCCTTAACTACATTAAAATTATTTTTGTGAAAAAAATTTTGTTCCATATTTACTCCTATCTAAATGGGTTACCTAAATTCCAAACTACTAAAGAGTACCTAGTACCTCTAGTAACAGGTGTTACTCTGTGCCAAATGTATGAGGGAAAAACTGTTATTGATCCTTTTTTTCTAGCTAATTCTGATTTAATAACATTGGGTAAACCATCTTTGTTATCTCTTAAATCAAGCTCAAGATCTCCACCATCATAATCATCGCCACTAGCAAGAGACACAGTAACAGATATTTTTCTTATTAATCCATGATCAGGATCTCCCGGTTTATTATAAGGAGTTCTCCAACTATCTTGATGCCATGTGTAGTGTTGAGTTTCGCTATACTTGGTGAATTGACATGATTCTGATTTCGTTAAGTCAAAATTCCAACCACAAACTTTATTAGCTTCTAATACAAAAGGAATTACTTCTCGATAAATCCAAGAGTCATCCATCCAAACAATAGAAGAGTTTCTTGTTTTATACAATTTAGAAACATCTGTTTGATTTTGTAAGTTTATACCACCGGTGTCACCAGTAAGGGCTACCTCTGAATTTCTTAGTTCTGCATCTGCAATAATTAAATCACAAACACGAGAGGGGATTACACCATCAAAACAGGCAAAAGAATTTTCAAATATCATCTTTCTAATTATTATACTAACTAATAAGTTGCATTTTTAAAGATAAAAATACTAGATTTTTGTGAAGTTTGTTTATAATTAATCGATGTTTTAATTCTGAATTAAATAAAATAATCTCTTCTTTAAATAAATTTACTCTTTGCCTCATGTGTCTTTTTCTTCCTGACTCATAAAAAAACTCGATAAAGCTATCCTTATCACCCACAATTGGTATTAGAGCAGTAAGGTCAGGAGAATTATGTAAATCGTATTCATCTATGTGATTATGCAAAAAAGTGTCAGAATCTTTATTGACAACTATATAAGAATGTTGTGTGAGAATAGGAGTCTTTTCTAATTTTGGATTATCTACGACAAAAAAATCTCTAACCATGTCATAAATCCATATAATATTATTATTTACATCAGCCTGATAATAATTTTTGTAAGGTGAAAATTTGTTATTGTTTAAAACTCTTCTTTGTTTAAAACTTTTCAAACCTTCCTTTTTTAGTAATTCAAAATCTATTGGAAGATATTTCGTGTTTATTTTTTTTAGTGATACAAATTGTTCTACTAAAGTATTTTTTACAAACATTAATTAGATAGACACCCATGCCAAAGAAGTGACATCCCATCTCCAATTTCCTACAGGATCAGCTTTATCAGTGGCAACCCACCGAACATTCGGCTCATCCCACGAGATGGTATAAGGTCTATCTTTATTACCATCATTATAAGTATCAATTGTTGGATATGCTACAGGAGCTTCCCAATGTCCCGTAGTAGTATTTATAATCCAAGATGTCATTCCCTCTGGTTTAGGAGGAATAAAACCATCTATTGTACTGTCGTAAGACCAACCTACACTAGGGTAATTTTTACGAAAAGCTTTTGATTGATCCTCAGCTTCTGTATTGTCTTCGTTCCAATACTTTCCATTACGAGTGTTGTAAGAACATTTTTTCCAAAGAGTCCAACCATGTATATTTTGTAAAAAGGCAATTCCTGTTGCCTCATCCTCTACGTTTGAATCATTAGTTGTGTCAGCATCAGCAACAACCTCAACCGTTAATACTAAATTTTCCTCAGATAGTTTTGCAAAATGAGCCATTATTGATATTTATACCTTATAACTACCTTACCTGAGCCACCAGACCCACCATTAAGTCTATAACCACTAGGACCTACAGGTTGGAAACCACTTCCGCCTCCTCCACCGCCTCCGGTGTTTGCAGATCCATTACCTGCGTCAGATCGATAACCTCCACCTTTGCCGCCACCACCTGTTCCACCAGGGGCACCACCAAAGCCATCACCGCCTCCTCCACCACCTGCGTATGAAGCTGAAGATGATGTAATTGAAGTTGTAGCACCTGCACCACCTGTCCCACCAGCAGGAGAGTTAGGTCCAGATCCTGATCCTGTAGCTCCGCCACCACTTTGACCATTATAGTTTCCTTGACCACCTGGATTACCTTGAGGAGGAGAAACAGGGGGACTGTTACCAGATCCTGCACTACCATCCTGTCCACTACCTCCGCCAGAGCCACCAGAATTTGCATTTCTTTCTGAAAGTCTTCCGCCACCACCTGCACCTCCTCCTGCGGAGGTTATGCTTGAAAAACTTGAAGTAGATCCGTTACTACCTCTAGGTCCTTCAAAATTAGGAGTGTATGAGCCACCACCGCCTCCACCACCAACAGAAATAGGGTAAGAAGTTGCGGGGACAGTAATTAAAGTGCTAGTTGCTAAGGGACTTGCGGGGAAAGGTGCAGAGGGGCTTTTAGCTTCTCTAAATCCACCTGCTCCTGCACCACCTGGTCTTTTACGATAGTTATTTTCAGGTTGACCTCGACCTGCACCTCCACCACCACCTCCCGCAACGACCATGTACTCTACGCCTGTTGATCCTGCGGCATTACCTGCTTGGTTTACGGTGAAAGTTCCACTTGAATTAAAAGTATGTATTTTGTAGTCACCACTAGTGGCTTCAGAACCACCTGAGGCAACAATAAATTGAGCGTTAGATTTTCCTTGAAGATTAGACATTGCAATCGCACCAGACGGAACTTCAGCTAATGCACGAACATTAGCAGCATCCATATTAATTTGTGTTCCTGGTGATATGTCTAGCTCAGTGTTGACATCATCTAAGCTAATTTGACCTGAAGGTGTAGTCATTTATTATTCTCCCTTCTTAAGATCATTCACTTGAGTTTGTAAATCCTTTACGCATTCTATTAATAAGGCACATAGTCTGTCATACTTAACAGCTTTAACACCATCAGGTCGTGTGCCTACAACCTCTGGTAAAACTTTTTCTACATCTTGTGCTACTACTCCAACATCTCTTTTACGAACAAAATAACCATCCTCACCACCTTTTGCATCTATAAAATCTTGTTTCCAATCAAATAAGACACCATTAAGATTTTGAACTTTATCCATAGGTGATGAAATATTTTCTATGTTTTCTTTCAATGCCACATCAGAAGAGTAAAAAGCAGTGATGTCATTTGTAGCTCTAATCTCACCACTTGTACCTGATGCTGCTGTTGCTACACCAAGTGAGTCTACTTGCATATCATTAAACTGAACATCAGAGGCTGTGCCTAAACCTAAAGAAGTTCTCATGGTTGCACCCGTTTCGAGAACAAAATTTGATCCATTACCAACAATGATTCCACTATCAGTAACTGCTAATCCTGCTATATCTTGTAGCTGTGCATCTAATCTAGCATTAGGAACTGTTCCTGAATCTAATTCAGAGGCATTTAATGTGGTTAAGTTAGCTCCTGACACTGCGGGTAAAGTTCCTGTTAAAGAACCTAAATCAGTGGAAGCCCACTTTTTAATATTATAATTTGATGCACCATCACAAAAAATACTTGTTTTTGCACCTTGTGTAATTGTAACACCATTGGCTGTGTGGCCAGTGGCAGCAATTGTCAATGTTTGTGAACCTGTAGTATTGTTAAAAAATGTATAAGTGCTTTCTGTGGCTGGTATGAATACAACAATGTCACCTGTTAGGGCACCTGTTAATTCAATATTTCTATTAGCTGACTCAGTTGTAGAACTACCATTGGTTGTAGTAAGGGTAATATTAGAAGATCCTGCTACAGATTTAGATATGTAACCAGTCGAAAAAGCATCAATAACGTTGAGGTTATTATTGGTATTTGTACCCCAAGTATTAGCATTGGCTCCAGTGGCCATTAGTTCCAATAAATATCTAGATGAATATGAACTGCTCATTTTTTACCTCCATAAAATATATCTTTTTTTAATATCCTAGCAACACTTTTTTTATGCTGCGTCTACCTCTGTCCAAGTGTTACTTGCTCCAGTAACCACGTTAGCCCAAGGCGTACTAAATAAATCTCCTACCGTAGATGTCATGGAAACACCGGTAGGAAATACAGGAGCATCACCTTCGGCAGAAGCTGTTCCAGAAGCGAAAGACAATGCGACAGTGGAAACACTGACAATCACACCTGTGCCGACCTCTGTACCTGCAGTACCTGCCGCAAAGGAAACACTTACTCCTGATGGTTGTACTAAGGCATCAGAAACTGTCCCTATTGCACCTGCATTGGTTGTCATAGTAACACCGACAGGATCTACTTGTGTAAAGATATCTATAGTTACTGTGCCTAAACTAAAGTCTAATTGATCTGAAGGAGCTACTACTCCAACACTACCTTCACCAGATACTGTAACACCTGATAA
>VTLG01000649.1_pt1 | contig 39673 bp, 63 predicted proteins | sample 4694571 | NCBI WGS metagenome assembly VTLG01 (sample SAMN12604809, study PRJNA352737) | marine metagenome | biome: ENVO:00000447; feature: ENVO:00000209|ENVO:00000569|ENVO:01000036; material: ENVO:00002151; isolation source: viral sequences binned using virsorter ... | reverse complement strand
TAAAAGATTTGAAATTAGAAAAACCATTAGGAAATTTTGATTTAGAATCTATGTTTGCTGATTAGGAGAAAGATAAGATGAGCAGAAGAACTAAGAATGAAAGTTCCCAAAAATTAATTAGTATCATTTCAACTTTGTTGGAGAGGCAGGAAAAGCTTTATCGTCACATCAATGATTTGGAGGACTATATTGATGCCCTGGAATCTATAAACTTCAATGAAGATCCTGAAACCTCTCTGTTGATGCCAGCAGATGGTTTCATGATTGAGTTTACACCTGATGAAAAAATGAAAAAAACTTTGGATGAAGGGTTGTCCAAAGAACAAAAGGATAAGATTGAGGAAATAAAGAGGAATAAAATTGAAAAAGATATGCATTCTATGGATGATATTTTAAAAGTTTTTGACGAGGATGATAAGAAAAAAGATAAGGAGTAAAGTATAATAAAGGTTTCGCCTATGGAAAATAGTATAGGAGAAACGATGTGCCCAAATTTTATAATTATCCACCTTGGGAGCGTGTTCCTTCTCGCGATGATACAAGAGAATATTATGAGGCGATGAGGGAGGAGATTAATAATTATAAGGAGTCCGCTAAATCAAATCGTATTATGGCGAAAAAGTATCGTAATAAAGCGGATGAGGCGACCAAGGAAAATAAAACAATCAATAAACGATTGCTTACTTTATCAAAGAAGCAAAAAGCTTTGGACGAAGCAAAAAAAGCAGGTTATTGGTCGGGTGCCGCTGCTATAAGTGTCACTATTCTATATGAAACTTGGAAGGTTATTGGCTTTCCCGGCGGGGGACGTTGGATGGATTGGTGGAACCATGAAGCAGTTTTTGGTGTTATGATGTGGTTGGCTACTTGTATGTTTGGTTGGTTTTATAAAGCAGCGAATGGCGAATAATAATTTAAAATAAGTGTTGACAAAACATAAAAAGTTTATTATATTATGTGTATAGAATTTTTGAAACTCTTAGAAATGAGGTTACATGGCAAGTCCGTTTTATGAGAAGTCAAACATTGTTAATTTTGAATCTAACATTTTATATGATGAGCTAATCCAAAAAACAGAAGAAGAAGTTGATGCATGGATAGACCGCCTCCGTGAAGAGGTGATGACTGAATGGGATAGTGAAACCAATCCTACTCCTCCCACCATTGGAAAGAATGAAGATGAGTTAGTAAAAGCCTGGGCACAATTGCGATCCTATGGGATAGAAGACTTTTATGACCCTGATGATTCTGATGAGGAATCTGCTGGTATAGTTGCTAATTTTTCTAAGCATAGTGGTGCTGCAAATCAATTTTTCCCCACCATGTTGAAGACTCGTATTTCTGAAAGCTTTAACCCAGACACAGGAAAAAGTATTTACGATTGGTTTTCTCTTCCTGAGATGAGAGAAAAGTTTAAACGTCAAATGCTTAGGACACTAGTTCAGGATAGTATGTGTAGTTATACCAAATCTTTGCATACTACTAAAAATCCTGATATTGATTGGACGGGCACTGAAGCCTATTATTTTTTCGCCTATTGGAAAAATAACCTTCAATCTGATTTTGGTGTTTTTATTCGGCCTTATGAAGATAAGAATCTGGATAAATTGGTTAACAAATATAAGAAACAGGGCTATATAGTTATTCTTCCTGAAGATGTAAAAAATTTATATAGTCAAGGCTTGATTGATGATTTGATGTTGAAGTATTGTGGTGGTATTGAGGGTATAGTAGAATACACTCACTCAGATAGAAAGCCTATTAAACGCCGCCGCAAGGACACAGATGAGGAATGGGAAGAACGTCAGCGTCAAGATGAGATAGATAGAAGAATTTATTATATGTATCTTGTGCGTTATTATCCTCGTAAGTTTAAAATCTTTCCCAAGGCCCTTCAAACCTTTAGACTTGGGTTAGGTCAACCAGCCGTTAACTTTCCTGCAATGACTGCTCGTTGGTTGTTTGAACATTACACTAAGCATATAAATGGAAAGGTTACGGTATACGATCCGTCTGCTGGTTGGGGTGGTCGTATACTGGGTGCTATGGCAGCCGCTCGCCCATTGCATTATGTAGGAACAGATCCAAACACAGACAACCATGGCGTCACAGCTGACATTGATGGTGAAGAGAAAATACAATCACGTTATGAATGGATAGCTGAATTCTTTAATAAGAAATGTTTACCTCTCACCGAGCATCCTGAGTTTATCAAAATGTATAAGAGAGACTTTAAGAAGTTAGAGAACACTTACATAGAAGAAAAAAGAAAGGATATTCAAAAGCCAAATACTTATCATGTTTTTGATGTAGGCTCCGAGCATGTTGGAAGTCATCCTGATTTTCAACAGTATAGAGGTCAACTAGATTTTGTATTTACTTCCCCACCTTATTTTAATAGGGAACAATATAGTCAAGATGACACTCAATCATTCAAGGCATATAGGGAATACCCTAGTTGGAGAGATGGTTTCCTTATTCCTACTCTTCAAACTGCTTGGGATTTTTTAGCTCACAATAGATATCTATGTCTTAATATCGCTGATATTAAGGTAGGAAAAAGAAAGGACTTCCCTGGCGGAATTATTCCCTTAGAAACAGATAGTTTGCACTTTTTATCAAGTATGGGAGCGGAATATGTCGGCAAATTGAAAATGCTTATGACCTCAATGATTGGAGTGGATCAGGAGAATTTGGAGAATTCTGTGGAATATGATGGAAAAATAATGAAATATGAGCCAATTATGGTTTTTTATAAATCTTGATTTTTTTTAAAAAAGCGCTTGACAAACGAGAGATTATTTATTATATTTTATATAGAAAGTTTTGGAAAAGGTTTTTATAACAACACTCATAGGAGAATTTAATGGCACCTGCCAAAAAGGTTTTTAGTAATATTAGTAGTGATGATAATAACATTATAAAAAAGGAGGCCAATCAGCAAATTATGGATAGCTATAATAGCAAGAGTCCTGTTTTACCTTGGGAAATAAGTGAAGAAGAGAAAATGAAAATATTAAAAAAGTTTATGAAATTGGTTGATGATTTTAATAAAAGTGATGAAGTAGAGAAAACTATACAAAAATTCACTATTAAGGAACTAGGTTTCATATATGAAAATCTAGATTACCTTAGTGTTAAGTATGGTTTAGAGAAGGTTGCGGCGACTACAGCTATTATATCGGCCTTGGAACAACGAAAAAAAGCATCAGAGATATTTGAAGAAGTCAATGATGCGGAAAAAACTAGCTCTACGTGGCCTGATAGTTTTTTAAGTAACTCATTTATTTCGTGGTATTTTAGAACTTCTGTGCCGACGATAAAATTAAATACACGCACCCGTGAGGATTCAACAGGGTTAGTTTCAATTTGGGATGGTGAGAGTAAGGCAACGGCACTTATAGGGTTTTCAAAAGATCCTGATGCGCGAATCTGGCGTATTTTGGATGATAAGGGTAGGTATGTTGATGATATAAACAGGTTCATGAAACATCCTGAATTACATGAAACAAAAAAGCGTTTTTCTGACGAACAAGCTCACCGGCTTATAGATGTTTTTGAGGAATTTAAATATGATTGGGACAATACACGTAACCCTTATGTGACAGCAAGGTGGCTTGTAGACCGAGGTTATCAGGATGTGTTTGATCGTATTGTTAGTATTAAGCCCTCTATAGGTTTGCAATATATGGGTGATGAGGCGGCACAAGAAGCATATCAAAGGGAAGGTAAAAATTTTATATCTCAAAGTATAGTTAACCGCACTAATGCTAAAATTAGGAAATGGTGGTTTGCGTCCACTCGCTTTCGTCATAAGGGTGATGTAGTGGTAGATGTTTATAAAGATATTTTATTTGACTTTTGTTTTTATGATCTTAAGAATCCTTTTATGAGGAGCATTTATCAAGATGCTATAGAAAATAAAAATAAGGGCTATAGGGAGTTGGATTTTTATATGGGTTATCTTCTTCTTGCTTCTACTATAAATATTGAAGAAGATGGTAATCTTAATAAGGAATATTCGCGATGGTTTGATAACTCTTATTATGCAGGCTTAACTAAGCCATTTGATGAGAAGGGTGCTAAAATAATTGATGATCAAATAAATCAATATAACAAGGTTAAAAGAGAAAATCCTGATAAAAAATTCCACAAAAGTTTGGATGAAAAGCTGTGTGAGGCTTTTGAGTATGTTGGGGTTGCTTTAGGTGGCATTCATAATGGTGAAAATAAAGATGGAGTCGGTCTTGCTAATAAAGATGTAATTGACAAGTTTAATAGTTATGTAAAAGGAAAAAAGTCATTACAAAGAGAAAAACATAGGGATGCTAAGTCAGAGCTTTTGGGAAAACCGTGCAATGCTCAAGGTTCCATAGAAAAATTCGGCCTTACAGCGGGCCATCTTGAATATTTAATGGTTATTCATACATTATGTTTTGTGATGTCTCATTCTGCGCTGGACAAGAATCACGTTACTGACGTACTTTTAAAAATCCTATCAATAACTATAGAAAAATGGTTTGATTTTGCGTGGAATTATGAGATAAGCTGGAAGGACCAAAGCCGTTCTAACCCATTTCGCGGAATGGATCAAGATAGTTGGTATGAAATTATTGAGGGCACTTCAATTAAGAGGCAGGATTTTCCAAACGGCCATGGCCAATTTGGACCGTTTATTCTTAAACATGATGCTAACCTAGAGAAAATATATTATGTTTTTGATAATTTTGTTCGGGAAGAAGTGATACCAGAGTTAGATTTAGAGTATGCTGGTGTGGTAAATAATGACCAAGCACAGTATTTGGTAAAGAAGTTTTTGAAAGAGAAGAAGATTCCCTGGGAAGAAAGGAGTTTTTATAGCCCTACTGGCGATATAGTAAAACTTAGTGATTGTGATGTCGGTCATATGGTAGCTAAGTCGCGCGGCGGTTTAGTATATGAACACAAATTTATTCTTGAGCCTAAAACGATAAACAGAGGGTCAACCAAAGTAACATTAAGAGATTTTGAAAACTATTATAAAGCTCTTAATGTTCAGGTGGTTTTGAAATTCAAGGAAATAGAGGATAAAAAAGCAACGATGGATGTAAGGGCGCTGCAGCATTTTTTAGGAGAGGTGAGTGCAGCGGAAGAAGTAGTAAAGGCACTTCATGAGTATTTTAAACTTGAATATGATGAAAATATTGACACAAAGAGGAAATACCCTTATATAAAAGGTCAAATCTATCAACAAGAAGCCGAAGAAGATAGATTGGCGGCTGGTTAATTATGTGTGGATTTATTGGTGGAAATTTATTCGCCAGTAGATACCATGCATTTGAATCACTTGCTACTATTGAACATCGGGGTAGAGATAGTGACCCTGAAGTTCAATGGGTAGCAAAGGATTTTTTGTTTGGGCATAATAGGTTATCAATACAAGATTTAAGTCATCTTGCAGACCAACCTATGACTGTTGGCGATATAACAATTGTTTATAATGGCGAGTTGTGGAAAAATACAATAGATAAGTATGATGCTTTATTGCGTAGTAAGTATGATTTTTTTACTACCAACTCTGATACTGAATTACTTATTTACATGTATATTGAATACGGTTTAGAAATGTTTGATCGTATAGATGGAATGTATTCATTTGCTCTTTATGATGAAAGTAAGGGGCAAATAATATTGGGAAGAGATTGGGTAGGCAGATTACCATTTTATTATATAGAGAATTATAATAAAGTTGCTTTTGCTTCTGAGTATAAAGCACTTTCGGAACCATTTTATAATAACTCTGCTGACATAAAAATAATGCCACCTGCTCATTATTATATTTGGGATATTGATGAGAGTAGGTTTATAGAGAAGAAACAGTATTACGACATAAGGAAAAATATTTGTAAAAGTGATACTGAAGAAGAAGTTGTAAAGAGTGAAATTTTTAATCGGTTATTTGAAGCAGTTCAAAATGAGTTAATTGCAGATGTTAAGTTATGCACTATTCTTAGTGGTGGAATAGATTCTGTTATTATAACTTATTTTCTCAAGATGCTTATCCCCGATATAAAATCATATGTTGTGAATGTAGGTAGAGGCAAAAATAAAGATGATTTGTATTATGCTAAGATGGCCGCAGGATGGTTGGACATAGAACTAGAAGAGGTCCATGTAAGCAAAACACAAATAAATCAAAAACTATCTGAAAGTATATGGGCGAGTGAATCCAAAGTATGGCATCAAGTTTCTCCAGCTGTTGCTCAATTGTTTCTTTCTAAAAAGATTAGTGATGATGGCTACAAGGTTGTGTTTGGTGGAGAAGGAGCAGATGAAATATTTGGTAGTTATGGAAACATTCAGAAGATGTATTATAAGCAAGATACAAATAGAGAAGCCCGTATAAATCTCATAACTAATCTTCATAAAAATAATCTTATTAGAACCAACAAGGCCATGATGTTTGGTGGGACTGTTGAATTAAGAACTCCATTCTTAGATAGAAGGTTTGTTGAGTATGGTTTATCAGTTGTGACGATTGATGCCAAACACCACTCACATGACCGCTACGTTGATGTAAATTGGTCTAACGGTGGACACATGAAATACATGCTTCGTAAAGCCTTTGAGGATACAGGGATGCCTGAAGAGTTGTTGTGGCGAAAGAAGGAAACTTTTCAGGTAGGATGTCACACCGATTATCTGAGGGATGAAAAAGAAAGGATAGAAAAAATATATGCTCATAAATTTAAACTCCCCTATGTAAAGAGGAAAGAAAAAACTATGAAGAAGAGCAATATTTTATTGAGAGATAAAAAGGATTTAAGTGGTATAGAAAAGTTTTTTGATTACCCTGTGTATATTTTAGGAGCAATGGAAAAACTTCCGCCTTATATATTACCAGATGATATAGAAATACTATCAACTAAATTCACAAAGGTTGGCAAAACAACATTGGATAGGTTTCCTAATTTAAGGTTGGTTATTACCAGAGGTCATGGGAATGATTTTGTTAATCAAGAGTTGTGCGATAAAAAAGATATTGAGGTGGTGAGGCTAAATCCATATATAGAAAGCTGTGCTCGTTGGTGTGTGGATAAAGTTGATAAAGGGCCAGTAACTATTTTTGGTGCATTCGGTACTATAGGTAAAAGAGTGGTTGAGTTATTGAAAGAACCAACTAGAGAAGTTTGGCCATGTGTTTTGCCTATAGGTAGTGAAGGTGTAGATGCAGATATGGCCTGGAATAGTAGCAACACTGTTATAAGTTGTATTTCTTCATCAGATGAAAATAAATACTTTTTTAATAAGGTGTTATTTGAGAAGTTTATAAATCCTATAAACTTTATTAGTATAAGTAGGCAAAAAACCTATAACAATAATGATCTAATTGATTTGTTAAATGATGGAAATAAGTTTAGAGAAATTCATATTGATACTGTTGATGCTCATCGGAGGGATGAGTTATTAAGGTTTAGTAATTTTCATTATTATGAGCATTCTTCATGGAATTATGTAGAACAAAACAATGATGAATTATTTGGTAAACTAAAGAAAGTTATAGATGAGCATAAACGAATACACACCGATTGATAAGTATGATGGAGTTTATGTAAAACGCGATGATCTGATGGGGGATGATAATGAACTACCACCGTGGGGAAAACTAGGAGGAATAAAAAAGTTATTAGAGGCGGAGGTAGTAGATAAATCAAAAGGCATTCTTCAACTTTCTGTAAGGGGTAGTTATTCAGGATGGGGAATTGCTGCACTTGCTCCTCAGTTAGGTTACCAAGTTCATATAGCTTACCCAAATTCAAAAAACTTTCCGCAAGATGTAGTAAATAAATGGAAGGAGTATGATGTAGATCTTGTGCCTTTAAGACCTAATATGTCTAGTGTTGTTTTAGGAATGGCAAAGAATTATGCTGCGGGTAATAATTTAGAAACACTACCATATGGTTTCCAGCATGAAGTTTATTTTGATTATTGGGAAAAAAGAATACAATCACAGGAAGGGGAGTTTGATACTTTGGTTGTATGTGCTGGTACGCCAGCAACTTGTATAGGAATGATAAGAGGATTTAAAGGAGACAGAATAAATGTTGTGACGACATCTAGTATAGAAAAAACAAAAAAGGTTTTAAAGTCTTATGGGGTTTATGATGATGATAGAGTTAAGGTCTATAATACTCCATTTGAGTTTTATGATGAGATGAGTTTTTTTGAAACGCCCTTTCCTTGTAACATAAATTGGGACAAGAAAGCTTGGTGGTGGATAGAAAACAACAGAGATAGATGTTTTGGGAATGTTTTATTTTGGAATTTAGGAGCTTAATGATGGAGTGGGTAATATTTTTTTATGTTGGATTGGCGGCAATTGGCTCATTATGGGCGTGGCATTTACATAGAAAAGGTGAATTAGTTGGTGATTATCCTTATGATGATGAAATGTAATTATAGAGAGTATGATATATGATACTTGAAGTCATTTCAGTGATATTTATATTTATTAGCATTGTGCTAGTTATCCTTGTCTATAGAGGATTAAATAGGATTGCTTATTATGAAGAATCGTTTGATGATATTTATGGTAGGCTTTTAGTATTTTCTCAATCTATAGGTGCTATATTGGATAGAGAGATATATAGTAATGAGCCAGTTATTGTAGAGTTAGTGGAACAAATGAAAGACATGCAACATTTTGTTTCACATCTTTCTGATAACTATAGGTTCAATGAACTTGCTGAGAATAAGGAAGATGAAACAACTTGATAAACTGAAGGACATAGAGTTGTTTGAAGGGAAAAGTTTAGATAATCTTTTTAAAGTTATTTATGACCAATCTCTAGAACAACAACAAGAAGCGATGACTGCTTTTAGAAAACTTATGACCTATGTTAATGATGCAGAAGATGCATTCATGAATGGAGATAAGGCTTCTCCTTATCTGGATAGCGCTCATAAAGCTACTGAAAACATAATCAAAATGATTACTGCTTCTCAAAAGATGATAGCAGTAGAAGAAGAACAAGAAAAAACTATTTCTCAATCTGATATTCTTAGTGTGTTAGATTCTGAAGGGATCGCCCCTGAACGATTTTTATCTGACAATAATGATGATAAGAATAAAGATGAAGAAAAAGAAAAAGACTTTAGCTCGTCCTTCATTGAGCTGAAAAATACATCCCAACAATAAATGTTGATGTAAATAATTTCCTCTTATAAGGAGAAGATTAGATGATAAAGAAGTTTAGTATACTATTTGCGGCTATTGCCGCCATGTTTATTAGCACTCCAGTTAGTGCTGATGATGTTATTGAAACAGATATTTCAGTGGTTAGTCGTTATGTTTGGAGAGGCAGTTCCGATGCTACTAGTGTTTCTCTCCAACCTTCTGCAACCTTACCGATTGAATCTAACATCGGTTTAACAAGTATAAATGTGTGGGGTAATGTTCCTTGGTCTGGCAATGATACTGAGTATAATTTTAGCTTTACTCAAAGTGTTAATGATATCGGATCTATCGGTATTACTTCTTATTATTATGATGGTGCTTTTTTGGAAGGTGATTCTCATGATTTGGAAGTTGGAGTTTCCTCTTCTTATAAAGGATTGGGTCTAGAGCTGGGTAGGTTTGTAAGTGGTGATGAAGTTAAGGATGACACTTATGTGGAGCTTAGCTATGCATTAGATGGTGTTAATTTTCATGTTGGTGCTGGTGACGGTGGTTATGTTGCTGATGGTGATGGGTTTGCTTTGGTGAACCTTGGTCTTTCGGTAAGTAATGATGATGGTGCTGGTGCTTCTCTTATTTACAATCCTGATTCGGAGGCTGTATTTTTTGTAGTTTCTAAATCTTGGTAAAGTAAAATTTATATATTTTAATGTAGCCGCGGCGAATTTGGTTTGGGATGGAGTTCGCCGTGGCTTTTTGTTTACACATTGGCAAAAAAGCGCTTGACTTATCTGTAATAGTTCTTTATATTATATGTATGAGTTTGGAGTAAGTGTCGTTTCTTTGGAGTGGTGATGGAAAATAATTATGTTCTTGCGTTGGATATTAGTGGTTTTTGTACAGGTTATGCAATTTGGTCCTTAAGTAGTGACACCCTTTCTACAGCTGGTTATATACCCTTAAAAGATAAAAAAGATATAAATAGCAAGGTTGATAAAATAGTTTCATCTCTGGAAACATTTCAAGAGAACACAGAAACTATTAGTGATGTTTTTATAGAAGACATTTTAACCAAATTTATTGCAGGAAAGAGTTCAATAAAAACTATTATTTCATTGGCTTCTATTAATGCTGTTGTTCAAAGAAAGTGTTATGAGATATTTGGGAAAGCACCTACCATGATTAATGTCTTGAGAGCGAGAAATTTGGCTGACTGTAAAGTTCCTAAAGGTGTAAAATCTAAAGATTATATTTTAAAAAGAGTGTGTGAGTTACATGAGGAAGTAAAAACAATGTTACCCTTAATGAAAACCAAACCTGAGTTTGCAAAAGAGGCATGGGATGTAGCAGATGCGGTAGTGGTCGCAAGAGCAGCTGCTTCTGAATTACGTCAACCTGAATTAATTTTTTGAGGTATAATGACTAAACTTGATGTGCTCTCTCAACATCTTGGTACACACAAACAAATGGCTGGTAATAATTTATATTTTCATTGTCCCAGCTGCCAACACCATAACAATAAGTTAACTATTAATTTAGATAAGTCAGTATATAATTGCTGGCATTGCGGCCTCAAGGGTAGAAGTTTTGTGTATTTGTTGAGATTAGCCGGAGCAGTAAAACCTAATCAATACCGTAAACTATTTGAGGAAGAGAAGAAGAACTCAGACATAGATAATCTTTTTGATGAACAATCAGATGTAGAAGAAAAGAAAACTTTGAACTTACCCTCTAAGTATCAACCTCTGTTTAATAATATAAATAAAATATTTTTCCAGGCTGCAGTTCAATATCTGGATAAGAGAGGTATCTATAAAGATGATTTTATTAGATACGATATTCATTATTCTATTACTGAACAACGAGTTTTATTTCCATCTTATGATGATACTGAAAAACTAAATTATTATGTGTGTCGGTCTATTAATCCTGAAGAAAAAATAAAATATAAGAATGCTCAAACTAGTAAGAGGGAGGTTATTTTTAATGACCATTTAGTAGAATGGGATAAAGAAATTTATTTAGTTGAGGGAGTTTTTGATGCTATAATATCTCGTAAGAATGCGATTCCAATTTTGGGTTCATCTATTAATGCTGGCTTTAAGTTATTCAAAAAAATTATTAAACATAAACCACCGGTGGTAATTGCGTTGGATGTTGATGCACGAAAAAAATGCTTATCCATAGCAGAACAGTTTGGGAATTTTGGAGTTAATGTTAGGTTTGTAGATTGGAAGAAAGGTGAGGAAAGAGATATAGCAGAAATGGGTAGTGAAGAATTCTTAACTATTACGACTAGTGGGGCAGTGAGGAGTGTGGAGTTTAAGGACACAATAAAAGAAAGGTTATTTAGTTAATGATAATTGCACATATTAGTGATATACATATTCGTAGAAACAAGAGGCACGAAGAGTATAGAGTAGTTTTAAGTAATCTTATTTCAAGTTTAGAATCTTTTTCCATAGATAGAATTGTGGTGGCAGGCGATGTTATTCATAATAAAAGAGAGTTGTCGCCGGAACTTATTCAATTAACGGTAGATTATTTAGATGGATTGAGTGATGTTGCACCTGTAGATTTGATTTTAGGAAACCATGATTGGGTCATTAATCAGTATAACCGATTAGACAGCCTCAGCCCCATTGTAACACTATTAAAAGAAAAAGGTAAGCCGATACACCTTTATAAAGAAAGTGGCTTACATGAGGTTACTGGCGGTTTGGTGTATGGTGTTTTTGCCCAACAAGATTCTGAAGAACTATGGCCGATTGATTTTGATAGAGAAGATGAAAAAACTTATGTAGCTTTGTATCATGGTGCAGTTCATGGAAGTAGAACCAGTGGAAGTTATCGTATTGAAAGCGACATAAATAAAAGTGTTTTTAGTAATTATGATTTTGGAATGTTAGGTGATATTCACTCTAGACAACCTATGTTACTGGATGAACAAGGAAAAATAAAAGTTGCTTATTCTGGTTCATTGGTTCAACAAAACTTTGGTGAAGATACTGAGAAAGGGTTTTTGCTTTGGGATACCGATGTTAAGAAATGCACTTTTATACAAGTGGCAAATGAGTGGGGTTTTAAAACTTTTAGGTTGGACGCAGATGCCATTAATAACATTGATAATATTGATTTTGATTTACCAGCCAAACCTTATGTTCGTATTTTAATTCGTTCTGATGATTATAATATTACCACTGCTAATCATATTGAATCTTTAATAAAAAGGAAATATAAAACAGATCATGTTTTTATTGAAGTAGACGCTAATGAATCTATTGATGATTTGTCTCTATCAGATACTCCTGAAAATGTTACTGATATTAAGACTCAACAAGATTTGTTGAGACAATATTTTGCCAAGCGCCCTACTATTTCTGAAGAAGAAGTAAATGAGGTGTTGGATATTCATAAAGATTTTTATGATACTTGCTCTACTGAAGAATACGAAACCTATAAAGGTAGGAAGTGGACGATACATAAAGTAATTTTTGATAATGTTTTTTCTTATGGGCCTAGTAATGTTATTAATTTTGATAAAATGAAGGGCCTTACAGGCATCTTTTCTCCTAATGCTTCTGGTAAGTCTAGTATACTCTATACTATTTTGCAAGGTTTTTTTAATAATAGTAATAGAACAGGTGGGAGAAACATTGCTGATGTAATTCATAAAAACAAAACTGAAGGCATTATTGAGATTGAGTTTTCAGTGGATAATCAAAAGTATGTGATAGAAAGAAAATTCAAAAGGAACAAGAGACATCCAAATAGAGCAACCAATAAGGTTGTATTGTTTCAATATATTGAAGGTGAGAAAGTTGATATTAGTGGTGAAGCTAATGTGAGAGAAACAGAAAATGCTATTCGTAGTTTGTTAGGTTCGTATGAAGAACACACAATGACTACTTTTAGTCAGCAGTTTGATGTAACTCGTTTTATTGATCATGGTCAAACCAATAGAAAAGATTTATTGTCGCGTTTTCTTGGACTAAATGTAATTGATGATTTACAAAAATCTATTAGAGATGAAACCGCTTCTATTAAATCTGTTTTGAAAGAGTATCAGCAAAATGATTATCCTTCAATACTTAGCCAGTTTGAAGAAAGGAGAGAAGAGACTGTTGATAAATTAAATGAACTAAAAGTGGAAAAGGAAACTTTAGAGAAGAGCACTGGTGAAAGAAGAAAGAAGAAAGATGTTTTTACAAAGTCTTTGCATTCCATACATAATGGTTTGCGGCCTTTGTCTTCTATTGAAAGTGATATAGAAAAGTCTTCTAGGTCTATAGAGAAGCTGGAAGATAGATTGGAGGTTGAAAAGAAAACTAACTCTAATACACTAAGTGGTATTGAATATAGAAATAATTTAATTGATGAGTATAAGAGCGAGGGTTTTGAAGAAAACAGAGAGAAATTTTATAGATATAAGGAAGAGCTTAATAAACTTACTGCAGTTCAGAAAGTTCAACAGCAAGTTTATAAAACTAAGCAGAATCAAATATCTATTTTGGATAAGCATGATTGGTTTGAAACTAACGATTTATGTAAAAAATGCTCTTTTCTTACAGGTGCGTTTGCTGCTAAGAAAGAGCTTGATGTTGAGGGGGCAGATCTTCATGATTTAAATATTGAAATAGATTTCTTAAGTCACGCTATAGGTGACTTTGATATCAGCAAAGCTGATAAGTATGATGAATACGTTGAGGACGCCAAGAGTCTAGAGTTAAAATTAGAAAACTCAAACATTACTTTACAGAACATAAAACTTCAATGGGAGTTAGAGGGAAATAAATTATCTTCTTATGAAAAAGAGAGAGAAGATAATAGAAATAATGAACATTCTATTCAACATAACAATAGAGTTGAGTTTGAAATAAAAAAAATAGATAGTGAGTTGGCTCGCCTGGATGCAGCAATCAGTGTTAATAACAATGAATTTACGAAATCTAATAGTTATCTGGGGCAGATAAGCCAAAAGATTATTGATTTGGGTGGTAACATAGAAGTATTAAAAGAGATAGAAAAAAAGTATAATACTCACACATTACTTATGGAAGCTTTCGGTAGCGATGGAATACCGTTGATGATTATGAATCGTGCTGTTCCTATTATTAATAATGAGATAAAGAAGATTTTATCTAACATAACAAACTTTGAGGTTTTTCTTGAAGTGGACACCGAAGCTCATGACCTTAGTATATTTATTGATGACGGCACTTCTCGTCGTCGTATAGAGTTAGGCTCAGGGATGGAAAAAACTTTGGCTGCTCTGGTAGTCCGATCTGCATTATCTAATATCAGTTTACTACCTACCTGTAATCTTTTTATTATAGATGAGGGTTTTGGAACTTTGGATTCAGAGAACATTAATCACATGAATCAGCTACTAGGGTATCTAAAAAGTAAGTTTGAAAATGTATTGATTATTTCTCACATAGAAGGAATGCAAGACATTACAAACAATGTTATCAATATACATAAGAATGAGAAAGGTTATAGTAGCATAAAGATTTTATAGGAGAGTTATTTTGATAAATGTGATTGGTGGATTGGTTGGTAAGATACTCCCTGAAGCGGGAAAGATCATAGACAACTTACATACGAGTGGTGAAGAGAAGATGGCCGCTCGTCAAAAGTTAGAAGCATTATTGGTTTCTGCCGAGCAAGAAGCACAGAAAGAAGTTTCTGCTCGTTGGGAGGCAGATATGAAAAGTGATGCTTGGCTTCCCAAAAACATCCGACCTCTCACTCTAATATTTTTAACAACAGTTTTTGTAATACTTTCGGTTTTCGATGGGAACTTAGGAGAGTTTAGTATTGGTGAAGCTTATGTTCCTGTTTACCAAACACTTTTAATGACAGTATACGCAGCCTACTTTGCGGGTAGAAGTATCGAAAAGGTCAGAGGCAAGAGCGGTACGGAGGAGAAAAAATGAAAAAGTTATTGATGGTTTTAGTGGTGATGTGGGGTAGTGTAGCTTGGGCTGATAATCATGAAAATTCCGGTATGAATGTTATAACCAAAGAACCTATTAGTAAGATGAAAATGTCTGGTCCCAGAATAGGCTTAACTTTTCTTACTGGAAAGTCTGCTACACCAAAGAAGGATGGAGGACAATGGGATTATCCGATGATCACTCAAATTGGTTGGCAGTTTGAATCGAGATTTTTTACGACTGATGGTGGTATTACTGGACTAACAGAGATTGTTCCTCTAGTAGGGGGTATTGATCAGAATAGTTTTAAACCTAGTGTGAGTTTTTTATTTGGTATAAGATCAGATAATGGAACTGAATTTGCAGTTGGACCTCACATTGCTATACCCACAGATGCAGGTGGTGACATAGATACCTCTTTTATTTTTGCGGTGGGGGTAACAAAACGCCAAGGTAATATTTTTTTCCCAATCAATTTAGCTTTTATTCCTCATAGAAATGGTGCTCGTTTTACTGTTACGGTGGGATGGAACATAGCCGGTTGGTAATCATGTAAGTAGTGAAAAATTGGAAGGGGGTGATAGAGTCGAAAAAGATAACGAGATTTATTTTTATTGTTGTCGCGACATATTGTTTATCTCAAGAATCGTTTTTTATTATGAAAAAAAATAAGTATGTAGTAAAAGTTGAAGCAACCAAGAGTGGTGTAAAGCCCCATAAAAATAAAATGATAGATGATCTTTTTATAAATTTTTTGTTAAAGTAGAGGGAATAATGTATAAAGCGTTACCAGATTTTTTAACGATTAGTAAGTCTAAAATTCATGGATTAGGTCTTTTTGCTACTGAAGATATTAGTGAAGGTACATCTTTAGGTGTTAGCCACATTAAAAATACTTCAGGTAAGTTTGAGAATAATTATATTAGAACGCCATTAGGCGGCTCTATAAATCACTCAGATGATCCGAATTGCATAAAGTATGTTCCTGATATGGTGGTTACTCCTGATATCAGAGTTTCTTTACCTGATTATATGTCCTTGAAAACAATAAAAAATATTAAGAAAGGCGAAGAATTAACTGTTGCATATACTCTTTATAGTATAGAGAAAACTAGCAATGTAGTAATAGATGAAGAAGGTAATACTATTAAGATAGAGAGGGTTTAAATAATGACTTACGTAATAGCACAACCCTGTATAGATGTAAAAGATACAGCGTGTGTAGAAGTTTGCCCGGTAGATTGTATTCATCCTGTTGATGGTGAAGGTGCTGAGCAACTTTACATTGATCCTGATGAGTGTATTGATTGTGGTGCTTGTGAACCTGAATGTCCAGTAGAAGCTATTTTTGTAGAAGAAGATTTACCAGAAGAGTGGGTACATTTCACTAAAATAAATGCAGATTACTTTATAAACTAGGAGGATAACAATGGCTATTGTAGCGTATCTTAAACCTGTTTGTGGATGGAGTGCTGGAGTGCGTGAAGTGTTTGCGACTTATGGGTTGGAGTATGAAGAGAGACTAATTAGTGATCCAGACATCTACGCAGAGATGGTACAGAAAAGTGGTCAGCCACTTTCGCCTTGTGTAGAAATTGATAATATAATGTTGGAAGATGTAAGTGGAGAGGAAGTAGAAGAATACCTTATAAAAAATGATATGGTTCGCCCCAGAGCCAGGGAGTTTGCATAAGCGGAGAAAAAAAATGAAGACCTTTATAAGTGCAATGGTGATGGTACTTATTTTAATTGGTTGTTCATATGATGATAGTAATATTTTAGCAAGTCAACAACAAACAAATAACAAACTAGATTCTTTAATAGTGATGGTTGGCGAGTCACCTCCACTAACTAGAATGGAGATGATAAAGGAAAAGTTTAATGGGCTTCTTGCTTATGTTTATAAATCTGTTACTATAGAAACTGGACCCGAAGACGAGGACCATCAACATATAAAAATCAGATACGCTGAGTATTACACTTTTACCATAGACCCATCTGACTTTTATGATGGTTGGTATAGTTTTACTAGATATGTGTTAAGAGATAGTTATGAAGCATTACAAGCAGCAGGGTTGAATAAATTTTCAAATCCAGCTGTTTTTAGCTCTCAAGGAAAGTGGCGATTATTGAGTGAAAAAGATATAGAGTTAGCAAGAACGTATGGAACTTTTTATGATTTTCATAAATATGATTGGGATACAGTGCCTGCAGGTATTGTAGCAATTGATAGATATTCTTATCATGGCGATAAGATGATGATAGGTTCTGCTAGAGGAGGCGATACTTTTAGGGTCACCACCATAAAAGATATGGCTTCCGTAACGAGAGGAGATTTGGATAGATAAGAATGAAAGAAAAAATAAATCATCCTAATCATTATAACAGCGGCAAGATTGAGGTTATGGATACTATAGAGGATGCTGGTTTCGCTGAAGGGTTTTGTTTAGGGAATGCTTTGAAATACATTCTAAGAGCAAAACACAAAGAAAACTACATAGAGGATTTGAAAAAAGCTCGTTGGTACATAGACTATATTATAGAAAAGAGTGAAGATGGAAAATAAAACAGGTTTTGTTGCAGGTAGTTTTGATATACTCCACCCTGGTTATGTGATGATGTTGCAGGAATGTAAGGATAAGTGTGACTATTTAATAGTAGGTTTACATGAAAATCCATCGTGGGAAAGAGATAATAAAAATAGTCCTATAATGAGTTTACATGAAAGGTTTCTTGTATTAAAATCTATCAGGTATATTGATGAGATTGCTCCTTATAATAATGAGGATGAGTTGGTTAATTTATTAAAGTTTTACACTCCTGATTATCGTTTTCTTGGTTCAGATTATTGCCAGGGACCAGAGCGTGAATACAAGAAAAAAATAACGGGTTATGACATTTGTTCCATTCGTTGGATATGGAGATCTCATGATTATAGTTCATCAGGAATAAGAAAAGAAATCTATGAGGCAGAGAAAAGAAAAGTTGATTTGGAAAATTTTAAAAAAGAAGAGGTTGTAGTATGAACTTTTTTAGTGTTGGTAAAGATATTGACATTATGGGTAATGATGAAAAAAACTTAGAGGTGCTGAGATATAGTTCTGGTGCTGATAGTACACTAGGTTTGTTATTTATTAACGATGCTAATGGTAGGGAGTTTCTTTCTTATACTTTAGAGGACGAATTTAGAGAAGAGAAAGTTTCTGCTGAAACAAGAATACCAGAAGGAACTTATGATATAAAGTTACGCACTGAAGGTGGTTTCCATAATAGATATTCTGCAAAGTTTGGTACTCCTTGGCATAGAGGGATGTTACATGTCCAAGATGTTCCTGAGTTTGAATACATATTAATTCATACGGGAAACACTGATGAACATACAATGGGTTGCCTTTTGGTGGCTGATAGCTCTACTCAGAATATTACTAAAGATGGGTTTGTAGGAGCATCAGTTTCGGCCTATAAAAGAATATATCCTGATCTTGCTCAGTGGTTGGTGGATGGAAACAAATTGAGTATTACTTATATTGATTATGACAATCCTTTGAATTAAGTTATATTTATAAAGTATTGTTATGTTGAACCGAATACAGGAGATTAAAAATGGCCGTTCAACCTTGGGAAAATGCTTTACTGAAGAAAGTCGGTGAAAGCGGTAATGATGGTGAAACTGATAATGATAAACGGACTTTGGCTTTTTATGTAGGTGGCCATGATTTTTCTATAGTTTTAGTAGATAGCGCCGGCGTACAAAATGACGTTAAGGTTCAGGTTAATAACGCTAACGCCCTTGACCCTAATGCTGCTTACCATGCCGTACATCCACAGTCTTTAGGTGTTCAAAGTGTAGCACAGGTGTTAGTAGATGCTGGTGCTTTTGGTGGGGTTAATAATGTAGAAAAAGAAAGCTCTGCTTCTGCTTCTGATTTTGCTGATAATTGGATAGATTACCCTAACGCTACTATTGATCAATCAGTGTCTGCTTATCAGTCGTCTGGAAGTTGGCGATGGATGAGATTGGTTACTACCTCAGAAATGAATGCTACCCTTAGTGCTTATGCATGGAGCCGACAAATAAGTCCAGATTTTTGAAGAAAGTAGGAAAGAATGACACAAGTTCCAGATGATTTTCTGCCCACCAAAGAAACTAAAATGTGGCAGAGAAAAGAAAGTATAAAGAAGGACAAGGATTGGAAACCTTTACTTCCTCATTTTTGTCCAGCATTAGATCCACAGACCAAAAAAAAGTGTGGTAATTTTATGAAACATTGGGACATATATTTTTATCAACAGTATGGTATGTGTGAGGAGTGTTATCTAAAGTATAATGATGGTAAAGGAATTGAGATAACAACTGAAACGGAGAATTCAAATGATGATGGCAACGCCTGACGTTTATAAAATGTCACCTAACAGACCTACCCCCGTTAGAACTTCCACACCGGAAGAAGTAATTATAAATTATGTTTCCAAGATTCCTGAGATGAGAGTTACTTTTGGTGCGTGGCAAGATGACATTAGTGAGGGGGATGGTTTAACTTTTAATCTAAAGACTGAAGAAGCTGCTGTTTTACAAAATAATGACGTGTTAGTTGCTCAATACCAGGCCACATTTGCAGAAATTGTTAAGAGTATAAAGTCTGAGTTGAGCATACACGGTTATAGAAATGCAGTTATAGAAGAAGTATTCGTAGAAGTTACTCCAGGGATGTATAGTTCTGCTGGAAATGGCGTTGCTGCTCGGCAAGCCATGTTTACCATTGAGGGACAGTATAAATTGTTTTCTGACAGGGGAACAGTATAGTTTATAAATTTAAATAATAGGAGAGGTTATGGATAGAGAGGAACTAGAAAAGATTATTCAGTTTAGTAATCTAGAAGAAAGAGATCAAATAAAGCAATATTTTACATCTCCTCCTGATGTAGATGTAAATAGAAAGACTATTATTTTTTCAACACCCTCTGAAACGGGAACTAGTTATTTTAGAATCTTTGAGCCTATGCGGTCTTTGTGGAAAGCGTTCCCTGATGAAGTTAATTACATATATACTGAAAACATTCAACCTAATCATGTGAAGATTGCTGATGTGATTGTTATGCATCGCTGTGGTAATCTTCATTCTCATTTTTTATCTGTGGCAAGAATGTGGCCTAAGACTGAGAAGCGTCCTTATATTATTCATGATGCTGATGACAATGAGTTCAATCTTCCTAATTCACATCCTATGAAAACTTTGTGGATTGAAAGTGGGAAAGATAAAATGTCTTTGCAGTCTTTGAAACATTCTGATTGTATTACCACAACCACTCCTAAGTTGCAGAAGACATTTAAGTCTTTCAATAAGGATGTAAATATTTTTCCTAATGAGTTTGATTGGGGCTTACCCCAATGGAATCTAGATAAGAATGAAGTTAGGAAAGAAATGCTCCCTGAGTGGTTTCCTACTGATGATAAAATAATTATTGGATGGGCGGGCCTTACTTCTCATTTTTCTGATATACAAAGAATGGCTCCTATTATGAAGGCCATACACGACAAGTATCCTAATGTTTATTTTGTCCTTGCTGGAATGGCCCTGAAGGACAGCCAGGTGGAGATCCATCAAGACGCAGAAGGTAACAAGGAGTTTAAAGAGAAGGAGGTAGAGGACGCTGCAGAGACTTACAGAGGTAAGGTTGAAGAGATGTATGAAGGAATAGATCCAAAAAGAATAAAGATATTTGATGCTTTGGGTCTAGAGGAGTATGGAAAGTTTTATGCGTTATTTGATATTAGTTTAGCCTACATTGAGCATCATGCTTTTGCTTCTTGTAAGTCTGAAATAAAAGTAGTAGAGTCTGCTCGGTATGGTTGTATACCAGTATTTTCTAATTATGGTGGCTATAAATCTATGGCTGAAAGTGTTCCCAAATCTATTTCTTTGAAACACTTATCTATTAATATGACTACTGCTAGACCTTGGATTGATGCCCTTTCTCACCACATTGATAATTATACAGAGAGTAAGAAAAGAGCAGAGGAATTTAAGGAATGGTCAGATGAAAAATATGACATTAATAACTCTGCTGAAGAGCGTTTGGAGTTTTATTTAACTAGAAGTGAAGAGTTTAATGAACACTGGTATAATGATAACATTGCTCAATATATGGATTATGAAGGAGTGTAATTAAATGGCTGATGTTGTTGTAGGTGGTGATTTTTTTGAAATATCTAGTAGTAATAAAAATTGGACTTGCTGTGATCTTACTGATGGTTTTTTGGTATTGATTAAAGATGAGGTAGATGAGGATTATTTAATAGAAAAGTTAGAAGAATCACAGTTTACAGATATTGAGCATAACACTATGTTTAAGAGTAAAAGAAATAGATCTTATTGCTTTAGATTTAAGATAGAAAAAAACAGAGAGGTAGAATTACAAGAGTGGTTAGATAAGTTTAACTAACTTAAGTAATATTTATTTTAGTTAACCTTTCTGATAAGTGGAGAAAGTCAGTGCCTAAATTAAACGAAGTATTAAAAGAAATAATAAAAGAAGAAATAGAAAAACTAGTGGAAGCCCCACCTGCTGGCCCAAGAAAAAAGGTATTAAGAAGAGTTGGTGGCGCACTTAAGGTAGTAAAGAAAAGAAAGAAAAAACTACCCCTTCATCTTCAAGCTCTTAAGCCTACTCAAAGAAAAAGATTGGCGAAAAAAGCTGCTTTAAAAAGAAAAGGTAAACAAGCAAGAATATCTAAGAAAGCGGCGAAGACACATAAGAAGGGCCGTTCAATGGGAATCTATAAGAAAAGAGGGTCATGATTAATAATGCTTGTTTGTAGTGCATGTAAAGGTGAAAAAGTAGTAAGAACCCCTGTATCTAATTATACAAAAGTGGATATATGCCCTTTATGTAAAGGTACAGGGAGGGTAGTGTCTGAGAGTGAACAGGAAAGAAATAAAGGTAAGAAACTCATAAAAGGTTAATGGGGATGCGTGGACTCGATTGGGGATATTGTTTCCTAGAGGCAAGCCGAAGAGTGGTAGGGACTTCGTAAAAAATTTACCAAACATTTAACTGCTGATGAAGAAAATACAGTAGAGTATAAGTTAGCGGCATAAGACCACTAACCGAATAAACAGTAATAGCTTATTCTTTCATATCTGTTTGTTCGTTACTTAGAAAGAAGCACTGTCGGGTCAGTAGTATCGGCCAATTGTTAAGCTTGTATATCTTCTACTAATAATGTCGCTCAAGACAAGAGGTTCGACCCCTCTTCATCTCCACCATTTTTAAAAAATGAGGTTACATGAGTGGTGCGTTAGACGATATTTTTCAAAGTATCTATTCCAGTGTAGTAGAAGCACAGAACACGATAGAGAGTCACTACCTTGGTGAAATTGTAGATGACTATTTTGAAAAAGATGGTACACCAAAAGTAATTATAGTTAAACTGCCAGGCCAGGATGGAAAACTTAAAGACGTTCATATACCAGCCATTTCGTTAGTACCACATCAAGGTATATTAATTGATGAGGTAGAGGTAGAGATGAAAGTTAAGCTCTCTGGCAGTGAAGAGGAAAAAGATAGTAAAGGACAGAAGCAGGGTAAGTTAAAAAAGATTATTACAGATTTTAGTAATAGAGAGGGTGGCAAAGAGCTGGCCACAATAAGAGTTAAATTTAGGGGTGAAAAGCCTCCTGAAGGTTTAGCTCGCATAAAGGATAATTTAATAAAGGTCATTCCAACCTAGGAGAATAGTTATGGCTATTGCAGATGCATTTGTAGGTTTACCGATAGAAACTTTAATTTTAGATCCGTTGCTTTCAGCAGCTAAGGGTCAAGCAGCACTTGCTCAGGTTACTTTGGATTTTGTTGATGCCTTGGCGTTTGAGGAATCTGATGGAAAAGATAACTCCAGAAAAGCTAAGTTACTGGATATTGATTTAGATAGGTTAGCTAATAAGCCTGATGGGACAATGAGTAATCTTGTTCAAAAGGTGCAGATGCCTTTACTTCCCTTAGTAACTATTCCTAACTTTAGCTTAGACACTATGGAAATTGATTTTTTAATGGAAGTCAAGACAAGTGAAAGCACAAACACTTCGGATAAGAGTCAAAGTACCAAGGAGAATCAAACAGACGTTAAAGCTTCAGCTGAAGCTAGTTTTGGTTTTTGGGGTGTTAAGGGGTCTGCAAAGACATCAGTTTCAAATACTAGTAAAACTTCTGGCACGGTGTCTTCTTCTAAAGATACGCAACGAAAGTCAGATCAGAGCGCTAAGTATCATATTAATGTGAAGGCCAAACAAAATGAACCTGCTGAGGGTATGGCGAAGTTTACACAGATTCTCTCTAGTATCATTGAACCTATTACTGTATCTGGTGGCCCTGATCAATCTGGCGGTGCTGGCGGTGCTGGCGGTGGACAGGATCAGTCTCAGTAATATTACTTATTATAAAGAAAGGACGATGTAATGGCAAAGGCAAAAGCTACGAAGACGAGAAAGAAAAAATTAACTCAAACCTTTAACGATGTTTTTGAGGCTTCCGTTGACGCAAATATTGAAAACTTTATTGCGGAAAAAGGAAATGGGAGTGTTGTTGAGGATGACACTATTGTGGAAGAAGGGTTTAGAGTTTCTAAGACTGTTGAATATACAGAGTAAAATTTAGGAGAAAATGAATAAAAAATTTACAACAGTCATTCCTTATTTTTGTGGTTTGAGTGAGTTTAGTCCAGACCATACTAGACAGGCCATGCACTTAAGAGAAGAGTGGTTTCGCTCTTGCATTCATTCTCTTAGACCTTATACTAATCAATTTTTTATTGGATGTTGTAATAAAGCAGACGAGGAGGCTTTGCGACCTTATTTGCTTTATGGCAACATCCAAGTAGTTTCCTTTAATAGGCCAGATCTTTTCCCTGGTAATTTAAATCCTATAGATAATCCTGAGTACTTACCTATATTCTTATTGTTTCAGGTGCAACAGTTTATTAAAGATAAAGTGGATAAATATCCTTATGTTTATTTCACTGAAATGGATCAGCCTTTTTATTGTAAGGATGTAAATAATTTATTTGATACCATTGATAAAAATCCTAATGCCTATATTGTTCCTCAAAGATTTGAACAAATCCCCAGTAACAAACTAGATGCACGAAAGAAGATGTTTCCAGATGTTCCTGATGAAAGGTTTGTAAAGTTTAGAGGTCACTTTAGTGAGAATGATAACTACTATATAGTGGCTAATGAGCCTGTGGATGTTTCTAATTATGATGAATTTTTTTATGTGAATAAAAAACCTACAACTTGGAATGCTAAAAATCCTTTAGATGAGGTTTTGAGCGACGGGTCATATGAGCCTGGAGTTGATTTGGTAAGTGTAGATTACTTGGACGATGATTCTTATGGGGGTGCTTATGGAGCAGCCTATCTAATAGGCAATGAGTTGTTTTGTGATACTCAGTTTGAGACTATTGACTTTCAGCCTACTGAGCAAGCAGGCGGCCACTGTGTATTTAGAAACAGGAATAGTATTGCTTTAAAAAGTAGAGATATGTTTTATTTTCATGTAGACCACCTCTCTGGATATGAGTATAATAAAAACTTACCTCGCAATCCTAAAGAAGCAAATACTGATTTTGGTAAATGGCTAACAATGGGAGAGAAAGAAAAAGATACAAAGATAAATGAGCAATTTAAAAAAAGTTCTCCACCTATTAAGCCTTTGGATAGCGGTGTTTTAGATAAAACAAAAAATATGAATGCCAGTTTTGGTCAATGGCTAAGTAACAAATAGGTATTCAGATAGGGAGTAAAAGAAGAAAGAGGGTTTTTTACCCTCTTTTTTTATATTTATTGATGTTATGAAATGTGATACTTGTGGTAAAGAAAATAAAGAATTAAAAAGATTAGTGTTATATAAGGATTATGATGCGTTAAATAAAAAACCTTTATGGAATTGTGAAGATTGTTATAATAAAAAAAATAGAGATAGGAAAGATGAAACTGAAAGAAGCGGTAGGTAAAAAATTTTGGTTAAGTGAGGATGAGCTACATGATGCGCTAAATGACTTAGAGGGATGGAAACTCAAAGATGACTACATTGTTAGGGTGCATGAGTTTGAGGGATACCCTGATATTACCAAATGGATGCTAAAGTTAGCCGCTCTTATAAAGAAAGAAAATCATCATCCTGACTTTACCCTGGACACAAAAAACAAAAGGGTATTTATAAAACTAAGAAGCTATAATCAAAATGCTATTACCAAGTATGATACGGATTTTGCAAAGAAAATAAACAAATTTACAAAGTAAATGTTAGATCACTTTCACAGCCTATCTATTGAAGCTAAAAAGATGATAATGTTTTTGTCTTTTTTGTTAGTGATAATGTTTTTTGTTCTTATTGGTCTTTTTAATGCGGCGGATAAGGCAGATAGAGAAAAGAAAAGAAGAGAAAGAGAAGAAGAAGAAGAATTAATGGAGAAGTATAGTGGCTGAAATAATGGAACCGAAAGATTGGTTAAAGTCTTCATTGGCATTATTGTCAATGATTGGTTTCTTAGGGACTATTTTTTTATTACATCAACATGAAATTCAAGAATCTTCCAGAGATATTATTATGGTGCTTACAGGAGTTATGGCTGGGATTGCAAAAGATGTGTATAGTTATTTCTTTGGGTCTAGTGCTAAAGGAAATAGTGGAGAGTAAAAAATGAAACTGATGGATGCGTTACGTGAAACAGTTGAAGTATCAGGATTACAAAACCGCAGTAACTTACACCGACCCAAAGCCAGGTCGTGGTTTGTACAGTTTGCTTTGAATTTTAAAAGATTAGTCCCCTCTGCTCGTGGTGTGGATTCTGCTGAAATTATAAGATCCTTTGGAAAAGGTCAACTTTTGAAATTTTATAGAAGAGGGTATGATCCGCGTGAAGCAGCAAAAAAAGCAGCTGCGTATAAGAGAGTTCAGAGTAGGCCTGCAAGGATGCAGTAAAATAAATATATATTTTTAGTATTATAATTTGGTTTCTGCTTTTACGCTTGGTGTGTTTTTAAAACTCATTAAGGGAGAGAACTAGTGGTAACCAAAAACATTTCAACAAAAAGAAAACCAGATGTGTTGAATTCACGGCACATAAGAATCACTGAGGATTATTTTGATGGTGAGGATGGTCGTAAAGTACCAATGGTTGTTAAGGATGCTTGGAAAGAATTAAGAAGAGAGATTTTAGATTTAAGAAGAGAAGTAAGTAGGGATGAAGAAAAAATAAAGTATGGCACCACTACAAAAAATAAGAAGCAGAGTGGTGGAGAAGGCCATCATCCAGCTGTAACAGGATTAACTATTGGTGGAGCAAAAGAAGTTGTGGATTATTTTTTGGATATAGGTGCTCACGGAGATAAAATAGCTCAAGGTTTTTTAGACTTACCATTTATTGATGGAGGGATCACAGCTATCATCGCAACTTGTGCAGCGTTTTTTGCTAAGGGGAGTAGAAAGAAATGAAACTAATTGATATTATAAAAGAGGGGCCAGAAGATCCTGGTATTTTTAAAGCTATATTTTTAGCTGGTGGCCCTGGGAGTGGTAAATCTTTTGTGGGTAATGAACTCCTAGGTATTCCTGAAGGTGGTTTTCGTAAAATGCAAATGTCTTTTGCTCCTAGTGGAGTAAAACTAGTCAACTCTGATCCTGAGTTTGAATACTTTTTAGATAAGGTGGGAGTTGATCCCAAGAACTTGGCTAATCTTAGTGATGAAGAGTTTAAGAATCTAACAGAACCTATTAACTCACCTCGTCAAAAAGCCAAAAGAGTTAAGGATGCGAAAGAAAAACTTTATACTAAGGGCCGTTTAGGGTTGTTGATAGATGGTACTGGTGATGACTATGGAAAGATAAAGAAGAAGAAAGTAGAATTGCAAAGATTGGGATATGATACTTATATGATTTTTATTAATACCAGTCTAGATGTAGCTTTAGAAAGAAATGCCAAACGTGATAGAAAACTCCCCGAAGATATTGTAAAGAAGATATGGCAAAATGTTCAAAAGAACCTGGGAAGATTTCAAGGATTATTTGGGGCTAATTTTATTATTATAGATAATTCTGAAATGAGAAGTGCTACGCGAGATCCTAATGCGGGGGTGGTTATCTTTCCTAAAATATTTTATAAAGCTATTAAGACTTTTATGAGTAGACCTATTAAAAGTAAACTCGCACAACGGTGGATAAAGAGACAAAGAGAACTTAAGCAAAAGACAGGTATGTAGTATGGTAATGACGGATGCAGCAATAATGAAGTGGCATGGTTTGGTAAGTGATTTAAACTTAGATGTTGAAAACACACACCTACGCTTGGCTATTAAGGGTGGTGGGTGTTCTGGTTTTATGAAAGAGTTAGATTATTGTGAGACAGATGATATAACGGAAAAAGATATAGTAGAAGAATACGGTGACGTAAAAGTAGTTATTGATATGAAGAGTATGTTATTTTTAGCCGACGCCACTATTGATTATTCGGATGGTTTGATGGGTGCCGGCTTTACCATAGAGATCCCTTCTGCTAAAAATTCATGTGGTTGTGGTGACTCCTTTGCAATGTAGAGATTAGAGTTGAGATTAAAAGAAGTATTTACAAAACCCAAGGGTAAAATAAAGTGGGTAGAACGAAGCCCGAAACACTATGCTGCTGAATATGGTGTGGGCCAAGATAGAATATTTGAATTTATAGCTTTGCGGGGACATACAACAGAGGACATGATTTTTCCTGTGGAAGGCATACCTTTGGAAAAAGTTTGGCTTATTGGTTTTGCTCAAAAAAAACCTGAGTATTCTCATCGTATTACAGGGAGAGGTGGCGCTGTAGAGGTGATGAATAAAACTTTGGTTGCATTTAAAGAGTTTGCTAAAATGGCGAAACCAGAGTATATTACTTTTACCGCTAAAGAACCAAGCCGAATGAAGTTGTATAACATTATGGTAAAGAAGTTAATGAAAGGTTTAGGGTTTGAAGTATTGACTACGGATAGTGGAAACTATGTGTTGAAAAGAAAAGGAGCGAAGTAGTGAAACTTCAGGAAGCTTTGAATAAACCAGCTAAGTATTATTGGGCTGAACAAAAGGATCATCGTTGGGAGGGGTATTTTAGAATAGGTGATTTTCTGTATGCTTTTGAGGCAAGAAAAGAATTAGAAAAAGGAAAGTCAGATTTGTACCCAGGAGAGTGGGAAGTATATTTTTACCAAGAAAGACAAGGCGATAAAAGGGACTCTAAGGATACTGTTACTGGAACAGGTAGTGAGTTTGTGATATTTGCTACAGTAGCCAAAATGTTTGATGACTTTGTAAAAGAGGTAAAACCTCAACTACTAACTTTTTTTAGTAGTGATGATGAAAAAAGTAGACATAAACTTTATAGTAGGTTTGTCAAGAAAGCTGCACAAAAATATAAATATGATTATAAAGTAGGTGGTAATTACTATGAGCTTATCAAAAAAGGAAAATGATAGGCGGAAAGATGCCAATAGGTTTCTCATTATTAAGAAGAGGGAATCTAAATTACAGGTGTGTCCTTATGCTTCATGTGCGAGGAGAGAATCAATGGAATTAAAGGAAGCTATAGCTCCCGGTGGAAAAGAGTTAGCACAAGTAAAGAAGATTGCTGATCAAGCCTCTAAGGTTATCATAAGTGGAATAGATAAGATATCATCTAAAACAAATATGGCAGATGAGTTTCAGTATTATAGTATGGTTAAGATTATGTTGGATAAAAGGTTTGAACAGATATTGGTTAAACGATTTGACAGACATAGTGGCTCTTAATGAAGAACATTAAAGACATAACTTGTATTAGTTTATCAGTAGGGTTGATGATATTGCTTATCATAATAGTGGTAGGTGATTTTTATGTATCTTTAAAAGAACATCGTCCTGTTGATGAGTCAGTGATTAATCTTTTACAGATGGCTGTGACAGGTATTATAGGTATAGTGGCTGGATATCTCAGTGGGAAAGAAAAAAATGAAACTGCGTGATGTGATAGAGGCTCATAAGTGGTCAAAGAAGGATGGCCGTAATTACGATAAAGAAAGGAAGTATAATGATACTCCAAAAGCCCGTGCTTACCGGGCCAAGCTCAACAAGTATAATAGAGATAAAGGAACGTATGCGAATGATGACGGAAAAGACGCTTCGCATAAAGGTAAAAAAATTGTTGGGTTTGAACCTTCATCAAAAAACAAGGGAAGAAGAGAAAAGAGCCGTAAGAAGAACAATTGACTATATTGCGTGATATTTATGAGAGACATTCACGCAGTAATGGTTGATGTAGACAATTATCATTATAGTGGAGAATATATATGGATTTCGGACCAGTACTTGAAAACGTAGCTAGCGTTTTCGCTTTGTTGATTGCACTTTCTGTTATTATTGAGAGAGGGTTAGCGACTGTTTTCGGTTGGAAGCTTTACGAGAAACTCCTGGGTGGAAAGGGACTTAAGGTTCCCATCGCTCTGGGTGTTTCTTTTTTAATCGCCAATCAAGTGCCGGTGGATTTGGTAGCAATGTTGTTTAATGGAGACACTTCGGTGTTAGGCCAAGTCCTCACAGCTGGATTACTGAGCGGTGGAAGTAAAAAGATAGCAGAAACTTTTGGTGATATAAAGGCTGCTACATCGGGTTAATAATACCCTTTAAAAATATGTGGGTTGCTTTCGGGTGACCCACATAACCTACAACTTTAGAAAGGAATAAAATGGCTGTAGAATTTACTATTAAGTATACGGATAGGGTTAGAGTTTTACCTAAAGCTACTTTGCAGGATGGATCGAGTGTTAATGATTATGCTGAAGCGATGGTTGTTGATTTGTATGGGGTTTCGGGCGATTATCATTCTACATATGGTAGTTGGGTTGCTTTTGTTCCTCCTTCGCAAAAAGGACCAGCGGGTTATGTTCCTTGGGGCACATTGAGTGCCGACCCCTTACCTGCGTTTGCTAAAACCGCAGCCGAGTCGTGGTCAGGTGGTGTGAGTAGTCAAGTTGTAGCTCAGATAGAACAACAATTTAATGCTCCTATTAACGACTCTGTTTCTGGTTGGGCCGGTTAGTAAGAAATAATGAGATTATTAGAAGCATTTGATGCTACTCCTAAAAACATAGCAGATTTATTATTTACTTTTTTTCAAGTCCAACATGAAGAGAAGCCCCCAGATATTATAAAAAGATATCTTTCTATGATAGTTTTGAGATTGTTTTCGCTGGGGTTTATGAAAAATAAGATAAGGGAAATAGTATCTGCTATACAGGGCGCTGGCACTGAAAAAGATATTCAAAAAATAATTGCTAAATATAAGCTTACAGGAACTTACTCTAAGACATTTGATATGACAGAAAGTTCTTTAATGACAGCCTTGCATGAAGTTGAAGAAGAGATGGATGATTCATTTGATGGAGATGTTGAGGAGATTGTCAAGAAGTTTAAAATTATCTTTCAGATTCCCTTTACTACTAATGCTACTAAGGAACAAAAGCTCCGTAGATTGAAATATGACTTGGGTTTGAGGGACATTGATATAGAATCTATTCAACCTATAAGTGTTGCTGATTTGGCAGGGTCAGGAGAACAAGCTGTAATTGACTATCAAGTGATTGTTTATATATCTACTATTTTAACACGCAATGAAATTGAACATGAGTTTGAACCAGAATATAAAATTGCTAAAATGGAAAGACTAGATAAAGAAACGGAAGACGATAGTGAGTGAGATACAAACCTTAACAGAGGGCATTATCAACCGCCAATTTGTTAGAATTCGTTATCAAAAACCAAATAAAGAATTTAAAAAACCTCTGCCTGGTGGCCGAGTGGAACAAGGTGATGTGGTTATACGAAAAGTAGAACCTTATGAGATAAAAGAAAAAGATTCTTTTAGTTATTTATGGGCTGTTGATTCTAGAACTAACACAATAAAAAGTTTTAAGATAGATAATATTAAGAATGCTCGTTTACTTCCTCAAACTTTTCAACCAAGGACATTTTAAATAATGAATGAAGAAGAATTAAAAGAATATGTCCGCTGTAGAAAAGACCCTGTATATTTTTTTAAGACTTATGGAAGAGTTCGCCATCCTAAAAAAGGCTTAATGCCTTTTGATTTGTATGATTTTCAAGAAGATACTTTAAATCAATTTTTAGACACCTCCTATAATATTATCCTTAAGGCCCGGCAGTTGGGTATCTCTACCTTATGTGCTGCTTATGCAGGCTGGCTTGCTAATTTTTTCAAAGATAAAGAAATTTTTATTCTTGCTACTAAAAGAGATACTGCTACAAACCTAGTAGATAAGGTGAGAGTTTTTCTTCAGGAAATTCCAGAATTTTTAAAGAGTGAATTGCTTGTAGATAATCGTCAGAGTATGGAGTTGGCGAACGGTAGCAAAATAAAAGCCGGTGCTACGGGAACCACCTCTAAGGATGCTGCTCGTTCTGAAGCATTGAGTTTGTTGATTATTGATGAGGCAGCTTTTATAAAATCTATGGATACGATTTGGGTTGCTGCACAACCTACTCTATCTACTGGAGGGGATTGTATTGTCTTATCTTCTCCTAATGGAATAGGTAATTGGTTTCACAAAACCTACATAGAAGCTGAGGCCGGAGCGAGTGAGCAAATAGGAAAAAAGAATGTATCATTTAACCCAATAACCTTACCGTGGAGTTTACATCCAGATCGTGATAAAGAATGGGCGCGCGAAGAAAAAAGAAAAATAGGTGACCATGCTTTTGCTCAAGAACATGATTGTGACTTTTTACAGTCAGGTAATAATGTAGTGAGTATGAAAGCGCTGGGATGGTATGCTGAACATCCTACAGAGGAAGAACCTGCTGATGATGGTTTCCGTCCCTACATGAGAGAGCCTGAAGAAAAGACTTGGGTTGATAAAGGGTTATGGATTTGGAAGTATCCTGACTATACAAAGGAATATTTATTGTGTGCTGATGTGGCAAGAGGGGATGGAGAGGATTATTCTGCGTTTCATCTTATTGATATTGAAACTTATGAACAAGTGGCAGAATATAAGGGAAAAGTTAACACAGACGCTTATGCTCATCTTATACATAACACTGCTGTACAATATAACAATGCTTACATTGTAGTTGAAAATGCTTCTATGGGTCATCATGTAGTGATGAAGATTATAGAAATGGAATATAAAAACATGTATTGGACTGTAAAAGACTTGACTAGAATACATGAAAGTAATGCTAACCAATTACACTATGATATTTATAATGTTCCAAAAAATGCTGTGCCTGGTTTTACGATGAGTATGAAATCTAGACCGGCGTGTGTTGCTCGTTTAGAAGAGGACTTGAGAACACATGATTTTATTTTACATTCAAAAAGAACATTAGCTGAACTAGAAACCTTTGTGTTTCACAATGGTAAACCAGAAGCCTTGGCTTCTTATAATGATGATTTGGTAATGTCTTTAGCAATGGGAATGTATGTTAGAACTACAACATTAAAGTTTAATTCACAGGATGAAGAAATAACGAAGGAAATGTTAGCGGGTCTTAATTTTAATAACACCCCTTATGAGTTTGGTGTATGGAATGCTAAACAGGAAGACCAGTCTAAACAATACACTTTTGAAGTGGCAAAAGGCCAGAAAGAGGATTTAAGATGGCTCCTGTAGATGGTTGGGAACAATATCAAAAGTTAGTAATGGATAAACTGGAAGAGCATGACAATAGGTTTTCTCTTATAAACGAAAAGCTAACTCAAATTCAAGTAGACATAGCTACTTTAAAAGTGAAGGCTGGGGTGTGGGGTGGTGTTGCAGGGTTGATACCAGTAATCATAGCGGTTGTAATGTTTTTTGCTACAAATACTCAAAAATGAGGATTCCCGTTTGCCGGCGGCACCCCATTTTTTGCTATACACGAGCTTTTTTAAAGGAAGGTAATAATGGCAGATAAATTTGGTATACTGAAACGACTATTACGTGGTGGAGCTGCGACCTATAAGGTTCCAACAGAGCGACCAGGAAGCCAAGCTCAAAGAGCGGTTTTTGATTCGTTTCACAAGGCGACACAAACTTTATATGGTGAGGGCCTTGTCGGTGCCGCTGAACGAATGGAGCGGATAAAAGACTTTGATGAAATGGACCATTATCCTGAAATTACAAGAGCATTAGATATTTACGCTGATGATTCCATGACTTATTCAGAAGATGGAAAAACTGTTCAAGTGATTTCTGATGATGATAAGATTGTTAACGAAATAGAAGAATTGCTATATCAAAGATTAGATTTAGATTTTCATCTGTGGACATGGATTAGAAATATGTGTAAGTGGGGTGACCATTTCAACTTGTTAGATATTGTTGATAAGGAAGGCGTTCTGGGTGCCATAGCCCTCCCTGTAGGGGAGATAGAGAGAGAAGAGGGGTATAACAACGATCCTAATAGTTTGAGGTTCAGGTGGATGACACAGGGTAATACGACCTTTGAAAATTATCAGGTTTCCCATCTGCGTATTTTGGGCGATGATAGGTTTTTACCTTATGGTAGGTCTATTTTGGATTCTTCTCGTAAGGTATGGAAACAACTCTTGATGGCGGAAGACGCGATGTTGATATATCGTATTAGCAGAGCACCAGAACGACGAGTGTTTTATGTTGATGTGGGAAACATACCTCCTAGAGATGTTGAGTCTTATATGCAGAACGCCAGAGATAAACTTAAACGATTACCTGTGGTGCAAGAATCAGATGGCCAGGTTGATTTACGTTACAATCCTGAATCCATTCTTGAAGATTTCTTTATTCCTGTCCGTGGTGATCGTGGGAGTAGAATAGAAACTTTGCCGGGAGGTGAAAATGCTGCTGCTATTGAGGATATTGAGTATCTGCAAAATAAACTATTTATTTCTCTTGGTGTTCCAAAGTCTTATCTTACTGCTGAAGAAGATTTGTCAGGGAAGTCAACATTGGCTCAAGAAGATATCAAGTTTGCTCGCACCATCCAAAGAATCCAAAAAATTGTGGTTAGTGAATTGGCGAAAATATCACTTATCCATCTTTATTTACGTGGGTATGATGAGGCATCTATTTATAACTTTGACCTAAAACTTACTAATCCCTCTACTATTACAGAGATGATGCATTTAGATTTGATGGATAAGAGATTCAGTACTGCGAGAGATATGGCAGATTCAGATATTATTTCTGGTTATTATGTTCAGAAAAATGTTCTTAAACTATCTGACACTGAAATAGCTGATATAAAAATTGATCAAGAAAGAGAGGCGGTTGCTCAGTCTGTGATAGAAAAGTTAGAGCAAGGGGAAACGGATCAAGGGATGATGCCCGGCGCCCCTCCTGCTGGAAATGATCAAGGTAAGGAAGAAGAAGAAGATAATGATAGTAATGAAGATAATATGCCTGATTATAGTCAAGATATGAGGCCATATGATCCTTTGGGAACTAGAGAGATGCCTGGGTATCCAAAAGACTATACTAATAATGAAAATGGTTTTATAAAAAACCCGAAGGAAAAGAAAAGACCAGATATTTTAGACAGAACTATTTCTGACATAATGCAGTGGAATTATGAGTCTAGAGGGGTTATGGACAATCTTTTGAGAGATAAAAAGGATAATAAACTAACTAATTCTACTTTAAAGGAAATTATAAAAGACATTTAGAGTATTTTTAATATATTTACTATAGTAGCTATGCGAATAGCTCATTTTAATTTGTTTGCGGAGCCTAAAATGAAGCATAATAAACAAAGAAATGTGGGTGTTTTATTTGAAATACTGAATCATGCGGTTTTAGAGGAGGTTTCAAATAATAATATTCCCCGTGCAAAAAAACTTTTCTCTCTTCTGAAAGAATATTTTATTCAACCTACGCAAATTTCTAAAGCGTATAAAATATATTCTCAATTTCTGTATAGTGAAGCCAGACATATATACTCTGCTTCATTATTTTTTGAAAACCTTAAGAAAGAATATAATAAAACAGTTAATGAGAAAAAACTAAATCTAGAGATAGGTTTTCTGTTAGAGAAGTTAAGCCAGGTTACTAATAAAAAAGAGTTGATGAAAACAGCGATACCTAACTATAAGACATTGGCTACTTTTCATATCAAACTTCATGAAGATAATCAGTATCTAACTTCAAGAGAAAGATTGGATCTGGATCATAATCTTTTTGAGCATTTATTAAATAACAAAGAGGCTAAACGAGCAAAACAAAAGAGATTAGAGTTTAACTCTCACCCACAAAAAACAAGGGAAGAGATACAAACTGAGAAACTAAGTTTAGCTATTGCTCTTAATAAGTTTGATGAGTCTTATGACCAACTTCTTACTTCAGAACAAAAAGACTATCTAGTTCAATATTATACTTCTTCTGATTCCCGAAAATTCAAAGAGTGGGTTTGCAAAAAGGTAGATACACTTTTGGATGAAGTAGAGGATAAGTCTTTGGTAGTTGAAGATGTAAACATAAGAAGAAAGATTGAGCTGGTTACTGAAAAACTTAGAGGTATTGCAGAACAACCAGAAGTAACTACAAGCAACCTTAAGGATATTCTTCTTTCAGTAGAGATGAAGGATAAACTTAAATTATTTTAGGAGATGAAAATTGGCAACATTAGTAAATATGTGGAATGCAAAATTTGGCACAAACGCTGATCCTGCTGGTGATCCTGATGCTACTAACGCAAGTGTTGGAACCAATGCTGTTGCAAATGTCCCGCCATCCGGTGCTTATGAAAGAGGTAGTTCTTATAGTGCCCCTTACTCTGCCTCCAATACAAAAAGTATTATAGTGGAGCTTAACAATTATGCAGAAGGAAGTAATCTGGGATCTCAAGGCGCAAGTGATTTAGGGTTGGGTACTGATAATGGTTACGCCAGTACGATAGGTGGTAGTACAGATGTAAGAGATAGTGTAGAGGAAAATGGTTCACGTAGAACTCAATTAGAAAAAGTAGTTGCAAACACAACTGAGGTGTGGGAGAATAGATCGAAGGGAGCTGAGAGGGGAACTACGACAGCGGCCAGCAAAATACATATAAAAGTAGTAAGAGGAAGATACAGAACATCAGACCCATCTGCATTATCAACTTTTCAGGCTAAAACTGCTCGAATGGCTGCTGATGACAATGATACGGTCTTGGGTGCCTTTGATGTAGCAGTTTAAAAAGGAGTTATTGTATGTCACTTATGCAAGAATGGGTAAGACTTTTTCCCGACGCTAAACCAAGAAGCAATGCTAATGCAGTAGCTGGAGATTCCCTTAGCTTTCCTAATTTTACTGCTATAAAGAGTCCTTATCGCGACGTCGATGATTGGGCTTATGATGATTACGATGAAGTCAGTAAATATTCCTCTAAGGGAATGGAGTCAGACTTAGCTTGGATGGGCGGGAAATTTAATGCCGCTCAAACCCACGGAACCTATGCAGATGGAATTTTACAAGACTTAGAACATATAGGGCCCGCGGTCCAGGGTAGTAAGGAATCGCTAAAGGCCAACGCCAAACAGGCTAAAATTACGGAGAGTACCAGAAGAACATACAATACGGGTAAACAGACAAGGCAGTTCCGTGCTCTGCCTGTGAGCCAAATAGAAAACGGTTGGGCAGCTTCCATCGCTGGTTTAAAGGAATATAATGAATTTAGCGATTTGTACGGTGGATCTATGACCTTAGAAGCGTTTAAATTACACTGAGAACATAATGGCAAGTATATTAGAAAAATGGGTAGAATTGTTTCCTCAAGCTAAGCCTACTGAAAACCCCTCGGCTGTTGCTGGGGGAGTGGATGGAGCTAATACCCATGAAAGTTCTTTGAAAGGTAGTTCACCGTGGCATGATGATGATTGGAATGAATCTCATCCTCATCCTATGAGAGGTGAGGGAGAAAATATCCTTTTGGGAAATATACTCAATCCAGCTTATTATGGACACACTGATGATGATTTGAGTGAGGGAAGCTTATCATTAGCGGCCGTGGGCAGCGCTGGCCTGATGCCGGATCGGGTTATATATAATAGTAGTCGCAAACTCCCATCCATATCATTAAAAAACATAGTAACAAGCACAGGACAAGGCAAAACAATAAGAGGGGAATATAGAGTCCCTGATGTAAAAGAGGTTAGTGATTGGGGTGACTTTACTCAAGAAGCAGTTGTTAATAGTACTGGAATTTCAACTCACATAGGTATTGTGTGATATAGTTAAGGAGAAATATTGTGCCAATGAATCGTTTAACATTGCTTCAAAGATGGGAAGTGTTGTCGCCAGCTCATACAGGAACTGTAAAAACTAGTAGTGGTTTGTCAGATAATGATTTAGAGACTCTGAAGAATACAATGAAGGGACAAGGTGGTAATATTATGTTTAGTAGTAATCAAAAAACTGAATGGGAAAATTTTACTCAAGAATCAAGAGACAATGATGTGGGTATAAATGTTCATCTTATGAGCACCGCTTTATAAAAAGGAGTTTATTATGCCTACTTACGCTAGTGGTAATAATGATAAAAGATTTCGTGCTACTTTACTTCAAAGATGGGCCACCTTTTCAGTTGGCGCCGCTGACCATGGAGACTTTCAGGTTGGTAATATTTTTGCTTTTTTTGCGGGCTCGGCCAAGATGGATCGGCTGGTCGAGAATGGAGGCGGCCGCGTCATGATGGACCCTCCCCAAAAGAATGAGTGGGAAGCTTTTACTTCAGCTGCAAGAGACAATCCAGATGATATTTTAACTCAGCAGTTAGGAACTATATAAAAATGGCTAAAACTATTTTACAAAAATGGGAAGAAACAAGGATTCATAATCTTAATGTAGTGAAAGATCCAACAGATCCTGCGATAGTCAATACGTTTAAAAAATCATTTATAACTGAAACTCAAATTAGTAATTGGCAAGATTTTACCAGTAGAAGTATAGCGCCTGATCGTGACAACCCAGCTGTTCAATTAAATAATACTTGGGCGCCGGAAGGAAAAACATATTTTGGTGATGCCGGAGCATAATGAAAAAAGTTAAGAAAGAGGTATCTACGACAGGAGGGATTGCAGGTTATAATGGCAGAATAGGAGCGCCTGGAAATCCTACTGAAGAAGAATTAAAACGCTGGAAAAAACAGAAGGGAAAACTCGTGAATAGAAAAAAGAAACCCAAAGCAAAGCCGTTTAAAGAAAATGGCTCTAGATCCAAAAATGTCAATGAAGCAGTTGATAAACTTATTAAGGAAAGTATTGTTAAGGTGTTGTTAGAACAATCTCCTAATGATGAAAGAATGGCTTACATTATTCGTTTGTTTGAAGGGATTTCTAAAAACCTGAATGTTAGCTTGGGTTATACCCGAATGTTTATCCTTGATGCTTTGAAGATGGATGTAGCCACGGGTGCAGCGAAGTTAAACGCCCAGCGTGCGAGCACAGAGTTAAATCATATTCGTAAGATGATAAATGATTTGGATAGTTTGATTGCGCAAATCTATAAAGTGAATCAGGAAAATCAACACCAGGGTGAGGGATAATGGATAAACAAAACTTACTTCATAACTTTATGCTCTTTGAGTATGAGGATGTAAAACCTTCCAAGAGCAGTGATGGTATCATTACCATGTCGGGTATTATTCAAAAGGCTGGTGCTCCGAATGCCAATAATCGTGTATACCCTAAACCTATTCTGGAAAGAGAAGATAAGAAATATCAAGAGCTGATTCAGGACAGAAGAGCATTGGGTGAGTTAGACCATCCTGATAGCCCCATTGTTCAGTTGGAAAATGTAAGTCATGTTGTTACTGATACTCGTTGGGATGGGAATGATTTGATGGGTGAGATTGAAGTGCTGGATACTCCCAAGGGTCAGATATTAGAAAAGTTAGTAGGTAGAGATATCAAGTTAGGTATTTCTTCTAGAGGTTTAGGAAGCACAAGCAGAACCAATGAAGGTTATGATATGGTAGAGGATGATTTTAATTTGGTTTGTTATGATATGGTTTCCAATCCTTCTACCTCTGGTGCTTATATGAACTTGCAGGAAAGTAGAGAATACAAGACATTAGTTAATCAAAACAGGATTGTGTTGTTAGATGAAATCCTTAACGATATATTGGAGCTATAAAAATGAGAATAAGAAAGTCGGAACTAAAAGCCTTAGTAGAAGAAGTATTGAGTGAAAACGAAATGGAAGAAGCTAAAGTGGCGAAGCAGAAGAACGTAGCAAAGGGTGCTCGTTCTGGTGCTCGTCCCAATGAGAAAAAGATTACTCAGCTGCAAGGTGGAGCACAAGGCTTTTCCAAGAGACTGAATGATTTGGATAGTGTTATTGGTCAACTTAAGACAGCAAAAGCGATTGATGCGGGTACTGCCAGTCAATTGAGCAAACAACTTACTCAGGTTCAGAAGACTTATAGAGCGGGTCTTAAGAGGAAGAACGACGAATGGAGTAAGAAGGGAACTCAATAAGCCGGAGGTAATAGAATGAGAATTAGAAAGTCTGAACTAAAAGAGATTATACAAGAAATTATTACTGAAGCTACTGGAGTTTGGGGT